>Ga0209166_10002899_pt1 | contig 12658 bp, 7 predicted proteins | sample Coa_R1_3_FD_187151 | JGI IMG/M metagenome (GOLD analysis project Ga0209166, IMG submission 187151) | Surface soil microbial communities from Centralia Pennsylvania, which are recovering from an underground coalmine fire - Coalmine... | ecosystem: Environmental > Terrestrial > Soil > Unclassified... | reverse complement strand
ACCTCGCGCGCGTTCCCGGGACCGGCTTGGGAGGGCGCATCAGCAAGAAAGACATCTTGGGTTACGTTGCCCAGTCACCCGCAGCAACCAGTGGCGCGCCCTTATCGCCCGCAACGGGCGGCGGCAAGCCGGCGCGGCCGGCGGCAGTTCCGCCCATGGTTTTCTCCGGCCCTACTGAAGTTGTGGCCATGTCGCCCATGCGCCGGCAAATCGCCGAGCATATGGTGGCGAGCAAAAATACTTCTGCGCACGTGGCCACGGTTTTTGAAGTTGAGTTGACCAGAGTTTTCGAGATGCGCGCGCAACACGGCGCGGAATTCGAGAAGCGCAACGGCTTGAAGCTGACCTACACTCCTTTTTTCGTCCGCGCCACCGTGGAAGCCATCAGGGAATCTCCCATCCTCAACTCGTCCGTTGAAGGGAACAACGTGGTCTACAAGCGCGACGTGAACATCGGCGTGGCCGTGGCGCTGGAAACAGGCTTGATTGTTCCAGTGATTAAACGCGCCGACGAGAAAAACTTTCTCGGCATTGCCCGCGCCGTTCAGGACCTCGCGGAGCGGGCCCGTGCGAAGAAGCTGAGCGTGGATGACGTGCAGGGCGGAACGTTTACCATCACCAACCCGGGCATTTTCGGCAGCCTGTTCGGCACGCCGATTATCAACCAGCCGCAAGTGGCCATTCTTGGCGTGGGCACGATTGAGAAGCGCCCGGTGGTCCGCCATGACGCCATCGCCGTCCGGCCCATGGTCTACCTCACGCTTTCGTTTGACCACCGGATTATCGATGGCGCGGTGGCCGACCAATTTATGGGGCGCGTGAAAACTTATCTGGAGGATTGGAACGAAGCAGTCCTCTAACAGGCTGATGAAAAATTTCGTAGCGGCGGCTTTATGCCGCCACTCTTGATTGCAAACATTAAGGTTATGGCGGGGTAAACCCGCCTCTACAAGTCGCATTGCGACTTTTTCATCAGCCTGCTAAAAAATCGCTCCATTGATTCATCGGATCATTGAATCATTGCCAGAAGGGCAAAATCAGCGTTTGGTTTGGCGAGCGTCCAAAAGAACAGAATGAAGAGATTTGTGAACTTTCAATTCGCCGTTATAAGTGACCATTCCCAGCTTCCTGAATTTATTCATAAAAAGACTTACTCTTGACCGTGTGGTGCCCACCATTTCACACAGGGTTTGCTGGCTTAACTTTGGAATCACATGCCCCGTTTCACTTTTCCGGCCAAAGTGCGCAAGGGCCAGGAGAATCCGCGCCAGGCGTTTCTCGCTGGAATTGAAAAGGCAATCCACCAATTCCTCCTCGTAGCGGATGACGCGGGCAACCAGACCCTTCACGAATAACTCTGAAAACTCAGGCCGCGATTGCAGCAGTCCTGGCATCGCTTGTTTTTCGAACGCAATGAGGGAGCAAGCCGTGATGGCAGAGGCCGTCGCCTTGTAAAGATGCGCATTGGCCATGCATCCCACGCCGAAGAATTCGCCCTGACTAAAAATTGCGAGGACCGCGCTCTTTCCTTGATCCGACCGCACCGCGAACTTTACTTTGCCTTTCACCACATAGTAAAGAGCGCGGGCGCGATGTCCCTGCATGAAAATATTTTCATCGGGCCGGTAATTCTCAAGCTTTATTTCTGATGCGCCCACGAGTGTTTCCGGCTCAAAATGCCGTACTCTTTTCTTCGACATGATTCAATTCTCCTTTACCATTGCCGAATGTTTGCAGGGACGATAACCTGAGACTGCCTTAGCCGGGATTTTCATTTTGAAACTAGAGTTCATTGAGGAATCTAACAGTTGGAAAATGGGCTTGTCTGTGCAAAATCGCTCACTCCACCAACTATTTTTCCGGTGGCAGACCCTCCTAATTCGACACCCAGCGCCCCCGCAATCAAGTTAATTCCCGTGATTTCAAACGTTTAAAGATTACACCACGGAAATCGCAGAGCGAAGCCTGGGGACACCATGGAGGGGGGAAATTCCGGGATCACTCCGTGGTTTCTGTGTTGCACTTTATATTTGGTTGCCTGTGGGGCGCCAGGTAATGGCCGTGGAGCTATAGCATCAACTCGCGGCTCACGGACTGGGCAAAATCGTTCACGCTATCGATGGGCTGAATTTGGACTCCGCCGTCTTCCAAGATTCGCTGCGAAAGGTTTGCCACGCGGTCGCGGGTTGCGGCCCGCGCCTCAACCACAGCCGTCAGCGCGGCGGCTTCTTTAAGGCGGACACGGTCAAAAGTGTAAACCAGAACTTTGGCCAATTTGGCGTTCACGTCGCGCTTCAGCGAGAGGGCGTGGATGAAATGGATATGGCCGTTGCGCACGCCGTCCACCTGCAGCGGCTTGTATCCGTAGTCAAAAGCGAATGTGTCGCCCGGGTCAGTCCAACGCGCAGCGGGGATGTGTTTTTCCATGCCGTCCCAAACGTCCGCAAGTGACAGCGCGGCGGTAAGTTTTTGCTTCACCCGCAATCGAGTGTCTTCAGGCGGAACGCCCGCGGCGCGCTCGCCCACGTATCGCGCGAAAAGATCCGCCATCTCAGACTGCGGGTCGGCCAGCAAACAGGTGCGCGGCTCCTCCACCTGGATCAGATTTGAAAATGTCCTCTGCATATATTGGATGTACCGGTCGAGATCTTCGCCCGAGTCGTCGATTTGCTTTTCGAAATCCGGTTGAAGCGCGCGCAGAAATTCAATGTCCGCCTGGGGATGGAAGCGCTTGACGCGCCGGAAGTCATCGGTAAACAGGCAACCCAGATATTTTTCCCGGGGGCTGTGAAGGAAGATGCCGATGTTTACACGCTCTCCGCGCACCAGGTTCGGAACGTACTGCACGAGATACAACGCGCACTTTTTTAGTTTAGTGTCGTCAGGCATGTGATCTCAGCGTCCGCTTGGGATTTCATTTCCAATTTGCGAATGGCCTTAACCCACTATTCTTGGCATCAATGATGGCCTGCCGCACCAGCCTTCGCCGTTCGTAGAGCTGTGTGGCGAGGCGGGTCAATTGCGAGGGGTCGTCGCCACACCATTCAGCGGGAATCCCTTTGACGCAATCCAGGACTTGCCCCTCCTTCAAATTTTCCATGGTCGAAAGGTAAGGCTCAAAAGAATCGAGCCCCTGGACTTTTTCATAAACCAGACGCCGGGGGTACAAACTGCGGATGGGGCTGTCGGGAAAATTCCATTCTCCGTCGTTAAAACAAAAACCGTGGTCAATGAGCCATGCTGAATAGACGGGACGCTCGTTGCCGGCGGGCCGGCTGAAGATCAACTGGCGGCCATTGCAATTGCAAGTCCACTTATCAAACACAAACGCGCCCGGAAAAGTGGTGGCGAAATCACTAACCCGGCGCAGGAGCGTGTCTGGGAGAAAATCCACCACCAAAGTTTTGCCGGGAACGCCGGGAAAGCTCGAGCCAAAATGCAAGCCGGCAACGCAGGGCTCCCGGCGTGTCCCGAGTTCCATGGCAAGCTGTGGATTGCCTTCAATAAGCTCCGTGGTCACTTCCACAATAGCAGGTTTGGGCACCGGAAGACCGATGAGCAGTGCGAGGCGGGCTGCCAACATTTCATTGGTCAGGACTCGGACGTGCTGGGGATTGTTCTGAAATTTGACGATGTAGTACCCGCCGTCATGGCCCCGCAATAAGTGCGGCTGCGAGGCTCCCCGCATGCGCCGGATGAATTCGACGCTGCGCACCGTGGGAACAGATGATGATTCGTCCCGTCTAGAATTTGATTTTTTGCCGCTGGTACTATCCGTTCTCGGGTTCACATTGGGCTGCTGAAGGGATGACATCGATTTTTCGCAATCTAAACCCGAGCTTGGATTGGAAATCGTTCCGAAGCCGGAGTTCACGCCCCCGTTAATAATCAGAGGGTTCGGCACATCTTATTTCATCTGCGATGCAAAAGAAATGGCCGTTTTGGGAAGCGGCGCGCCTTTCAGGGATTGGGTAAGTTTTAAGCGCAAGCCAGGTGTTCGTAAACACAAGGCGACAATACTTCAAAGTGAGCGGCCTCATTGTTTCCGAGTCGCCGGCTAACCAGGAGTCGCTATCACTGCGTCGGCTTCGAAAGCGCAATGCACACCTTGAAGGTGTATCCCGGACATGATATTTATCTTGGGGGCAATCGGACGGAAAGCCGTCGTCGTGAGCGGCAGTTTAGTGAATTCGCCGGCAGCCATGCCTATCCTCGGAATTCCCAGCCCGGTCATTTGGTCGTACTTTGCTTTTGCAGTGGTTCTTGCAATCGGACTGGCCGCGATTTTTCTTCACGGCGATTGTCAAAAGGCGCGAGGATTCGACAAGCTGATTCTGTTCGGGCCGCTTTTCTACGCCGCGCCCATCGCGGCCTTCGGCACCGAACATTTCACCGTGACCAGGGATATCGCGTCGCTCGTGCCTGCGTGGATTCCGTGGCACATGTTTTGGGCGTACTTCGTCGGCGCTTGCTTTATCGCAGCGGGGCTGAGCCTGGTGACGAGGATTCAGGCGCGTCTCGCGGCAAGTTTGCTGGCCTTGACGTTTTTCCTTTTCGTCGCGCTGATGGATGCCCCCGGTTGGGTGCGACATCCGCACAATCGATTTGCGCTGGCGCTCGCCCTGCGGGAACTATCCTTCAGCGGCGGCGCCCTGGCGATGGCCGCCAGCCTCACCGGGCAGGAGCGCGCCCGGGTGGCACGGATCCTGGCGACTATTGCGCGATATTTCATTGCAATTCCCGTGCTGGTTTACAGCCGCGAGCAATTCATGCACGGCGATCACGTTCCCGGCATTCCGCTGGAACTGGTAACTCCCCAATGGATCTACGGACACGTCCTTTGGACGTACCTGGCGGCTGCGGTTTACGCAGTCGTCGGCCCTCTGTTGCTTGTGGGCTGGAAAACCCGCGCCGCAGCGACGTGGCTGGGCTTGGTCGTGCTCTTCGTGGTGCTGATCGTATACGTGCCGTTCGGAGTAGCAGAACGCGCCAGCCTCGAAGGCATAAATTACCTGGCGGATACGCTGATGTATTGCGGCGCCGTCCTTCTACTCGCGGGAGCCATGCCCCGCCAAGCGTAGCGGCATGATTCATCGGCCAGCGAATGCCCGCATGACGGGATTCTCGGAAAGTAAAGGAAAGTATCCGAGCAGCCGACCATACATTGTGGTCTAGTGCAATCGGCGACCCGGCAGCGGCGATCCAAAGCGCCTTCATTGTTGACGTATTGTTCGCGGTGCCCTAAGATAGTTCGGCATTCAGCAGACCTCCCCAATCATGATTGGAAAAACGGTTACGCATTACCGCATCGTGGAGAAGCTCGGGGGCGGCGGGATGGGCGTGGTGTATAAGGCCGAGGACACCAAGCTCCGCCGCTTTGTCGCGCTCAAGTTCCTGCCGGAACAGCTCTCGCAAGACCACAACGCTTTGGAGCGCTTCCAGCGCGAAGCGCAAGCCGCGAGTGCCCTCAATCATCCCAATATTTGCACGATCTATGACATTGACGAGCACGAAGGGCAGCCATTCATAGCCATGGAATTGCTGGAAGGGCAAACGCTCAGGCACCGCATCGGGGCGAAGCCTTTCCAGACCGACGAAGTTCTCGAACTGGCCATCCAGATTGCCGACGCGCTGGACGCGGCGCACTCGAAGGGCATCGTCCATCGCGACATCAAGCCGGCGAATATTTTTATCACCGCGCGCGGAACGCCGAAGATTCTGGATTTCGGACTGGCGAAATTAACCCAGCTTCCGGCATCGAGTCCGGGCGGCCCTTCCGCGGGCGCCGACATGGCCGCAACCGCCGGGCCGACAATGAGCGCGGACGCTCACCTCACCAGCCCGGGCGTGGCGATGGGGACGGTCGCTTACATGTCTCCGGAGCAGGCGCGGGGCGAGAATCTTGACGCGCGAACCGACTTGTTCAGCCTCGGCGTGGTGATCTACGAGATGGCAACGGGGCGAATGCCTTTCCATGGAAACACTTCGGCGGCGATCTTTGGCGCGATCCTGCACGAATCTCCGGAGCCGGCGTCGCGCTTGAATCCGGAGATGCCTGCCAAACTTGAAGAGATCATCGACAAGCTTCTGGAGAAGGACCGGGACTTGCGTTACCAGGTCGCCTCCGAGCTTCGCGGCGATCTGAAGCGTCTGAAACGCGACACGGGCTCCGGCCGATCCTCGACGGTGGCGGCCGTCACCTCCACGCCGGCGAATGCCCCGCAACAGCAGGCGAGCGGCGCGATGGCGGCGCAATCGGACAGCTCGGACTCGCAGGTGTTTGCCGCGCTGGCGAAGCGACACAAAAAAAGCTTGGTAACCGTGGCCGGTGCGGCGGTGATGGTGATTGCGGCGCTCGCCTACGTGTTCCGCCCCACGCTGCCGCCGCCCACGGTTTCCGGGTTCACACAACTCACCAATGACGGGGTCCCGAAATTTATTGCCGGCACGGATGGTTCGCGGCTTTACTTGCAGGAACGAGCCCCCGGAGAAACTTTTCCCATCTCCCAGGTTTCAATCGCGGGAGGGAACATATCCCCCATCCCCGGCCCTTCGGCTGTTATGAGCCTTTTTAGCATCTCTCCCGACGCGGCTGACCTTCTGGTAGCCAATAATCCGGGAACGACCTTCGCAGGTCCCCTTTGGGCCTATCCAATCCTGGGAGGCTCTCCGCGGCGACTCGCCGATTTGCAGGGCAGCGATGGTGCGTGGTCCCCCGACGGAAAGATGCTGGTCTTTACAAATGGGGGCGATCTTTACCTTGCCGGCGCCGATGGATCAAGCTCCAGAAAACTCGCCACGGTCGCGGGGCGGGCGTTCGCGCCCGGCTGGTCGCCGGACGGGAGGGAGATTCGCTTTACCGTCAGGGCTCAGCAAGGACAGGGCAACACACTCTGGCAGATATCCAACGACGGCACGAACCTGCACCGACTCCGTGCGGGCTGGAACGAGGGGGGCGGCGAATGTTGCGGCAGGTGGACGCCGGATGGGAAATACTACGTTTTCCAGGCGACGCAGGCTGGCCAGAATCAGGTCCCGCAGCTCTGGGCGGTGCGTGAGTCGGGAAGTTTGTTGCACAAGGCGAGCCACGAGCCTGTCGAACTGACCTCCGGAACAACCGCCTACTTCAGTCCGCTGCCGGGAAAAGACGGCAAGAAGCTTTACGCTGTGGCGGGCTATCGCCGCGCCGAACTCGATCGCTACGACGCCAAAACCAAAACATTCGCTCCCTACCTTGATGGTATCTCCGCCGGCGATGTGGCTTTCTCAAAAGACGGCCAGTGGGTAGCCTACGTTTCTTATCCTGACTGGACCTTGTGGCGGAGCAAGGCGGATGGAAGCGACAAGCTCCAACTGAGCTTCGCGCCGCTTCAGGCCCTGCTGCCTCGTTGGTCGCCGGATGGAAAGCAGATCGTTTTTTATGCCTATCAACAGGGAAAGCCGATCCGCACTTTCATAGTCACGGCCGATGGCGGCACTCCGAACCAACTGCTGCCCGCACCTGGCGACCCAGCGCCTCAGGCCGACCCCGTGTGGTCGCCGGACGGCGCTTCAATTGTTTTCGGCGGGAATCCCAGCGTCACTCCACGGATACCCATCCGAATAGTGGACCTTAAGACTCATAAAGTCTCCACGCTCCCGGACTCTGCCGATGTGTTTTCGCCTCGTTGGTCGCCCGATGGCCGCTACTTGGCCGCCCTGCCCTATGACTCCTTGGGGTTGAAGCTCTATGATTTCAAGACGCAGAAGTGGTCTGTCCTTACCAGTTCGGTCGTCGGATATCCGTCCTTCTCGCATGACGGCCACTACATTTATTTCTTGCGTACGGGGCAGGATGGAGGGGTCGAGCGGATTCGCGTTCCTGACGGTAAGGTCGAGCAAGTGGCCAGCCTCAAAGGGTTTCCGATGACGGGCTACTTTGGACTGTGGCTCGGACTTTCGCCGGACGATGCGCCTCTGCTTTTGAAGAATACCGGCACCCAGGATATCGTCTCCATGGATTGGACCGCGCCGTAACCGCTTCGCGCCCAACGCACCGCCAGGTTTCTGGGAGAGTGATTTCAGCGGCAAGTCCCGGGCTTCCGCCATTCAACTTGCGCGTCATCAACCATACAAATATTTAGTTCAGCCAGTAGCGCAAGTAACCACAGTAACATTTTGGTCTGATATGCTGGAGTGTTGATGGAATGGAATATTTTGCGTCGTCCGAGGTCCGTTCCGGTTCAGTCGTCTGGTAGCGGGCAGGGCAGCGAGCGACCCATCGACTACCGCTCACCATTCGACTTCGCTCATGGCCCTGAGCAATGTCGAAGGGGGGTTCCGAGCGAGAGTCGAGGGATGAGCGAAATCGAACCATTGAGGGAAAAAAATGAAGTGGGAGTCTGAGCTGCGAATCTCAACTATGCGACGAGAGTTGTGCAAAGTACGCTTCTCGAGGAACGAAGCTGGAATGTCCTTTAGAATCAGTAAAACTGCCGGAACTGGAATACCAAAGCTGGAATGTTATTGATAATGCAGGCGTTATTTAGCGTGACGATACCAAGTAATTGATAATAAAGGCCACTTTCAGGATGAGCCTCATCTTCCGGGGAATTGTATGAGGTGGGTTGACGAAGTTATTGCCAGGTGGTTCTTTGCGATCTCAAGGTGTCGTCGAAGTAAACTATACTAGTAATATTATATTTATTAAATCACATCTAATAATAACGCGCCATCAAAACATGAGAGGCCGGTCCATGGTCCTGGTCCCGATGGACATCCCGAGCCCCTTGTTCAGAGTGGAAGCGAGGCCAGCCTAGCGCCGCTTGGACTTTTTCTTGCCCGCCCTCGCACCACGTGGTGCGGGGCCCGCCTTCTTTTTCTTCTTCCCCGCTTTTTGGGCGGGCTTGCGAGATTTGGCTTTTTTGGCGGCGTGTTTTTTCCCGGCCTTTTTCGCCTTCGCCTTTTTAGCAGGCTTGTGCGCGGGCACGGCCCGCTTGGGCGCGGCAGGGGGAGCTGGCGGAGGAACAACCGGTGGCGGAAGAGGGATGGAAGGAGGTCTGGTTATCCCAGCCTCATAGGAGACTTCCTCTTCAAGTTCCTCACTTTCTTCGCCCACGCTTTCCTCTTCTTCCCGGTAGTCGGAAGAGAGATCGTCTCCGAAGTCTTCCAGTTCATCGCCCGGCTCATGCTCTTTATCGAACGCCATGAATTCCTCCTTGTTGAGTCCTGAGACCCATACCAAGATTTATACCGTTACGAAAGGTCAAGGTCACCAGACATTGGAATCGCAAACTCCCAAGCGGGCAGATTTATACCACTGAACTCATTATGTCAAGCGTAATGATGGATACATAAGGAAGGGGATTAGCGCGCCCCTCTAACCGCCAGGGAAGCGGATTCCTCCGCGGGTGTTGAACGGTTTTTGGCCTGAGAATTCTTACTGGCAGAAGTTTTCTTTTTGGCGACGGCCCTGCGGGTTGGCTTTCTGCGGCGCCGGACTACTCGTGAGGCGGAGCCGCCTCCCCAACCTCGCCTGTAGACCAGCAAGCTTCTTCCCGGAAACAGTTTCGGGGACTTCATGTGATTCCAACGCCGGATCTGGTAGGAGGTAACATCAAATCGGTCCGCAATAAGCTCCAGCGTATCGCCGGATCGCACGCGGTAGCGAAACGCGCGGAGCGGACCGCGCTCATGCACTCGCTGCAAAGACGACTCGCTTCCGGCGGCGAGGGGCAGCACCAGCCGGGAACCCTCGTCGAGCGTGGCGTCCCGGTCAATTCCATTGGCGCGGGCAAGCGCCACCGTGGAGATTCGATATTTTTGAGCGATGGAGGAAATCGTATCGCTCCCTTCCACTTTGTACGATCGCCACCAAACGCGTTTGTCAGGGGGAATGGAAGCCACGGCTTTCTGGAACACATCGCCCGTTCCGGCGGGCAAATTCAGAGTGAATGAATCATTGGCCGGCGTCGTCCACCGCAGGAGCGACGGGTTCAAACGGATCAAATCATCCACAGGGTGATCGATGAGTTCGGCAATCAGGCGGAGGTCCGTGGGCTCATTCACCACCACATGGTCAGTCTGCAGGGGAGGGTCTGGCTCAACATCAAAGCCGTAGGCTTTGGGATCCTTGGCGATCAAGGCGGTGGCCAGAAATATGGGGACGTAGTTCTCCGTCTCTCGGGGCAGAGCGTGGAGCCGGCGCAAGGCCCAGAAATCCGCGTAGCCCGTTTTCTCAATAGCCCGTTGCACCGTCATGGGCCCGCTATCATAAGCCGCCATAACCAGGTACCAGTCTCCAAATGTTTGGTAGAGATCCTTCAGATGGCGGGCCGCAGCCAGAGTGGACTTCATCGGGTCTTCGCGCTCGTCCACCCAACGATCGCGCCTGAGCCCATAGAGCGCGCCCGTTCCCGGCATGAATTGCCAAATTCCTTTGGCGCCCGTCCGTGAAACTGCAAGGGGATTAAACGCGCTTTCCCCGGCGGCCAAGTAGACGAGTTCATCAGGAAGGCCTTCCTTGCGCAGCGCCTCAGTGAAAATTGGCCGATACATGCCCAGGCGCTTCAGGATGGTTTGAATAAATCCCCGGCCCCGGCCTTGAAAATAAGTCAGCACGCCGTCAACCAGGTCGTTTGAAACGAGCGGCAAGTCCGAGTGAACTGATTTAAGTTCCTTTTGGGCGCGCTCCTTCACATTCGGGTCAACGGGAAAAGTGAGGTGGGCAAACGCTTCGATGGCTGCCGGCTCCTCTTTATGTCCGGTCGGAGTGTTCTCATTTTCCAGGGACGCAACTTCCAGGGCATGGATGTTTTCAACCAGCTTATCGAATTCATTGTTCAAGCGCTCGTCCGCGCTCACGTCCAGCTTTGATTCGAGCAGTACGCTCACGGCCTGGTCAAACTTGCTCCTGGCTTTATCAAAGTTGCCGGCGCGATAGTCGTCCATACCGGAGGCATAAAGGGCTTCTGCCTGCTGGATGACCCCGGCCACCGCGTCAGGAACGATAGTCTTGATGGTTTGCGGAGGGAGAGCGGGTTGCGTAACCGGCAATGACGCGGGAGGCGCCAAGGCAGCCACGGCGGGATGGGTGACAGGCTTGGGCGTTTGCGTGGTGGTACACGCGCCTAACGCCACAACAACCGCCAGACAGAAGAGTGGTTTCAGCTTCCCCAAAGCAGTCCCCCTACCTTAGTGTGTGATGTTTTCTGGCGCGTGCCGGTTGCCGTCTGGCCGCGCATCTTTAAATTCTATTCTTATTAATAACTGGGGTCAATCTGAAATTTGAAAGTCCGACAACCGCGCAAGGCAGTGTTGCCCGCCCTGGAGCCACTTGCCATGGCGCAAGCCAGTCCCGGACTTTAAGCGCTACTTCCCGGCTCTGGTATGATGTTTGTTCAGGCTTTGCGTGCTCACGAAATTGTGGAATGCTGGAGATTGAGACGGTGAACGCTCTCTTGATATCGACTTACGAATTGGGACGGCAGCCCTTTGGCCTGGCGTCGCCTGCTTCCTGGCTTCGCCGCGCCGGAGCGTCGGTGGAGTGTCTTGATCTCTCCCGACAGACCGTAAGCGCCCGGCAGATCCGGTGGGCGGATTTTATCGCGTTCTATGTGCCCATGCATACGGCCGCGCGCCTGGCGGTGGCGGCGCTGCCGAAAATCCGCAGCATCAATCCGCGGGCTCACTTATGTTTTTACGGCCTGTACGCTCCCGTCAATGAGGAATATTTTCGCAGTCTCGGGGCGCAGACAATTTTGGGCGGAGAATTTGAAACAGGACTGGTTTCCGCTTTCGAGCGCGTGAGAGCGGCCGGAAAAGCGGTCAGCGCCACGGCGTCACTCTCCGCCCACGGTACGGCGCAGCGCGAACCGGTGATCTCGCTGGCCCGGCAGGAATTCCTGCCGCCCGATCGCGCCGGACTCCCCGAGCTCTCACGCTACGCTCATTTAAACCTGGGGGCTGGCAAACACATCACCGTCGGCGCCACGGAATCGAGTCGCGGCTGCAAGCATTTGTGCCGCCATTGTCCCGTGGTGCCTGTTTATAACGGGCACTTCCGAATCATTCAACCTGAAATTGTGCTGGAAGATATCCGGCGCCAGGTGGCGGCGGGTGCGCGGCACATTACTTTTGGTGATCCGGATTTTTTCAACGCGCCGCGCCACGCCAGCGAAATCGTCGCGACGCTGCACGCGGAGCATCCGCAAATTACTTATGATGTGACCATCAAGATTGAGCACCTGCTGAAACATTCGAACTTGCTTCCCACACTCCGCGATACGGGCTGCCTCTTTGTGACCAGCGCGGTTGAGTCCGTGGACGACGAGATTCTCGCCAGCCTCGACAAGGGTCACACGTGCGCGGATTTCGTTCGCGTCGTCCAACTTTTTCGCGAAATCGGATTGACACTCTCCCCCACTTTTGTTGCGTTCACGCCCTGGACCACGCTCAAGGGTTATGGCGAACTTCTCACGCGCCTTGCGGAGCTTGACCTGATCGAGCACGTGGCGCCCATCCAGTTGGCGATTCGTCTTTTGATTCCCGCCGGATCGAGATTGCTCGAACTCGCGGAAGTCCGCGAGATAGTGGGGCCGTTTGACGCGGCCGCGATGGTGTACCCCTGGTCGAATCCCGATCCGCGCGTTGATGAACTTTGCCTGGAAATTCAGAAACT
>Ga0209166_10002895_pt1 | contig 12665 bp, 10 predicted proteins | sample Coa_R1_3_FD_187151 | JGI IMG/M metagenome (GOLD analysis project Ga0209166, IMG submission 187151) | Surface soil microbial communities from Centralia Pennsylvania, which are recovering from an underground coalmine fire - Coalmine... | ecosystem: Environmental > Terrestrial > Soil >... | reverse complement strand
GCCGTGTTCGCCCCGATGCCCAGGGCCAGGGAAAGAATCGCGGCGCCGGCAAATACCTTATTGAAGCGCAGCAGCCGGGCGCCGAATCGTAAATCCGTCCAAAGAGTTTCGATGTGCGTCTCCCAGCCGGCTGAACGCACGCTCTCTTTGACCGCCTCCACACCACCCATTTCCATTCGCGCCGCGCGATGGGCCGCTTCGCGGCTCATTCCAGAACGCAATTTTTCTGCCGTGGACTTTTCCAGAAAATCGTGCAGCTCTTCGTCAAGTTCTTGCTCGACTTCTCTCTTCAGGAAAAGGCCGTGGAGTCCCGCGGAAAGTGTCTTCCAGATTCCCATGGCGTCCTCCTAGGAAGCCGTCTCCAGAATTCTCGCGATTGCCGCAACCTGGCGTTCCCATTCTTTCGTTTCGCTTCTCAGTTTTTGCCGCCCTGCTTTTGTCAGCGAGTAGTATTTCGCCCGGCGATTATTCTCCGAGGTTCGCCACTCACATTCGAGCAGTCCGGCGCGCTCCAGCCGGCGGAACGCAGGGAACAGCGAACCGGGATTGACTTCGAAAACGCCGCCGCTCATCTGCTGGATTCTTTGCGAGATGCCCCATCCATGCAGCGGCTCGAGCGCCAGCGTTTTCAAAATCAGCATGTCCAGCGTCCCTTGCACCAGCGTGGCGGAAGTGTCGGCCATCGTTTCTCCTCCAAGTGCTTCTCTGGAGATTCTAGAGGAGTATACGGTGCTTCTCTCGATTGTCAAGAGAAGCGGCCGCTGGTTATACAGACGACCCACCTCGAAAAAGGTTTCCTGCTATATCATTTGTTTTGGAATTGCTTCCGGCCGGCGCGTCGCGCTTCGCGTGGAGTGCTAATGAGTCGCTGCCGCTAGGCGGCGCGTCACGCTTCGCGTGGAGTGCTAATGAGTCGCTGCCGCTAGGCGGCGCGTCACGTAGTCCGTGACGTAGGCGTCGAAGAGGTCATTGAGCTGGTGCGTCACCGGGCCGGGAGCCGTGGCAATTTTGTGTCCCGCGATTTCACCGACGCCGATGAGATTGCGATTTGTGGAGGTAATAAAGACCTCCTCGGCGGAGTACAGATCCTCGGGTCGAAGAGCCTGCTGGATCACTGCAACGCCCGCTTCGGGAGCGATCTCAAAGAGAATGCCCCGCGTGACGCCTTCAAGACAGCCGGAATTCAGCGGCGGCGTGAACACCTTGCCGTTTTTCACCGCAAAAATGTTTGCGGCGGTGCATTCGGCAATTTCGCCGCGCTCGTTCAGCAGAACGACTTCGTCGAATCCCTCTTTTTGCGCTTCCGCGACGGCCCAAACATTCTGCAGCCACGAAGTAGTCTTGACGCCGGCAAGCGGCGAAGCAGCGTGGCGGCCATGTTCGCGAACAGAGAGACGTACCGGTTCGCGGTATTGCGGCAGCGGCGCGGTGTAAATAATCAGATCAACCTCGGGCTGCTTTTCATCGCTCTGCCAGAAGCCCACCTGGTTGTAGACCAGATAAATGCGCGCGCATCCTTCCGCCACTTGATTGGCGCGGATCACTTCCTGGAGATTGACGCGGACTTTAGCCGAGGTGTACGGCATGGGCAGGTGCACGATGGCTGCGTCTTTTTCCAGCCGCCGCCAGTGGCGCTCATAGGCGAAGGCTTCGCCGTGAAAGATGCGCAGCGTGGTAAAGAGCCCCCACCCGCAGATGAGCCCGGCTTGCCCCGGCGAAAGCCGCACTTTTTCAATGGGCAGCAGGCTTTCGTTGTGGAAAATATTCTTGTGAATCACCTTACCCTCGGTGTCGTAGCTTAAGTCTAGTTCGTATTGTATCTGAAAAATAGGAGTCCAGCCGTGCGGCGGCGAATCCGTAACGCGGATTTTCCTTCGCTGCTGTCCCTTCCGTTCGAATCACATGAGCAGCTCTGCGAAGCCGGGATTATGCGAACAAAAAACAGCGAGGGCGGGCCGCAGCCCGCCCTCGCTGAAAGCAAGTGAGACGACCTGTTAGAAAATCAGCTTCAAGGCAAACTGAATTTGCCGCGAGGAGCCGAAATCGCCCGTTGGAACGCGCGTGCCGAAGATCCGGCCAAATGCGCCGCTCGTGGTGGTCAGCACGGGATTGCCGAAGTTCGGGTGGTTGAAAACATCGAACATCTCGGTCCGGAACTGAAGATTGAATCTCTCCGTGATCTTCGTGTTCTTGGTTACCGAGAAATCCGTGTTCAGGAAGTTTGGCCCCGTAATCGCATTGCGTCCGAGGTCGCCAGGATGGCACACGCCAGCCACACACGGCGAGGTGAATACGGACTTGCTGGTAAACCACTGGGCCGGATTGCCTGTGGTTTGGACTGGTCCGGTGATATCGGGCCGGACTGTCAGACTGATTCCGGGTCCCGGGAAGATGAGCAGCGTCGGGGTGAGCGGGTTCCCACTCTGCGCCTGCGTGATCACGCCGAGCTGCCAGCCGGAAATCAAGCGGTTGCCCTTGAAGGGCAACTCGTAGAAGCCGCTCAGAACAACGCGGTGGCGGGCATCAAACTCCGACGGACCGTAATCGCCTCGCGGATTATAGGCATTCTGGAGGGCCAGCGACTCCCCTGTGGAGAGAGAGTTGTAGTCCAGGGACTTCGAGTAGGTGTAAGAGGCTAGGAGCTGCAGGCCGCGTGAGTAGTGCTTGTTGAGTGTGACCCACAAAGCGTTGTAATTGCTGTTCCCCACGCTGTTCACCTGGTTGATGTTGTTCAACGGGCAAACCGGGTTGGGAGCCAGGCACTGGCTGGGAATCTCCGCGCTCGTCAAAGGCAGCGTCGGGAAGGGCTTAACCGTCCCGTAATTATTGCCCACGAGAAACGGCTGATTGATGTTTTTCGTTAGTTGCAGGTGGGTAGCCTTCATGCCCACGTAGGCCACTTCCAGTCCCAGCGTGGAAGTGAGCTGGCGCTGGATGGTGAGGTTCCAATCCTGGGAATACATATTGTCAAAATTGGGATTGATAGCTGACGGTCCCAGGCTTACGCCGGTAATCGCTGCGGAAGGATTCTCCAGCGTGATGCTGCTCGAACCGGGGCTGGCGGAAATCGGCAGCGCAAACGGCGGATTAGAGCTCAACCCGGTAACGATGTTGGTGGTTGGATCTTGCGTCATGATCGCGTAGGCCGCGCGCACCGAGGTCTTCCCATCCTTAAAAGGATCCCAGGCAAAACCGATGCGAGGTTGGAAGTTCATGTTGTTGGTCTGATACGGTTGCGCGGCCAGAACTAGACCGCCCGTTGTGGGATCGAAATTTGTGAAATGACCCATGCTCTCGGACGGCGTTGAGTTCCACGCATAGCGAAGCCCGATGTTAATCGTGAAGTTCGGCTTCCACTTAAAGCTGTCCTGGGCAAAGACGTCGTACGACGGCTGCAGGATCTTGTCGTTGCCACTGCCCAGTAGGACGGCGAACGAAGCGGATTTGTCCGCCAGGAAGTTCGAAAACGTTGTGTAGGAAAAGCTTCCTATGTTCTCCGAGATGTTGTTGTTATAGGCTCGCCGCAGTTCTCCGCCGAAAACGAAAGTGTGACGGCCCTTCAGCCAGCTCAGCGTGTCGTTCAAAACCGCGGTAGTGTCCCCGCGGCCTTGCGGTTCGAAGTTGGGACCGCCAAAGAGCAGAGTGTTTGCGACATTGATAAGCGGTAATCCCGAGGCCACCGGGGAACCCGCAGGCATCGTGATGTTGAAGTTGGTGGGATCCAGAAACGCGTTGGGAGTGAACGTCAAGTGGATGCGGTTGAATCCCAGGCGCACGGTATTCGCCAGCGCCGGGCTGAATGTATGATCTTCGGTGACGGTCATCAGCTGCCGGAAGCCATCGCGGGTATCGCCGAACCCCGGAATGCTGGCTGCGGCCGTCGGTTCTTCCCGCAGGTCTTTCTGCACGACGTAATAGCCGTGCAAGCGGTCCTGCTGTCGGAGCTCGATGTCAATGTCTGCGGATCCCTGATTGAGCGCCACGTTAGCAACGGCGCCGCCGGTAAACAGATTCCAAGTGGCCTGGTTTCCGGCGGTTCCGGAACCCACCAGGTTGGCCGCTGGTACCAGCGCGAGCAAGCTGGTGACTGCCGGTGACGTAACACCCGCTCGATCATTCTGGCTGGGAACCGTGGTCGAGACGGTCAGGTTCTGGTGCTGCCGCAGTCCCTCGTAAGCTACGAAGAAAAACGCCTTGTTCTTCCTGATCGGGCCGCCAAAGTCGGCTCCAAATTCATTTCTCTTGAACGGAGCTTGCGGACCTGACGCAACCGTATTGAAAAAGTTGCGGGCATCCAGCGCGTTGTTGCGGAAAAATTCGAAAACTTCGCCGTGATAATCGTTGCTGCCGGAGCGCGTGGCCATATTCACGATGGCGCCCGAGTTCCGCCCGTACTCCGCCGGGAACGCGGAATTATCGATTTTGAATTCCGCCAGCGTGTCAATCGGCGGCTGGAATGTGATCTGATTCTGCACCGGATCATTCAAATTGATGCCGTTCACCAGCCAATTCGTCGTATCCTCGCGCTGGCCCGCCGTATTGATGCCGAAAGACCCCAGCCCGCGGAGCGGGGCGGAGAGAAAGCCATTCGCGGGTGCCGTCATCGTGCCCGGCGTCAACAGGCTCAAATCCGTGAAGTGCCGGCCGTTCAGCGGAATATCCTGCACGGTCTTGTCATTGATGACTTGGCCCATGCTGTTTGTCGTGGTTTCAATAATCGCCGCGTCCGCAACGATCTCGATTTTCTCGGTCGTTGCGCCAACCTTCAACTGCACGTTTCGAGTTACGGAGGTCGCTACCTCAAGTTTGAGGTTAGAAATCACCGCCGTCTGGAAACTGGTTGCGGTAACGTCAAGGCGGTATGTGCCAATCGGCAATGCGGGGAAAAGGTAAGCGCCTGCTTCATCGCTTTGCGTAGTCTTTTCGACCCCCGTAGCTTGGTTTGTCGCAACTACCTTGGCATTTGGAACCGCCGCCCCTGTGGGGTCCGTGACAATGCCGTTGAGCGATGCAGTAGATTGAGCGTGTGCGAGGCCGCCTAGCGCAAACGAAAGTAAGAGCAGCGCCAGCCGCCGCCAAACAGTTCGAACTGGAAAAGTACCCCCACGTGCAGCTTCCATAGTTCTCATCCTCCTCAGATGTTCAGTCACGAGCAATTTTGATCGTTTTCTTGTCGTACCTTCGAGTTCCATCCCACTCTCGCGGCGATCCTTAAATACATTTCTCCTGCGGCGTTGGCCTCGTAGACTCCCGGCGCTGAAACTTTATGCCAAGCCATAGATTGCATCGCGGTGCTTCCAGCTAACGCAATCGTGTGACCAGAGGCACGGGAATCTGCATCCCTGCTAACACACTTAAAATCAATAAAATAGAAAGGAATCAGGTTCGGAACGAGGACCTCGAGGACTCTTTTGATATGAGATTTGGAAGAATACTATCGAATACAATACTCAGTTTATAGACGACTTACATAATTTAGAAGGTCCATGAACGGGATGGCGGACCAACTACCAAGTCCGTTGGGGATTACTGTGCTTCGTTCCGGGGGTGCAGCCGGCAGAAACGACAAGTTGCTGGTTTTCGTAGATACGGTCAGGATGGCTGATGGACGGATTGGCGGCGGCCAGGCAGGGCCAGGCGGAGGAGCGTCCGAGGTTAACTTTGGCCAATTTCCACAAGGTATCGCCCTTGTGCACGGTAATTGTCGGGTTCACGTTGCCGCTTGCTTTCCTTGCGGGAACGGAAGTTGCAGCGGCAACGGGAAGCTTGAGCTTCGCGCCGACGCGAATTTGGTTGGGGTCGGCGATCCATCGGTTGGCGGCGAGGAGTTCCGGCCAACGGCCACCGCGGCCCAAGATTTGTTGCGCCAATTTCCAAAGAGAATCGCCCCGCTGCACGCTCACGGTTTTTTGCGCGGCGTACGTGGGGGCCGGCAGCGAGCGCCCCGGTTGTTGCGGGCCAACCGTCTCGACCGGCGCGACGGGTTGCGCGGGCTGGACGAAAATGAGTGGCGGCTCGGATCGGGGAAATACTTTTGGCAGGGCGGGAACAATCATCCGACGGTGAAGACGAATATTGGGACGAACATCTTTGTCAACATCAATGGGGACATTGGGAAGAGGATCTGGATCATCGCTTTGACGTGCATCGTTACGAACGCTGGGGCGAAAACTTCGCCGGAAATTTTTGCGAACGTCCGTGGGAACCTTTGCATCCGGAGTTGAACGGATGATTTCACGCGCGTTGGGTGCAAGTTCTGGACGCGGACTCGCCGGTAAGTACGGACGAGCGGGAACGGCAGAAAATGGATCGCGCCGAAAAACATTCGAGGGCATTTTGAGATGCAACGCCGGTTGAGCCGGCGGACGAAGCGTTGGACGCTCCGGCAAAATCGGAGAGGCGAGCGCGGGAGTTCCAATGGAGAGATGGAACGGTTCAGATTGTTTCGGTTTCAACGCCTGCAATTCTTTTTGCTTGCGATACTGGCGGGCGACTTCGCCGAGGGTAACTTCCTGCGGCTTCGAGCTGGCATCGAGAGCCGCCGGGGAATTCTGAGACGGCTGAAGCCCGCAATTATTTTTCTGCGCGCATGCATTTCGTTTGGCTTCGACTTGCGCGCGGTCTTCCGGAGTCAAGATGTTGGGACGTTTGAGATCTTCTTCGGTGTAAACGTGCTTGGCGTGTTTCTGCAGTTCTTGTTTGCGCGCGCGTTCCTGCCGGGCGGCTGCGGCGACGCTTTTATCTTGCTGCTCTTGCGCGCGTGAAAGGGCCGCGCCGAAAGTCGCGAAGCTTAAAAAAATAATAGCGGGCGTGACTAAACGGATGGAACGCGAGATTCTCCCCAAGCCTGGGCGACGCGGCTGGAGGGACAGGGGGCCGTTTAGGTCAGTCAGCGACATAGCAAACCGACTACGGGGGGACTCCGCGTAAAAAGGATTCTAGCCGAAACTGGGCGAAAGGGAAAATATTTTCTCCTCCAGTTTCCTGAAGGCAAACTGCTCGAGACACAGATTTTATGCGGCCAGAGAGCGGCGTTTGTCGTACTATCTGTGCGTTTTCTTTGCTGGGGAAAGGGCGAGGGCCTGAAATGAAAAAATTCACTGAGCGTGAGAGTAAAGAGGCAGCGACCGGCGCCGCCAAGGGCGCGAGAACTCGCGCTGAGCAAAAACGAGGCGAACCGGCGGCTGCCGGACGGCGACAATTTTTGCAGGCGGGATTTTTGGGAGGAGCGGCGGCCGCGGCTGGTCCTATTTTGCAGCCGGTATTTGGAACGCCGCGCAGGAACGCGGCTGCGACAGAGGCTGCGGATGTTCCGGCGTTTGAGTTTGATGAGATCACGATTGGCGAACTGCAAGAGGGAATGAAGTCCGGCAAATACACGGCGCGCGCGATTGCGGAGAAATATCTGGCGCGCATTGCGGCGATTGACAAGCGCGGCCCGGCGGTGAACAGCGTCATCGAGACAAATCCGGACGCGCTGGAAATTGCGGAAGCGCTGGACAAAGAGAGGAAAGAAAAAGGGCCGCGCGGGCCGCTGCACGGAATACCCATATTGATCAAAGACAACATTGCGACGGCGGACCGGATGCAGACCACCGCGGGATCGCTGGCGCTGGCGGGATCGAAACCACCGAGCGATGCGTTCATCGCGAAGAATTTGCGCGCCGCGGGCGCCGTGATTTTAGGAAAAACAAATTTGAGCGAATGGGCGAATATTCGCTCGAACCATTCAATCAGCGGATGGAGCGGGCGCGGGGGGCAGACGAAAAATCCGTACGCGCTGGACAGAAATCCGTGCGGATCGAGTTCGGGAACGGGCGCGGGGATTTCCGCAAACCTTGCCGCGATCGGAATTGGAACGGAAACGGATGGATCGATTGTGTGTCCCTCTTCGGCGAATGGACTTGCGGGGATCAAGCCGACGGTCGGGCTGGTGAGCCGGAGCCACATCATTCCGATTTCGCACACGCAAGACACCGCGGGACCAATGTGCCGCACGGTGCGCGACGCAGCGATACTGCTTGGGGCGCTCACTGGCGTTGACCCGAACGACAGCGCGACGGCAGCGAGTGCTGGGAAATCGTTCACGGATTACACCAAGTTTCTCGAAGCCGACGGGCTGAGAGGCGCGCGCATCGGCGTCTTGCGAAAAGCGTTCGGGTTCAATCCGGCGGTGGACAAATTGATGGAGAGTGCGCTGGAGGTGATGAAGAAACAAGGGGCGACGCTGGTGGATCCGGTGGAGATTGAGACGTCCGGCAAGTTTGGAGAGACGGAATTCCTCGGGTTCATGTACGAGCTGAAGGCGGATTTGAATGCGTACCTTGCGTGGCTTGGACCAAACGCGCCGGTGAAAACGCTGAAGGAGATTATCGAGTTCAACGAAAAGAATGCCGCGAAAGAGATGCCCTTTTTCGGACAGGAGAATTTTCTGAAGGCCGAGGAAAAAGGGCCGCTGACAACGCAAGAGTATGTGGACGCGATCAAGAAAAACCATGAGCTGGCCGGCAAAGAGGGAATTGACGCGACGATGGACAAACACAAGCTCGATGCCATCGTTGCGCCGACCGGCGGGCCAGCATGGCTGACGGACATCGTGAACGGCGACTCGTTCAGCGGAGGAAGCTCGGAATTTGCCGCGGTGGCCGGGGATCCCAACGTGAATGTGGTCGCGGGATTTGTGCGCGGTTTGCCAGTAGGGATTTCGTTTTTCGGGCGGGCGTGGAGCGAGCCGGTGCTGATCAAGCTGGCATACGCGTTCGAGCAGGCGACCAAATACCGCAAGGCTCCGCGATTCTTGCCGCACGTTGAAGCGTAGGTGGGTTGGGCCACGCAAAAGTGATCTGTGGCTCGTGAACCGTGTTCCCTGACCTGCGATTCGTGATCGGCGGTTAAGAATAGGAGGCGTCCCTTTCCCTCCCCACCCCCGGTTTTTTCGTAAGTGTTCATTCTAAAGAGTTTTAAGTGTTTTGTTTTGGAAGTGTGGATTCTAAAGGAGTTACGGGCCAGTTTTTCGGAAGTGCAGATTGTAAAGGGGTTAGCGAGAGGGCGTGTTGAAGGGTTGGAGTGAAGAAAGGATGGAGGGTTTCGCAAGGACGTCAGGGACGGAAGATGGCTGGATTGCGACGAGAACATAGGGAAGGGTAGCATCTCGTTGGCGGACAGGTAAAGTGTTTTATAGGGAATGGTAGAAATTCGGGGTTGAACGGCGTTTTTCGGGCGGTGAACGGTTAGCGTTCGAGCTATGGAGCCTCGACTAAGATGGAATCTTGGGAGTTATTGGGAAAAGCGGCAGCAAGGCTGCCGCACTCCAAATCGCTTCTTCGCAATACTATGCGGGACTTAGTGGAAGACGATAGTGGCGAGATGGAATGGGCAGGGAAACGTCCCGGCTGTCCCCGATCCCCCCGGTTCCGTCTAGTTAGACGTCTTCATCCGATGGCGGGGGGCACTCGGAGCGCCTTGGCCCCTAACTCGAGGAGCAGCCGGAGCGATTTTTTCTTCACTCCGGGTGGTGCGAGCCACCATTTTTCAAATAATACTTTTCCAATGTGCCAGCTTCTGCCGATCTGTCTGAGCTTGATCTGCGGAGACGGCTCCGCTAAAAAATGACCGGAGGCGAATCCAGCCAGGTGCTCGCCCGCTTCGAGCATGCAGTACCCCTCGCCAGAGAAATTGTGTGGGCCAGCCTTGCCTGCGATGCGGTCGGCAATGCGGCGCGCAACGACCAATGCCTGGGCATGCGCGAACACGCCCGCCTTGGGCAGCATCAGTGGCACGTCAGACTTCCAGCGGCCGGGGAGTGGAATTGCCGTTATGTCGCCGATGGCGTAAACATTTTCATCCCTGGTGGCCAGCGTCGCGCTGTCAACAGGGACCCATCCGCCTTGGTTGGCCAGTCCGGCTTCCCGCACTACTTGAGGGCTGCGATGTGGTGGCACTGCTAGGAGCAAGTCGTATGCAACGGGCTCTTTGCCTTCGAAGGAAATCGTGCGCGTCGCAGGATTCACCCCCGTGAGTTTCTGCAGGGGATGGAATGCAATCCCGCGGTCCTCGACCGTCTTTCTAACCGCACTCCCGAGTTCCGGCCCGGCGACGGGCATGGGCAGGGGTTCCGGTGTAAACAAGTGGAGGTCCACTTTATCTCGCAGCCCGCGTCTGTGGAAGAGGTCTGCGATGAGCATCGCGCCCTCATAGGGCGCAGCGGGGCACTTGAAAGGAAGCCCAGCGATGACGATGGCGATTTTGCCTCCGCTAAAGCCGCGCAGGGCGCCACGTAATTTGTCGGCACCGTCAAATGTGTAGAAGGTCTGAGCGGATTCGGCAAGCCCTGGGATGACGTCAGGGGCAAGCTCCGCGCCCAGAGCCACTACGAGAAAATCGTAGGTCACTGATCCAGCGGAGGTCTCTACCAGATGCGCTGCCAAATCAATGCCACGCACCTCGCCATGCAGCAATTCCACACTTTTGTACACCAGCTGATGCACGTCGCGCGAAATCTCTTCTGGTTGCCGGTCGCCGGTCATGAGCCAGAGAAAAGAAGGCGCGAACGCGTGCTGGCAGTTCTTTTCTATTAATACGATGCGATGCTCTGGATGCACGAGGCGCCGAAGTTCATTGGCGGCAACGATCCCGCCAACGCCGCCGCCAAGAATCACGATAGTTTTCACAGTCATATTCATTCCTGCTTCTTGGGAATTAGAACGTCGTCACGGAGTCGCTTTCCTTGGTCCATTGAGCAAGGTCGATCATGCGTCCCATCTCAACTCCTTCGACGAGTTCCTGTTGGCCAAGGCTCCTGGCCGCGCAACAGGTAGCTCAAGTTTTGACCTTGACGCCCTTGGCGATCAACTCGCTCAGCATGTTTGCGGTGTTGTAGTATCCCGTTGGGGTCTTCTGGCCGCGTTTGGCAGCGCCTACGCCATCTGCGAGCAGGAAAAGGTTTACCGCGACTTGGTTTACAAGCAAAGCGGAGGCGTAGCGGAACGCGTTGTAAGCTTTCTCGCTTCCGTAGGGTGCGTCCTGAAGAATGATGGTCAGCGTGTCCAAGTGGGCTTGTCTCCCTCTTTTAGCTGTTACTCCCGACTTTCACGCATGCGCGCGAGCACTTTTCATTTTCCGGACAATCGTGCCTTCCCGTTGCATCTGCTCGAACAGGATTTCCCGGATCAGATCAAACGCATCAAGAATCTTGGGATTTGCCAGCCGGTAGTACACAATATTCCCGTCTTTGCGGGTCCCAAGCACTCGCCGGTGTTTCATCATATTTAAGTGCTGCGAAAGGTTCCCGATGGCAACCCCGAGCCGGTCGGCCATGTCCGAAACGGACATCTCCTTATTACGGAGCGTGTTCAAGATCTGCAGGCGCAGCGGATGCGAAAAAACCTTGCACATTTCCGCGTGCCGGGCATAGACCTCGGCTTGTGGGTGCATCGTGCGTGGATCTTTTTTCGGCATGGGCTTAAATTACGTTATTCTATAGAACTCTAGAATACTAGAGTCCCCATGTCAACGCAGGCATGTCGCCTCTGGCCGCAAGCAGTGCCGCGCCGAGCTGCCCCAAAAAGAGAAGGCCTGATCGTGTTCACCGACAACGTCCGCCGCGGGATTGAAGGGCGGGTAATATACGCACCCGCGAGCGGTGCCAATCTGGAACCTGGCCTGCTTAAGCAATTGCTGCACTTCAACAACAGTCCAGAAATGGGCGTCTCTCCACCTTGAAGACCGAAGCCACGCTCCCAAGATTCTCTCTGCCGTGAATATGGCGCTAAAGTTCGGCCAAAAACGCACCTCTCCTCGTTTATACTGCCGATTTGCGGGTGATGTTCGGTCTTTTTGTGGGGGAATCCGATTCCAGCGGGGGGGTAGTAGGTGGCGGGCAATGGACTTGATAGTGCCGGGATGGGGAATTAGGGCAGACGCGCGGAGAGGCAAGCGGAGAAACTTGATGCTTGCAAGTAGAGTTCAAGAAGAAGTGAGTTGGGCAGCAAAGATGAGTTTGACAAGAAAAAAAAGGAGAGAGCTTAGCAATAAAAGACGGGGGTTGGCCTGCCTGACCGTGGCGATTTTGGCGGCGAGCGCGGTTGCAGGGCAGGAGGCCACGATCCGTGTTGCGCCGGCGGCGCGCGAGGTGGTGGAAGGCCGGTTGAAGAAGTATGAAGGGGACAACGCGCAGCGGGAACGGACGCTGATGGGATTATTCCAGGAAGCGGGTTGCGAAGGGAAGAATCTTTCCGAGCAGGCAGTGAACGGAAGGCCGCTGCACAACGTTATTTGCACGTTGCCGGGGAGTTCCGAAAGAACCATCCTTGTTGGGGCGCATTACGAGCATTTCGGCGCGGGAAACGGGGTGGTGGACAATTGGAGCGGCGCATCGCTGCTGGTGTCATTGTATCAGGCGTTGGAAGAGGAGCCGCGAAGGCATAGCTACGCATTTGTGGGATTCGCTGACGGAGAGCGGCACTTGACTGGGTCGCGATCCTATGTGGAGCAAATGACGGAAGCGCAAAAGGATCAAATGGATGCGATGGTAGACATGGATGTGCTAGGGCTGGCACCGACGGAGTATTGGCAGAGCTACGCCGATAGGAGATTGGTTGGGAAGTTGACTTACCTGGCGGACCAATTGAAGTTGCCGGTTTCGGCGGTTGATCTCGATGAACTGG
>Ga0209166_10002894_pt1 | contig 12668 bp, 10 predicted proteins | sample Coa_R1_3_FD_187151 | JGI IMG/M metagenome (GOLD analysis project Ga0209166, IMG submission 187151) | Surface soil microbial communities from Centralia Pennsylvania, which are recovering from an underground coalmine fire - Coalmine... | ecosystem: Environmental > Terrestrial > Soil >... | reverse complement strand
TCTTGAGCAATTGCGCAAGCAAGTTCGCATCGAAGTGCGCAACGCGCAGTTTGCGCTTGAGCAAACTGGAGCCCGTGTCGAGGCGGCCCGCAAGGCGCGCGACCTGGCCCAGCGCACCTTCGACATTACTAAGAAAGAACAGGAACTGGGATCCGGATCCAGTTACCAGACTCTCTCCGCCCAGCGCGATCTGGCTCTGGCGGAATTGGATCTGGTCAGCGCGATGACGGTCTACCAGAAAGCCAAGGTTGAATTGGATCGCGCAACCGGCACCACTCTGGACCATAATGGCATACTGATTCAGGATGCCATTACCGGGGTAGTTTCGCGCCACACTCCTTAATCGACATGCCGACCACACTCAAACCCGGAGAAGTAAATCTGACCACGTTCCGTTATGAATCGGGAACTCCTGTTCGTGTCCTCGCGGCCGACGACCAGGAGCACATCCTTGAAGCCCTCGACTTATTACTTCACCCGCAAGGCTACCGCGTCGATAAAGTCCGTTCGCCAGCCCTCGTCCGCGAGGCGCTGGCCAGCAATTCTTATGACGCGATCCTGATTGATCTCAACTACACGCGCGATACTACCTCCGGCCAGGAGGGCCTCGATTTGCTCACGCACATTGTTGCCCTCGACGCCACCGTTCCCGTAATTGTCATGACCGCCTGGGGAAACGTTGAACTGGCCGTCGAGGCGATGCGGCGCGGCGCACGCGACTTTGTCCAGAAGCCGTGGGAAAACGAACGCCTCGTCTCCATCCTTCGTACGCAGATCGAACTCCATCGTGCCCTCCAGCACGCCGCGCGCCTGGAAGCGGAAAATCGCTTGCTTCGCGCCGAGGGCCGTCCCGAGTTTCTCGCCACCGCTCCTGCCATGCAGCCCGTACTCGAGACCATCGCGCGCGTCGGACCTTCCGACGCCAACGTTCTGATCACCGGCGAGCACGGCACCGGGAAAGAGGTCGTCGCGCAAACCTTGCACGCGCTCTCTTCGCGCGCTTCGCGTCCTTTAGTCGCGGTCAACACCGGCGCGATTCCTGACGGAGTTTTTGAGAGCGAGCTATTCGGCCACGTCAAGGGCGCCTTTACCGATGCGCGTACTGACCGCATCGGCCGCTTCGAACTCGCCGACAACAGCACCATCTTCCTCGACGAGATCGGGAACGTCCCTCTTCGCCAGCAGGCCAAGCTTCTGCGCGTTCTAGAGTCCGGAGAAATCGAGCGCGTCGGCTCCTCCCGCCCGCGCCGCGTTAACGTGCGCGTTCTCTCCGCCACCAACACCGACCTCACTGCCGCCTGCGCTGCCGGGCAATTCCGCGAAGATCTTCTCTTCCGTCTGAATACCGTGGAGATTCATGTTCCCGCTTTGCGCGAGCGCCGCGAGGATATTCCCGTCCTCGCCGCGCACTTCCTTGCCCGTTATGCTGCCCGCTACCGCCGTCCCGTGCAGCGCTTTGATCCCGCCGCCCTTCAGGCTTTGCTGCAGTATTCGTGGCCCGGCAACGTGCGCGAACTCGAACACACCATTGAACGCGCTATCCTGATGTGCCGTACACCCGAAATTCAACCTGCGGATCTCTCCCTGAGTTCTCAACGCGCGCAAACGCAGAATCTGGAAGATCTCAGTCTGGAAGCGGTTGAGGCTCTGCTCGTGCGCAAGGCTCTTCAGCGGTTTCAGGGCAATGTCAGCCAGGCCGCGGAGGCCTTAGGATTGAGTCGCGGCGCGCTCTATCGCCGGATGGAAAAATATGGCGTCTAGCCCCGCTGGACGAAAACCTGCCCCGCGAAAACGAGTCCGCCTTCTCTATGAACACCGCATCGGTCTGTATTCATTTCTGGTTGCGCTGCCCGCCCTCATTGTAAGCATCGTGCTCGTCTGGATGCAGCCCTGGACCACTGAATCGCGCGTGGCCCTCACCATCGCCGAGCTCTTCATCTGGTGGCTGCTCGCTCTGGCGTTGCAGGAACAGACTACCCGTCCCCTGCAAACTCTTGCCAACGTCATCGGCTCGCTTCGCGAAGAAGATTTTTCCTTTCGCGCGCGCAATGCCACTCCTGACGACGCGCTCGGCGAACTCTCTCTAGAAGTCAACGCCCTTGCCGACTCGCTTTCCGGCCAGAAGGTACGCGCCGTAGAAGCCACTGCGCTCTTGCAGAGGGTCGTCGACGAAATCGACGCCCCGTTGTTCGCCTTCGATCCTGCGTCTCAGTTGCGCCTCGTCAATCCTGCCGGCGAGCACCTGCTCCGCAAGACCCAGGCCCGCATGCTCGGTCACAGTGCCGCCGAACTCAACCTTCAACCCTGCTTGACCGCTGAAAACGAAAGCCTGGTCGAGCTGAACCTGAATGACTCGCAGGCTCGCTGGCTCTTGCGCCGAAGCTCCTTCCGCCAGCACGGTGTTCCGCACACTCTTGTGGTCCTCTCTGATGTCAGCCGCGCCTTGCGCGAAGAAGAACGTCGCGCCTGGCAGCGCCTGATTCGCGTTCTCGGCCACGAACTCAGCAACTCGCTCGCTCCCATCAAGTCCATCGCCGGCAGCCTCGGCTCCCGCGTGTCATCCACGCCGATGGATCCGGAGGTGCGCAGCGACCTGCAGCGCGGTCTCGAAATCATCGAAGCTCGTTCTGCATCGTTGCACCGCTTCCTCGAAGCCTATCGCCGCCTGGCGCAGATGCCTGCTCCGGTTCTGCGTGAGGTCAAGCTAGCTCCTCTGATTACCCGCGCGGCCAGTCTCGAAACGCGAATGAAGGTTTCGGTGCAGCCTGGTCCTGACGTTGTTTTTCAAGCCGATCCCGATCAACTGGAACAAATGCTCATCAATCTTGTGCGCAATGCGACCGATGCTGTGCTGGAGACTTCTCCTCCCTCTGCAACACCCGCCGATGCGCAACATGTTGAAGTCCACTGGGACGCCAATGCCAGCGATGTGACATTGATCATTGATGACAACGGTCCTGGACTTCTGAACCCATCCAACGTTTTCACTCCGTTTTATACGACTAAACCCAACGGCAGTGGAGTCGGCCTGGTTCTCTCTCGTCAAATCGCAGAAGCTCACGGCGGCAGAATCGAAATCAGCAACCGGGCCGGCGTCCGTGGCTGCTCGGTTCGAGTTGTTTTGCCGCGCTCGCCCTCCTCGATTGCTCCCGCCGCTCGCAATCTTTGAGACTTCCGCTTCCGGCGATCCCCTGAAACTCGAATCGGAAATATCCCCTCTTCGCTGTATTGTCATTCTCTTTCCCGCGAACTAAATCTGGCATTTACAGTAAGAAAATCCTACCTGGAGTTAGTTCAATGAAGTTCATCTCAGCAAATCTCGAAAATCTCAAAGCGCTCTACATGAGTGAGTTGGAACACCTCCATTCCGCCGAGACCCAGATCACCGACGCGTTGCCCAAAATGATTGAAAACACCACCGATCCCCAGCTCAAGCAGGCGCTGCAGACTCACCTGCAGGAAACGAGAGGCCACGTGGCCCGGTTGGAACAGATCTTGCAGCGCTCCGCCGGCAAGGTCAATTCCAGGAAATGCAAAGGAATCGCCGCTCTCATCACCGAAGGCGAAGATATTATTACCGACGCCAAGGCCGATCCAGTCCGGGATGCGGGAATCATTGCCGCCGCCCAGAAGGTCGAACACTACGAAATGGCGGCGTACGGAACCGTAAGAACCTGGGCGGAAATCCTGGGTCTTACAGATCAAGCTGATCTGCTGGAACAGACGTTGGACGAAGAAAAACATGCTGACGCCGTTCTGACCCAGATCTCCGATAGCGCAAACACGCGCGCGGAAAGAGCCGCTTAGCAGAAAATCTTCTCAGAGGGCGAGGTCCTCGTGCCAAAGGCGCATGCCAGATCCACAGGCCTTGCCCTTCGCGAAGATTGCGATCACATCACGCAAATTTATAGCACGCGCTTTCGAATCAGCCAGGTCAGGACTGACACGGTTAGCCATCCGAGCATTGCCCCTGCCAGCACCAGCCAGAGATTGTGTCCGGTGATGAGGTGCAGCACAATCAACGCGAACACGAAGAGCCCGACGCTTCCCATGGCGGAACCCGCAGCGTCAACGCTGGCCGCATTCCTGCCGCGTACGGTTCCATTCAATCCCTTTTTTTGCTTCTTCTCGGTCTCATGCTTTTCAATCAGTGTCGCGGTCGCGGGGAAAATTGCAGGGAACGCCAGAAACAGACCGCCGACTTCCGGCCCAAATTTCTTGGCGATGATTCCCGCAGCCATCGTGATCAATCCCCCAAACACAAAACGCACCAGGTACTCGTGCGCTTTGGTTCGCTTGAGCGCCGATGGGTTGACTTTGATGAGCATTGTGATCTCAACGAATGAACCACAGCCCGAACGCCACGGCGAACCAGAGTGGAATGGCGCAAACCGTAACCCACAGTGCCTTGAGTTTGTAGCGCATCATGATCCAGCTGACCGCCGATACATAGATAAAAAATGCTATGCCGCCTGCCATCATAGAGTGCGCTTCGATCGCAGCGTAGACCGGTCCCTCGGACGTGACGGTGAGTGCCAGCGTGGCCAGCGCAACCGAAGGGGCGGCGCCGAACAGTCCGGCAAAGCTCTTGGGTTTCAGCAAATCGCCGATGACGGCAAAGGCAGAAACTACCACTCCCCCGACCAGGAACCGGATCAGAACTTGCATCATACCCGGCCGGATTTCACCAGCTTCCGTGCTTGATCCGGGCCTTTCATGCCCAGCACGCGGTACTTCTTACCCGTGAGCTTGTGATAGTTCACGAAAAACTCTTCCAGTTCGCGGCAGAACTGCTTGCCCAGATCATCCACGGTTTTTACATCTGCCCAGCTGTGCGCGTCTCGTTCCACGGCGATGATGCGGTCGTTGCGGTTGTTGCCTTTTTTGCCTTCCTGCTCGCCCTCGATGACGCCGATCGGACGGCATGACAATACGCAGCCGGGGAATGCGGGTTCATCCATCAGCACGAGCACGTCGACGGGATCGCCGTCGTCCGCCTCGGTCGAGGGAACGAAGCCGAAGTCATAGGGGAAGGTCATTCCGGCGGGCAGAACCATTTTGAGTTCGATGGTGTGCTCGTCAGGATTGAATGCGAACTTGTTTCGGCTGCCCTTTGGTGTTTCGATCACCACCCGAAGCATCTTCTTGTCTTTGGGATCAGTGGGTTTCAGCCGGGTGGGGTCTGCTAGTCCGTTCTTTTTACTCATTTATTCTCCAAATCATGCATAGACGTGGATGCGGCACGAGCAGGTAGGGTTTGTGAGTAAAGGCGGGTGACTCGATGTGGGCGGGGCAGCGGCAGGTGTTCTAGCCTTCAGCTCATGCCAATGGCGGAAACGTTCCAAACATCGTCAGGAGCCTGAATCTTCTTTGGTACACGCCAGCTCCCGACCAACCCTCGGGGCGGCGCTGGGCATCTCATCAGCCCCTTTGTAGCTACACCGGAGTCTGCCATGAATAGCGCCGCTGTCGCGCCCCTGCGCCGCGCAATTCCTCTCTGGGTCATCGTGGCCTGTGCCTTCGCATTCCACGGTCCTCTGCTCGTCATGCGCTTGGCCGAACATAGTTTTGACGCCCACTTCCATATGTCGATGGCTTCCACCTACGCGGAGCACTGGTTCGATCCCTGGAACGAAAAGTCGCTCGGCGGCTTTTCCGAGACGACCTACCCGCCGTTAACCCACCAATGGATTGCCATGCTTTCCCACGTGATCGGCCTGGCTTACGGCTTCATGGTGGTACTAGGGACCGCGATTCTCCTCTTGCCGGTCGGCGTCTACCGCTTTTCCAAGTTGTGGGTGAACGAACGTGCAGCGAGTTACGGCGCCTTTTGCTCCATCTTTCTCGGCTCGCTCGGCCTGCTCGCCTACCATGCCGGACAGATCGGGACGATCTCTGCGACCACCCTATTTCTGCTGGCGCTTCCGTTTGCCTACGAATACGTGGTTCGCGGAACGAAAAAAGATTTATTCATGGGGCTGGGCCTGTCGTGCACAGCCGCCGCGGCCCACCACGCGACCATGTTTTTCGGCCTCGTCTTTTTCATTCCTCCGGTTTTCTGGCTGATGCTGAAGGACTGGCGCGCCGCCAATCCGGAGGGCTCGGTTGCGACGCCGCTGAAACGCATGATTCTGTTCGCCGTGCTCGGAGTCGTAGGAATTCTGTTAGTGCTGCTGCCCTACCTTATGATCTTGATCAAGGCTCCCATTACCGAGACTCCGATTCCTCACTTGAGCCGCGCCAATTTCCTGCTGCAGCCCATGTGGGGAATGCATTTTTGGGTGATCCCGATGGGCCTGCTGATCCTGGCGCTGCCCTACATTTTCTACAAGGGCTGCGCCGAGCCGCGGCTACGACCGCTGTTCTTTGGTTTTTATTTCGCATTCATTTTTGGCCTGGGAGGCACCACTCCACTGCCTCGCTGGGTGCTGGGCAGAGCGTTTGAAATTCTGACTTTCGAACGCTTCACGTATTGGGCGCTGCTACTGGCGATGCCAATTGTCGGACTGATGGGCATCTACCTGATCGACCGCTTCCACGTGCGGGCCGCCGTTCTGCTGGTGACCGCATGCATCGCGCAGGCGGCAATGTCGGTCTCGTGGAACGTGTATTTCAACGTGCTCGGCCCCGCAGTGAATGCCGAGCCGGTCATCCACTTCCTCAATGAAAACGGGCACGACAAATATCGTTACCTGACGCTCGGCTTCGGCAATGCGCTCTCGCAAATCGCCTGCTACACCAATGCGACTAGCATCGATGGTGAATATAATTCTGGCCGCTCTCTGCCCGAGGTCACGTCCCATGGATCGGCGCAACTGAGCAGTTCAAAATTCTACGGGTCGGAAGGAATGCTTTCGCTCTCCGACATGCTGAAGCATGCCAATCGTTACGGGCTGCGCTATATCTTTGTGCACGACCCATACTACGAGCCGATGCTGATCTTCGGGGGCTGGCACAAAATTGAAACGCATGATTCGGGACAAACCTCGGTTTGGGATCGGCCTGGAGTTCCACTCGCGGAACCGATTCCCTCTCCCCTGAAACCTCCACGCTGGCAGGGAATCATGTGGGGCATCGTTCCGTTTGGTGCCAGCCTGATCACGATAGCCATGGCAGGGATGCGTGCGCGCGAAGCAACTGAGAGAGAGGGGAACATAACGACTGGCGAATCCGATGTGAGGCCCGAGCAACCGCCGCTGGATGCCACTGGGCCGGGCGTTGCTCCTGTAATTCCTTCCACTACCTAGGGTAAAGCACTGCAACTGGGAGGAGCGATTAGGGCATCTTATGCAGCCGTGGAATTGACCTTCAGTATCGTCATCCCGGCATATAACGAGGCGAAGCGGATACCGCGAACCCTGGATCACATTCTTTCCTTCCTCGGAGAAAAACCCTGGAAGGCCGACGTGATCGTTGTAAACGACGGTTCAACCGACCACACGGCGGACGTCGTCCGAGGTTACTGCGCCCGCCATTCTTTAGTCTGCCTGATTGATAATCCGGTGAATGCCGGAAAAGGAAGCGCCATTCGCGACGGTGTTCTGCACGCGACCGGCGACATTATCCTGTTCACCGACGCTGACGACTCTACCCCGATCGAAGATGCCGACAGGCTGATCGCAGCGATCTGCGACGGTGCCGACATCGTGATTGGCTCACGATGGGTCGATCCCAACCTCCAGTCCAATCCCCAACCCTGGTACCGCCGCTTGAATGGGCGGCTCTACAACCTGTTGTTGAGGACCATACTCGGACTCGATCTCACTGACACACAAAACGGCTTCAAAGCTTTCACGCGCACCGCCGGCAAGGCGGTGTTTGCATTGCAGAAAATTCCCGGATGGGGCTTCGATGCGGAGTCTTTGTTTTTCGCGAGGAAACTCGGATTCTCGGTGCGCGAAGTGCCCGTGGAATATATCTACTATGCGGAAGGCTCGAAGATCCGTCCTTATCGCGACGGAGCGCGCATGCTGGCGGAGTTGCTGCTGGTGAGGTGGTACTTCCTCACCGGAGCGTATTCCATGATCGCCAGCCGAGCGCCTGTTGGCACAGGACCCTTCGTGAACGAAGCTGCTGGTGAGACTCAATCGTCCGAGTAAATCGATGTCCAAGTATCTGGTTGTGTTCGGAACCCGGCCGGAAGCAATCAAGATGGCGCCTGTGCTGCAGGCATTGCGCGCCGAACCGCAGAACGTCTGCGTGGCCTGCTCGACGGGTCAGCATCAGGAACTGCTGGCTCAGGTGTTATCGCTATTTCGCATTAAGCCCCGGCATCAGTTGCGGGTGATGTTGCCTAACCAGCAGCTTTCAGGATTGACCTCTCTGCTGCTATCCAGCCTCGACCAGGTCATGAGGGCGGAGCGTCCAGACCGCGTGCTGGTGCAGGGAGACACGACCACCGCGATGGTGGCATCCATGGCGGCGTGTTATTTGAAAATTCCGGTCGCGCATGTCGAGGCGGGTGTTCGCTCCAATAATCCCTTGGAGCCCTTCCCAGAGGAGATGAACCGCAAAGTTATTGATGTGATCTCCGATCTATTCTTTGCGCCGACCGCTATTGAGCAGCATCACCTGCTGCGCGAAGGAATTTCTCCGGACCATATCTATGTAACCGGCAATACCTGCATCGATGCGCTGTGCCACGTTTCCGCCCTGCCCTTTTCAGTTGCAGGCACAATTTTGGAAAAGCTTCCGCTGGGCAAGAAGAAGATTCTTGTGGCCACGATCCACCGGCGCGAGAGTCATGGGTCGCCACTCAAGAATATTTGCCAGGCCATCCGCGTGATCGCACGGCGTTATAAAGACAGCGCGCATGTCGTCATCCCGGTTCATCCCAATCCGAATGTGCGGGAATGCGTTCACCGCTGCCTCGGTGGATTGCCGAATGTGACGTTGACCGAGCCGCTGGGCTATCAGGAAATGATCGCGCTGATGAAAGTCTCGCACTTTGCGTTGACCGATTCTGGCGGGCTATCGGAAGAACTGACCTGGCTGGGAAAGCCAACGCTGATCCTGCGCAATGTGACCGACCGTCCGGAAGCGGTCGATGTGGGCGCGGCGATACTGGTGGGCGTGGATCCGCAGTTGATCGTAGCCGCCGCTACCGAGTTGATGGAGAATTCCGCCCTATACGACCGGATGGCGCAGCATCGGAAGCTCTTCGGCGACGGTATGGCGGCGCGCAGAATCGCGAACGTATTGCAGGCGCGGCACGCAACGGGAACCGTACGCCGGCCGATGGCGGCCATCAGCATCTCTGCCGGAGACACCCAGGCAGCAGCCTAGATCACGCGGCTAGGAATCCCGACAGCCGCTTGAAATCAGCAACGGCGTAAATTGGACGCACTGCTCCGATCCGGCTGGTCGCCCGATTCTCGTTTCCTAGATCAGATTCTGCCAGCGGAAGTGCCGCTCCCCGTTTTCGTAACGATCCCACATTCCCAGAGCCTGGTAACAGAACACGGTCGAGACCGGGTTCATGAAGGGCAGCATGTTGGCGCCATCTTTGCGCCCAAACCAGAATCCGCCTTTCAATCGTGGGTTGGAATCGAAGGATTGAAATTCCCGGATGAGCGCGGCTTCTTTCCGGCACACTTCAGGATTGAGCGGCACGGCTCCGGCGCAGTCGGCGTAGATTCTGATGCGCAGCAGTTGCGCCATGACGTCGGAGCGCAGGAACTGCGGTGCAATAGCCTTCGCGTATTCCGACAGCAGCGGGATTCCAAGCTGCATGGCCTCGCGGCAGGCAGGATCCTGAATCTCCGGCAACAGCCCCTCGAGAAAATAGCAGTAGGCATGCAGCCGATCCATCACGGCAGTTTCGACTTCGCACCCGGGAAGAAACGTGCGATGCGATTCCAGGCTGGCGTGCAGCAATTGCAGGTAAAGCTTGTTGAAGCGTTCTTGCTTGGTCGTTTCCCAAAGTTCGCGCCATGCCATGGCAGCTTTGAGCTGGTAGCATCCCGGACTGCGCGACCAGCGGGCAAACTCATAGGGCAGCGGAGTCTTGTCAGGAAGAGTAATGATGGGGCTGAAGGCGCTGCCATCAAAGAAATGTTGCGCCATCGAGTCGCCCACTTTTACCGCAGCGGAAAGCAGCGCCGGATGACCGCTTTTTCGCCAGACCGCGAGGAAGCCCCGCGCGATAATGCCATCATCGAAGAAGTACGAAAATTTCTCATCGCCTTCGCATTCGAACGGCATCGCGTGGGCATGCATATCCCAGGCGCTTTTGAGGAATTCGGTCTTCTTCAAGGCGGCGCTCCAGTAGCGATTGTCCCCCGTTTGCTCATTGAGGACGACCAGGCCGCTGGCGCAATACCCGGTGATCTCGGTGGAGACGGGTTTGTTGCGCTGCACGTCGCTGAGGTGGTAGCGTGCGACTCCGCCATTTTTTTCTTCGATGCCCGAGTGCAGGAGCCAATTGCCGACATCCTTGGCCAAGTGGGCGCCTTGCCTTTTGCGGTGCTTCTGGCCTTCGCCGTTCACAGGAGACCGCCGCGCTCTGGATTTAAAAAGATTGAGGTAACCGCCAACCACTTGTGAGATCTGCATATTGTTTCCTGCCGATAAGTTTTTCTGAGCGATCTGCTGACGCAGGTCATCGGATTTTAGAAGCCGAATGAGGTGTTCTGCCAGGACGGCGCCATTTCCGGGAGGATAAAACTCCATGGCGACGCCGTGCTCCCGCGCAATTTCTGTCATCTCGGGAATGGCGCTGGCGACCAGCGGCAGACCGTACTCACATGCTTGATGAACAACCCCGCTAGTGCCCGCGGCGGATGTGTATGGGAGGACCAGCACGCTCGCCTGGCGGAATAACTCGGGGAGCTGGGTCTCGGGCACGTATCCCAGAAAGCGGATGTACTTTCGATCGGCATATTTCGCCTGCAAAGATTCCAGATATCCGGGCGTGCTGGGATGGTTGGTGCCCGCGACCATCAGGACCGTGTTTGGGACGGCTTTGACCACGCTGTCCAGATGCTCCAGCACCAGATCGAGACGCTTGTAAGTTCCCCAATATCCGAAGGCCAGAATGATCCGCTCGACGGGCTTGACCGGCGTGGCGGACGAAGGAACAGCTCGCGAAAAAGTCCCGTGCGGGCGGCTGTGAACTCTTTCGCTATCTACTCCATAGTTGCTTAGCAACTCGGACCGGAACGAAGGCAGAAGCACACTGACATCGTTGGCGCAAAGCAGAACACGTGTGGCAAGCCGTCCTGCCAGCCGGTACATGCCAGGCATGCGGACGCCCGCATCTTTTAGATTGATGCGCTCGAACAGCGTGTGCAGCGTGACGTGCGTGTAGAAGCCCGATAGTCGCGCTAGGGCGGGGCCAATGATCGAGAGAAAAGCCGCGGCCGGATTGCGGGCGAAAGTAGAGAAGCCCATGTTGAACCAGACCACGTCGGGATTCAGCTTTCGGATCGCCGCCAGCAGGCGGACCGGAGTTAAGAACGAGTCGAAACGCCAGCAGCGCTCGACTTTGAAGCCCTGGAGCTCTTGGCCCGCCGCCATCTGATCCGCGAGCAGGACAAGCTCGACCGCGGGTTCATTTCGCAGTGCAGAAGCAACGTGAAATCCGTATTCGTTCAGGTCTCCTTGACTGGGTGGGAAGCAGGTAACAAAACAAATCTTCAGCGGCGCCGAAGGCATCGGTGGCGCGCTGGAAGGGGTGGGGATGCGGCCCATATTCTGCATGGAAGTTGGCGCCAGGCGCCTCGGTGCGCGGACATAGTTCGATCTCCAGAAACGCAAGAAAGGTTGCCGCTGTGGATACTTTTCGTGGGAGCTGAGACCCCGGCAGGCAAAGGGCACTGCCCGCCCGGCTGCCTGACGGACGTACAACTGTTTTCTTCGTCGCAGAATCCAACTCACGCCACAGATCTAACCGTAGCGTTGCTGGCTTCTTAGCGAGAGGGCCCAACCACGGCGACTTTGTTGACGCCGCTGCAGGCCAGATATAGCCGCCGGTCGGGCGTAGCGACCATATTGCGGACAACTCCGCCGCCCGATGGAATCTGTTCTGAACTGAAAGCCTCTGACTTCGGATCGAAGCGCACCAGGGTGTTCGGCTTCATGCCTGACTCGCTATACCAGACTGTCCCATCATTCGTGATCGCGATTCCGTACGGCTCCGACTCCCCTCCGCCGGGCGATGGCCATTCCTTCAGCAGCTTTCCGGCTGCGGGATCGAAGTGTCCCAGATATCCAAGGCCGAAATCGGTGTAGAAGATGGACCCGTCGGGAGCCAGCGCGAGCCGCCGCGGGCGCGTGCCGGAATCAGGCAGCGTGTATTCGCGCACAGTCATCGACTTGGGATCGATGGTTCCAAGCTTGTTTGTGCCGAACTCGCAGAAGAATGGAGCGTTGTTCTGCAATACCACGATGCCGTAGGGCACCGCATGAGCCGTAGGTACTTTGGCGAGAGTCATCTTGCCGGATTTCGGATCGAGGCGGCCGATGTAATTCGTTTCTTCATTGGTGAACCACAAGATGCCATCGTGATCGAAGACGGGCGTGTGCGGATCGATGCGGGTGCCGTCGGCAGGGCGATACTCAGAAATCTCGCCAGACTTGGGGTCGAGCTTTCCAACGTAGCCTGCAGAAATCGCGGTGAACCAGATGTTGCCGTCTTTGTCGGCAACCAGGCCGTGCGGGCCGGAACT
>Ga0209166_10002893_pt1 | contig 12668 bp, 4 predicted proteins | sample Coa_R1_3_FD_187151 | JGI IMG/M metagenome (GOLD analysis project Ga0209166, IMG submission 187151) | Surface soil microbial communities from Centralia Pennsylvania, which are recovering from an underground coalmine fire - Coalmine... | ecosystem: Environmental > Terrestrial > Soil > Unclassified... | reverse complement strand
CTGGGTTCTTGTAGTTGTGATACGCACGTTCGCCGATCAAATACGGAGCAAGCGCACCGAACGCCAACGGGTTGTGTCCGAGTGCGATAGACGTAATAATCGTCGGTACACTGAACTTACGAGCCAACGCGCCCCAAATCGACGGATTACCCATTTCTTGCGCACGCTTCTCTGCGGCTTCAAGACGATCTGCGACATCGATCATCGTCGCTTCTTTCGAGCGAAACTCCTTGACGTTTTGGACTCCCTTGTCGTGATAGAAACTGTCAAGAGCCTCGCGCAGGACAGGCAGCGTTTGCTGCACAGCGACTCTGTACGCGTTCGAAGTCGGCTCACCGCCAAGCTGGGGCTTGATCTCTTGATTCAATCCTTGACGGATATTCTCCGTCTCAAAGGCGTTCGGCATACGCAACGACGGTGGCGCACCCGCAGTTTTGGATTGAAGCAACAAACGACTGATGATTTTTTCCTTAGCCGATTCTACTTGCTCGTCATTTCCGTACTTACCACGATTGTCATCGAAGAATTGATCCAAACGCTGACGCACATCTCGTTCTAGCTTAGGCGAGACCGGGACGTCTGAGTCTTTCGTACCACCAGATGCTTGTAGAAGAACCTGCTCGCGCTCTTGGAGCCATTTGCGAATTCCATCAGCAAACTGTCCTGGAGTTTCTGCCTTCGGGTTATCGAGAGCTACCGCTTGCAACTCAGGAGACGCGTTTCTAATATTGGTTTGTTGTTCACGGAACTTTTTCGACGTCAATGAACTTCCGCGCTGAATGGCCTCTTCAAACGTCTGCGCCTTACCAAGAGTCACCATCGACCCGACAGCTTTTTTAGTTGCTTGCGCAGCTTTTGACTGAGCGATGTCTTGCGCCGTGGCTTTAGTATCCGCGTATGCGTCCTTGGCGGCCTGCGAATATCCACCAAGATGCTGAATACCGACGTGCGCGTTAATTGCAGCGCCTAGGATTCCTGAGATAGCAGCTACGCGCTCAGGCACGTTCATGTACTCCCAATGATCCACTAGATCGTGGGCCTGAGATACTGCGAACGGTATGTTCACGCCTGCGCCCATCATAGCCAGCAAACGGGCCTTACCCATAGCACGCGCAGCTTGTACCATGTCTCCTGCGTTCGCCGCTACCTGAGCTGCTTTCTGATATCCTTGAGCCACTCTGCCGAAACCGCTAAGCGCGTAGTAGCCAGGAGAGAAGAAATCGGTTAACGTTTTTGCTGCTGCACGAGCGTACACTTCTGGTTCAGCGATTGGGTCTAAGACCTTACTCGAAACAGGGACACCGTACGGGCCTGGGATGTTGAATCCATCCTCAACGAACTGCCTAAAATCTTTCGCGTTCTTCGCTCCAAATACTCGACTTAGAATATCGTTGCCACTTTCACGCAGCATCGTAACGCGATCCGGCTCAAGGCCCGGAATCTTGTTGATTTCGTCTTGAGTAGCCCAACCCCACAGACGTTGCCACAATTTTCCAGCGGCTGTTGTCGGCGTCTGGTCATACGTCAAATTGTTGTGCTGGTACGTGTCTTTGCCAAGAATATTGTTATAGATGTAGTCCGAGGTGTTTTTCGCTTGAGCGAGTTCCGCGTTTACGTACTTGTCGGCTCCTGCGAGTTTTGCCGCCGCGACTTTCGGGTCTCTGTAAGCCAACGCCTTGGTCAAAAGGTCGTACGTTTGTTCCGGCGCAGTTTTCGTTGCTGGCGCTGATGGCGTACCGCCCATTTGCTTAGCGACCGCCAAATAATCAACTTGCGGCGTACCGCCCATCTGCTTAGCGACTGCCAAATAATCGACCTTCGGTGTAGCGCTGTCAGCGCCCATGTTGGCGGGGCCTAGGGATTTGCCCGAAATATCGTAAGCAATGCCGTCTTCAATCTTCGTAGTCCCCGCAGGTTGATTAGCCGTCGACAACTGCGCAGGCTCGTTGTCGGTATCTTGCTGCTGTTGTGCGATTTGTGGATTAGCCATTACTGTAGACCAACCTTAGACCTATATGCGTCTGCCTCTTGCTGACTCTTGAACTGAATTGGCACTGTACCGCCCTTGCCGTCTGGAACGTTAACGATCACGCCGCCCTGATTTGGAGACGGGACGTTGGTTCTCGAAATTCCGCCGCCTGCTTGTGGCGTTGACGCTGCGAATTGCTGGGAACGCTGCGTATCGTGAATTTCTAGAGCCTTTCCTGTGATGTCTTGATAGCGATCAAAATTGCCCTGAGTGATGATGCCCTTGTCATAAGTCAACATGGGATTCGGCACACCGTCATCCCATTGTGCTTGTAACGACTGTAGCTTGCCACCCAACAACTCCAAGAATTCCTTGACGTTGGTGCGCAGCTTGTCGGCTGTCATTCCGAAGCCGCGTACGTCCAGCTTTTCAGACCATTCTTTCTGATCGTGCTCGCCAATCACGCCGCCTGTATACAAACGACCGAGTTCCGAAGCGACCGCTTTGGCGTCTGCCGACAAACGACGGCCTGCTTCGTTACCCCCGAGAAACTGTTCGAAGCCACCAGTCCAGCCTGCGGTTGCGCCAGCCTCAAGATGTGACCACATGTTTTCAATGTGGTGCATCGCGGTGTTGGCCGAATTGATAGCCGCCGCCTCTTTGCCCGTGGTGAATTTCTTGCGCATTTCGGCGTATGACTGTCCTTTGGTTTCGTCCCATGCGCCGCCCATTGCTTGGCGGACATCGCGCAGGATGCCTTGACCAAACTTTGAGCCGCTCATACGAGCAGTGAAAACACTAGTACCGTCTATGTAGCCCTGAATCACGGCGCGACGCGCTGGCGGAAGCGTCTGTAAGAACGCCGTGCCTGTTTCCGTGCTGCCATTAGAACCCGTGTTTTCAACTTCTTCCTTCGATTTTTCTCGAAGACGCGTTTCGTCTGCTTTCTGTTGGGCCTCGGTCTGCGCTTGAGAGATCGCCAAATTCTTTGCGTTCTCAGCCGCTACGATGCGTTGTTTCTGATCGTCCGTTAGCTGACCGTTCTGGGACTCCGACTTGACTCGGGCAATCACGCCATTTGCTGCCGTGATAATTCCTGCGGTCTTACCTTCAAACTTAGAAGGATCGTCGGTGTACGCCGCGATAACGTCGTGTTGTGCGTCCTGAATCTTTTCAGTGATTGCGCCGTATTTGTTGATTTGATCTTCGAATTTCTTCGGGTCTCCGCCGCCGTACGTGTATGCAAATTGCTCAGCCCAGTTCTTCGGAAGAGACTTCAAAAGTTCCGGGTTCGATGAAACTTCTCGCTGCAATTCTTGAAACGCCTTAACACCCAAAAACGGATCGAATTTGCCTGTTTGCGGAACCGCGTTGAACGCGTGCAGGATAGCCGGATTCGATACAAACGCGTCATTGCCCTTTTCCAAAGCAATCTTGTGTGCGCGTTCTTCGTTCTCGTCGGCGACTTTCTGAATCGTTTGAACAGCCGTCATGTTATTCATCGCACGCTGGTTCAACATGTACCAAGTATGCGAATCGAACGACTGACCCGTCTGATTCTCTTCCACGTTGTCCGGGCCTTTGAAATTGGACCCAGGAATGTATTTGTTGAGCCAATCAATCTGCGTCTGCGTCGGCGTGATGCGGCCTCCGGGCTTCACCACGGTGTAGACCGATTGCATAATCGGCACGCCGTTCTTGTCCTGTCCTACCTGACGACGCCCTGTTAGAAATACAGCATCTCGCGAAGGATCAACAGCCTTGCTCGTGATCATCTTCGTCAACTCGTCGGACGTTTTGTTCGACGACAAGACCTCCGCGCCTGGAGCCATCAACGCCTCGTCCAACGCTTGGCGGCCTGCTGCCGCAGACTTCTCGACTTCCTCTTCACCCAAACGGTGAATCAACATTTGTTCGTGCAACATCTGCGTGTTCGCAGTGGCCATCTTTATGGCGTTCTCCTGCTCTTCACGACGACGTGTGGTTGCGGCCCTAGCGACACGAAACGCGCCCATGATACCGCCGCCTTCTGGGCCACCCTCGGTCGCTGCTGCAATATCTCCCAATCCCGCCTCAACGCCGCGCACTACGCGCTGCGCGTTACTTGGTGGGGTCGGTGGAGGAGTCGTTGGTACAGAACGGTCGGCGCGTAGCGCCGTGTCCATCGGGGTTGTACCGAACGGCGTGTCTGGGCTGAGAGCGTGCAAGCTGCCCGCCACAAGCGCCGTCATAGGATCGACGCCGCCCTTGATCAAACTAGAAGAGGCTGCCGCCAACTTATCAGCAAACGTGCCTCTAAATTCAGCCCCACGAAAATCAGGCGTCGGTGCCGCGTTCGTCGAACTTGCGGCTGTTGGGCCTGTGATCGTTGGAGCGATCTCGGGCGCACCAGAAGGAGACTTCAGCGCAGCCACGACCTGATCTTGATCCTTTAATTGATCAAGAGTCGCAGGTGTCTGATTCGGTTCGCCGACCACTTGCGCTGCCGATAACAATTGATCTACTTGCTCTGGTGTAACGCTCATCTTTCCCCTCTACTGAACCTATCACATTTCGCGAACAATGTCAAGAGTTAATTCCGAAATTCGTGCCAAACGATTCGTTCATGCCGCCTTTAAAGAAATCGCCCACGCCTTCGCCGAACGATTCCCCTGAACCCAACGCGCCAATTCCACCCATTCCAAATGTGGCCGCGCCCATAGCCAACTTAGTAGCTGCGCCAAATATCGCTTGCGACTTCGCGGCCTCTTCCTTTTGAACCGTGTCGGCCATGTGGAATCTTTGACCGAGAGCCGCGTTTTCTTGACCCGAATATGCCGATGGATTGTAATCGCCAGACAGGACTTGAAGAGCACCCGCCGTACGAAACGCATTTTCGCGTCCTACAGCAAAATTCTCTGCTTGTTCTCCAAGCAACGCGTTTGCGCCAGCCGCACCGATCTTGGACGATATCTGCGCTCCGATTTGCTGGTTGATTCCTGACTGGCGCGTCATACCCCCCGATGGAGATACTTGCGTTCCTGCGCCAACACTGCGAGCCGCCTGAACCGCGTTACGAGCTTCTGCCGCCGTGGTGTTTTGAATCAAAGCAATGCGGGCCGCGTTTTCAGCGCCGCTAAAACCTGGGCCTGTTTGACCGGACTGAATGCGACCGATTTGCGCTCGCAAGTTCTTCAAGACGTCTTGCTGCTGCTGATACTGTTGATTGAAGTTCGACCAAAGAGCAGTAGCCAACTGGGTCTGCGATTGCAGGGTCGACTTCTCTTGGTTGCTTGCGCCACCAAACATATCACACATCGTTCTGTCCCTCGATAGCGAAGCGGTAGTCGTCTGTCTCGCCCACTCGCTGAAATCCGTTATTCTCTGCAAAACCAATCAGTGACGGACTAAATGTTTCAAACACAAGACCTTTTTTGCCGAAGCCTTCTGCCATTCCTTTCATCACTGGAATTCCGACCTTGATCAACCCAAGAATCAGCCGACGCTTGTTAACGACCTCTTCGGGAGCAAACTGCATTGCGATGCGGGCATCGTCTTCGTCGTCAAGAAGCTGAATGTAGGCCAACGGCCCCGATTCATCCTCTAAACAAAAAGACATCAGCCCACAACCCGTGATCATGTATTCAGGATTTTGCCACTTTGGGTCTCTTGAATGCCAAGAATCAGCGGCAATCCATTCCGCGATCTGCGGTACGTCATCTTGTATGATTTCAGATATGTTAATCATTTGTTAGTTGTTTTACCAATATCTTGGGTTTGTTGCGCTTGGAACGGTAGACGGTGACGCGATGGCCTTGTTCCAAACTAGAGCAAAAAAATCTACAAATAATCGCGTCGTTACATACGGTGCAGCCGTATCGTCATTACCGAAGATGGCGCAAGGTGTCACTGCCGGAAGCCCCGCGATAGTAGTTGCTGACTGTTGAATCGTCTGACCAGCAGCGGCTGTTGAAGGCAGAATAAAAACCGGAGACGCAGCCGATACCGCCGCTTCTGCTGTGTAGCTTCCGTTGAGTCCTGAAGAGCCGCCAGTGAAGCCCCCGAGCGTTACGACGCTGCCAGCGGCAAACGAAGGAACCCCAGAGTTGCGAGCATTGGTATATGCAACTGTAGAGCTATACGAAAGCTGTTGACCAGTTGTTTCTACAAGCGAGTTGCCGTTCGAAGTGAAGGTCATGCTCGAAACGGTGTAAGTTAGTTTAAAAGTGTTACTACCGTCAAGCTGAATGACAATTTGTCCAGCCGTAGTGGAGTAAATATCCAATCTATGCCAATTCTTGTCTGGCGCTGGCCCAGCGACTGTTGTGCCCTGAATGTTATGACGAACAACCGTGCCTCCGCCGCTAGCAAATGTCTGATTCTGGACGGCCTCAAGAGTCATAACCGTGTCGTTGATACTTCCACCCGTTATAAAAATGGCGTGGGTTTCAGCTACGCCGGATGCGTTGTTCAAAGTAATCGTTGTTGTTGTATTATCAACGCAGGTAAATGTTCCGTTGTTTGCTCCACCAGAAGCCACCCCGCCAGTCACAACAAAAGTAAGCCCTTGAAGTTGGTGGGCGGCGAATCCCGTTGCAGCTACGTTATAGACAGTGTTTCCACCAGAAGCCGCGCCAGTCGTTCCTGTAGATGGAACCGAGGCTAACACAGCCCAAGCCGAACCAGCGGGTGAAACGGTTTCCAATGCGCTGCTGGCATTCGATACAGTCACCGTAGTTGTGGTGCTGGCCGTGCAAGCAAACGTCCCGTTGTTCGCGGCATTAGCAAAACCTGAGAAAGTGATGTTCTGACCAGCAAATGCGTTTGTGCCGCCCCCCGTAAACGTCCCTGTGTAAACGCCAGTTCCGGCAGCAACTGATGTGACAGTAAACCCTGCTGGAACGGTACTAGTATCAAATCTTACCCCGAAGAAAATATCAGGACGGGCACCGACAGGCGATGTAGCTGCTACTGATGACATTGCAGCGCCCATCAGACCTACATACATAGATTTCTTTTGGAATAAATTCTTAACTGTGGCGGTGGATTGGCTAATTTCATTGTCTAGTTTGAAGACCCAAGTCATCTTCCATCCAGCGTTTTCAAACAAGGCGTATGAGTTCTGATGGAGCGTAGTGCTCCCGGCGATGTCGTTCAGCGCCAAGAATGCGTACTGAGACGATGTTGCGTTGTTCGTCCAGCTAACTGTTCCTAGATTTGGCGCAACTCCGCCCTGCAATCTAAGAGCGTTAGGTGACGCAGCAACGTTACCAACAAGAACCCATCCAAGTTCACCTATATCTACCGTACCTGTTCCTGTAAATGCGCTCGCATTGCTATATCGAAAGAAATCATCGCGCATGCCTACCCATGCAGAATCGACAGGCCAAACGGCGTCGCCGTGCTCCATGCCGTCCGCCAACACAATATCATACTGGTTGTTCGCAACGCTCCACTTTAAAACATCTTGATTTAATGGAGTCGCTGACGAAATATTATTTCCACGCAACTGAGACGCGTTTGCGCCGCCCAAAGCGCCGAGGCTCTTCGAACGCCATCTCTTTGTAGCTGACTCGAACGTAAGAACATCCGCGTCGTTGGGCGTGTCCTGTGTCGGTTGTCCAGCGACAGTGAAATAGTTCGCGCCGTCTGAAACAAGGCGAACGCCTTCTCCGCGCTGCAAAACCAATGTCGCGTTTCCATCAATAGTGCTTGTAGTTGGCGTGAGCGTGACGGTTCCTGTGTTTTCGTTCACGAGATCGCAGTACCAGCCATTCACAAATAGGCCGCCAGCCCCGGCTTGAGCAATCGTGGCCGCTACCGCAGAAGTGTTGCTGAAAGTTACAAGTTTTGCGCGGTCGCTATCCGAAATTGCTTCGCTTGTGGTAGTGCGAGCGTCAACCGAAGTGGCTTGCTCTGCCAACTTTAATTTCGTATTGACGTCCAATCCAGCGTATCCGCTCGCCGCATCTTTGTTCGCGATATTTTCTGGAGTATAAGGGGCCGCAACAATTTGAGAACTCGAATTCGTTCCTACAAAACTATCAGACGCTGGAACTGCCCCGCCGTTTATTTTGCCAACGGTGACTGCCGTACTTCCTGATGTTGTCGCATCTCCTGTCAAATCACCGACTTTAATATCCGCGACCCCATTACCAACAAGCAATTGTCCCGCAGTCAAGTTACCAGTGTGAGTAACTGTACTGCCGCCACCGCCACCCATTCCGCGTTCTGTGTACCACGCCTGAGACGCAGCATCCCACAACAACAGCGTCCCTTGATTTGATCCCAAGGACAAGGGCGTTGTCGAACCATCGATTGGCGCAGCCGAAACCAACTGAAACGATCCTGCTCCTGTGTTTTCTATGTAGCAGAAAAAATCAGTTGTTAGTTCGTCGATATCTGTAGGCTGCGCTTGATTAAAAGCCTTCAATATATCGATAAAACCTTTGCCCGAGATTGAAGGGGTATAAACATCATTAACGAATCCGCTAGCGATGTTTGTCAAATAGTTGAATCGCGCAGAGGTGCTTCCTCCGCTACCTAGTTTTATCCAAGTCTGACCTTGAGAATTTGCAGGAAGCTGCGTTGAAAGATCGCCGTTGTTGCTATCCGCTGTGCTAATAAAAACCGTGGGTTGTGAAACAGTCAACCCACCGCTTGCTATCGTCGATCCAGACGACAGCCCAGAACTAGTGTTAGAACCCGCAGCAGATGCGATTCCTGTCATCGTCCAAAGTTCATTTACGTCTGGGTTGAACGGCGAACCAGTGAACGCAACCGTGAGAGTCAAAGTAAACGATCCGCCAGCAGACACTACTTTCGTGTTTCGAATCCAAAATAACGACAGAGTATCCGTTCCGACAACCGCGTCGTCTATAGCCACCGACACTTTCGACCAAGAGCCGTTGTTGCTGTCGCTCATCGTTGCTGTCGCAGCATCTGAATGGCTCGACACATTACGCACAGCCAAAAATAAAAAGTCTCCAACAGCGATTGACTTAGTAGCCGTAAACACAAAAGTGCTGGTGGCTGTCGAAGGGCCTGTTCCAGATGCAACCGTATTTCCCGAATTAAATGGCGAATCTACGTTGTTAGTTACGGCGACCGTCGCGCTTCCCGCAACTGGAGGAAGGAACACGGTTCCTCCAGCAGGATTCGACATAGAAATCAACTTATTCAAGTCGCTTAGCTGAACCGTGTACGATGTTCCGCTTTGTAAATTCAGTCTGATTAAATCGTCGTCTGGAACCGCAGGGGCAGGAGACGGAATCGAAGGAACAGTCGATCTAACTGTGCTCGAAATCTGAGTAGAAGACACCGCGTTTTGTTGCGGGCCTAGCGGCATCAAATCGAATTTCGGAACGTGATGCGACATTTCCCCAGTATCAACAAAACTCCCATCGTGTTGGAAGTTAGGCGCAATCGAACCTTGAAGATACTTCGGGTTCGTCGGACTCATGTCGCTCGCGGGTGGCGCAGCTACCATTTGACCTGGGATAATTGGCGGCCCATCGGCTGGCACCCAATTCGGCCCTAGTCCTGCTTCCTCGTTTATTGGATCGAGTTTTGCCATTCTTTACTGCTCTACCATCAGTCTTCCATAGATGGTTAAGTTAAAAAGTTCGTTACCTGTGGATGTCGTTCCGTAATCGATCTTGATGCGCAAATGACGGCATCGAGCCAAAGACGCGTTTCCAGCAAAATAATAACGATTCGGGCTGTACGATGTCGGAGACAACGTAGCGCCGTATATTTGCGGAGGATCAAATACCGGATTCGCCGTGAACGGAGTGAACGTCCCGCTGATTTCATTCAACAAATAACTAACAGTTGGCTGGAATCCGACACCGCTAAAATCCATCTCAAGAAACTTCAACAGCGCCAACTGACCGGGGTGCGCAAGAGTGACGTTGCCCATTTCAAAGAACGCGTCGTACGATGCGCCGTTGTCTTGAAACACAGTCAAATCACGCACCGAAATTTTTGAATTCGGGAAATTCGGCCCAACGAGCAACTTCTTTATACCTGGGGCCACTTCAATCGATTGCACCATCTGGCAGCCATTGGTGATCTGCGCAAACGGAGACCACACAGGCTCCGTATTTGGCAGTGCTCCAGACTGGCGCGGGTTCAAGCGATACCATCCAATATTTCCATCAGCGACGAAAATTGCGTTATCGATTGCCGATTGATGCGAGGCAACATACACCAGATGCGGGTCCCATGTCTGATTCGTTAATCCGTTTGACATGACTCCCGCAGTCGGAAGATTGGCTAATTGATCCGCGATAGCGAATCCCGCATTCGTTATATTCAACGAAGGTGTCATCACTCGGAACTGGTTGTCCGATGAGAAGAAATAAATTTCACCAGCGAACTGATCGAGTGCGTTATAGTCGACCAAACCGATCCCTGGTGCCCAAGTTACCGACGAAAACGACGCCGTGACTGGGCCGCCAATGATGACTTCAATGCTGTCCGTCAAAAAGGTCACGAGACCTTGAGCCGACTTGACCACGCGAGTCACCGGAGCCAAGAACGGCAAACGATCTGACAACAAAAAGGCTTCGTCTGGGTTTCCAACTTCAGTGTCTGGGCCGCCAGAGAACGAAACATACTGTCCGTCTGCTCCCCAGATGCGTTCGAAGTTATATACCATCGGCAAAAATTCAGGCACAGGAGGATCATTCACGCCGTTTATTGGCGCAGGAATTTGGGTGTTCAGACCCGGAAACTGAGACGTCGGAGCGTCTGGCAAAAAGTCTTGGAATGTCCAAGTTCCACCGCCGACGACGTTGTTGATTTCCGTCAATTCAAACATCTGATCTGGACCACCGCCGTCCAACGAACGCCAAATAATAATCGTATCGACTTGTGGATCGTTCGAGAACTGTCCGCTCACGAAAATAACAGCGCCTGCGTTCGATCCTGTTTGCGTATTCGCTGGCGAGGCCGACGATACTGCGTTTGTCTGAGACCCAGGAGGCGGCGTCGTCAATACCGCAGTTTGTCCTGGCGGGATTTGCTGTACACCGCCGATACCACCAAGAGGTGGCGCAGAATAGATATCATCCAGCGAACGGGCTTTGTACGAGTACGCGTACGAATATCCTTTGCTGAACGCCAACGAGTTTGAACTAGCAAACGACTCCGCAAACCATGTAATCGTATTATCAGTCGTGTTGCTTCCAGGCGCATTCCACGTAGGCTCCGATCCAGCGCCGCTGGTGCCCGACGAAATAACCGTCTGTACGGTTTGGTTCGAAGTGCCAATGATCGTTGCGCCGCCATACTTCTGCGTTGCTTGCGGTGGCGCGAATCCAGCCAATGGCAAATACCAAAAAGCGTTAGCGCTCCATGCAACTGAAGGGCCTACACAAACCCAAGTGATGCCGCCATCTTTTGTAGTGCTGCCATAAGTGGTGCCCCACGGATTCAAAACCACAGTCGCCGAATGCGTTTCATTAACTGCGTTCGGATTAGCAACGACGATTGTGTTGGACGTCGCTGAAATAACCGAAAACGAGTCAGGATTCGAGCCTCCGGTGTTGTTGCCAGCGTTGGTGAATCCCGAGAAAGAAACCAAATCTCCTGCCGCAGGGGTGTTCGTCCACGATCCTGATCCTAGCGTGTACGTAGCTTGACCGCTCGACGGAGTGTTAGCAGCCACGGTGATGCTCGCGGCGCTAGCTATCGACGTTCCTGGCTGCACTGTCCCACTTAGTCCGCTGCCTGTCGATACAACGCACACCTGAATGTTCGTACCGTCAAATATAGCGCTAAACGTGCCGCCCGACACTGTCCAAGGAACGAACGCAGTGGTTGCGTGCCACAAAGCATCCAAGGTGCTGCCTTGGGTGCTCACGCACTGCCACAAAAGCTGATTGTCAACTATCTGTTGACCAACCGAAGTTGGTGTCGCAGGAAATGGCGTGTATGACGCGCCTGATGTGAAAGCAGAAAGAGGAACTTGCAGGAACGTTTGTGTTGGAGGATTTCCGCCGACTCCAGTAGTTGGAGGGGGAACGATGAACGGCTCGATAGCCGCAAAAATCGGATTGTGTTGAGAAGCTACTCCGCCTGGATCATACCATTTGCTGTAAGAGTGGCCTGCTATCCAGCCCTTCATTTGCGCAGCAGTTCCGAAGAAGAACCAGTGAGGCGCAAAAAATCCACCGCCACCTGCACCGTTACTTTCCGTGAAATTCCAGCCAGCAACCGCAGTGAATGGCGGCTTAACAGTTCCGCTGCGGCTTAATCCACCGCCACCTTTGTAGTTCAAATAATAGGCGTTCGTTACAGGATCGTACACGCAGGTGTTCGATGGTGTTCCATTGATGCCAGCGTCACCATAAACAGTCTGTGGTGCCCACGTCTGAATTAGAGAAATGTTCTGCCACTGACCGCCGTTATCTGACGTCAAGCCGTACGTGGTCTGTGATCCGCTCAGCGTGTTGTTCCACGGCGGCCCACCAGACCCAGCTTGTCCGCGAGTGGCATTCGTGCCGTTCGGAACCGTGAGAGGGGATGCGTTGACGCTGATCAACTGCCACATCTGATGGTTTGTCGCATCGTACGTCAAACCCATAGTCGTGAAAACTGTCGACGCAACCCATTTCGCCGTCGCTGAGCCGCTTGCTACAATGTTAACAGACGGCTGACTTGCAGGAGCGACGATACCCCAATTCCACACAATCCCGTTCGTGTTGAACGGCGT
>Ga0209166_10002892_pt1 | contig 12677 bp, 10 predicted proteins | sample Coa_R1_3_FD_187151 | JGI IMG/M metagenome (GOLD analysis project Ga0209166, IMG submission 187151) | Surface soil microbial communities from Centralia Pennsylvania, which are recovering from an underground coalmine fire - Coalmine... | ecosystem: Environmental > Terrestrial > Soil >... | reverse complement strand
AGTTGGGCTCGTTCATCAGCTCGAAAGCCGCGATGCGCCCCTGATAGTGCAGCACCGTCTGGTAGACGTAGCGGGCAAAATCGCTGGTGCGCCGCGGGGCATACGCGTCCGCGTGCACGCCGGGGCCCACCTGGCTCCGCGCGATCCCGCTGGACCAGGCCGGCGTGCTGCCCAGGACCGCCAGCAGCTTCAGCCCGGCGCCATGGGCCTGGTCCACCACTCGTTCGAAGGCGCTCCAGTCATAAACGCCGGCTTGCGGCTCGACCCACGACCAGCGGATCGGCAGCCGCAGCCACGCGATCCCCGCCGCGCGCATCAGCCCGACCTCGGGCTGTATGTCTTCCGGAGGATTCCAGGCCAGGTCCTGGTTGACCCCCACCTGGCCGGCAGCGCTGGGGCTCGGCACCCCGCTCAACACCACAATCTTCTGGCTCAGCGTCACCGTTGGCCGGAGCGGGCTCGTGAGGCGGACGGTGGGAAAGTAGACCCCCGGCCGGTCGAAGCGGACCACCACGCCACCAACGTCGCCAGCCGCCACCGGCTGGCCGCCGCCCAGCTCCCAGGCGGCCTGATAGCCGCCCGAGTTCTCGACCCACAGCCGCGCCTCAAACGGCGCCTGCCCCACCAGCAGTGTGAAGCCGCCCGCGAGCGCATCCGCCAGGTTGGGGTGCAAAATGGGCTGGGGACCAGGGGCAACGATTTGGGGCGCGGCGCAGGCCAACAACAACAGTACCGCCAGCCCCAGGCGCAGGCGCAGACTAACTGCCAACCGCTGCCTCCCAATCCACCATGTAAATGTTGCTCTGGCCGCCGTGGTTGGCCGTGAACACCACCCGCCGTCCATCAGGCGTGAAGGACGGGTGTGGGTGGGCGCGCTGATCTTCTACCGGCTCATACGAGTCGTGCCGGCACAAGACCTCGAACACCTGCTGCCCGCCCTGCAAATGCACTTTAGAAATACAGCCGGGGCGCGCTTCGCCATCGGTGACCATGGCCTGGCCGCCCGGGTGCAGGTTGTAGTGGGCATAGCCCCGGCCGGGCGTGACGTGCACAAAGGTCTGGCGGCGTTGGCTGTCTGGCTCATACCAGCCGCAAAAGGCGCGGTCGGATTGGCCCGTCCAGCCGCCATGAAAGCAAACGCGCGCCCCATCGACGCTCCAGAACTCATGCTCGTACCATTCGTCCGTCCCCTGCCCGGACACCGGCGCCGGCCGAGGCGCCGGCGCCGGTTCACTCTGCCCGCTGCGGGTATCCAGCAGCCACATACGGTCCGGCTGCTGGGTGAATTCGTGGCAAAACAAAATCTGGTGCGGCCGGGTGGGGTGGACCAGCACGTGATTGATCCAAAAGGCCGGCCGGCGCAGCACCTCTTCCGCCTGGCCGCTGGCCGTGTCCACGCGCACAATGGTGCTGGTGGTATCGGCCAACAAGCGCGCGTCGGCAAATGGCTCACCCGGCCTGGCCCGCTGCGAGCAGGTCTGGAACAGCGCCTCGTCCCAGGTGGCGAACACCAGCGTGGCGCCGGCGGCATCGGCGTGCAGGATCGACGGCCGGCGGTCGGCCGGGACGTCGAGCACATGCCGGCTCTTCAGGCTCTCCAGTCCCACGCCCAGCAGCGCGTTGCCTTCAAAGTAGTACAGCGTGCGGCCAGCGTCGCCCAGCGCGGCCAGGCAGGCCCCCACCCCACGGATGGGCGGCGTGAACGGCCAATACTCGGCGCGCAGCGGCTGGCTGTCGGTGAGCTGCACGATCTCGCCGCTGCCCAGGTCCAGCCGAAACAGGTTGCTCAGCCCGCTGCGGTCGGAATAAAAGACCAGCCGGCGGCCATCGGGGGTGACCGAGGGATTGTAGAAATAGAGTTGATAGTTGCTGCCCGTGGCGGTGAGCTGCAGCACGCGCCGGCCGGTCTGCGCGTCGACCGACCACTGCCACTCGGCTGGATAGACGGTGCCGACGGGCATGGGCGGCTAGACCACCACACATTCCAGGCTCAGCAGCCGCGCCACCTTGGCGATGGCCTGCCGCTGGTGCCCCAGGCCCAGCGCCACGTGGTGCGTTGGCCCGTGCGCGCACCAGGCGTCCATGAATTCGGCTGGGGGCAGGCTAAAGCGCAGACGCGAATTGGTGTTGCCGATCTGCATCGTGGGGCCGGGCTCGGCCTGACCCTCGGCCAGGACGAACTTTAGGCGCCCGTCGGCGGTTTGGGTGGTGCCCAGGATGGTGATGGGGCCGGGCTTCACCTGGAACTCGACCGAGATGCCGGTGCCGCGCTTGCCGTGATACAGGCCCAGGCCGCGCAGCTTTGGCTTGCGGTCGCTGATGGCCACGTGCCCCGGCCCGTCGTGCCCCATCAGCACGATGCCATCCACAAAGTCCATGGCGTAGAACTCGGTGTACGAGCCGCCCGCGCCCAGCCGGTCCAGGATCAGCATTGAAACGCAGGTCTTGAGGTCGCCCTCGCCGCTGCATGGGATGCCGCGCGCCGTGAGCAGCGAGTTGCCCACGATCAGCGCCGAGCCCAGCTCCTCAAATTCGTTGCTGGCCAGGCCGCGGTAATAATAGGTGAGGCCGTTCAGGTCGAAGTCGGCCACCAATTGGTCGAGCCCCACCGCCACGCGCGCCGTCCAATCCATGGTCTCGGGCGTGATTGGCACCGAGATGCGGTCGCTGCCTGGCGCGGCCAGCTCGAACAGGCTGAGGATCTCGTCCTGCTTGGCCTGGGCCTGCGCCGGGGTGACGGCTGCCACGCGCGCGGCCAGGTCGTCCATCTCCAGCACTTCCACGTGCGTGCCCAGCTGCGCCTGGTGCATGGTGAAATCGGAATACATGTCGAGCATGCCCGGGTAGGTGTGGCCCAGAAATCCCAGCCGGCTGTAGCTGAGGGCGCGCACCACCGCCGCGGCCCGGATCCATTCGCCGATCAGGCCCCAGGCGCGCGGGTCATCGGTGAGCTGCCCGGAGACCACCTGGAACGGGATGCGGGCGCGGGTAAAGGCGTTGGCGATCTCGGGCACGCAGCAGGCCGAACAATTGGCCAGCCACTCGCCGGTGTCGACGTGGGCGTAATCGAGCTGGGCTACCGGCTGCAGGTTGAGCACCAGCACCGGCCGCCGGCTGCGCTGCACGATGGGCAGCACCTGTGACGAGGTGGCATACGTGGCGGTGTAGCACACGAGCAGATCGACGTTGGCGCCGGCAAACCGGTCGCCGGCCGCCAGCGCGGCGGGGGCCGTATCCACCAGCCCGGCCGAGACCACCTCGCCGCCACACTCGGCCAGCCGCGCCTCCACCGCGCGCTGATAGCCCTCCAGCCGCTGCTTGAGCCCCTCGAACTGCGGCCAGTAGGCGGCCAGCCCGATGCCAAACACGCCGATACGCGCCAACGGTTGCGCCTGAGTCATGCCGGACTCCTTGACAATTCAGCCCTGCCCAAAGATGTAGCGATCCACAAACGCATTGCGGAATTTGCCGCCGGGGTCGTACTGGCCCAACAAGTTCTGAAAGCCGGCCAGCCGCGGATAGCCGGCCTGCACCTGTGCCGGGGACAGCGTGAACAGCTTGCCCCAATGCGGCCGCGCGCCCAGCGGCGCCAGCCTGGCTTCAATGACCGGCAGCAGCTCTCGCACCGCCGGCCAATCGCGCTGCCAGGTGAAGTGCAGGGCCACGCAGTCCTGCTGGTAGCATGGGCTCATCCAAAGGCTATCGGCGGCGATGGTGCGTATTTCGGAAATCATCAGCAGCTTGCTCAACTGCGGCTGTAGTTGGAATATCGCGTGCATCCCGGCCAGGGCATTGGCGCGCGGCAGGAAATATTCGGCTTGCAGCTCTTCGCCGGCGCTGGGCGTGAAGTCCATGCGGAAATGCGGCAGGCGCTCGTGCCAGGGGCCGCGCTGGCCCAACTGCTCGGTGCAGCTCTCGGCCGACAGCTCGCCAATCGGGTGCAGCCGGCGCGTGGCCGCGGTCGCGCCAAAGAATTGGGCGCTGGGCTCGTAATCTGACGCAGCGGTCAGGCGGCGCTTGAGCCACACCTGGTTGAAATTGGCGCCGCGCCAATCGGTGAACAGGCTGACGCTGTAGGCGCTGCCGGTGATCTCGTCGAAGTGGGCCTCCAGCTGCGCCAGGGGCAAATTTTCATACACCTCCTGGCGCATGTCGAACGAGGGTGAAATGTCAAGCGTGAGCCGCGTGACCACGCCCAGCGCGCCCAGTCCGACCACGACGCCATCGAAGTGCTCGGGCTGCTGCTCGCGCGACAGTGTCACCACCTCCCCATCGGCGGTGACCAGCTCCAGCGCCCGCACGGCCGTGGCCAGGTTGCCGTTGCGGTCGCCTGAGCCATGCGTGGCGGTGGCGCAGGCCCCGGCGATGGAGATATGCGGCAGCGAGGCCATGTTGTGCAGCGCGTAGCCCTCGCGCTCCAACAATTGGCCCAGCCGGCCATAGCGCAGGCCGGCATTCGCCGTCACGGTCTGGCGAGCGCGATCCACCACCACCTGCTCGGGGAAACGCTCCAGCGACAGCATGTCCTCGGGCGTGTCGGCGATGGTGTTGAACGAATGGCGCGAGCCCAGCCCGCGCAGCTTGCGGCTGCCGCGCACCAGCGCCTGTACCTGCTCGATCGTTTCCGGCCAGTGCCAGCGCGCGGCACTGTAGCGGGTGTTGCCGGCCCAATTGGTTTGAGTGTCTGTCATGGCTGTAGTTTACTGCTACTCGAGAAATAAGGGAGATGTTCCAAACGCATCACCCTGGCGAGCATTTCGTGCTCGCCAGGGTGATGCGTTTGGGAATATTTGTCAATGGAAAACACTGTGGTATTGTGGCCCGGTCACATGGCCATCCCGATGACTCGCACCGCCCCCGACCTCGTTCTTGGCATCGACCTCGGCACTTCGAGCTGCAAAGCCGGCCTCTTCGACCACGCCGGCCGGCCGCACGGCTCCGGCCAGGCCGCCTATGCCATCACGCGCGGGCCGGATGGCCAGGCTGAGCAGTGGCCGGACGATTGGTGGCAGGCTGCGGCGCAGGCCGCGCGCCAGGCGCTGGCGGACGGGCAGGTGCCGGCCGAGGCGGTGGCGGCGGTGGGCCTCAGCGGCCAGGTAGGCACGCATGTGCTGCTCGACCGCGCCGGCCAGCCGCTGCGGCCCGCTATCTCGTGGCAAGACACGCGCGCCCGCCAGGAAGTGACGGCCCTGCACCAGCGCATCAGCCGCGAGCGGCTGGCTGCCATCCTCGGCATCGACCTGCCGCCCGGTCCGGCCTGGCCCCTGCCGCGGCTGTTGTGGCTTCAGCGGCACGCGCCGCAGCACCTGGCCGCCGCCTGGCGCCTGCTGCAAGTGAAAGACTTTGTGGCCTACCGCCTCACCGGCGAGCTGGCCACCGATGCCTCCAGTTGGCGCGGCCTGGTGTGCCTGCCCGGCTCCGAAATTGCCGCCGACCTGCTGCGCGAGCTGGATCTGCCGGTCGATTTGCTGGCGGTACGCAAACCGCCTGCGGCCGTGATGGGCCAGGTTTCGCCCGCGGCGGCCGAGGCCTGCGGGCTGGCGGCCGGCACGCCGGTGGTGACGGGTTGGAACGATTTGAACTGCGGCCTGCTGGGCACGGGTGTTGTGCGGCCCGGCATGGGCTTCGACATCGGCGGCACGTCCGAGCACCTGGGCGTGGCGCTGGCGGCCGGCGGGCCGCTGCCGGGGGCGCAGGCGCTGATGCTAGCGCCGTATCTCGTTGATGACCCGGCCGGCGCGGCCCGTGTGTGCTACGGGGTCACCTCATCCGGCGGCGGGTCGCTGGAATGGTACGCGGCACAGTTTGTGCCCGACCTGTTTGCGGCCTATGGCCAGCCCCTGCCGCCCGACGCGCCCGCGCGCCTGGAGGCGTTGGCGGCCAGTGTGCCGCCCGGCGCGGGCGGCCTGGTGTTCCTGCCCTACCTGAACGGCGAGCGCGCGCCCATCTGGGATGCGTCGGCGCGCGGGGTGTTCTTTGGCCTTAGCGGCGCGCATCGCCATCCGCATTTTGCGCGCGCGGTGCTGGAGGGCGTGGCCTTCAGCCTGCGCCAGGTGTTGCAATTGGTCGAGGCAGCCACCGGCGCGCTGGTGGAGCGTGTGTATGCTTCGGGTGGCCCGGCCCGGCTTGCATTGTGGAACCAGATCAAAGCCGATGTGCTCCAGCGGCCGCTGGTGATCCCGCGGGAGACCCACGCCGCCTGCCTGGGCGCCGCCATGCTGGCCGCCATCGGCAGCGGCTGGTATGCGGAAGCGGCGCCGGCCGCCGCGGCCATGGTCCAGTTCGCGCGTCAGGTGGAACCCACCGCTCGCCGCGCGGCGCGCTACGATGCGCTCTTTGCGCTGTATGCCAGCCTGTATCCACAACTGCGCGGCGCATACGCGCAGTTGGCCGACATCAATTTCAACGAGGACTCGCGCGTATGAACCCAATTGAACAGGCGCCGGTGATCATCATCGGCGCCGGCAAAATCGCCCGCGGCTATGTGGGCCACCTGGTCGCGCTCTCGGGGCGGCCGGTCTGTTTTGTGGAGGTGAATGAAAGCGTGGTGAGTCTGATCAACGCGCGTGGCGGCTACCGGGTGCACATCCTGGGCAACGAAAGCAAGTCCATGACCGTCACCCGCATCCGCGCGCTGCACACCAGCGACCCGCGCGTGGCGGAGGTGCTGGCCCAGGCCGAGTTGGCCTTCATCTCCGTGGGCGGGCCCAACCTGCCGGCGGTGGCGGCCACGCTGGCGCCCGGTCTGGCCGCCCGGCACGCCGCGGGCGGCCAACGGCTCAACATCGTCTGCTGTGAGAACTGGCACCGGCCGGCCGAGGTGCTGCGCCAGAAACTGGCCGAGCACCTGGCCGGCGCGGATGCCGCCTATCTGGCCGAGCGCGTCGGCATCGCCGAGGCCACGGTGCTGCGCTCGTGCATCGAGCCCACGCCCGAGCAGCGCGCCGCCGACCCGCTGGCCGTGCAGGCGCAGGACTATTGGGAGCTGCAAATCGACGCCGCCGCGCTGGTGGAAGACTTGCCCCCGATCAAAGGCCTCAAGCCGCTGGCCAACTTCCGCGCGGCGCTGGAGCGCAAGCTCTTCACCTACAACGGCGGCAACGCCACCATCGCCTACCTGGGCGTGCTGCGCGGGCATCGCTATCTGTCGGAGGCCGCCACCGACCCGATGATTTTGGAAGTGGCGCAAGGCGTCTATCAGGAATCAGGCGCCGCCATCTGCGCCCGGCACGGCTACACGGCCGAAGAGCAGGCGGCCTTTGCGCAGCAGTCGCTGAGCAAATATCAGGATGCCACCATCGTTGACCCGTTGGAGCGCAACACCCGTGACCCGCTGCGCAAGCTGGGCCGCCACGACCGGCTGATCGGCCCGGCCTGCCTGGCGCTGGAGTTCGGCATCCGGCCCTGGCACCTGGCCCTGGCCATCGGCGCGGCGCTCAGGTACACCAACCCGCAGGACCCCTCGGCGGTGAAGCTGCAGCAAATGCTGGCCGATGAGGGGCTGGACGCGGTGTTGGCCAGGGTGTGCGAGATCGAGCCGGAGGGCGCGCTGGGGCGGCTGATCAAGGAGAGGCTGCCGGAGGTGGAGGGATTTGAACGACGCTAGGCTGCGGTCTTCCCCAGCGCGGGTAAATAATCTTTCAGTAATTAGATTTTGCGGCCCTGTCCACTATCACGTTTGTGTTTCAACGATCAATAAATTTCGGATGCAAACAAACTTGATGCAACTCCAAATCCAGTCGCGTGCGAAAGTCCTCCCACAGCACGCCGGGGTAACCATCGATCACCACCTGACTGGCTGTGGCCAGCCGCTCGGCCAGGGCGCCGAAGCCCAAATGAATTTGACCGGGGCCAACCGAGAAGGCGGGGTATATGTCGTATTGCCCCGCCGCGGCCGGCGGCCGAATGGCGGGCAGTAAGTGCTGGCTGGTCTTGCGGAAGGGGATGATCGGACTAATTGGGACGATTGGTTCGCTCGTGACATGCAATGGCACAGGCGGGCCTATGGGACAGCGTCATTGTCAAAGAGCGTAAGGTTATTCATGCGCGGCTGCTGCAATCTGGCGACCAGAGGAGCTGCCTCCGAGTATTGGCCCAGCAGGTCGGGCTGGGCCTCAAGCATCTGCAGATACATCTGGGAATAGACGATCTCCGAACCATGAAATCCGTCGATGAAATTGTCGTCAGTGATGCCGGGCAAGTGGCCATCGGAAAAGTCAAAATAGGCCAGGCCTTTGGCTGCGAACAAGCGGCCCAGTTCCGCGCCGAGCTTAGGAATATAGCCGTAATGCGCCGAGGCCGCCATCTCAGCGTAAATGCTGGGGGCGTATGGCGGTGAGAAGCCGATCACGGTGATGCCGCGCGCCTGGCACTCATCGAGAAACGTCCCGAGCTTGGCGACGGCGGTCGGCGAGAACTGGTCGGCGTATTCGAAACGGTCCCCACTGATCTCGATGCGCCGGCGGGTCTCGGCCAGCCGGTCTGCGGTGGCGGTTGGAGATGACAGCAAATGGCCAAATTGACGGCTGCCGTCTTTGCGGAAGCCGTCGCCGGTCATGATGGCTCTGATCCCCACGGCGTGGTCCTGGGTGATGGGGTCTTTGCGAGTCAGGAGCTGCAGCACGCTCCAGCGCCCGGTCAGCCAATCCACCATGGCCGACCGGCCGGTGTTGAGCAACGCCTGGTCATCCATGGCCGGTTGGTTAAGCGCCTCCGCCGGGCTGGTAACCAGGGTTGGAACATGCGCGGGGTCAAACCAATCCTGGTCCAGACCCACAATCAACACTTGCGGCGCCTGGTCGGCCGCCAACGCTTGCACGAACTGTCCCAGATCGGAAATGGTGTTCGCGCCGCCGCCCGCGTTATAAAACGATGCGCCGGCTTTGTTGAACAACCCGGCCCGAAAGGACCACACGCGTGACGAGCCCAAAGCCAGGATGTTGGCCCGTCTGAGCTGCGTCGATAGCAGCTTGTACGCGACGAAATCATCTCTATACGCCCGCCCATACAGGCTGGCCACTGGGCTGGCGGCCTGTTCCGCGGCCACCTGGCGCAATGGGGTAAATTCGCCGGCATAATAAGGCATGCCAATGGCGACCAGGCCGTAGCAGGCCACCGGCAGCGCGAATAGCAGCAATTTCAAGATGAAGCGCGGCATGCTAGCTCCCAATCCGCATCGATCTAGAAACGAAAGTAAAGAAACGCCTGCTGGCCCCAGCTGCCCAGGAACAATATTCCGGCCGTGACGGCGTAGTAAAAGCTCCAGCGCAGCCAGGCCGGCGCGCGGCTCACCGATTGTAGGAAGCCGCCGCGCGCATCGGACAGGTCGGCGAGCAGCAGCACGCCAATCAGCGCGAGTGATAGGACCAGCCCGATCAGGCGCAGGCTTTGGTCTGGGGCAGCCGTCAGACCCAGCAGCGTGAACAGCGCGCTCACGCCTGGGTCCACTGGGATCACGTACAGGATCGCCGACCAGAAATCACCGCGCAGTGACAACATATGGCTGACAATATAGCCGGCATCGCTTAAGGAATTAGCGCGGAAGAGAATCCAGGCCAGGCTCACCAGCCCAAAGGTCACCCCGAGGCGCAGCGCTGTCTCCCAGCGGCCGTGGGGCGGCTGGCGCAGCCTGGCTGGCAGAGCCAACTCCACCGACAGGTACAGCCCGTGCAGCAGGCCCCACGCCACGAAAGTTAGGCTGGCCCCATGCCACAGGCCCACCAGGCCCATGACGGCCAGATAGACCACAACCTGCAAGGCCTGGGGCGCCACCCGTTGCCGGAATTTGCGCAGCAGGCCGCGCGACAGCGGAAAGAGCAGATATTCACGGATCCAGTTGGTGAGGCTGATGTGCCAACGACGCCAGAAATCAAAAACCGAGGTGGCAAAGTAGGGTTGGCGGAAATTCTCGAACAGATCGATGCCCAGCAGGTGAGCGATGCCCAGGGCAATGTCCGTATAGGCCGAGAAGTCGGCATAAATTTGGAACGCCAGAAACAGGGTGGCCAGAAACAAGGCTGGTCCGGAATAGTAGCGCGGTTGGTTGTAGACCGCGTCCACGTAGATGGCCAAACGATCGGCGATGACAACCTTTTTGCAGACTCCCCACAGCACCCGGCGCAAGCCCTCGGCGGCGCGGGCCGCGTCGAACGGCTGCCCGGCTTTAAGCTGGGGCAACAGGTGAGTGGCGCGCTCGATGGGGCCAGAGGTGATGTTGGGAAAGAAGGCCACGAAAGTGGCGAAGTAGCCCAAACTGGGCTCGGGGCTGGTCTGCCGCCGGAAGACGTCGATAACATAGCCCAGTTTGGCAAACGTGAAAAAAGACAGCCCGATGGGGGTGCCCAAAATATGCAAATTGCGGGCGAAGCTCAGCCAGGCGACGGAAGTGTCTAGCCCGCGGACAGCGGGCGTGAAGTACTTGAATAACGCCAGGCTGCCCAGATTGATCGCCAGGCTCAGCCCGAGGTACAGCCGGCGCCGGCCAGGCTGGCTGGTTTGGCCGATAAGGCGGGCAAGGGCAAAGTCGGCCAGAATTGACAGGGCCAGCAAGACCAGCGCGCGCCCGCCGAAGCTGGCATAGAAGACGGTGCTGGCTGCCAGCAACACCAGCCAGCGGAAGCGCTGCGGTGCGCCGAAGTACAGGACCGTGACGACGCCGACAAAGGCAACAAACAGAAACGAGATAATCGACATATGCGAGCGATCAAGATAGGGTTGGCAGGCGCCATTCTAGCGGAGTCGGAAACAATGTTCTAAGTCAGGTAAATGGGATCCTGCTGGCAACGGACGGCAGCTTGAGCGAATAACGCCCCGCGGCGCGCTACTCCCCCGCCGCCGGCCGGCTGTAGTCATCGGCGAAGCGCACGATATCCGCCTGCTGCCAGTTGCCAAAAGCGATTTCCAGCACCCGCACCGGCCGGTCGCTCGCCGCGAGCCGGTGTTGGGTGTTGGCCGGGATCCACAGCTCGTCGCCCGCGCGCGGATGCAGCCGCTCCTCGCCGATCTGCACCTCAGCCCCGTCGTCCAGCGCGATCCACAGCTCGGCCCGGCCGGTGTGGGCTTGCAGGCTCAGGCGCTGGCCGGGCTGCACCGTCATCAAGCTCACGCTCACCTCTTGATTGTTGGCGTACTGCTCGAAGGCCCCCCACGGCCGCACCACGTGCTGTGACGCCGGCTTTTCGGCCGGGATCGGTTTAGTGGCAAAGTGGGTCATGCCGCTGCTCCTGGCCGGATGGGGCCCGAACGATCCTGCGGAGTCAGCGGCCGGCCGCCCTGCGGCGTGACGACGAACGAGCGCTCGATGTGCGGCGAGCCCACGCCGGGCATGAAAATCGCGCACTCCAGGTTGAAGACCATATCCACTTCCAGCGGCAGATCGGAAGGCACGTCAATGCACTCGTCGCGCAGGCGCAGGCCGTTGTCGGCCACCAGGATGGGATAGTCGCGCACTTCCAGCCCAATGCCGTGGCCGTGCGGGTTGGCAGCGGTGATGCCGCGCTCGGCCAGGGTATCTTTCATTGCGCCGCGCACGCTGGACACTTTCGCGCCCGGCCGGATCGCGTCCAGGCCCGCTGCCATGCACGCGCGCAGCGCGGCGTGCCGCTCGGCCAGCAGCGGGCTCAGGTCGCGCACGGCCAGGGTGGTGCCGGTATCGGAATAATAGTGCCGGTAGACGCAGCCCCAGTCCATAAACTGCACATCGTCGGCCGCCAGCCGGTAGCCGGGTTCGGTGGCCAGGCCCATGCCCCGATAGCCGAAGGCAAAGTGTTCGAAATCCGCGCCCTGCTCGGCCAGCCGCAGCCGAAAGTATTGGACGAGGTCCGCCACCAGCATGCCGGGCCGGGTCAGGGCCAGCGCCTCCTGGCCGGCTTGCTCGCTGATGGCCGCCGCGCGCGCCAGCCGCTCGATTTCATCGGCGCTCTTCACCGCCCGGATCAGCCGTAATAAGTTGCTGCAATCCTTCACCCGCCAGCCGGCGGCCTGCGGCAGCGCGCCCGCCAGCGCCTGGCGCGCTGGCTCGCTTAGGCCCTCCATCTCCAGCCCGATGCGGGCGCCGCTTAGGCCGCGCGCCTTCAGGACGCTCAGCAGCGCGGCGGTGGGGGTCGCGTCGCGCGGCGAGGCCTGGAGCACATCGTACAGGCGCTCGGCCTCGCCCGGCAGCGCCACCGGCGGCACCGAGTCGTCCATGCCCGTGTTTCCCGCCAGGCGCACCTCGCGCACCCACAGGTCAGCGGCGTTGCCTACCTGCTGCGGGCCAATCACCAGGGCCGGCTCACCCTCCAACGGAAAGACGGCATAATTCTGTCCCAGGCTAGAAGACGCTCCCGGCGACATCCAATACTCGCGGAAGATGGGGTCCATCCAAAAATAATAATCGCTGAGATACGTGATGTTGACGGGTGAGGTCGCCACCAAAGCATCCAGCCCGCAGCGGCGCATATACTCGCTGGCGCGCGGCTTGTTGAAGAGCATGCGGTTCCTCCTGCCTAGATTTCAAATTGCAAATATAGTCTAGATTCCGGATAATGATTGCTCAGCACGCATTGGGGGTTTTGGGAGGCAAGATGCTAGACAGCAAACTGACGAGCCCCACTTACAAAAAAGACGGCCTGACCATCATCGACGTGGACGTGCACGCCCACGACACGCCGGCCGCGCTGGCGCCCTACACCGAAATG
>Ga0209166_10002891_pt1 | contig 12686 bp, 10 predicted proteins | sample Coa_R1_3_FD_187151 | JGI IMG/M metagenome (GOLD analysis project Ga0209166, IMG submission 187151) | Surface soil microbial communities from Centralia Pennsylvania, which are recovering from an underground coalmine fire - Coalmine... | ecosystem: Environmental > Terrestrial > Soil >... | reverse complement strand
GCCGGCGACTGTTTTGGGGGTGAAGGCCGTGTTGACAATCCCACGCGCGAACGTGTGCCGGGGTGGATCAGTGGTGCCGAGGGTCTTGCCGACCCGGTCGGGAATGTCGTTGAGCAAGTTGCCACGTTTCTGCGAGGACCACGTTTTCCAGTCCTTGAAAGCACTCGCGACGTCCGCGTAGCGGGTCAGCACCCAGACGGCCTCCATCTGCGAGTAATGCGCGGGGTCTTCATCGCGTAGCCACTTGTATGTGGGGTAAGGATCGTCACGGGCGACGATGAGCAAAGGGTAGTTGAAGTCGGTGAGTGCGGCCGCCATTCAGCTTGCGCCCCACACTTCGCGGGCGGTTTCGACCACGAGCCGCAGCTTGGCCGCCTGGTCGGCGGGTGAAATCAGGTTGCCTTCTTCGGTGGAGGCGAAGCCGCACTGTGGGCTCAACGCCAGGCGCTCCAGCGGAACGACCTGCGCCGCCGCCTCGATCCGCCGCTTGAGGTTGGCCTTGGCTTCCAGCGCCGGCTTTTTGGTGGTTACCAGGCCCAGCACCACCGTCCGATCTTCAGGCACGTGCCGCAAGGGCTCGAAGCTCCCCGAGCGCTCGTCGTCGTATTCCAGCAAGAAGCGCTGGAAGTGGGTGTGGCGGAACACATCCGCGATCGGATCGTAGCCGCCGCTGGCGTAGAACTTGCTCTGGTTGTTGCCGCGACACAGATGGATGCCGAACGTGATGCCCGGATGATCGCCAATCACGGCGTTGTCGAGCTCGACGCAGCGCTCCAGCAGCCGGTCCGGATCATTACCCCGTTTCCGGTAGCCCTCGCGGATAACGGGGTCGATCAGCCCCGCGTATTGGGGGGCGTCCACCTGGATATAGGTGCAGCCCAGGCGGATGAGCTCGTCGACCTCGGCGCGCAAGACGTCCACCACATCGGCCAGGTAGGCGTCAATCGTGGCATAGCCGCCCTTCGACTTCTCAGGGTCGTAGTACGCGGCGGCCTGTTGGGCGCTGATCAGGGTCACCTTGACCTGGCGATCGGCGCGGGCGCGCAGGTAGGTGTATTCTTCCATACACATCGGCCGCAGGCGTTTCAGCTTCGAGACCACCACCGGGCGCTTAAACACCAGTTCGTGGCCCTGCTCGTCGCGGAAGGGAATGGCCCAGCCGCCAAACTTGTCGTAGCCCTCCACGGCGTCGATCAGATGGCCGAAGAAGGCGTAGCGCCGCATCTCGCCATCGGTGATCACGTCCAGGCCGGCTTCGGTTTGCAGGGCGATGGCTTCGTCTACGGCGCGGTCTTCAATCGGCTTGAACTCGGCCGGGCTCATTTCGCCGGCCGCCAGCCGGCGCCGGGCCTCTTTGAGGTAGGGTGGGCGCAGCAGGCTGCCCACCACGTCACTGCGATAAGCTGCCACCTTAGCGTTCCGGCTTGACCCAGATGCCCCGGTCGTGCATGAGCTTGATCTGGCGCTCGATGACTTCCTCCCGATACTGCGCGTGCTTCATCGGCTCGCGATGCAGATACAGGTTCTTCGGGTAGATGGGCTGCTCGTACAACAGTTGGTAAAGTTCTGTACGCAGGTCTTTCAGGTAGTTGTCCCACTGCGCCCGGGCGCGGTGATCGCGTAGGGCCTCGATGTCGATCACTCCGGCGACGTAGGTTGAACCCCCACCATAGTCTTGCCGGCCGACAATCTGCCCCTTGTAGTTGATCACAAAGGAGCGCCCGCCAAAGGTATCAATCGGCGTGGTCACCTCGGGGAATAGATAATAAGTCCCCATGTTCGGAGCCACCACGTACATGTTGTTGTCGAGTGCGCGCGCCCGGCTTTGAATCTCAAACATCTCATTGCCTGTCGATCGCGCACTCGCGCGCGAATTGGACGTGGTCTAGATCGAGGACTTCATCATTGAAGGCCTGGAGCGCGCCTTCTGGGAACGCGATCAGCCGAACCGGTAAATCCAGGCTGGAGAGCCACGCGGCGGCCTTAACCAAATGGGAGAGGTGTTCGAGGTTGACTTTGATGTCGGCGCGTTTGCGGATACCCCGGACGGTGGGGATCAGCCCGACCGCGGTATAGGGTTTGATCATGGCAGCCCTCCTGTTCGGGACCGTGGCTTGGCGTGCACGTTGCGCAGGACCTGTCAATACTTTCAATGATAGCGATAATCTGTATGTCAGCAAGCCCGGACCTTACGCCTGAATCGGCTTCGCCGACCCGTGCGACTCACTTCTGCGTGCCGCAGTTGTGCGACCTCAAACGCAAGTCGCGCCAGACCCAAGGACTTTCGAGAAACGTTCTGTAGCCTTATGATTATGGGCGGGGTATTGGATGAGTCACAACCAGGAGACCTATGAAAATCAAACGCTTAGGACGCACCGGCCTGAAAGTGACCGAAATCTGTCTGGGCACGATGACGTTTGGCAACCAGTGCGATGAGCCGGCCTCCCGTGCCATCATGGACAAAGCCTTCGAGCAGGGTGTCACGTTTTTTGACACGGCCGATGTCTATCCCATTGGCGGCAGCATGGAGACCAAGGGCCGCACTGAGGACTATATCGGCCGCTGGCTCCAGGGGCGCCGCGAACAGATCGTGCTGGCCACCAAGTTCAACGGGGAGATGGGCGCGGGCCTCAATGAGCGCGGCGGGTCGCGCAAGCATATCCTCCGGGCGGTCGAGGCCAGCCTGCGGCGATTGCAGACGGACTATATTGATCTGTACCAGATGCACTCGCTGGATGCCGACACGCCGCTGGATGAGACCCTGAGGGCGCTGGATGACCTGGTGCACAGCGGCAAAGTGCGCTATATCGGCTGCTCTAACTACCCCGCCTGGCTGCTGACCAAGGCCTTATGGCTCAGCGACCAGTACGGCCTGGCGCGTTTCGATTCGGTGCAGCCGCGCTACAACTTGTTATTCCGTCACATTGAAGCCGAGCTCTTGCCGCTGGCGCTGGATCAGGGGATCGGCGTGATCAGCTACAACCCGCTGGCCGGCGGCGTGCTGACCGGGCGCTATCAGACCGGGCAGGCGGTCGAGGCTGGCTCGCGCTTCGCATTGGAGAATGCCGGGAAGCTGTATCGGGCGCGCTACTGGCAGGCGGCCCAAATGCAGGCGGTGGACCAGCTCAGGCGGCTGTGCGACGAGCGCGGGGTGCCGATCACGCCAGTGGCCGTGGCCTGGGTGCTGGCTCAGCCAGGCATCACCTCGGCCATTGTGGGCGCGAGCAAAGCCGAGCAGTTGGATCAATCGCTGCCGGCGGTTGATCTCACCCTGGACGAGCCGCTCCGCGCCGCCTGCGACGAGATCTGGTATCAGCTTCCGCGCGAGCGCAACCAGGAGGTCGCCTTCCGTTAGGCCCGGCTGAACACGACCTCGCCTTCCAGACCAGCCCCAGCCTCGGCACCGATTGCACACCATTGACGCCCGGTGAAATCTATAATACTATATGCGCATGTGCTCATTTAGATGAGGTGATTGAATTGGACAAACTGCGACTGCCGGCGCCCATTGATGCCCAGGCTGTCACCCGGGCGCGCCAGGCGGCTCCCTCGGACGAGCTACTGGCGATTGTCGTGGCCACCTTCGAGGCCCTGGCTGACCCGACGCGCGCGCGGATGCTCTATGGGTTGACACAGCAGCCCATGTGCGTGCGCGACCTGGCCCTGCTGGTGGGCGTGACTGAATCGGCCACTTCGCACCAACTGCGCCTGCTGCGCGACCGTAACCTGGTCAAGTCGCAGCGCGCCGGCAACGTCATTATTTATTCAATCGCGTCGAGCCACCTGGCCGCTCTCTTTCGTGAGGCCGAGTATTACGCCGATCACATGCTCCACCGCCTGCCGGATCATTCCTAGCGGGTGGTGTCGGAGTTAAGCATGCTGCGCCAGGCTCAAGCTTTTTGTGTCAGTTGTGTGCGCGGTGTGCGGGTGTTATCCCGTCACTACCGCGAGTTCCTGCTCGATCCAGGCACGCTGTTCACCCTGGCCAGCGGGCTGCTGCTCATCGCCGCCATCCTCTCGTATCCCGCTGGCCTGGGCACGAGCAATCAGGTGCCCGCCGGCGCGCGCTGGCTCTACTTTCTGTCTGCGCTGGTCGGCTCCAGCTACATCTGGTGGTCGGCCCTCCAGGGCCTGCGGGTGGGCGACTTCACCGCCGACATTCCCGTCTCGGTGGCGACCGTGGCCGCGCTCCTGATCGGCCAGTACGCCGCGGCCGCCGTGGTGGCGGTGCTGCTGCTCCTGGGCAGCCTGCTGGAGAATTTCGTGGCGGCCCGCGCCGGTCACGCCCTGGAGGCCCTGGCCCGGCTGCTGCCGGACCGGGTCACCGTCCGGCGTGATGGCCACGACACGCTCGTCCCGCTGGACGCGGTGCGGGCCGGCGACCTGGTGCTGGTCCATTCCGGCGAGCGCATCGCCGTGGATGGCCAGGTGGTGGCCGGGACGGCGTCGGTCAACCAGGCGGCTATCACCGGCGAAAGCCTGGCCGTGGACAAACAGGCCGGCGACAGTGTCTTTGCCGGCACGCTAAACGAAGTGGGGGCGCTGGAAGTGCGCGCGGCGCAGGTGGGCGAGGCCACCACGCTCGGGCAAATCCGGCGCATGGTGGCCGAGGCCCAAACCCAAAAGGCGCCCATCGAGCGCTTGCTCAATCGCTGGGCCAAGTTCTACACCCCGGCCGCCATCCTGCTGGGCGGGCTGCTGTGGTGGTGGACAGGCGACCCTATGCGCGCCATCACCGTGCTGATCGTGTTCTGCCCGTGCGTCATGGTGCTGGCTACACCCACCGCCCTGGTGGCCTCCATCGGCAACGCGGCTCTGCGCGGCAGCCTGGTGAAAAAGGGCGCCACGATTGAAGCCCTGGCCCGGGTGGATACCGTTGTGTTTGACAAGACCGGCACGCTCACCGCCGGCCAGCCCAGGTTGGTGCGGGTGGCGGCCCTCAACGGCCTGGCCAGCCGCGACATCGTGCGCCTGGCCGCGGTGGCCGAGAAATTTAGTGAACACCCTATCGGCCGCGCTCTGCTGCAAGCCGCCGAAGCGGACGGACAGACGGTGCCCGACCCCGAGGGCTTCGAGGCGCTGCCAGGTCTGGGCGTGCGGGCTTTGGCCCTTGGCCGCCCGGTGATCGTTGGGCGGCCCAGCCTGTTGGCTGAGCAGGGGCTCAGCCTGGCTGGCGCCGCCGACCAGGCGTCGGCGCTGGCCGGGCCGGGCCGCACGGTGATCGCCATCGGCGTGGCCGGCGAGGTGGCGGGCCTGGTTGCCTTTGAGGATGGGCTGCGCCCCGAAGCGGTGATTACCCTGCGGCGACTGCACGCGCTCGGCATGCAGACGGTCCTGGTGAGCGGCGACAACCAACAGACCGCCAACCAGGTGGCCTCCCTGCTGGGCATCCGGCGGGTGTATGCCGGAGCGCTGCCGCAACAAAAGGTCGACATCGTACGGCAGCTCCAACACGAAGGCCATAGGGTGGCGTTCGTCGGCGATGGCGTAAACGATGGGCCGGCTCTCGCGGCGGCGGATGTAGGCGTGGCCATGGGGCTGGCCGGCACCGACGTCGCCATTGAAACCGCCGATGTGGCCTTGCTGGGCGACGACCTCTCCAAGCTGCCGCACCTGCTGGGTCTCTCGCGCCAGGCCCTGCGCGCCATCCGGCAAAACCTGGCGTTTTCGCTGGGAGTGTTGGCGCTGGCAGTGGGCCTGACGGTGGTCGGCGTCTTGCAGCCGGTCACGGGCGCGCTGCTGCACGAGCTCTCGTCCATCCCGGTCATCGCCAACTCAGCCCGGCTGATCGGAACTAAGGAATGAGGTCATGAGAGATCACACGGCTGCTCCCGCTCACGGCGCGGACCGGAGCGCGTCTACCTCGGCCCGCATCGCCATCGCCCTGAGCGTTACCCTGGCGTTCGTGATCGTTGAGGGCCTGGCGGGCCTGGGGGCGCACAGCCTGGCGCTGCTGTCAGACGCGGGACACAACCTCACCGACGTCGTGGCACTGGGCTTGAGCTGGTACGCGGTCCGGATCGCGGCGCGACCGGCTGACGCGGGCAAGACTTTTGGCTACCATCGGGCCGGCATTCTTGTCGCGCTCGTCAATTCGACCGTGCTCGTGCTCATTGCCCTGGCTATTTTTTACCAGGCCTACCAGCGTTTTCTTTCCGCGCCCGCCGTGCAAGCCAACGTGCTGGCCGGGGTGGGCCTGCTGGCCATCCTGGTCAACGCCGGGACCGCCTGGCTCGTCCACTCGGGCAGCCAGGACGATTTGAATCTGCGCAGCAGCTTCATTCACCTGGCCGGCGACGTGCTGGCCGCCCTGGGGGCCGTTCTGGCCGGCGTCGCCATTGCCGTAACACATTTCAATTGGCTCGATCCACTGGTCGGCGTCCTGATCGGCCTCCTGATCCTGTGGAATGCGTGGGGCATTCTGCGCCAGACGGTGGACATCTTGTTGGAAAGCGTGCCACGGGATATTGACATGGCCCAGTTGGTGCGCGACCTGCAGGGTATTGCCGGGGTGCAGCGGATCCATGATCTGCATGTCTGGAGCATTACCCAGAGCCTGCGCGCGCTGTCCGTGCACATTGTGACCGATGACGTGAGCCTCAGCTCTGGGGCCGGCCTGCAACACGACATCAGCGCGCTGGTCGGCCAGAAATACAACATTGCGCATGCGACGATACAACTTGAGTGCGTGGGCTGCGAGCCGGCCACGTTGTATTGCGATATGACCGCCGACCTGGACGCCGCGCACAGCCTCGGCAGTTCAACGGCGCGCTGAATATAATATTCCACTTCAGCCGACAAGCGGCACGATCATTGAGGTCCGCATGCAACCCTCACCGACTGCTCTGCCACCCACCCAGACCCAGACGCCCAAGCTGCACCCGAACGGCGCGCACGCCTCGGCCGAACTTATGCCGCTGGCCCGGGCCGAGGCTGACGCCGTGCTGGCGGCGCTCGGATCGCGCGCCGACGGCCTGAGCCCGGCAGAAGTCGAGGCGCGCGTCCGCACGTTCGGCCCCAATGACATCGCCCGCGAAAAGAAGATATCGCTCGGGCGGCGCCTGCTGGACAATGTCAAGAATCCGCTGGTCATCTTGCTGACCGCGCTGGGCGTCATCTCGTTCGTCACGGGCGACGTGCCGGGCACGATCGTCATTTTCATCATGGTGCTGCTGGGCATCGTGCTGCGCTTCTTCCAGGAGCTGCGCGCTGATAATGCCGCCGAAAAGCTCCAGGCCATGGTCAGCACCACCGCCACGGTAGTGCGCGCCGGCCAGCCGGTGGAGGTGACGCTCAAGCAGTTGGTGCCGGGTGACATCGTTCGGCTGGCGGCCGGCGATATGGTGCCGGCTGACGCGCGCGTGCTGTCCGCTAAAGATCTGTTCGTCAATCAGGCGGCGCTCACCGGCGAATCGCTGCCGGTAGAAAAAACGGCCGGGCCGGCCGGCGCCGAGGTCCATAGCCCGCTGGAGTTGCCTAACACTTGTTTCCTGGGCTCGGATGTGGAGAGCGGCACCGCCACGGCGGTGGTGATCAATACCGGCGGGCGCACCTACTTCGGCTCGCTGGCGGCCAGCATCGTGGGCGCGCGCCAACTGACCAGCTTTGACAAGGGTATCAACAGCTTCACCTGGCTGATGATCCGTTTCATGATGGTGATGGTGCCGGCCGTATTCCTCATCAACGGGCTGACCAAACACGACTGGCTCCAGGCCTTCCTGTTTGCCCTGGCCGTGGCGGTGGGGCTGACGCCCGAGATGCTGCCCATGATCGTCACCGTCAACCTGTCGCGCGGCGCGCTGGCCATGGCGGGCAAGAAGGTCATCGTCAAGCGCCTGAATGCGATTCAAAACTTCGGGGCGATGGACGTGCTGTGCACCGACAAGACCGGCACGCTGACCGAGGGCAAAATCGTGCTCGAAAAGCACCTGAACGCCCACGGCGACGACAGCGAGCGCGTGCTTGAGTTCGGGTACATGAACAGCTATTACCAGACCGGCCTGAAAAACATGATGGACATGGCCATCCTGGATTACGGCCACCTGGAGGAAGATCTCAAGGTCAAGACCGATTTCCACAAGATCGACGAGATCCCTTTCGACTTTCAGCGCCGGCGCATGTCGGTCATCGTCGAAGATAATCACAACCAGCAGACGCTCATCTGCAAAGGCGCGGTCGAGGAAGTCATGCGGCTGTCCACCAGGGTGGAGATCGACGGCCAGGTGCTGGACGTCCAGCCCGAGCACGACGCGCACCGCAAGCAATTGGTGAAACACCTGAACGAGCAGGGCTTTCGAGTGGTGGGGCTGGCCTACCGGACGTTCCCGGGCGACAACGACGAGCCGCACTACACCGTCAAAGATGAAAGTGACCTGACCTTGCTGGGCTTCCTGGCCTTCCTGGACCCGCCCAAGGCCTCGGCTACTGAGGCCCTGGAGCGGCTCAAGGCCCTGCATGTCGCCGTCAAGATTCTAACCGGCGACAACGACATCGTCACCGGCTATATCTGCGGCAAGGTCGGCTTGCCCGCCGACCAGATCCTGCTTGGCTCGCAAATGGAAGGGCTCAGCGACGCGGACCTGGGGAAGGCGGTGAGCGGCGCCAAAGTTTTTGCCAAGCTGGCCCCGGCCCAGAAGAAGCAGATCATCCAGGCGCTGCAACAGCAGGGCCACGTGGTGGGTTTCATGGGCGACGGCATCAACGACGCCCCGGCGCTCAAGGCCGCCGACGTGGGCATCTCGGTCAACAGCGCGGTGGACATCGCCAAGGAGTCGTCCGACATCATCCTGCTCGAGAACAGCCTGCTGGTGCTTGAGCAGGGCGTGAAGGAAGGCCGCCGGGTGTTCGGCAACATCGTCAAATACATCAAGATGGCGGCCAGCTCCAACTTCGGCAATATGTTCAGCGTGGTGGGCGCCAGCGCCTTCTTGCCTTTCCTGCCCATGCTGCCCATCCAGGTGCTGGCCAACAACCTGCTCTACGATTTCTCGCAGACCACCATCCCCAGCGACGACGTGGACCCCGAGTGGTTGACCAACCCGCGCAAATGGACCATCGGCGATATTCAGCGTTTTATCATTTTTCTCGGCCCGATCAGCTCGATCTTCGACTATATGACCTTTTACATCATGCTGGTCGTGTTTCACACCGCGAATAACCCGGCCCTGTTCCACACCGGCTGGTTCGTCGAGTCGCTCTTTACCCAGACCCTGATCATCCACGTCATCCGCACCAATAAGATCCCGTTCGTCCAGAGCCGGGCCAGTTGGCCGCTGATTGTCAGCTCGATCCTCATCGTGGCGTTCGGCGCCTGGCTGACGGTCTCGCCGGTCGCTGGCGCGCTGGGCTTTGTCCCGCTGCCGGGCCTGTATTGGCTGCTGTTGGCCGGGATGCTGGTGGCCTACGTCGCCCTGACCCAGGTGGTCAAGACCTGGTATTACCGCCGGTTTGGCGCCTGACTGCCAGGGCTGGCTCAATTCATGCTTCGAGGCTGCATTGAACTGGTGAACGTTGCCGGCGGGTGCACTGGGCCGTTTTCGGGAGGCACTCGACTATGAACCGCCGCCACGTCTTAGCTGGCTCCGCCTTGCTCCTATGGGTGATAACGGCCTGTGCGGGTAACCCCCTTTCGAGCGTGCGCGTCCAGCTCACCTTGATCGGTCATAGCTCTGCCATCCGCGACATCGTCTTCAGCCCGGACGGCAAACGCCTGGCAACCGCCAGCCAGGATGGCACAGCCAAAGTGTGGGATGCGACGACCGGTAAGGAATTGCTCGCCCTGATCGGCCATACCGCTGAGGTGACGAGCATCGCCGTCAGCCCGGATGGCGCGCGTCTGGCGACCGCCAGCCAGGATAGCACGGCCAAGGTGTGGGACGCTGCCACCGGCCAGGATCTGCTCACCTTGAAAGGCCATGCCGGTCCAGTCTATCGCGTCGCCTTCAGTCCGGATGGTAAGCGTCTGGCGACTGCCAGCCAGGATGCCACGGCCAAAGTATGGGATGTATCCACCGGCCAGGAATTGCTCACCCTGAAAGGCCATGCGGATGAGGTGCTTGGCGTCGTCTTTAGCCCGGATGGCACGCGCCTGGCAACTTCCAGTCAGGATGCTACGGCCAAGGTGTGGGACGCGGCCACGGGTCAGATCCTGCTAACCCTGACCGGACACAGCGATGCCGTCGTCGATATCGCCTTCAGCCCGGACGGCAAGCGCCTGGCCACTGTCAGCGATGATCAGACCCTCAAAGTGTGGGACGCGGTCACCGGCCAGGGCTTGCTCAACCTGAGCGGACATACCGGCGCGGTGGAAGGCGTCGTGTTTAGCCCGGATGGCAAACGCCTGGCGACCGCCAGCTACGATCAAACGGCTAAAGTGTGGGACGCGGTCAGCGGCCAGGAACTGCTCACGCTGAAGGGGCATACCGGTCCGGTCTATGCTGTCGCTTTCAGCCCAGATGGCAAGCGCCTGGCGACAGGCAGCCAGGACAAAACGGCCAAAGTGTGGGACCTATCCGCTAGCCCGTAGTGGCTCACGCTGCCTCGCAGCCTGCGATCGGCCGGCCGCTGAATACGCGGGCTCGCGCAGGTCGAGATCGGCCACCCGCTACGGATGCGACCCGGCATCGGGCCGTAAGGGCGAAGCATCCGCGCCCACGGTGCGCGTTCGGCCCAACCGGCTGGTGCGGATGCTTCGCCCTACCCGTGACCACGAAAGGCAAATGCACCCCGGCTTCTGCTCTGTTTGACTGGAAGCCACGACAAAATTACAATCGTTCTGGTAGGCGATTGGAGTCAACCCAATGATGAGTAATGGATACGCTGCATGAACCCGGCCAAGCCTGCGCCGGCCAGCCGGCTGCGCCCCTGGCTGATGGCGAGCCGCCCTCGCACCTTAACAGCGGCGATGACGCCGGTCGTCGTTGGCACAGCGCTGGCCCTGCGGGCCCACGCTTTCAGCGCGCCGCTGGCCCTGGTGACGCTGGTCTCGGCCGTCCTCATTCAAATCGGCGCCAATTTCGCCAACGACTTATACGACTTTAAAAAGGGCGCGGACACGCCCGACCGCCTGGGGCCCATGCGTGTCACCAGCGCCGGCTTGCTCGCGCCCCGCACGGTCGAAATCGGGATGTGGCTCACCTTTGGGCTGGCGGCGCTGCTTGGGCTTTACCTGATTTATGCCGGTGGCTGGCCGATCCTGGCCATCGGCGTGGCATCGATCCTGGCCGGCATCGCCTATACCGGCGGGCCTGTTCCATTGGGATATATCGGCCTGGGCGATCTGCTGGTCTTTGTCTTCTTCGGCCTGGCAGCCGTTGGCGGCACCTATTATGTGCAGGCGCATGCGCTGGCCGCCCCGGTCATCCTCGCGGCCGCGGCCATTGGGGTGCTGACCACGAATATCCTGGTCGTAAACAACCTGCGCGACGCCGACACCGACCGGGCCGCGGGCAAACGGACCCTGGCGGTCCTCCTGGGACGCCCGGCCGCCCGCGGCGAATACGCGCTGCTGCTGCTGGTCGCTTATGCGACCCCGTTCGTCTTGTGGTTGGCGTTTGGGCTGAGCCCGTGGGTGTTGTTGGCGCTGCTCAGCTTGCCCCTGGCGGTTCGCCTGGCGCGCACGGTGTTTACCGCCACCCCTGGCCCCGCCATGAACCAGGCCCTGGCCGGCACCGCGCAGCTCCTGGCCGTTTACGGCGTGCTGCTGGCCGTGGGGATTATTCTTTAGCGCCGGCGCCTGAAACAGATTCCAACAGCTGGCGGCGCAGGAGTTTGCCGGCCGCATTGCGGGGCAGAGCTTCAACAAAATGGAAGCGCGCCGGCAGCTTGTAGCGCGCCAGCCGCGCGGCGCAATAGGCTTCCAACTCACTCTCCGTCAGGCTAAAGCCCGGGCGCATTTTGACGAAAGCCACCGGCACCTGTCCCCAGCGCGCATCGGGCTGGCTGGTGACGCCGGCCTCTTCAACCGCCGGGTGAGCGCGCAGGACGTTTTCGATTTCGGCCGGATATACATTCTCCCCGCCGGAGATAATCAGATCCTCGCGGCGATCGAGCACGTACAAATAGCCCTCTTCGTCCAGATAGCCCAGGTCGCCGGTGTGCAGCCAGCCACCCTGCAGCGCTTGGGCAGTCGCCTCCGGCTGGTCGAGATAGCCGGGCGTGACGGTCGGGCCGCGCACGACAATTTCGCCCACCTGTCCAGCTGGCACCGCCAGGCCCTCACGCACCACGCTCACCTCGGTGGGCAGCAGCGATTTTCCAGCCGATCCAAGTTTGCGCAGCGCCTCCGCGGGTGACAGCGTCGCCACCTGGGAGGCGGCCTCCGTCAAGCCATAGGTCTGGACCACCGGCACGCCGCGACGGGCGCAATCTTCGAGCAATTCTTGCGGAGCTGGTCCGCCGCCTAATAACACGCAGCGCAGGCTGGCAGGATATGGCCGGCTGCCGCGCGCCTCCAGCATCCGCCGCAGCATGACGCTGACGACGGAGATGATTGTTACCTGTTGTTCGTCAATCGCCTGGTTCACGGCCTGCGGGTCGAAGGTCTCGTGCAGGATAATGGCCGTGCCATAGATCACGCTGCGCAGCAGAATGGCCAGCCCGCCGACGTGGAAGAGCGGCAGGCACGCCAGCCAACGATCCTCCGCGCTCAGTCCCAGGTTGAGGGCCGAGCCAATGGCGCTCCACCA
>Ga0209166_10002888_pt1 | contig 12696 bp, 13 predicted proteins | sample Coa_R1_3_FD_187151 | JGI IMG/M metagenome (GOLD analysis project Ga0209166, IMG submission 187151) | Surface soil microbial communities from Centralia Pennsylvania, which are recovering from an underground coalmine fire - Coalmine... | ecosystem: Environmental > Terrestrial > Soil >... | reverse complement strand
GAAGAGTGGAGCAACTTCCAGCGCCTCCTTCCGTTACTTACGATCCCAATTGTTATCTATGCCCCGGAAACAAGCGCGCCGGCGGCAAGCAAACTCCCAAGTACTCCGGAACTTACGCGTTCGACAACGATTTCCCCGCGCTTCTGCCCGAAGCCGAGCCGTTGCAATATGAGCAAAACGGTTTGCTTGTCGCGCAAAGCGACCGCGGAATCTGCCGCGTCTTATGTTTTTCTCCGCGCCACGATCTCACCATTCCGCGAATGAACGCCCAGGAATTGCGCGGCGCAGTCGACGCCTGGACCGAGCAATACGCTTCGCTCGCCCAAATCCCATGGGTGCAGCACGTTCAAATCTTCGAAAATCGCGGCGAGCTCGTGGGCGCCAGCAATCCTCACCCGCATTGCCAGATTTGGGCGAACGCCACTCTGCCCAATCTTCCCGCTCGCGAGGACGAATCTCTGCGCGCCTATCGCGCAGAAAAGCATTCCTGCCTGCTCTGCGATTATTTGCAGCTAGAGTTGCAACGCAATGACCGCATCGTTTGCCAGAACGAGGCATTCGTTGTCGCCGTGCCGTTTTGGGCCGTCTGGCCATTTGAGACGCTCGTATTGAGCAAACGCCACTTGGCCTCTCTCGATCAACTCAACGGAAAAGAGCGTGATCTGCTCGGTGACATCCTTCGCCGCATCACCATCCGCTACGACAATTTGTTTGAAACTGCGTTCCCGTATTCCATGGGCTTTCATCAGCGACCCACCGACGGCCAGCCCCACGAAGCCTGGCACCTGCACGCGCATTATTTCCCGCCGCTGCTGCGCTCCGCCACCGTTCGCAAATTCATGGTTGGCTACGAACTTCTCGCCTCTCCCCAGCGCGACCTCACTCCCGAATCCGCCGCCGCCCGCCTCCGCGAAATGAGCGAAACCCACTACCTCGACCGCCCCATAACGTAAAGTTGTCATTTCAATGCGAATTTCTGGCTAGCGCCGTTCTTCATTCTGTTTAACAATCGTATATCATGTCTGACTTCGCTGGACTTCGCGTCCTCGCGCTGGAAAGCCGGCGCGCTGCCGAACTCGCTAAACTCATCTCCAACTACGGCGGCGAGCCGGTCGTTGCTCCGGCCATGCGCGAAGTTCCTCTCGACTCCAACACGGAGGCGCTGTCCTTTGCCGATGCGCTGCTTGCCGGAAAATTCGACATCGTGATTTTCCTGACCGGCGTAGGCGCGCGCGCTGTCCTGAGTGTCGCGGAAACAAAATATTCTCGCGACGAATTCATCTCCGCGCTGAAGCGCACGAAAGTTGTTCCCCGCGGACCCAAACCAATTTCCGTTTTGCGCGAACTCGGCGTCACTCCGGCGCTCACCGTTCCCGAGCCCAACACCTGGCGCGAACTTCTCCAAACTCTCGACGATGCTGCGAAATCCTCTTCGGAGTTTAGCCTCCGCGGAGCGCGCATTGCGTTGCAAGAGTACGGCGTGTCCAATCCTGAATTAATCGCGGGGCTCACCGAACGCGGAGCTGTTGTGACGCGCGTCCCGGTCTACCAGTGGGCGTTGCCGGAGGATGTTGCTCCACTCCAATCTGCGATTCGCGAGCTTGCTGATAAAAAATTCGACGCTGTCCTTTTCACTACCGGCATTCAGGCGGCGCATCTATTTGAAGTAGCCATTGAAATGAAACTCGAAGACGCTGCGCGCCAAGGATTGCACCGCGCCGTCGTCGCTTCGATTGGCCCGACCACTTCGGAAGAATTGCTGCGTCACGGGATTCGGCCCGACATCGAGCCGTCTCATCCCAAGATGGGTTTCCTTGTGAAGGAAGCGGCCGAGCAAGCAACCGCTCTCCTTGCAAAAAAGCGGCAGGGAAGCGCCTCCGCTTGACTTCGGCGGCCTCGTTCGCCTAGTTTGAGCCCACCTTTGCGGTGCGAACGTAAGGGCTCTCTTGTTGTGCGCGCGCCTCGCCTAAATCCAAAACCAGCTCGCTCTTGGTAGCGGGCGTTTCCCAGCCGGAGTTGTCTTTTTCCTTTTCCGCGGCCGGAAGCGGCTTGGCTACTTCGCCGATGATCAGCAGGGAAGGAGCGGGAAGCCGCTCTTCGAGCGCCAATTCCTGCAGCGTGGTGCGGTGAATTTGTTGCTCGGCTTGCGTTGCGTTCGCGACGATCACGCACGGAGTGCCTGCGTCCAGCCCGCCTTCCATCAGCTTTGTGGCAATCTCGCCGTAGTTTTTCCCCGGCATGTAAACGGCATACGTCGCGTCTTTCAACGCAACGTCGTCCCATTCCGGTGAAACATTTCCTGCCGTGTGGTGGCTCAAAAAAACGACCTTCGACGAGTATCGGCGGTCCGTTAGCGGAATCTTCGCTGCGGCGGCGGCGCCCATCGCGGAAGTCACGCCCGGTATCACTTCAAATTCGACTCCGGCGCGCGCCAGCGCTTCCATTTCCTCGCCTACGCGCCCAAACAGCAGCGGGTCACCGCCCTTGAGGCGCACGACCTGCTTGCCCTCGCGCGCAGCAGCGATCAGCAGCGCATGAATTTGATCCTGCGCGATTCCTGTTTGCCCGCAGCGCTTACCCACGTTGCGCACCTGTGTCCACGCGGGGATGAGGTCAAGGATTTCTTGTGGCACCAAATGGTCGTGCAACACGACCTCGGCGCTCTTCAGAATTTGTGCAGCCTGCACGGTCAGCAGCTCCGGATTCCCCGGGCCTGCTCCCATTAAGTAGACTTTTCCTTTTCGTACCGGTGTATTCATGGCCTGGTTCCCGCCGCCGCACATTCCCATATCCGGCGGCTTCCTTGGCTTGTTTGGCTAGGCTTTTGTTGGATGCCGAGCCTCTGGCGAAGGTTCTCAATGGAGACTACCACCCGATTGGACGGCGTATTCCCCGGAACATTGCATGGCATGCATCGAAATTTTCGATGCTCGGCCCTCGACAAAGGTCGGGGCTAGGAGCTAATGCCGTCTATTTCGCAAGCTGGTATTCGCCCTCGACGTCGCAGGACAAGCTGTCGCCCGACGGCGCGCACGTGAACGTGCCCTTGCCTTTGACGCCCTTCATCTTCCCGCTCCCACCGTTCATACTCCAGCTGCCCTTGAGCTCCACGATGGCATTGTCCTTGCTCGTGGCGGTGCCCTGGTACGAGAAGAAAACTTTATCGCCGCTCTCCATCGTCACTACGTGAAAGCCGCGAGGACGCGAAGTGTTGCCGCTGATGTCCGAGGTCTCGGTGCTTACGCCCTCTTTGGACTTGTCGCCTCCGATTTCCATGGGCTTCGTATATGTACATTTGATTTGCGCCACTCCGAGCATGTGGTCCGGCCGGTCACCAACGGGAATCACGTGTATGGGATCCGGTTTTGCGCACTGAGCCGTTCCACTCACCTTGGTTTGGGCACCTGACGTCATTGCGCAGAACAACGCCGCAACGCATACCATAAAAAATCGATGCATGGGAATCCTCCTCCTTCGAGAAATTTTTCTGGGGCCCTGCCTGTGGGCCAATGGGTTGCTCGAAGCGTAATCTCCCATTCGTTTTAGTGTCAAGCTCATAGCCGGCGATCCATAGAGATAAGAATGTAAGGAGCCAACGACGTAAGGAACTGCCTGTGATCCGTGACCTGTGGCTCGTGACTTGTGTCCCGCCTGAGGAGATCCCCGCACGCGTGCTGGGAAAAGAACACCACCGATGCGGGGCACCAACGTGGCGATTTCGGACTAACGCGGGTCATTTGGATTGGTCCGGGTTGGGAGGCCAGCCGTCGCAGGTGTCGGGCGGGACAGGCTTGGAGACACGAGTGTGGAGCTCGGACATGCGATTGACGAAGGCACGCTCGGGGGAGATGTCGTCGTCGCGCTTGGGGCGCGGCAGGTCGAAGACGAATGGAGGCTGTTCGCGTTCGAGCTCTTCGTCGACGGCGGGTAGGGTGCGGAGAAGAAGGCTGCACGTGTAGGCCATGACGGCGCCACGGCGGGGAGAGATTTTGTTGGCAGCGAGGAGTTTGTAGAGTTCCCCGAGGACGTGGTTGATGTCCACGGCGGAATCGAACTCCTTGATGCCACAAACGAGTTCTTCGGACAGGTCGCCGGAGTCGACTTCCTGGAGGCGAAGCGAAGCGTGGCGGAAGCAGAGGCCGGTTTTCGGATCCGAGACAGGAAGGCGGCAGTACGCTCCGTTGCGAACGCGATGGTGGCAATGAGGCTTGGCTGCCGGGGGCTGAGGGGATGCGATAGGTGACTTGCCGCGGCCAGTTTTGGGCGCTGGGGCGGTGGAATCAACCGGGGCGGTAGGCGCGGGATCGTCGTTCGTGTTTTCGTGCAGGGGGAGGATGGTGGTTTCGATGATTGGATTAGACATGTTGGCGTTCCTTTTTGGGAATTTGGGAGTGGAGAGGTATACACCCCTCCGTGGCGATGAAAGTTGTGCGCAGACGCATGAAAGGAAAGGAGTTAAGGGCGATTGTGTCGAGCACGCAGGAATTGCCGGGTAGCGTAAGGCCAAGGAAAGAAAAGAGATAGGGATTAACGCGAAGGGCACAGAGGGCAGGAGCACGCCGACCGCGTCGGGGCAGGCGCCGGACGCGGGGAGGGGCAGAGGGATCCACAACTGTTCGGCGGAGGTGCTGTCGAGCCCTTCGATGATCCCTTCGGAGCTCAGGGTAAACAGGGTAAAAATTCACAACTGATGCTAGCACATATTTCTTATTCTGTCAAGTCCCTTTACGGTACTGGTATTAAAAGAAAGAAAACGTCAGTTCGAACTGGTTTTGCGTAAGAGAAAGAAAACAAAGAGGTAGAGTGCGCAGAGGGTGGCTCTTCGGGAGACTCAAACGTTTGTTGAGTGGGGAGCGAACCCGCGGAGGCTCCCTTCAAAGCTCCCGGGATTTGCCTCCGTTGCGTCGCGGTTCTACGGTCGTGGTGCCGAAAGCTGGCTGGTCTACGTCTTATTGACGGAAAGCGGGCGATTTTCCAGGAAAGCGGTGACCAGTTCTTTATTTACTTTCAAGCCCCCGTTGTAGCTGACCAAGCCCTGCTTCTTGAACTGGTTCATGAATTTGCTTACCCGCGGCCGCGTGGTACCAACCATCTCCGCCAGGGTTGATTGGCTGACCTTCAGAGCGGAATCCGACTTGGATTCCTTGGTTATTTCGCCAAACAACAACAGAACCCGGGCCAGCCGCCTTTCGCTGAAATTGAAGAATTGATCGATCAGATCTTCCTCGATTCGAACAACCCGTGAAAGTAGATATCCAACGAATAGCCTTGCAAAATGCCCGTCTCTCTGGAGCGTGCGAAGCGTCCTCTCTTTTTGCAATCGAATGACATTGGATGGTCCAATGGATCTGGCGGTGCAAATCCTCGGAGACCGTCCGGCTAGACAGCCTTCGCCAAAAAAGCTGCCGCGCGGCAGGATGGCGATTATAGCTTTCTTCCGCGTAGAGACCGCCGTGAGCTTCACCGTCCCGCTCTCGATGTAGAAAACAGAATCACCAGGATCACCTTGCGAAAAAACGATCTCTTTGTCCCGGTAGTTCCGAAAAGTCATCTCAGCGCCGAACTTTTTGCGGAGATATGTACGACTGACACCGAGACTACGCTTACTCGGCATTCGGGTCTGCTCCTTCACTCAACTCAGAAAACTGGTTCGCTGACGGCCAATCGTAGACTCAGACGGCCAACCCGTCTAGATGAGCAAAATTGACCACACGCAAGATGTACAAAAGGGGACATTCAAGAATTAATTAACTGCGCTATCTTGAGCGGTTTATAAAAGCAACGATGGCACAGTGACCCAGCGGATGGTGCACTATGCAGTCTGTACTGAAATGGACATGCGGAGGATCCGACCAACCTCACCTCAGGCCTCAACTGCTTAGGTCGGCAGCGCTAATGGGAAGCACGACTTCAATGTGCGGGACGCGCCTTTCTCGATGCTTCCGCCTCCGATCCATGGAATTCCGCAAACTGTATAGAAGTGAGCAGTACGCAAGCTCGACGGCGTTTACGCTGCAAGAGTTCCAAATTTGAACTTCCGGGTTGATTGCCGACCCCGGGCTAATACTCGGCGACGTTCTGAAGGCAAACGAGGGAGGAAAAAAGTATGTTTCACATAATCTGGTATGTTCTTATTGGGCTAATCTCAGGGGTCATCGCGAAAGACGTCATGCACGTGCACATAACCATTTTCTGGACGATCGTGCTCGGGATCATTGGAGGCATCCTCGGCGGCGCCGTTACTCACATGTTTTCGCGCCCGACAAACCAACGATATCATCCCGCCGGCCTCATTTTTTCCACACTGGGCGCGATGCTGGTTCTCTTCATTTGCTATAAGCTGAATATTCATTTTCCTGCGGTCTAGCCCAAGAGAAGCACCGCAAGCGAGGTCATGACAAGGCCGACCGATCACCCAGTTGTTTTGCCACCTACAGACGCGCAGGCTCCTGTTCAGCGTCCCTCACGCAAACGGCAGGCCGTTGCTTTCTTGATCGCTGCTGTCTCGGACTTTCTATCCTTCTGGATGGTGCTTGCCCCACCCATGCAATGGTTGATTGACCTGGGAACGGCATTACTCCTGTTTCTAGTCCTGGGCCGCCGATGGGCGATTTTGCCGGGCTTGATTGCGGAAGCCATCCCTGGAATGGGCGTCTTCCCCGTGTGGGTCCTTGTAGTCCTCTCCATAATTGTCTACGACGACATCCGAGGCCGCAAACGCTAGACCAGGCACGCCGAGCCTACTAGCGCCTGATAGTCAGATCCTCGCGCAAGGTCACGTGGCGCACACCGGGGTTTTCTCTTGCGGGTGGTGCTGGCCTTCCATGTTATGTCGTTCGGTGGGGAGGACAGGCAGGAATGCTTGGACGAGAAAGGGGTCGGAACCAATTTCCAGGTGGCGCATCCAAAGAAGGCAGAGGGAGGCGTCCATGCCATATATTACAGTCGGTAAAGAAAACTCGGGGGAGATTCAACTTTATTACGAAGACCATGGTTCGGGTGACCCTGTCGTTCTGATCCACGGGTATCCGCTGAGCGGCGCTTCGTGGGAGAAGCAGGTTCCCGCGCTTTTGGAGGCAGGCCATCGCGTCATTACGTATGACCGGCGAGGATTCGGGAAATCCAGCCAGCCCACCACTGGCTACAATTACGACACTTTCGCGGCAGACCTCCACAAGGTGGTGACTCACCTCAAGCTGAAGAATTTTGCGCTGGTGGGCTTCTCCATGGGCGGCGGCGAAGTGGCGCGGTACATCGGGAAGTATGGATCGAAAGGGGTGAGCAAGGCGGTGATTATGGGAGGCGTTCCGCCGTACCTGCTGAAAGCCGGCGACAATCCGGATGGCGTGGACGGCAGCGTGTTCGAGGGGATTCAAAAAGCGGTTGCCGCGGACCGCTATGCGTTCTTCACGGAGTTCTTCAAGAATTTCTTTAATACCGATGTTTTCCTGGGCAAGCGCATCAGCGAACAGGCGGTGCAAGCGAGTTGGAACGTGGCTGCGAGCGCGTCGGCTACGGCGAGCCTGGCGTGCGTGCCGACGTGGCATGAGGATTTTCGCAAGGACGTGGCGCGGATCGATGTGCCGACGCTGGTGATTCATGGCGACGCCGACCGCATCGTGCCGATTCACGCCGCGGGCGCGAAGACCGCGAAGCTGGTGAAGGGCGCGCGATTGGCCACGATCAAAGATGGGCCGCACGCCGTGAATTGGACGCATGCGGAGGAAGTGAACGCGGAGCTTGTGAGCTTCCTGGGGAAGGGCGCGGCGAAACGGGCGGCGGCGACGTCGGCGCGCTGAGGCAGATGGAAAAAGCGGCGGCGAGCCGCCGCACTCCAAAATAAGCCGCGCCAAAACGCGGCCGCTACAAAGGCGCGAAAGGCACGATATATCGTCCCGCTACAGAGAAAAAACGCCCGCGGGACGCCGGCGTAACGAAATGGGCGCAGCAGTGCTGCGCCCCTAAAAAGGAAACGTTGCCGGCAGCAATGCCGGCGCCACGAAAGCACACAGCGAAGAGTGGCTATGCTACCCAACCCACGTCACGCGGCGTCGCTTCTTGGCGCGTTTGTGTTTGCGGAGGAAGGATTTGAAGGCGTCGGCGCTGGCGAGATCGTGGAGGAGGCGTCTGCGCTCATCGGGGTCCATATTGGCGACGAAGAGTTTTTCGCGTTCTTCGCCGAGTTGCTGGAGCCATGCTTCGTATTCGGGGCCGAACTGCTCTTCGAGGTCTTTGCGGAGGCGCTGGGCGAGGGCAGGGCTTTGGCCGGAAGTGGAGACGGCGATTTGGAGCGCGCCGCGCTGGGCAACGGCGGGGTAGTAGAAGTCGCAAAGCTCGGGCACGTCGACGATGTTGCAGAGGACGCCGCGCCGGCGAGCCTCGGCGAGGATGTTTTCGTGGAGTTCGTGCGAATTGGTGGCGGCAACGACGAGAAACATTCCGTCGAGATCAGTGGGCTCAAACGGACGCGCGAGGCGTTCGATTTGCCCGGTGGCGGCCCAGGATTTTACTTGCTCGGTGGCCTCGGGGGCGACGACGCGGACTTTGGCCGCGGCGTCGAGCAGGCCGGAGATTTTTCCCTCGGCGATGGCGCCTGCGCCGACGACGAGGCAGGGGCGGCCGGCGAGCTTGACGAACATGGGGAAGAGGCTCGGAGCAGGAGCCTTCTTGGGAACGGGTTGCACAGGGTTATTTTAACGGAAAATGGAAAAGGGAAAATTGAAAATGGGTATTCCTGGCAAAAGGGACAGCGAAAGCTCGAAATTGGAAGAGAAATTTCTCATTCCACTTCGCGCCGCTCGAAGTGACGAGCGCAGAGTGGGTAAGAGGACAAAACAAGGGCGCAGCGGTCCTCCGCCCCTACAAACAAATGATGAGAGGGTTCACGACAGGCGGTTGGGGGTGAGGCGAGCGGTCATCTCGAGGACGCGGTTGTAGTAATCGCGCTGCGTGAGTTGCGCGGCGGCGGGCTCGTCGAGGAGGAACGTCACGTCAGGATGAAGCTGCAGAGCGGAAGCGGAGACGGCGCAGGTGATTGGGCCTTCGATGGATTTGGCGACGGCGGCGGCTTTGGACGCACCGGTGGCGAGCAAGAGAACCTTGCGCGCCTCGAGAATCGTGCCGATGCCCATGGTAATGGCGCAGCGGGGGCTCTCTTCACCGGGAGCGAAAAATTTAGCGTTGTCGTCGAGTGTTTCGCGGCTCAGGACTTTGAGGCGCGTGCGCGAAGCCAGGCTGGACGTGGGTTCGTTAAAGCCGATATGGCCATTGCGGCCGATGCCGAGGAGCTGGAGGTCGATTCCGCCCGCGGCCCGGATCGACTGCTCATAGGAGGCGCAATAAGCATCGTAATCGCTGCGGACGCTGCCGTCGGGAATATGAATGTTGCGCGGTGGCACGTTGACGTGGCGAAAGAAGTTGGTTTGCATGAAGTGATTGAAACTCTGCGGATGCGCGGCGGGCAAGCCGAGATATTCATCGAGGTTGAAGGTGGTGACCTGTGAGAAATCGAGCGGGCCGGCCTGATGCAAACGGACAAGATGCTTGTATAGGCCGACCATGGTGTTGCCGGTGGCGAGGCCGAGGGTGAGCGTGGGCTTCTTTCTGATGGCGCCGGCGATAAGGTGCGCGGCCTGCTCGTTTACTTCTTCGTTGTCGCGCTTCAAGATCACCAGCATGCGGGCCTCTCAAAAAATTCAAAACACTCTTGGTTAGACGCTGGAAACCCGGGCCAAAAGAATTGCTAAAGCGTGCTGCGACGGAACTCAGCGAAAGCGGCGAATTACCAGGTTGTGCCGGTCCGAACGGTAAAAGCCCAGCACATACATCAAGGCTTTGCCTTTGGTGGAATAGATAACCTGGCGAATGCGAAGCAGCGGCTCGCGGCGCGGAATTCCGAGAAGCTCTGCGATGCGCGGATCGGCGGCCGTGGCGTCCACTTCTTCGTCGGCGTAGCCCAGCTCGACCTTGAAGTCGCGTTCGAGAATAGCGAAGAGCGATTCCCTGGCGATGGGTGCGTCGAGCAAGCCGGGAAAGTCCGCGGCGCTGAGATAGGCGGTTTCAAGGGCAAACGGTTCGTTCGCAGCGTGGCGGAGGCGTTCGAGTTTGAGGATGCTGCTGTTGGGCGGAAGGGAGAGGCGCGCGGCGGCTTCATTTTCGTCGTTGACGACCTTTGCAAAAAGGATCTTTGCGCCCGCGGTAAGCGTGCGAGCGGCCATTTGCTCGGTGTAGCTCATCAGTTTATTGAAGTGGATTTTGGGCGGGGCAACGAAGGTGCCGATGCCGCGCCGTCGCTCGACGAGGCCTTCGCGCTCCAGAAAGGTAAGGGCGTGACGCGCGGTCATGAGGCTGACGTGATGGGTCTTGGCGAGTTCGCGCTCGGAGGGGACGGCGTCGCCCGGCTGAAGTTGCCCGGAATCAATGCGCTTGCGAATGACGTTCTGGATACGCTGATACGCGGGCAGCGCGCCCGCGATCTGCGCGGAAAGGCGCCCGGGCACAGCGAGGACTTTTTTGCTTGAAGGCATTGGGGTGCACCTGTTGAGAGTGAAAATTGTTCTACATTGAAAAGACATCGAGCCCGGAAGTCCGGGGCATGTTTCCAGGCGGCTCCCAACGGGTTCCTTCCGCCCCTCATACCTGGACCTTCCCAAACCGGTGCTATAGTCCAGCTTTCTCACCATGTTATAAGGCTAGATGGAGAAGTTGACAACAAAAAACATGCTATAGAGCAGCGGACCGGCGGCGAGCTTGCAAACCGGATTCCGTCGAGGGCTCCAGCCAGAAAATTCAGGAATTCAAGAAGCTAAGGACTTCGCGGGTGAAGCGATCCGCATCTTCGATGTTGGAGAGATGCGCTCCGTTCAGCTCGACATAGCGGGCGCCCGCAATGTGGTTTGCGAGGAACTGGCCGTCGGCGGGAGTGGTGGCGGGGTCGTGCGCTCCGGAGATAACTAGAGTTGGCGTGCGTATCTTGCTGAGTTTTTCGCGGAAATCGAAGTCGCGGACGGCGGCAGAGCAGGCGGCATAGCCTTCGGGGTCGGTGGATTCCAGAGTTTTCTGAATTTTGGCGATGATAGAAGGGTTTTTCGCGCGGAACGCGGCTGTGAACCAGCGCTCGATGGCGGCAACCGCGACGTTTTTCATCCCCTCCCTGAGAACCGTGGCAATGCGGGGGTTCCACATTTCCGGCGTGCCGATTTTGGCGGCGGTGCTGCAGAGAATGACTTTGTTGAGGCGTTGGGGTGCGTTTGCCGCAAGCCACATACCGATTTGGCCGCCCATGGAGAGTCCGCAGAAGTGGAAGCGTTCGAGCTGCTGGGAATCGGCGAGGGCGAGAACGTCTTTAGCGAATTGTTCGATGGTATAGGGCGCAGGTGTGACGGAAGATTGGCCGTGGCCGCGGGTGTCGGACCGCAGAACGCGGAAGGATTGGAGAAATTCCGGCATTTGCGCGTCCCACATGGACAAGTCCGCGCCGAGGGAATTCGAAAGAATGAGAGCGGGCTTCGCGGAGTCGCCTTCGAGGGCGTAGTGAATTTGCGCGTGATTGGAATCGAGGAAGGGCATGAGCTAGCGAGGCGGATGCATGTCCTTGTGATGAGTCGCCTGCATTTTCGCTTCCTCCTCGAGGTATTTTACGGCGAGTTGCGTTTCGCGGACCATCAGCACACAGCCTGCGCACAAACCGAAAACCGCGGACGCTCCCGTAAGGATGGCTAGAGCGGCTGCAACGCGAAAAAGAACAGGCTGGCCATAGTAAGCAACAATAGAACCGCCGACAGAGACGAGGGCGGAGGCCGCGAACAGGCCGAGTCCGGCATAGAAAAAGCGCAACGCCCTAACGAGCAGCTGAGAGCGGGTGTGCAAGGGATCCAACTGGGCAGACCACATTTGATGATCGGCGGTGCCCGGCTCGAAAGAAGCCAATTGCGCGGCTACGAGACGGATTCGGTCCACCACGCGAGCGAGGCGGTTGCTTGTGCCCAGCGCCAAGACGGAAGAAGCGTTCGTGAGGATGGCGGGAGCCACGATAGCGGTGAGAACGGCGAAGGGATTGCCAACGGCGGGCGGTGGATATTGCAATTGCTGAAGCCTTCCTGGTTTGCACGCGCTGCGAATTTCGGGCGCGGCGGGTTTGGACTCAAGCCACATCGCGCCCGAGCAGATTAGGCTGTCCCAGGTATTTCGGGCAAGCCTTTCTTTCAGAATTGAGAGCTGGTCCTACTTCAACGCCTTCTCAATGGCGGCTTCGGCTACAGGGGCCATCAGCGCGTACCCCTGTTTGTTTGGGTGGAGACCATCGCCGGAAAGTCCGTCCTTGAGCATGCCATTGCCATCCACCACAGCGGAAAAGTAGTCGGCGTAGACGGCTCCGGCATGGGCTGCGTAATTTTTGATCCAGGCATTCAGGTCCACAATTTGGGCGGGAGGGCGCCGGGCGCTTTGTATCAGCTTGGGGATGCCGGCGCTTGACGGCGGGGGATTGTCCCCGCTAGGCGGCACGTCCGCATAATCGCTTATCGGCGTCAGCGAGCACAGGATGACCTTGATGCCATGCTTCTGGGCGAGCTCGGTCATAGCCATGAGATTTTCTTCCACCATCGTCGCGGTTTCCGGGCCGGTGTTGCGCGCGATGTCGTTGGTCCCGGCCAGAATTATGATGGCGGCGGGCTTCAAATCAATCACGTCCGGAAA
>Ga0209166_10002887_pt1 | contig 12698 bp, 12 predicted proteins | sample Coa_R1_3_FD_187151 | JGI IMG/M metagenome (GOLD analysis project Ga0209166, IMG submission 187151) | Surface soil microbial communities from Centralia Pennsylvania, which are recovering from an underground coalmine fire - Coalmine... | ecosystem: Environmental > Terrestrial > Soil >... | reverse complement strand
GCCGGCAAGCGTCCCCGCAGCGTTCCGGGGAGCTCGGCCAGAGACGGGAGTCGGTAGAGCCTTGGTGTGCCGCCTTTGACGGACAGGCGAACCAGAACCGCGGCGGAGCGGCCCTCGGTACGTGCTGCCGGCTTAAGCTGTTGTCCCTGCTTGGTTTGCGCCGATGCGGGTGCCGGTGTGTGGGAGTGGCAACTCCCCAACACCACGGTCGCCAGGATGAGACACGCGGGGCGGGTAGACAAATGGCCTCGCCGACAACATAGGAAGTCGGCGAGGCCGGGGCAAGTGGTTCAGCCGAACGGAGTTAGAACGTCGGGCCGAGGGACAGGGTCCAGTACGCGTGGCTGTTGTTCGGACGGTCGAGCGGTTTCGTGTAATCGAGCCGCAGGATCACGATGCCGAACATGTTGGCGCGAATGCCGAGGCCGTAACTCCGCAGGGGAACGCGGACGTTCTCCGGGCTGCAGTTCGGGTCGCTCGGATTGCCGCAGCGCGTCCAATGCAGCTGTGAGACGCTGTTGAACGCGACTCCGGCGTCGTAGAAGAACGCGCCCTCGAGTGGCGGGAAGCCGAGTGGCAGCACGCCGAGCACCAGGGCCCGCGTGAGCGGGAAGCGGATCTCGACGTTGGCGACCGCGACCTGCGAACCGATCAGCTGATCGAGCTCGGCGCACCCGGTTTGCGAGCTGCCGTTCGTGACCCCGACGCATTCGTTGCTCTGGAACGAGCCGGCGGTATATCCGCGAATGAGCTCCGTAGACCCGAGGAACGTTGGAAACCGCCCGCCATCCCGACCCACGCGGCCGAAGTAGAGTCCGCGCACAGCCAGAGTGAACGGGCGGAAGAGGAAGTACCGCCGCCAGTCGGCGGTCATCGCCGTGAACTGCCAATTGCCGATGGCGGGCGCCACTTCGAGACGCCAGCGGTTACCGGCGAAGGGGCCGACATAGCTGAACAGCGTGTTGTCATGCACCAGCGCGGCGCTGGGCTGCGCGTACGCATTGGTCACGCCGCCTATGGTGTTCACGTTCTCCCCGACGGGACAAAACGCACCACTGCAGACGGGTTGATACACGTCCTGGATCTGCAGGGTCGCGTCTGAAATGGCGACGGTGTGGAGGGAGAACTCCACCCGGCTGAACTGACTGAACGGATACGAGGCGGTGCCGAACAAGTCCCGGATGACAAATCGACGGATGTTGGTATTCAAGACATAGGTCGGCGGTACCGCGGCCGAGTCGAACGAGCTCGTGGACGGCTCGTAGAAGTAGTACGGCTCCTGGGTGAACCCGACCGCCCAGTTGGTCCGGTGCACCTGATTGATGTAGGCGGCCAGGACCTCCGCTTCGGCCAGCCGGCCGTTCACGGCGCCGGAGAAGACCATGGTCCGGTCCCCCAGCATGTCCGAGAGCGACACCGCCGTACCGCCGAAGAAGCCCCGTCCGAAATTGTCGCGTTCATAACCGATCGTCGGCCGCGCGACGTAGTCCGGGGTGAAGCGAACGTGGTACGGCATGATCGAGAATTCAGCCGTGTCCGGCAGCGCGAGCGTATTCGAGTCGAGGAGCTGCTTGACTGACACAGGGGCCGCCACCTTCGTGGTCTCCGCGGGCTGAGCGCCCGACTGGCGGAGCCCCGACGGAGCCCGATAGATGGAGCTCGACGGGATGGAGGAGGCGCCCGTGTCCGAGGGACTGGCCGGCGTGATCTTCCCGGTGTCCGCGTTCAGGCTGGCCATTTCGTACCGCGGCCGGGTCTGCGCATACACCAGGGGCGGCATGGGCTTGTCGGCGTACGGCCGGCCGCGCAGCGAGCGCGGATTGTCGAGGGCGTAGACGTCCCAGCTGCCGTCGTCGTAATAGGCGAACGCCAGGCGGTCGGTCTCCTTGGCCCAGGAGAGGGCGGGGGAGATCGGCGTGATGCCCGAGACGCCGGTGTAGACGTCGGTCAGCTGATAGACCTGCTTGTCGCCCAGGTCGTACAGGAAAATGTTCGGAATGCCGGTGCGGTCGGAGACGAACGCCAGCGAGCGGCCGTCAGGGGCCCAGACGGGATTCACGTTCCGCCCGTATTCCATGTGATCGAGCACTTCGATCTGACCGGAGTCCAGGTGATACAAGGCGATCCGGAAGTTGCCGGTGGAGAGCGTCTGGAAGTTGGTGTTCGGCCCACGATCGGTCGAAAAGGCGATCGTCTTGCCGTCGGGAGACCACTGGGGCAGGAGGTCGGCGTACTTGTCGTTCGTCAGCCGCCGGAGGCCCGAGCCGTCGCGGTTGATGATGAAGAGGTCCGCCAGCCCCCCGTCGTACCCGGTGAACGCGAGCTGGGTGCCGTCCGGGGACCAGGTCGGATTGTTGATTCCGTTCAGCGGGATCTTGAGCCGCGCGGCTTCCTTGTTCTTCTTGATGTCGAAGAGGACCAGGTCGTCCCGGTCCTTGTGCTTCACGGCGATGGCGAAGTACCGGCCGTCGGGTGAGAACGAGCCGGACGAATAGATGAAGCGCAGGCTTTCGTAGTTGCTCGACGTCGTGGACTTCACCAGCCGCCGGATGGTTTTCCCGGTTTCGGCGTCCGCCAGATACAAATCGATGAAGAAGTCGTTCCCCTCACCGAAGTAGGCGATGTTTTTGCCGTCGGGCGAGAGGGCCGGAGCCAGATGCAGCCGCCCGTCCGAGCGTTTCTCCGTGAGCAGCGGCTCGGCGATGCGCCGCGCGGGATAGTGACTCGAGATCTCGGGCAGGAACGTCGCCTGGACGGCATCGCGCCAGTCCTTCGACAGCTCGTCCAGCGAGATCCCCAGGGCCCGCTTGAAGGCGCCCTCGATCCCCGCGCCCCGCGACGCCTGCAGGATTTCTCCGATGACCTCGTCACCCCAACGCTGTCCGATGTACGCGAAGAGCGCGTGCCCGTAGAAGTAGGGGAAGATGTTGGGATTGTCCGTCATGTCTTCGATGGTGGGCAGGTGGCCCTGGAGGGCCGCGTCCCGCAACGCCATCGCCGTCGCCGGATCCAGCGGACCGAGCGACAGATACTCCGACATGCCCTCCATGAACCAGCCCGGCGGGTTCACGGCGACCATGGTCTGAATGCCGGCGCCCGGGTGGCCGCCCGAGTACACGTCGTACTGGAACTGGTGCGTCATCTCGTGCTGGATGACGTGCTCCATCCCTTCGTAGTCCCCGGTGAACGGGATCACCATCCGGTGCTTGAAGAACTCCGTGACTCCCTCGGTGCCCTCGTCGGGACTCTCCCCGCCCAGCGCGTTGGTCTCCTGGAACTCCGAGTACGATGCGTACAGGAGAATGGGTTTGCGTTCGAGGAAGTTGTGATGGAGGATGCGTGAAAGGCGCGCGTACGACCGTTCAGCGATGCGGGCCACGTCGAGCGCGGCTTCGCGCTCGACGGGATAGAAGTAGACGTCGAAGTGCTCGGTCTGGATGATCTGCCAGTTGAAGGATCGGTACTGGACCTTGTTCTGTCCGAAGTACTGCGCCGACGCCGTGGTGCTGAGCGCGACGCACGCGAGCCCCGTCAAGAAAACCTTCGTCCCCTTCATACCACCCCCGGTCGAGCCTTCATTCACCCACTGCGACCACCGGTGCTTCACCCCAGAGCCGCTCCAGCTGATAAAAATCGCGGAGCTCGGGATGGAAGAGATGCACGACGAAGTCCACGTAATCGAGCAGCACCCACCGGCCCTGCGTCAGCCCTTCCACATGGTGGGGTTTGTTCTCCCCACCGAGCGACATCAGATGATCCGCCATGCCCCGCACGTGAGCGTCCGAAGTCCCCGACGCGATCACGAAGTAGTCCGTCGCTTCCGACAATCCCCGGAGGTCCAGTACCACCACCTGCACCGCTTTCCGGTCCGACAACCTCTCCAGGATGGGCCGGAGCCCCTCCAGGGCGGGGGCCGGTTTCCCGCGGGAACGCCCTCGACCGCTACTCATAGCGCCGCCCGCCGTCGTTTGTTCCGTCCTCCACCTGATAAAAGACGCCCCAGGTACCGATCCCGGTGTGGGCCGCGAGAACCGGCGTGATCGGACTGATCAAAGCTTCCTTGGGCGTGTAGCGGCGGACCAGTTCCTGACGCAAAGTCTCCGCGAACTGGTGGATGCCGGCGTGTACCACGCCGAGCCGGAGCGATTGGGGCCTGGCGGCGAGCGCCCGGTCGAGGAGGGCGAGCACCTTCGTCCTCGCCGCCTCCCGCCCGCGCGCACGCCCCGCGGAATCGACCTCGCCTTCCGGCGTCAGCGTCAGGATGGGTTTCAGGTTCAGGCGCGTCCCGAGCCAACCGGCCAGGCGCGACACCCGCCCCGAGCGGATCAGGCGATCGAGCTTATCGACGACGAAGAAGCCGGATGATTGCGTCCGGACCCGCGCGAGCTCGGTCGCGATCTCCCCCGGCGGCACTCCCTGTGCCGCCAGCTCGAGGCCCCGGAGGACCAGCATGCCCTCCCCGAGGGACGCGCTGCGGGAGTCCACGAGCGAGATCCGGTCGGACGCCACTTCTTTCGCGGCGGCCTCCGCATTCGCGTAGGTCCCCGACAACGGCTTGGAAACAGTCACCACCACGATCTTCTCGGCCACGCGCAGGGCGTCCTGGTACACCTCGGTGAACGCCTGGCGCGTGGGCTGGGAGGTGGTCGCATCCTGGCCCGACCGGAGCCGCGTGAAGAACTCCGGGGCGGAGAGCTCGAGCCGGTCGCGGTAGACGCGGTCGCCCACGACGACCTGCAGGGGAACCAGGCCGACCTGCTTCTCGAACACGACGGAATCGGGGAGATCGCACGCGGTGTCGGCGACGAAGGCGACCGCGCGCTTGTTCACGAGGGCCTGATGCTGGGCCCGCATGTCCTCCGCCTTGGTGTACTCGAGCGTGCCCCAGCCGCGGCCGAGCTCGAAGACCCGGTCGGGGGTGTCGGTGTGGACGTGGGCCTTGAGGAGGTCGCCCGATTCCAGGACGACGATGGACCCGCCGAGCTCCCGGAGCGCCGCGCGGACCTGCTCCGGCTTGGGCAGGGAGGCGCCCCGCACCATGACTTCCGTACAGAACCGGTAGTCGCGGTCGGAGGCCACTTCGGTGGTCGCGGCGGCATTCACGAGGTCCCGGTCGACGGCCCCCTGCGCCTGGCCCCCTTCTTCTATAAGGCGCTTCACGCCGTCCAGCAGGCGGACGAAGCCTTTGGCTCCGGCGTCCACGACGCCCGCCGACTTCAGGGCCTGGAGCAGCTCGGGTGTTCGCTGCAGGGAGCGCTCGGCGCGGGTCACCAGACGGCGCATGAACACCTTGAGGTCCCGCTCATCGGCGGCGGCGTCCGCTTCGTCGGCGGCGTCGCGGGCGACGGTGAGGATGGTCCCTTCGACGGGGTCGTCGAGCGCGCCGTTCAGGCGTTCGAAGCCCGTGCGGATGGCGCGGGCCAGGTCTCGGGGGCTGGCGGTGGGGCGGTCCCCCAGACCATCGCGGAGACCGAGGAGAAACTGCGACAGCATCATGCCGGAGTTGCCGCGGGCGCCGCGGATGCTCGCCTGCGCCATCGTCTCCGTGACCTGGGGCAGGGGGGCGTCGCCGAGGGTACGGAGGGCCTGCGCGACTTCGCGGAGGGTGAGCCACATGTTGGTCCCGGTGTCGCCGTCGGGCACCGGGAACACGTTCATCCGATTCAGCTCATCCCGACCCGCCGCGACCCAGTCCGCCGCGGCCAGGAGCGACCGCGACAGTCGGGGTCCATCGACGTAACTGATCCCGGCGGGCACGGGGCGCGCCTTACTCCTTGACCACCGTCACCTGCACTTCGGGCCGGACGTCGGCGTGAACCTTCACGCCCACTCTGAACTCGCCGAGCGCGCGAATCGGCTCGGGAAGATCGATCTGGCGCTTGTCGACGTCGTGTCCCGCTTCCGCCAGGCGGCGCTGGATGTCCGCGGCGGTGATGGACCCGTACAGCTTGTCTTCCTCGCCGACCTTCACCGAGAAGGTGAGCTGGACCTGCGCGAGCTTGTCGGCGACGACCTGCGCCGCATCCTTCTCCGCCGCCCGCACCTTCATGATGCGTGCCGCCTCGAAGGTGATCTTCTTCTTGTTGCCCTCGGTGGCCGGATAGGCCAGGCCTTTGGGCAGCAGGAAATTGCGGGCGAAGCCGTCCTTGACCTTCACGACCTCGCCGGCCTTGCCGACGTGCTGCACGTCTTCCCGCAGAATGATTTCCATGCCGTCCTCGTGATCAGTTCGGCCGGCCCTCGAGCCGGCGCCGGAACTCCAACCAGGTATCACTTACACCCAGGACGCAGAGGCTCGGCGCGGTGGCGGGAGCGAAGAGCACTCCCGAAAGCACCGCCAGCGCCTGCACCCAGGCCGGAACCGCGACCATGGCGGCGGCGGCCCCGACCACGGCCGCCCCGCGGAGCACGTACAAGGCTCCCAGAATCAGTCCGACATTCACCGCGGCGACGCGGATGCCCGGGGCGCCGCCCGACAGAATCCACGCGATCGTCGCCGCCACCACACCCCAGACCACGCCGTCCGCGAGCCGGAACTCCCGGAACGGCCGCAGCGCCGGGCCCAGCGGGTGCCGGGCGGTGCGCACGTGCCATTGCCACGCCAGCGCCAGGGCCGCCAGTCCCCACAGGATCTCGAGCGCCGGACGCACCGTACTGAACAGGCGCACCGCCGGCTCGTAGTTCGCATACATGTCCGCCACGACGTCGGAGGACATGAGTTCCAGCACGGTCCGCAGGGCGAAGCTGGTCTGGCGCACCGTATCCCAGGCCAGGAGGCCCCAGGTGTTCGCGCCGTTCAGAATCCACGCGAGCGCCACCGCGCTGGCGCTGCTCCACGCCAGCGCACCGGTCGCGCGCGGCAGAAACGGTCCGGGCGCGTTCCACGCCATCACCACGAACGCCACGGCGGCGAACAGCTGAAAGACACCGATCACCGCGTCGACCGCCGTTTCGCGCGGCAGGACCAGGGCCCAGAGGGCGAGCACGCCCATCAAGAGCGCGCCCGCGCGGAACACACTGGACCGCGTGCCTCCGATCAGCTGGAGGCCCGCGAACGTGAGCCCCGCGAGCGGCAGACTGGTCGGCGCGAAGAGGGCGAGAAGCAGGGTGCCCGTCATCAGCGACCAGAAGCCCCGCGGGAAAACCATTGTCAGCCGGTGAAGCCCTTGATGTACGGGATCAGGGCCAGCTGCCGCGCGCGCTTGATGGCCGTGGCCAGCTGCCGCTGGTGCCGCGCGCACATGCCCGACAGGCGCGAAGGCAGAATCTTCCCGCGCTCGGTCAGGAAACGGCTCACGGTCCGGTCGTCCTTGTAGTCCAGAACCCGGACGCCCGACTCACACACCGGGCACGTCTTCGAAGGGCGTCTCACGCGTCGTCCTCCTCACCGTCATCGTCGCCGCCGATCACCGGCGCAGGCACGGGCTTGGCCTCCGCTTCGGCCGCCACCACCAGGAAACGCAGGACGCCTTCGTCCAGCTTGACCGCGCGCTCATACTCGGGGAGCAGGTCCCCGGTGGTCTCGAACTGAGCGACGACGTAGTAGCCGGTGTCCTTCTTCTTGATGGGATAGGCGAGGGTCCGCTTGCCCCAATGGCTCACGTTCGTCATCGAGCCCTTGCCGTCTTTGGTCAGGAGGGCGTGAATACGATCGAGCTTCTCGGTGACTGCGGGTTCCTCGAGGGCACTGTCAAAGATGTAGACCGTCTCGTATCGACGAGTCATGCCACCTCCCTTTGGTCATGAACGACCCGGTGCAGGTGCGGCACCGAGTAGGGGAATTGAGCCGCGAAAGCTAGTGGGTCACACGTTGAACCGGAAGAGCAGGACATCTCCATCCTGCACCACGTACTCCCGGCCCTCGCTGCGGACCAGGCCCTGCTCCCGGGCCGGTTTCCAGCCTCCCGACGTGGTGAAATCCGCAAAGCTCACCGTCTCGGCCCGGATGAATCCCCTCTGGAAGTCCGAATGAATGACGCCGGCGGCATCATAGGCCGTGTCATTCACGTGAATGGTCCACGCACGCACTTCCTGCTCACCGGCGGTGAAGTAGGTCCGGAGGCCGAGCAGGGCGTACCCCGCGTGAATCAGGCGGTCGAGCCCGGGCTCCTTCACCCCGGCCCCCGCGAGGAACTCCTGCCGCTCGTCACGTGCCAGCTCCGCCAGCTCCGCCTCCAGCTTGGCGGAGAAGGGCACCAGCTCGGCTTCCTCGTGATGCGCGGCGACGCCCTTCTTGAGCACGTCGACGAATTTCCCGCCACCGGCCGCCAGATCGTCTTCACTCACGTTGGCCGCGTACAGAATCGGCTTGGAGGTCAACAGCCCCATCGCCCGAAGGGCCGCGAGCTCCTTGGCGTCCTTGGCCGCGGCGCGCGCGCCCTTGCCCCGATCGAGCTCGGTGGTGACGCGCTCCAGGAGAGCCATCTCGACCTGGGCGTCCTTGTCCCCCGACTTCGCGCTCTTGCGGGTCTTGTCCATCCGGCGGTCGATGACCGACACGTCAGCGAGGGCGAGCTCTGCGGAGATCACGTCATGGTCCCGCACCGGGTCGACCGGACCCATGACGTGGACCACGTCGGGATCTTCGAAGCAGCGAATGACGTGGACGATGGCGTCCACTTCGCGGATGTGGGACAGGAACTGGTTGCCGAGCCCCTCGCCTTGCGACGCACCCTTCACGAGGCCCGCGATGTCCACGAATTCCACGACGGCGGGGACCTTCTTCTTCGGCTTCACCAGCTCCACGAGCTGATCGAGACGAGGGTCCGGGACTTCCACCACGCCGACGTTCGGATCGACGGTGCAGAACGGATAATTCTCGGCGGCCGCGGCTTTCGACGAAGTCAGCGCGTTGAAGAGGGTCGATTTCCCGACATTTGGCAGACCAACTATCCCAAGGCGAAGCATCTCATTCCTTCTATCGCAGAAATGGAGCGATCACGATCCAGGTGAGGACCACCACCCGCACCAGCGCGAAGCGGGGGCCCTTTCCGGCGGCGCCGATCACGCCGATCACCACCGCGGCCACAAACGTGTGAAACCAACCGGACCAATGACTCGGAGTCACCAGAGGACTGCCGGAGTGCGAGGCCACCACCAACGCGAGGGCGGCGATGACGGTGACGGCCTGGGCGGGCGCGGACGGCAGCGCCACCGCGGTGACGGCTGCGAGGGCAACCACGGCGGCTCCGTATGGACCCACGACGTGAACGGACGCGACGGCGACCACGACGAGGGCGATCGTGACCATCCGTCGATTGATCAGCGTGATGCCTGCTCCCAGGACGACGCCTCCGAGCCCCACCAGCAGCGTGACTTGGGGGGACAACGCGTCCTCATGGAGTCCCAATGCGACCGGGTCCAGTCCCGTGGCCGCGAGGGCCACGAGGCACCCGACCACGACGGCTCCCGTAACCAGCCCGGTACGCGCAGACCCTTTCCACAGCAGCGCGACCGCTCCCCCGAATATGCCCGTGGTGGCCACGAGCATCGGGTACGCCACTCCATCCAGTCGATTCGCCGCAAAGGGTGTGGCGGCCGCGACCACCACGGCGGCTGCCGCCGCGAAGACGCCGGCGTCGGAGGCCTCCGGGACCATGCTGTCGCTTTTCCGGCTCGCGGAAATCACCGACGAACCGAGGGCGAAGGCCGCGATGAGCTGGGCGAAGAGCCTCCAGCCGCCATCGTCCATCCCCGCGGCCGAGCCGAAGAGCTCGAATACGAGACCCAGACCGAGGAGCGACGTGCCCCAGGCCGACAGACCCAGGGTCCGGGATTCGACGCCGAAATCCGCCATCCATTGAACGCTGAGCGCGGCGATGGCGCCGAGGGCGAAGCTGGCGCCGGTGCGGGCGCTGATCAGTCCGTCGAGCACCACGAGCGCGACGACCGCGACCAGGCCCGGCTCCGCAAACGTGCCCAGTTCCGGACGTCGGTTGGCGGCACGCAGGGCGACGAGAGCGGGGATGAGGGCCACCGTGCCCGCCAGGATGGCGATCTCGGGGAACCAGGGCACCAGGTTCATGCGGGCGGCTGTCCCTGAAGCCAGCGCTCCACGGCGTCGACCATCTGCGGCATCGCAGCTTCGATCAGGTCCCGCTGCTCCGGGTCCGCCGGCGCGAGGACGTAGTCGGCCCAGTCACCGACGCCTTCGGGCAGGGGACCGACGCCGATGCGCAGCCGCGCATAGGCGTGCGATTGCAGGGCGCCTTCGATGCTCTTCAGTCCGTTGTGGCCCCCCGCCGATCCGTCGAGCCGCAGGCGAAACGTGCCGGCGGCGATGCGGAACTCGTCGACGAGCACGAGCAGGTCGGTGGCGGGATTGAACGTCGGATCGGCGCGGAGCGAAACGAGGGCCGCCCCCGACCGGTTCATGTAGGTCTGCGGCTTGAGGATGCGTACCGGCACGCCTGCCACTTCACCGTCGGAAACGCGAGCGCGCTCACCACGCCGGAAGGGGCCGAACCCCCACCGCGCAGTGAGCGCGTCCGCCAGCCAGAACCCTGCGTTGTGGCGCGTCGCCTGATACTCTTCGCCCGGATTCCCCAGGCCGACGACGGCGCGCAGACCTTATCCCTTGGGCTTGGCTTCGCCCTTGGGCTTGGCCTCGCCCTTGGCCTCGGCCGCAGGCTTGCCCTCTTCGCCTTCCACTTCCTCGTCCTCGCGCTCCTTGCGGATGAGCTCGGGCTCGGCGACGTCGGTGGCCCCTTCCGCCGCTGGCGCCACGACTTCCTCGGCACGGGGCGGCACGACTACCGCGATGGTGAGATCGGCGAGAGTCAGGATCGTCGCGTTCGGGATGACCAGATCCCGCACATGGAGCGAGTGCCCGATGATCAGGGCCGACACGTCGAGCTCCACGCGATCCGGGATGTGCTCGGGGAGCACTTCGATTTCCACTTCGCGCGTCACCTGGTCCAGCACGCCGCCGGCATTGCGCACGCCGTCGGGGGTGCCGACGAGGTGCACCGGCACCTTGAGCTTGACCTTCTCATCCGCGTGGATCTCGTAGAAGTCCACGTGGATGATGTCGGGGCGGATGGGGTGCCGCTGAATTTCGCGGATGAGCGCCTTCGCCTTCTTGCCGTCGATGGTGAGCTCGATCAGCGTGCTCTCCGGCTCGATGCCCGTGAGCGCCTTTTCGAGCGCGGGGGCGTCGACGGTGAGGTTCTGCGCGGCCCGGCCATGTCCGTACACCACGGCCGGCACCTTCTTGGCGAAGCGACTCTGACGGGCCGCGCCCTTGCCGGTCTGGTCCCGGTTCTGCGCGGTGAGACTGACGATCTGTGCCATACCACTCCTGCCTTAGTCGAAAAGAGAACTGACCGACTGATTCGAATGTTCGTAGCTGATCGCCTTGGCCAGGATCGCCCCGACGGACAGCACCTTGAGCTTTTCGAACTGCCGCTCCGGGGTCAGCCGGATGGTGTTCGTCACGGCCACTTCTTCGATCGGCGCGGCGCGGAGCCGCTCCACCGCCGGACCGGAGAGCAGGGCGTGGGTCGCGAACGCGAACACGCGCTTGGCTCCGAGCCGCTTCAACGCCGACGCGGCCTCCGTAATGGTGCCCGCGGTATCGATCATGTCGTCGGGGATGAGACAGTCCTTCCCGTCCACGTCACCGACCACGTTCACCACTTCCGCCACGTTCGCCGACGGTCGCCGCTTGTCGATGATCGCGAGTGACGCATTGAGCCGCTTCGCGAATCCGCGCGCCATCTTCGCCGAACCGACGTCGGGCGCCACGACCACCGGGTCGCGCAGGTCCTTGGTGCGGAAGTGCGCGACGAATACCGGTGCCGAGTACAGGTGGTCTACCGGGAGGTCGAAGAAGCCCTGCACCTGGTGGGAATGGAAATCCATGCCCAACACCCGGTCCGCGCCCGCGTGGCTGATCAGGTTCGCCATCAGCTTGGCGCTGATCGCCACCCGCGGCTGATCCTTCCGGTCCTGCCGCGCATATCCGAAGTAGGGCAGGACCGCCGTCACCCGGGCCGCACTGGCCCGCCGAGCCGCGTCGATCAGGAGCAGCAGCTCGATGTAATTCTCGGCCGGCGGATTGGTCGGCTGGATGATGAAGACATCCCGCCCGCGGACGTTCTCGTCGATCTTGACGAAGATTTCACCGTCCGCGAACCGCCGGATGGTGACCGCGCACAACGGCTGTCCCAAATGCTGAGCCATCTCCTCGGCGAGCGGCCGGTTGGCCGTACCCGCGAGCAGAAGCAGCTGGCTTCGGGAGAAGGTCAAATCCGCCATTTTCTGAGCCGCGCAAGATAGCCGCCAAGCATCGCAAAGCCAAGGGGTTAAAACGCCTCAACCAAGCGGGTCCCCGCGGCGTACAGAAACCGGTGGTCCCAATTCCGGGGCCTCCAGGGAGGAACAACCGAATGCGGAAGATGCTCGTAGCCGTCGCCCTCTTGGGGGGCGCTGTCGCGCCACTCGCGGCGCAGGGTGGTGGGGGGATGGGTGGTGGCCGTGGGTTCGCGCCGCCCCCGAATCATTGGATGACGATGGACTCCGTGGGCGTGGCCCTCGGCCTGACCGCCGCCGAGATGACGGCGATTCAGCCCCAGTATGACTCGATCAACGCGATCCTGAAACGGTCCGCCGCGATGCGGGATTCCATTCGCGCCGGCATGCAGGGTGGCGGGGATCCACGGGCGGCGATGGCGGCTGCACGTCCGATCATGCAGTCA
>Ga0209166_10002885_pt1 | contig 12699 bp, 11 predicted proteins | sample Coa_R1_3_FD_187151 | JGI IMG/M metagenome (GOLD analysis project Ga0209166, IMG submission 187151) | Surface soil microbial communities from Centralia Pennsylvania, which are recovering from an underground coalmine fire - Coalmine... | ecosystem: Environmental > Terrestrial > Soil >... | reverse complement strand
GTTCAGCTTCATGGCTGGTCTCACCTCGCGCATCGAGTTCTGCCCGGGTGTGCTCATCCTGCCGCAGCGCCAGACGGCGCTGGTGGCCAAGCAGGCGGCCAGCCTGGACGTGGTCAGCGCCGGCCGGGTGCGGCTGGGCGTAGGCCTGGGCTGGAACGCCGTCGAGTACGAGGCGCTTGGGCAAGATTTCCACACGCGCGGCAAGCGCCTGGAAGAGCAGGTGGTGCTGCTGCGCGAGCTGTGGAACAAGCCCCTGGTGAACTTTGCCGGCAAATGGCACACCATCTCCGACGCCGGCCTCAACCCTATGCCGGTGCAGCGCCCGATACCCATCTGGTTCGGCGGCACCGCGGTGCCGGCGCTGAGGCGCGCCGCCCGCCTGGGCGAGGGCTGGCTGGTGAACATCCGCACCCCGGCTGACGCGCGCGACGCCTTTGAAACCGTGCGGGCGGCGCTGGCCGAGGCCGGCCGCTCGCCAGACAGCTTTGCGATCGAGGCACGTGTGCAGTACGGAGATGGCAACCCGGACGAGTGGCAGCGCGCCATTGACGAGTGGGCCCGCATGGGCGCCACCTATATCTCGCTGAACACGATGGGCCGCGGCTTTAGCACGCCGCAGGCGCACATGGAGGCCGTGGCGGCCTTCGCGGAAGCGATCCCGCCGGCGTGATAGACCTGTCGCCCTACCAGCTCATCATCTTTGACAAAGACGGCACGCTGATCGATTTCGACGCCATGTGGGGCGGGTGGGTGGAGGCATTGGCCGCCCAGCTTGAGGCCCTCACCGGCGCGCGTCTGGCGCAGGCATTGTTCCAGAGCATGGGCTATGACCCCGCGGCGCGCCGCACCCTGGCCGGCGGGCCGCTGGCGGTGCGGTCGATGGCCTCCCTGCGGGCACTGACCGCCCAGGTTCTTGGCGCGCACGGTCTCAGCGCCAGCGAGGTGGAGGCGGCGCTGGCGGCGGCCTGGCACGTGCCCGATCCATCGCTGACGGCGCGACCGTTGGCCGACCTGCCTCGTCTGTTCTCGGCGCTGCGCCAGGCCGGCCTGAAGATCGCCGTCGCCACCAGCGACGACCATGCGCCCACATTGGCGACCCTAACCGCCCTTGGTGCCGACCACCTCGTAAATATCATCATTGGCGCCGACGACGGTCTGCCGCTCAAGCCGAGGCCGGATATGGTCTGGGCCGCCTGCCGGGCGACCGGCGTGGCTCCGCGGCTGGCGATAGTCGTCGGCGACGGACTGGCCGACCTGGAGATGGGGCGGGCCGCGGGGGCCGGGCTGACGGTAGGGGTAACCACCGGGGTCACCGATGCGAGCGCGCTGGCTCCGTGCGCCGACGTCATAATGAGTAACGTGGCCGATCTCATGGCCTGACCTCGCTCCAAACCCCATCGCCAAAGGCTGTTGGCTAACCCGTGTGGGGCAGCCAAACGGTCCTCTGGCCGCCCCACGCAATTCAGCCTGACAGCCTCAAAACCGAAAATCTTGACAAATAAGCCATTAAAACGTAACATGTTGCATCATACGGTCGGAGTTCCGCATGGTGCAACGCGTACTTGTCTCCTCAGATAGTCATTCAGAGCCCCGTGAAAGCGGCATCCAGTCGGTGCGGCGCGCAGCGGCGCTGCTGCGCGCCTTCGGTTCAGGCGCGCCGGAGCTAGGCGTCAGCGAGCTTGGCCGCCGGCTCAACCTCCACAAGAGCACCGTGTCTCGCCTGCTGGCGACACTGGAGAGCGAAGGCCTGCTGGAGCGGGCGCCCGGCACCGAGAAATATCGCCTGGGGCCGGAGTTTGCGCGGCTGGCCGGCCGGGCCGACCACTTTGGCGACGTGCGCGAGGTGGCGCGGCCATTCCTGGTGGAATTGGCGGACGCCACTCGTGAGACGGCCAACCTGGCGGTGCTCGACGGCGCCGAAGTGAACAACGTGGATCAGGTGTCTGGTCCGCACCTGGTGCGCGTGGGCAACTGGGTGGGGCGCCGCACCCCGCTGCACTGCGTGGCGAACGGCAAGGCTCTGCTGGCCTACCTGCCGCCCGCAGAAGTGCTGCGGCTGACAGCCGGGCCGTTGGCCGCCTTCACTCGCTTGACCATCACCAACGCGCGCGCTCTGCGGGCCAACCTGGCCCGGGTGCGCCAGGATGGGTATGCCACTGCCCTGGGCGAGATCGAGGAAGGGCTGAATGCCGTGGCCGCCCCCATCTGGGACGCCGAAGGTGCCATTGCCGCCGCCATCAGTGTCTCGGGCCCTGCCTACCGGGTGACCCCCGAGCGCGTGCCCGAGCTCGGCCACATCACACGCGAGGTGGCGCAGCGCATCTCGAGCCGCATGGGCTACACCACTGAATAGTTCACGAGAGACCCTCCGGGTCTGTGTTATGAAGCACAGGAGCCAACCATGACTGACGAAGAGATTCTCAAAGGCCTGTATGACAACACCATCCTGGGCAAAGCCCCCGACGTCAAGAACCTGACGCAGGCCGGGCTCGACCAGAAGCTGGACCCGGTGGTGATGCTGTATCAGGCCCTGCTGCCCGCGCTGCAAGAGGTGGGGCGCCGCTTCGAGATCGGCGACTTCTTCGTGCCCGAGATGCTCATGTCGGCCCGTGCCATGCAGGCCGCGCTGAACCTGCTGCGGCCGCTGCTGGCCGCCGCCGGTGAGAAGACCCTTGGCAAGGTCGTGATGGGCACGGTCAAGGGCGATGTGCATGATATCGGCAAGAACCTGTGCAATATCATGCTGGAAGGCGCGGGCTTCGAGGTCTTTGACCTGGGCGTGAACACCGCGCCCGAGAAGTTCATCGCCGCGGTGAAGGAGCACAAGCCGGATATCGTCGGCTTCTCAGCCTTCCTCACCACCACGATGCCCATGATCAAGGTCAACATCGAGGCCCTAAAGAAGGCCGGTCTGCGCGACTCGGTCAAAGTGATGTGCGGTGGGGCGCCCGTGACCGCCCACTACGCCGAGCTGTGCGGCGCCGATGCCTACTGCCCCGATGCCAGCGCCACCGCGCGCAAAGCAAAAGAGCTGCTGGGGCAGGCCGGCGATGCGCCCGGCGGCGCGCTGGCCGAGGCTGTGGCCGCGGTGGAGAAGATGATGAGCGCGGCAGAGGAATAGAGTTCAGAAATAAGAAGTCAGATGTCGGAGCCTGATCTCTGATCTCTGACCTCTGACCTCTGACCTCTGACTTCTGACTTCCAGCCTATGGAAACGACTCTTCATTCCAAAACCAGGACTGTCATCATCGGCGCCGGCCTGCCGTTCGTCATGATCGGCGAGCGGATCAACCCAAGCGGACGCAAGAAGCTGGGGGCCGAAATGGCCGCCGGCGACTTTTCAAGGGTGCGGCGTGATGCGGCCGCGCAGACCGCGGCTGGGGCGCACATGCTCGACGTGAACGCGGGCGTGCCGATTGCCGACGAGCCGACGCTCTTGGTCAGCGCGATCCGCGCTGTTGGTGAGGTGACCGAGGTGCCGCTGTGTCTGGACTCGTCGGTAGTGGAGGCCCTGGCGGCGGCGCTGGCCGCCTACGACGGCAAGGCGCTGGTCAATTCGGTCACGGGCGAGGACGAGCGGCTGGAGATGGTGCTGCCGCTGGTCAAGAAGTATGGCGCCGCCGTGATCGGCATGGCCAATGATGAGACCGGCATCTCGAACGAGCCGGAATACCGGCTGGGCGTGGCGCGCAAAATTCTCCACCGAGCGCAGGACCACGGCATCCCGCCGGAGGACGTGCTGATCGACCCGCTGGCGCTGACCATCGCCGCCGACCCCGAGACGGTGCAGGTGACGCTGCGCACCATGCGGCTGGTGCGCGACAAATTGGGTCTGAACATGGTCTGCGGCGCCAGCAACACCTCCTTTGGCCTGCCGGAGCGCTCGCCGCTGAACGCCGCCTATCTCTCAATGGCGATGGTCTGCGGCCTGACGGCGGCCATCACCGACCCCACCAACCCGGTGATCCGGCAGGCGGTGCTGGCCAGCGATGTGCTGCTGGGGCACGACCCCTACGCCGTCACCTGGATCGCCGACTATCGCAGCAAGCAAGCGAGCACGGTCGTCGCGTGAAATACCCCGTCACGTTCCTTCCACAGAACATTGTCACGCACGCGCCCGAAGGCACGACCGTCTTCAACGCCGCCAACTGGGCCGGCCTGCCCATCGACAGCACCTGCGGCGGCCGCGGCACCTGCGGCAAATGCAAGGTGCGTCTGCTGCGCGGCGCCGATGGCGTGTCGGAGGCTGACCACAAGTATCTAACGCTGGCGGAGATCGATGCCGGCTGGCGGCTTTCCTGCCGGAGCGCGGTCCATACTGAATGCGTGGCCGAGGTGCCGCGCCTGATGACTTCGCCCAAGGCCGCGCTGCTCGGCTACGGCCAGCACGTGCTGCTGGACCCGAACGTGACCAAGCTGCCCCTGAAGCTGGCTGAGCCCACCCTGGAGGACCAGCGCAGCGATCTGGAGCGGCTGGTGACGGCCCTGCGCGACGAAGGCTATGAGGTGCGAGTGGATCCCGCCGTGTGGCGCGCCCTGCCGATCATCATGCGCGCCAGCGATTTTGAAGTCACGGCCGTCATCGTCGGCGACGAGCTGATCGCTATCGAGCCGGGCGACACCAGCGGCTGGTCTTACGGGCTGGCGCTGGACATTGGCACCACCACGGTGGTCGGCGCGATTGTCAATTTGATGACCGGCGCCGTGGAGGCGGTCAAATCGACCTTGAACGGCCAGGCCAGCTTTGGCGCAGATGTGATCTCGCGCGCCAGCTACGCCATGACCGAGGCCGACGGGCTGAAGCAGTTGACCGAGCGCATCGTGGACACGATCAATGGCCTGGTGGCGGACCTCAGCCAAACGTCCGGCGTCCGCGCCGATCGCCTGTATGAGGCGGTGGCGGTGGGCAACGCCACCATGCTCCACCTGCTGCTCGGCATACACCCCGAGCCCATCTCGGTGGCGCCATTCATCCCCGCCGTGGCCGAGGCCCTCACGCTGCCGGCGGCCTTCGTGGGGCTAAAGCTGCACCCGCAGGCCCGGCTGACCACCTTGCCGCACATGGGCGCCTACGTCGGCGCGGATATTGTGGCTGGCGTGCTGGCGACTGGGGTGGCGCGCAACAAAGACGGGCGGATGCGGCTGTACATTGATGTAGGCACCAACGGCGAAATCGTGCTCGGCTCGTTCCGGCGCGCGCTCGCCACCGCCGCGCCGGCCGGGCCAGCCTTTGAGGGCGCCCAGATCCGGGCGGGCATGCGCGCCAGCGATGGCGCGATTGAGGGGGTGCAGATCAGCCCAGACGGCGTGACGCTCCAGATCATTGGCGCCGCGGAGCGGCCGGTGGGCATCTGCGGCTCTGGCCTGGTCGACGCCGTGGCCGAGCTGGTGAAGGCTGGGCTGGTGGATGCTTCGGGCAAGCTGCTGCGGGCCGAAGACGCGCGCGCGGCCGGCATTTCGGAAGCGCTGATCGACCGGCTGGTGACGCTGGAGAAGGGCGTGCGCGCCTTCCGGCTCAGTGACCCGGCCGATAATATCGTGCTGACGCAGCCTGACATCCGCGCCCTGCAGTTTGCCAAGGGCGCCATCGCCGCCGGGGTGCAGGTGCTGATGGCCGAGATGGGCGTGACCGCCGGCGACCTGGATGAAGTGCTGCTGGCGGGCTCGTTTGGCTCCTACATCAACCCCGCCAGCGCGCGTGCCATCGGCCTGGTGCCGTGGGTGCCGGTAGAGCGCATCGTGGCCGTGGGCAACGCGGCCGGCGAGGGAGCCAAGATCAGCCTGCTCTCGTTCCGCGAGCGCGAGGCCGCCAATCGGCTGCCGGAGTTCATCCAGTATCTTGAGCTGTCGGGCCGGCCCGAGTTCAACGACATCTTCATGGAGGTGCTGGCCTTTCCGGAGCAGGCCCTGCCGGTGTCGGCGGCGGCGGAGGCCAATGTCGCGGGCTGACCAGCCGCTGCGGGCCGGCGGCCGGCTGGAGCGCGTGCTGCGGGCTGGCCTGTTTGCGGTGACAGCTGAGCTGAACCCGCCCGACTCGGCCGACCCGCAGGCCGTCTATGACGCCGCGCTGGTGCTGTCGGAGGTGGCCGATGCCATCAACGCCACCGACGCTTCCGGCGCCAACGTGCACATGTCGAGCTTTGGCGTGTGCGCTCTGCTTGCCCGCGCGGGGTACGAAGCGGTGTACCAGATGTCTTGCCGCGATCGCAATCGCATCGCGCTGCAGGGCGACCTGCTGGGGGCGGCGGCGCTGGGCGTGATGAACGTGCTCTGCCTCACCGGCGACGACGTGACCGCCGGCGACCAGCCGCAGGCCAAGCGCGTGTTTGATTTTGACTCGCTGCAGCTGCTGCGCACCATCAGCATCATGCGCGACGAGGGTAAGTTCCTCAGCGGGCGGGCGATCAGCAGCCCGCCGCGCGTTTTCCTGGGCGCCGCCGAAAACCCGTTCGCGCCGCCGCTCGATTGGCGCCCGCAGCGGCTGGCCAAGAAAGTGGCGGCCGGCGCCGAGTTCATCCAGACCCAATATGTCTTTGACGTGCCGGTCTTCGAGCGTTTCATGGCTCGGGTGCGCGACCTGGGCCTGCACGAGCGTGTCTACATCCTGGCCGGTGTGGGGCCGCTGCGCTCGCCCAAGACCGCCGAGTTCATGCGCAATAAAGTGCCGGGCGTGGTGATCCCGGATGCCGTCATCGACCGGCTGACCAAGACACCCAAGGCGCGCTGGCTGGATGAGGGGATGAGCGTGTGCGTGGAGATCATGGAGCAGGTGCGGCAGATTGAGGGCGTGGCCGGCGTGCACGTGATGGCCTACCGCCAGGAAGAGATGGTCGCCGAGATCATCCGGCGTGCCGGCCTGTTCCCGCGCGTTTCGCCGGCCGCCCTGCTGCCTTCCACGCCCAAACATGCCGAGCCCTCGTGACGACGTCCTGAGCTTGCTGGCCGGCCAGCCGCTTGGCCGGCTGCCGGTATTTGGCGGGCTGCCCAGCCTCACCGCCGCCGGCCTGAGCGCCGCCGGTCTGCGCTATAGCGAGACTCATACCGATGCCGCCCGCATGGCGGCCGCCGCCAGCACCACCTTTGAAACGTTTGGCTATGAATCCGCCGTGGCGCCGTTCGACCTGTGCGTCGAGGCCGAGGCGCTCGGCGCCGGCATTGACTTTCAGACCGATGCCGGCAACTTCCTGGCCCCGGTGGTCAGCCAGCCGCTGGCGTTCGGCAGTCTGCGGCCAGATGGGCCTGAGCTGGCCGGCCTGGCCGCGGCTGGCCGCGTACCCCTGGTGGCGGACGCGCTGAGCCGGCTGAAGGCTGGGGTGGGGCGCCAGGTGGCGATTGGCGCCTGGGTGCCTGGCCCGTTCACCCTGAGCTGGCAGCTTTTTGGCGCGGAGGCCTGGCTGGCCGCTACCGTGGAGGGCGAGGTCATCGCGGAGTGGCTGGAGGCGGTGGCCGGCGCGCTGGCCCAGGTGGGCAAGCGCTACCGCGAGGCCGGCGCCGACTTTCTGACGGTGCACGAGATGGGCGGCTCGCCCCAGGTGGTTGGCCCCCGGTCATTTCGTCGCTGGGTAAAGCCGGCCCTGGCGCGGCTGTGCGCGGCGCTGCCCGGCCCAGTGGTGCTGAGCGTGTGCGGCGACACGAACGCCGTGGTAGAGGATTTGCTGTCGTGCGGCGCGGGCGCGATCAATGTGGATCAGCGCAACCAGCTGGCGCGGACGGTGACGCTGGCGGCCGGGCGCGCGCTGGTGCTGGGCAACCTGGACCCGGTGGGTGTGCTCAGCGAAGGCACGCCCGATGTGGTGGCCGAGGCGGTGCGCCACATTGCCAGCGCTGGCGCCGACGCACTCTGGCCGGGCTGCGACCTGTGGCCGGCGATCCCTGAGGCCAATTTTAGGGCGCTGATAGAAGCTGCGCGCGATTGTCGCAGCGCTCGCTCAGGCTCGGCTTAAGGTTACAACGCAAATGGGCCGCCGGTCTGATGACCATCAGGCCGGCGGCCCATTTGCGTCAGACATTAATGCTCAGGCCGGCTTGGCTTGAAAGCGCGCATCGCGCTGCAGGCACAGCGCCAGGCCTTCGGCCAAGCTTACCCGCGGCCGGAACCCAAGCCGGTCACCAGCCAGGCGAATGTCGGCGCACATGCGCGACACCCCGCCGTTGTCCGCGCTGCTGTAGAGCACGTCCACACGGTGCCCGGTGGCCGCCCCCACCAGCCGGGCCAGCTCGCGCACGCTGGTCTCGCGCCCGCTGCCGACGTTGATCACCTGTTTATCTACATTGCGGGCGCTGGCCGCCGCCACCATCGCGTCCACGGCGTCGTCCAGGTAGATGTAGTCGCGGGTCTGGCTGCCATCGCCATGCACCACCAGTGAGCCGCCCTGCTGGGCCTGGCGCAGAAAGCGCGGGATGACCGGCGCGTGCGAGGCCGGCAGCGGCTGGCCGGGGCCATAGGCGTTGAACATCCGCAGGGCCACGCTTTCCAGCCCCCACAGGCTGCCGATGGTGCGCACGTAGTATTCGGCGGCCAGCTTGCTGACGGCATACGGGCTGCGCGGGTCGGGCGCCTGTGTCTCGGCCAGCGGCTGGCGGCCCTGCTCGCCGTAGACGGCGCCCGACGACACCAGCACCACCCGGCTCACGCCGGCGTCGCGCATGGCCTCCATCACGCTTACCGTGCCGCCCACGTTCACGGCGTTGTACTCGCGCGGGTAGAGCACCGACTCCTGCACCGAGACGCGCGCCGCCAGGTGGTAGACGCACTCCACGTCTTGCAGCAGTGTCCACAGCTTCGGGCGGTCGCTGACGTCGCCGCGCGTGAAGAGGACGCTCGGGCTCAGCCGGCCAGGGTCGCCGGCGCTCAGGTCGTCGAGGCCGCGCACGCTGTGCCCATCGGCGGCCAGCCGGTTGGCCAGCGCCGATCCCAGGAAGCCGGCTGCGCCGGTTACAAGAATATTCACGGGGCCGGGATTATAGCACCCCTAGCAAAATGCACGCGTCTTCTGCTATACTTAAGCCCGTGCAGCAAGCGGATTACGTGGCATTATTACGCGGCGGCGTGCCGGCTCCGGGCGGCGTGTGGGCCGATTTTGGCTCGGGGCAGGGCGCCTACACGCTGGCGTTGGCCGAGCTGATTGGGCCGGGCAGCACGCTCTACTCGATTGATAACGACGCGAGCGCCCTGCGCACGCAGGCCAAGCTGATGGCCGACCAATTTCCCGGCGTGGCGCTGCACCAGATCACCGCCGACTTCACCCTGCCCATCACGCCGGCGCTGCCGCCGCTGGACGGGCTGGTGATGGCGAATGCGCTGCACCTGGTGCCTGAGCACCAGAAGGCGGCGTTCGTCAAGCTGCTGATGAGCTATATCAAGCCGGGTGGCCGCTGGCTGCTGGTTGATTACAACGCCGACCGCGGCAACGCCTGGGTGCCATATCCGCTGAGCTATCCGACCCTTGAGACCCTGGCGCGCCAGTGCGGCTTCGCCCAGGTACGGCTGCTGGGCACACACCCCAACAATTTCCTGAAAGAGTTCTATGCGGCCGAATGCGTGACGGCCGAGCCCCCACCGCCTCCACCACCGGCGACCGCGCCCGCCACCGCACCGGCCGGCGCCGCCGCTAAACAGGCCAGCACCAAGAAGAAGGCCGCACCGAGTCGCGCCAGCCGCAAGAATACGTAGTTATATAAGTGCGCCGCAGTGCGTTAGCTGCCTTGCCAGGCGAGGCACGCCGCTCAGCTGAGCGGCCGTCTTTGACCGCCGCGCTGTGCAGCCTGTAATGGTATATAGCAATGCCTCGAAAATTCTTAGCGGTATTTGACCTGAGTGTGGTTTTTATCACCTGGGGTCTCATCGGTATCATCCTCTCCAGCCTGCTCGGGCAAGACGGCTACATCGCCTCGACGACTGCCGATCGCGCCGAGCTCTACGTCCGCAGCCAACAATTCGACTTTGTTGGCTGGACGCTCAACGCCATCGGCACGCAGCTGTGGCAATCCAGCATTGGCGAGCAAAACTACCTGACGTCTGCCGAGCGCTCCAACGTGGTGCGGCAGTACTTCAAGCTGCGGGCCCAGCTGGAGAAGGTAGAGGACCAGATCGCCAACAAGTACGCCGATCCGGTCGTTAAGGACCCCGCGGCGGCCACGGCCAGCCTGCGGGCGCAGCAAGCCAGCCTGCGGGCCCAAATGCAGTCTATTCAATCGCTGGCCGAAAGCATCCTGCAGGAGCAGCTGTCGGTGATCCTGGCCGAGCAAGGCCTCACAACCCTCGGGCAGCCGGTGCCGCCGGTGGCCTTCCACCTCACTGACTTGCCCTACGCCTTTATCATCTCGCCGCGCAACGTGATCCGCCAGGATGCCAACCTCGACATCAACGGTGATCTGACGCTGGACCAGCAGGTGGCGCTGGAAGACAAGGTTTCGAAATCGCTAGATGTATCGGCGCTGGTCGTGCCGCTGGGCGGCATCGGCACCTATCCGACGATGGTCGGTGTAAACAGCGACCTGCCCTGGATCGCCTCTGTGATTGCCCACGAGTGGACACACAACTACCTGGCCTTCCGGCCGCTCGGCATGAACTACGACAGCTCACCGGCGCTGCGGACAATGAATGAGACCACGGCTGAGGGCATCGGCGCCGAGCTGGGCGCGCTGCTGATCCAAAAATACTATCCGGAGCTGGCCCCGCCGCCCGCGCCGTTCACCAATATCCTGCCGCGCCAGGTGGCCGCGCCCGCCGCGGGACCGGCGCCCGCGCCCGGCTTCGACTTTGTGGCTACCATGCACGACACGCGCGTCACCGCCGACGCGCTGCTGGCGCAGGGCAAGATCGATCAGGCCGAAGCGTACATGGAATCGCGGCGCGTTCTGATGTGGAACAACGGCTACCAGATCCGCAAGCTCAACCAGGCTTACTTTGCGTTCTATGGGGCCTATGCCTCGGCCGGGGCCGGGGCGGGCGGCGCTGACCCGGTGGGCGGCGCGGTGCGCCTGCTGCGCCGCCGCAGCCCGACCATCGCCTCGTTCGTCAACACGATGGCCACCTTCTCCACGTTTGCCGAGCTTGAAAACTACCTGGGGCTGCCGGCAGATAATTGATCTATCCCGCCGAAAAAGTGATGCGGCCTGGTGTTCACCGGGCCGCATCACTTTTTCGGCGGGACGAGTTTTCGCCGCGGCGATTTTCGGGCGGGTTACCACTCCGACAGCAGCGCCGCCAGCAGCGCGGTGCGCTCTGGCAGGCTGGCAATATGCACGTGTTCGCGCTCCGAGTGAGCGCCGTTGCCCAGCGCGCCTAGGCCGTCGAGCACCGGCACCCCCAGCGGCGCCACAAAGTTCGCGTCCGAGCCGCCGCCGGTGCCGCCTTCGCTGACGGCCATGCCCAGGCGGCTGGCGATGGCGCTGGCCCGGGCGAAAGTGGCCGCCATCCGCTCGTCGCGCGGCATGGGCGGCCGGTTGAGCCCGCCCACCACCGTGATGGTTGTGCCGGGCATCACTGGCTTAAGCTGGTGCATCCACTGTGTCACGCGGTCGCCCTCGGTGGCGGTCATCACCCGCAGATCCACGTGGGCCCAGGCGTGCTCGGGCACCACGTTGGACCTGGTGCCGCCCCGCACGACGCCCACGTTCACCGTGGTGCCCTGCTTGTAGTCGGTCAGCTTCTGAATGGCGATAATCTGCTGCGCCAGCTCTTCGATGGCATTGCGCCCGCGCTCATGGTCCGCCCCGGCGTGGGCGGCCTTGCCGCTGACGGTGATTTCGAAGTCGCCCACGCCCTTGCGCCAGGTCTTCAGCGACCCGTCTGGCAGGCACGGCTCCAGGCACAGCACCAGCTCGGCCCGGCGCGCCAGCGATTCGATCAGCTCGCGCGAGGTGTCGCTGCCGGTCTCCTCATCGGAGGTGAACAGGGCCGTGATGGGCCGCGCTGGCCAGGCGCCGGCCTCGCGAAATGCACGCAGCGCCGTTAGCAGCATGGCGATGCTGCCCTTCATGTCCATGGTGCCTGGTCCCATCAGCCGGCCGTCCATCTGGTGGCAAGGCTGCCGGGCCAGGGTACCCAGGCTGTAGACCGTGTCCATGTGGCACATGACCAGGATGCCGATCTTGTCCTGGCCGGTTGGGTCCCAGCGGCCAGTGATGTGATTGCCGGCATCGGCGCGCTCGTGCACGGTCACCTCGGCGCCCAGTTGCCGCAGCTCGCCGGCCACCAGCGCGCCCACGCGGTCCACGGCGGCCTTGTCGGTAGTCGGCGATTCGATTTCGACCAGGCGCGTCAGCAGGGCGACGAGCTCGGCGTTGCGGGCGGAGAAATCTTGGATGGATAACATGCGGTCTGTCTGTCCTCGTTTCCAGGGTGTGCTCCATAATAATCCAAAAAAACGCAGCGCGCGGAAGAGGTACATTTCGGTCCGCGCGCTGCGTTTTTTTGGTAATCTTATCCTATACTCGGCCAGACGGCCGCCAACCACCCATGAGCCTGGCGTTCATCCCCGGTTTTGCTCCCAGCCGCCCCCGTTTTCTGGGCCGGTTCCTGTCACCCATCGCCGACGGCGTGGCTGCCCATTACGTGCGCGTCCTCACCCGGCGGGGCGACATCGTGCTCGATCCTTTCGGCCAGGCGCCCAGCGTGGCGGCCGAGGCGCTCAGCCTGGATCGGCACGTGGTAGTGGCCAGCGTCAACCCCATCCTGCGGCTGGCGCTCTCCAT
>Ga0209166_10002884_pt1 | contig 12700 bp, 14 predicted proteins | sample Coa_R1_3_FD_187151 | JGI IMG/M metagenome (GOLD analysis project Ga0209166, IMG submission 187151) | Surface soil microbial communities from Centralia Pennsylvania, which are recovering from an underground coalmine fire - Coalmine... | ecosystem: Environmental > Terrestrial > Soil >... | reverse complement strand
CCGCGCTTCGGCAGGGCGCTGGATGTCAACAATCCCGTGCTGCTGCGGCTCATGCATGAAATCCGCAGCGCCGCTCGACGTACGCATGGGGTGCACCGGATCGAACTGGTCTACAAGGGTCGCCACACCATGCCCGTGAACGTCTGAGGCGCAGGCGGCGCGACGCCGACGATAAAACGTCTGGACAGAGGGGCCGCCGGCTTGAGATGCTCCGTATCCTTACACGATGAAGGGGATGTCCATGCTCGGAATGACTTGCCGGCGCGCCGCGGCGCTCGCCTTTGCCGTATCGTTGGGGGTGGGCATCGCCGGTGCGGCTGAAGTGGTGCGGACTCCGTTGCCGGACGGCAACCCTTTTCCGATCTCCGCCGCCGTAACAGTACCCGCAGGCTACGACACCGTATATGTCAGCGGAGCGCTGCCCACCGTCGTCAACAAGGATGCCCCCAAAGGCAGCGTCGAGGCATATGGTGATATGGCGGCACAGGCCGAGAGCGCCCTCGCCAACATCAAAGCGTCGCTCGCGAAGCTCGGGCTCGGAATGGGAGACGTCGTGAAGATGACCGTGTTCATGGTCGCCGACCCGACCAAGGACAACAAGCTCGACTTCGCCGGACTGATGGCGGGCTACACCAAATTCTTCGGCACCGCCGAGCAGCCCAACAAACCGGCGCGCAGCGCCGTGCAAGTGGCCGCACTGGTTGCGCCGGGAGCGCTGGTGGAAATCGAGGCCATCGCCGTGAAGCCTCACAAAACCGAGGCTCCCGCCGGGAAGGCTCACAAAAGCGCACATTAGCAGCCTGGTATTCCCCATGGCCGCCCGCTCGGCAGCACCTGTTCCGATGACCGGGGACGTGAATCCGCGGGGCGGGCCCGGCGAACGGCGCATGATCACCAGTGCGCTGCACCCCGACGGCAAGCGGCGCTGCGCCTGGTGTCCGGCGGACTCTCCTCTGTACGTCGACTATCACGACAATGAATGGGGAGTTCCTTTGCGCGATGATCGCAGGCTCTTCGAAATGCTGTGCCTCGAGGGTGCTCAAGCGGGTCTGAGCTGGCTCACCATTCTGCGCAAACGCGAAAGCTACCGGGTGGCGTTCGACCATTTCGACGCGGAAAAGATGGCGCGCTACGGAAAGCGCAAGCGTGCGGAACTCCTCGAGAATCCGGGTATCGTTCGAAACCGGCTGAAGGTCGATGCCTTCATCGGCAATGCGAAGGCGTATCTCGAGGTTCGCGAGCAACGGGGCGGGTTCGCCGACTACCTCTGGCAATTCACCGGCGGCAAAACATTGCGCCGCCGCCCGCTCTACCTTCGCGATTTCCGGCAATCGACACCGCATAGCGATGCAATGAGCAAAGACCTCAAGAAAAGGGGGTTCAACTTCGTGGGCTCGACGATCTGCCATGCGTTCATGCAGGCCGTCGGCATCGTCGATGAACATCAGCGCCGCTGCTGGGCGGCAACTCGGCGATTCCCACCAGCGATCAGCGGCGTTCCTGCGGCGGGTCGAGCGGTATTCCGTGTTCCTTGAGCAGCGCAATGTAGACATCCTCTTCACGGGGCATGGCGCGCATTTTTGCCAGGCGTGAGCGGGCGCGCGCGTTTCGCAGCCAGGGAAGCAGCGGCGTATCGGAAAAGTTGGCCGCCGAAGCGCGCCATTCGAGCAGCCGTCTGCGCTCCGCAATCAGCCGCACCTCCTTGGAATCGGCAGGCATCAACCGCTTCTCGATCGCGAACCCGACCAATTGCGCCATCACGGCGTCCGCCTTCTGCATGGTTTTCGACAGTTGGAGGCACGCCTCGCGACGTTCCATCGTCGCCGCTTCGCGGCAGGCGTTGATGACCGGCGAGAAGGACGGGATGACCGCGGCGGCGGCGATGTCCATCGCCTCGGTGAGGCGGGTCAAATCGGATTTCAAGTAGTGGGCGGGAAGCTGCGTGCGAATGCGTTTGAGGGCGTCGAACATCATGACCGCCGCCCTGTTGCCGTAAAGATCGAAGCGCGTGCCTTCGGCCATGGCGGCCAAGATCCGGTCGACCTGAAGCGTATCCCGATCCCTTTGCGCCCCGGCCAGGGTGGGCAGCCAGGCGGCGCCGTTGTCGGCGTCCACCCAGCGCAGAGTGGTGGCCGCATCGCGAATGTCGCAACCCGGCGCGTCGGAGCACAGCTTCAGACGCAGCCATGCCGCGAGGGGGTCGTTGGGCTCGAGTTCGCTGGCCTTCATCGCGACGTTGAGCGCAGCCGCGGCCGCCCTGGCGGTGTCCGCCTTCGATCGCGACGGGGCGCCGACGAAGGTGAGGGCGGCCGCCGTCGCGAGCGACGGGGCGTCGCCGCGCGCTTCGAGCGTGCGTGCGGCCGCGGCTCGCCAAGCGGAGTAGTTGTCGGCCTCCGGCCTGGGTAGACCGGCCTCGGCGGTGTTCACCGACACCACCGACGCGAGGATGAGCCACGCCGGCGAGAAGCCTGGGACGAACCGCTTGAACATGGCTCTGGCTCCCGCCGTTCAGCCGCTCTTGCCGCGCGCGCCGGCGGTGAGGCCTGCCGTGATCGCCAGCCTCATGGCTTCCTCGACGGAAATGTCCAGAGGCCGGATACGCTCGCGCGGCAAGTACAGGGTGTAGCCGCCGAAGGCGTAGCTCATGGGAAAATACACCGTCACCCAGTCGTCGCCGCCATGCGCTTGCAGCGCGGCCGGGACGTCTTCACGGGTGACGAAGCCAACGGCGTGCACGTCGCCGAAGTCGGCGAGCACGACGCGCTGCAGATCGCGCTTTTCGCCGCTGCCGGAAGGCAGCAGGCTCACGACGTCGCGAAACCCGCCGTACAGGGTTTTCACGAAAGGAATCCGGCCGAGAAGATCGTCCCAATACTTGAGAATGATCTTCCCGGCATAGGCGTTGACCAGGCTGCCGACCGCGAGCAGCAGGAAGAATCCGGCGATCAGGCCGAGTCCGGGCCAGTACCTTTCCGGGCGCACGATGTGCAGGGCGATGAGCGCACGATGCAGCCATCCTTCGAGCGTGTTCACCAGCCACCAAATGACGTATACCGTCAATGCCAGAGGCAAGACGGTCACCAGACCGCTCATCGTCAGCGTGAAGATCTTTCGCATGGGTGAATCATCGCATGTTCAAGATCGGGGCGCCGCAGCCCCACTCCATGTAAGATTCCGCCCCATCGTTCCCACGTGATGCCGGATGATGCAAACGGATGTCCTTTCAATCGCGCCCGCGCAAGAGGCGGACCTCGGACAGATTCTCGGGCTCATCAAAGAGCTGGCGGAGTACGAAAACCTTGCCAGCCAGGTAGTGGCCACGGAGGCGAACCTGCGCCACGCATTGTTCGGCCCGCGGCCCGCGGCCGAGGCGCTGATCGCCCGGCTGAACGGCGAGTGCGCCGGATTCGCGCTCTACTTTCACAACTTTTCGACGTTTCTCGGTCGGCATGGCCTGTACCTGGAAGACTTGTTCGTGCGGCCCGCGTTTCGGGCCGCGGGCGTCGGTAAGGCGCTGCTCAGGCACCTTGCACGGGTTGCGATCGAACGCGAATGCGGCCGATTCGAATGGGCCGTGCTCGACTGGAACCGCCCCGCACGCGATTTCTACGAATCGCTGGGCGCGGAGGCCAACCCCGCCTGGGTCAACTATCGCATCACGGGAGAAGCGCTCGAGAGGCTCGCTCGAGACCAAGCGCGGGAGTAGACGCGAATCCTCACTGCCGCGGCAGCAGAAATCGCAGGCCCTGGTAGCTCAAGATGACGCCGTCGCGACGAATGCGCTCTATGGTCGGACCTTCCTGCAAGGTCGCGCCCTCGTGATACTTGCGCATATTCACGTACACGAATCGTTCCGCCGGCCTGGTCGCGTACACGTGTACGTCGAGGTGCAATTCCGGCAGCGTTTGGGCCCCGCCCAACGTCATTTCGTTGATCGTCGGCAGAACCTCGTCGTCGTTCACCTTGTAATCTTCATCGGTGAGCAGCGGATCCCGGCGATGCGTTTTGATCGTGGCCGGAATTTCGGCCGCGACCGATTTGGCCGGAGCCGCGGCCGCGACCGGCAGCGGCGATGCCGGCGGTATTTCCGGCGCGTACACCGGGCCAAGAGGCCCGGGGCTGGCGCGCCCCGGGCTACCGCGCCCCGGGCTATCGCGCCCCGGGCTACCGCGCCCCGGGCTATCGCGCCCCGGGCTACCCCGCCCGGGTACATCCAGGGGGCTGAAGTGAATATCGGCCGTGGCCGGCTCCGCACCGTCCGGCGGCAAGGCGCGCTGAGGTTCGATGACATCCGGGCCGCCGGCCGCCTTGGTGCTGCTGCGGGCGGGCACGGCCGTGGCCGGCATATTCGAGGGCGCCAGAAAGCTGCGCGTCAATACGAAGAGCAGAACCAGCAGATTCACCGCCAGCAGCACGCCGAGCGCGATGGCCCACACCGGCAATCGGGGCCGCGGCCGTGCCGTTCCGGAATCGACCAATCCCGGAACGCTCTGGCGCTGCCGTTCGAGTTCGGATTTTTTGAGAGCGTCGAGAATGAATGACATGTGTGTTCCTAACTGTGCGGCGTGGTCTGCAGCAGCAGCGGCGACCCTGGTTCGGCCAAGGCGGTGTCGAGGACGACTTGGGTTTGCAGGCCGGCGATGCCGTCTACATTGAGGCGATGCTCGCGCTGAAAATTCTGCACCGCGATGGCGAGTTCCTCGTCGTAGAGGTCGCCGTGCTCCGGGTCGGACGATGCACCGTGCAGTGCGGCCAGGCTGCGGCGCAGCCACCGAACCTCATCGCCGTGCATTCCGACGGACAGCTCGCGGGTCCTCGGCGTCTTGGGCTTCCACACGATGGTGAAGTCGCCGAACCAGTCGCGCGACACTTCCTCCAGCGGCACGCGCTGGTTGCGTTCGCTCAGGACCAACGTCGCAAATCTGTCGTCGAGAGCGGCAAGCACGACGCGGTGCTTCAGTCCCGCATCATCCGTCAGCGTCAATATCGCCGGCCGATTCATCGTCCGCACCTGGGCCCAGGAACCTCGTTGTTCCAAACAGGCGAGGCCGGCTCGCTGGGCTTGGCCGCAGGGATCGCGGTCATCCGTCATCGCCGTGCCCCACAGCGACAGCAATCGCCGGAAGGCGGCGGCATCGCTCGTATTGGCGCTGTTCGCAGCCAGCAAGCTGTTGATCGAGACCGGCGGAGGCATGGGCTTCACGGCTGCCGCCGCCGGTCGCGCCGCGGCCTGGGCGGCCGCAGGCGGCAGCATGGTCTGCAGCGCGGCGGGGTGGTGCTGCCACGTACCGATGCCGATCAAGCCCAGTACGGCCAAGCCGGCCGCCAAGCCCGCGCCGGTGGCCCATCCCAGCCACACCGGCGCGAAGCGGCGCCCGTACACTTCGCCCGCCGCCTGCCTCACCAGCGCGGCGGAGACCTTGCGCGATTCCTGCGTGTAGGCGCCGAGGAGCGCGCGATCGCAACTCACGTTGATGACTCGCGGCACGCCGGACGACAGCCGGTGCAACTCGCGCAGCGCGCCGGGCGTGAAGATCTCACCGGTGGCTCCGGCGACCCGCAATCGGTGGCGCACATATCCTTGAGTTTCCTCGCGCGACAGCGGTTTCAAGTGATAGCGGCCCGTGATGCGCTGAGCGAGCTGACGCAGGTCGTTGCGATCCAGCAGTTCGCGCAATTCAGGTTGGCCGATCAAGATGATTTGCAGAAGCTTCTGCGTCGAAGTTTCGAGATTGGTCAGCAGCCGGACCTGTTCAAGCGTCTCGGCCGACAGATTCTGCGCTTCATCGACGATGACGATGATGCGTCGGCCCTCGGCATGCGCGGACAGCAACCGCCGGTTCAGAGCGTCGACCATTTGCTTGACGCTGTCGCGGTCCGCCGCCTCGATCGGCACGCCCAGCTCTTCGCAGATGGTGAGCAGAAACTCCACCGGTGTGACGCGCGGGTTCAAGATCACCGCGACATCGGCGTGATGCGGCACACGCGACAGCAACGTGCGCACGACGGTGGTCTTGCCGGTGCCCACTTCCCCGGTCAATTGAATGAAGCCGCCCGATTCATTGATGCCGTACAACAGATGCGCCAACGCCTCGGCATGTCGCTCGCTCAGGTAGAGGTAGCGCGGGTCCGGAGTGATCGCGAACGGCTTTTCGCTGAGACCGAAAAAACTGAGGTACATGACGTGCCGATGATACCAAGCGCAGCGGCGCAGCGGACCTCAACCGAACCCCTCATCGCAATCGCGCTGCTCACCAGCCGGGGGTCGTCGCCCATCTCAACCGCACTGCCCGTCAGCCCGGGGGCCGCTTGCCTCAACCGCGGTCACTCACCCGGGGACACACCGCGCGGGGCTAGCTCTGCCGAGAGCCGCCGCCAGGGGTGCGCGGCAGCAGGCTGGCGCGGGTCAGCAGCGACTTCCCAAACCGCTCGCGGATTCCATCGACGGTGGCGTCAAGCCGTGACGGGGGCGCCACACCGGCGAACAGATCCGCCTGCCGCCGGATTTGCAAATCGCCGACGCCCACGCCCAGCAATCGCACCGCGGCATCGGGTTGCGAGCACAGCCAATCCTTGAGCAGCTTTTGTGCCACCCCGCAGATGACGGCCGTCTCCTGCGTCGGCGGCAGTACGGGATGCTGGCGGGTATACGTGATGAAATCCCCCCGACGGACCTTGATGGTGACCAGGCCGGCGGCCAGTGCGTGCGCGCGCAGGCGGGCGGCGGTGCGGTCCGCCAGCTGCATCAATTGACGTTCCAGCTCCGCGGCGCCGCGGATATCGACGGCGAAGGTCTCTTCCGCACTGATGGACTTTTCCTCGCGATTGGGTTCGACGGGCCGGTCATCCACCCCTGCGGCCCGGTCGCGCATGGCCTTGCCGTGCTTGCCGAAGGCCTGCCACAGGGCCGCCTCACCGGCCTGCCGCAAATCGCCGAAGGTCCGGATTCCCGCGGCCTGCACGCCCGGGAGCGATTTTTGTCCTACGCCGAAAAGCTTTTGGACGGGCAGCGGATCGAGAATCGCGTGCACGTTGTCGCTTCCGATGCGGCACAACCCATCGGGCTTGTTGAGGTCGGAGGCGATCTTTGCCAGTAGCTTGTTGGGACCGATGCCGACCGAGGCGGTGAGCCCGGTGGCCTCGCGGATGCGCCGTCGCACCGCCGTCGCAATCGCGATTCCGTCGCCCATCAGTCGCAGGCTCGCGGTCACGTCCAGAAACGCCTCATCCAGGGAAAGGCCTTCCACCAACGGCGTGAAATCATGAAAGATCTCGAACACCTGTGCGGACACCTCTTGATATCGCGCCATGCGGGGCGGAATGCAGATGGCATCGGGACAGCGCCGCAGCGCTTCCGCCATGGGCATCGCGGAGTGGACTCCGAAACGCCGTACGGCATAGCTCGCGGCGGCGACCACGCCGCGCCCTCGGGTGCCGCCGACGATCAGCGGTTTGCCCTTGAGCTCCGGCCGATCCCGCTCCTCCACGGACGCGTAGAACGCGTCCATATCGACGTGCAGAATCGTGCGCGGAGGTCCCGCCATGGGGTCAATCCACGGTGATGGTGATCTTCTTCGAGTGCAGCGGCGGATTGAACGACACATGCTGGTAGTCTGCGAACAGCAGTTCGAGCGTGTGCTTGCCCGGCGGCAGCATCAGGGTGGTTTCCGTCTGGCCCTTGCCGAAATGCACGATCTTATCCGTGGCCGGCAGCGGCGCATCGAGCTTCAGTTCGCTCTGGTCGGTATCGACCAACAGATGATGATGACCCGTATTGTCGAACTTGATGCCGGCCGGAGCGACGCCCATGCCCTTCAACCCGAATTGCACGGTCACCGGGCCGTGAACTTTCGCGCCGTCGCGCGGCGCGATGAAATACACCTCGGCTCCCGCAGCCGCCGTCGAGCGGTCTTGCGCCAGCGCCATCGCGGCCAACAACGATGCAGCCAATGCCAGGAATATACGGTTCATGCGAATCTCTCCAATGTTTGATGTTCAAGGGATCTGCCGCCGCCGCGCCAGATAACTGCTGTAGATGTCCTGGCGAACCGCCGGCCGCAGCGGGAACACGTCACAGCGGCCGCAGCGGGAACACGTCACAGCAGATCGGTTCGACTGCCGCTGATGTCCCGCCGAACCGCCGGCACAGTGAGAACACGTTAGAGCAGATCCTTCACGCCGTCGCGCTCCTCCGAAAGTTCGCGATGCGTAATGGCCATCTTCTCACGACTAAATTCATCGATGTTCAAGCCGTGGACGATGCTGTATTCGCCCGCCTTGCACGTTACCGGATAGGAATAGATCACTCCTTCGGGGATGCCGTAACTGCCGTCGGACGGCACCGCCATGCTGACCCAATCACCCGCCGGAGTGCCGAGCATCCAGTCATGCATGTGATCCAAGGCGGCGGCGGCGGCCGACGCCGCGGAAGAAGTGCCTCGCGCCTTGATGACGGCGGCGCCGCGCTGCTGCACGGTCGGAATGAAGTTGTCCTTGAACCATCGGTCTTCCACCAGCGAGAGCGCGGCCTTGCCGCCGACCGTGGCGTGGTGCAAATCGGGATACTGGGTCGCGGAATGATTGCCCCAGATGATCACTTTTTTGATCTCCGTCAGCCCGGCGCCGGTCTTCTCGCTCAACTGCGCGAGTCCGCGATTGTGATCGAGCCGTGTCATCGCCGTGAAGCGCTGCGGCGGCAGCGACGGCGCATTGCGTTGGGCGATCAATGAATTCGTGTTTGCGGGATTGCCGACCACCAGAACCCGCACATCGCGGCTCGCGACCGCGTCGAGGGCCTTGCCCTGGGCGGAGAAGATCTTGGCATTTTCGAGCAAGAGATCCTTGCGCTCCATGCCCGGTCCGCGCGGCCGCGCTCCGACCAGCATGGCGAACTCGCAATCCTTGAACGCCACCGTCGCGTCGCTGGTCGCGGTGACCTTGTTGAGCGTGCGAAAGGCACAATCATTGAGCTCCATCACCACGCCCTGTACCGCGGCCGCAGCGGCGGGGATTTCCAGCAGATTCAAATTGATCGGTTGATCGGGTCCCAGCATCTGGCCCGACGCCACGCGAAATGCGAGGGCGTAGCCGATATTTCCGGCGGCGCCCGTGATGGTGACGGTGACTGGTTTTTTCATGAGGAGCTTCCTACGCGAAAAGCGTGGAATGGTAGCCCAAACGCCGCAGTAATGCCGCAAGGGGCCGGGAGGCTTGTACAGCGCGCTTGTATGTGATAGTGATCTATGTGACTATATCACCAGGTCACCGGGCACGAGCACGGAACGAGCTGAGAATGGATCCGAACTGGAACGACAACCAACCCATCTATCGCCAGCTGCGCGATCGAATGGTCGCCCTCATCCTCGAGGGTGCGCTGAAGGAGGGCGATCCATTGCCCTCCGTCCGTGCAGTTGCCGCGGATTACCGGCTCAACCCGCTCACCGTTCTCAAGGGCTACCAGCAATTGGTCGATGAGTGCCTGGTCGAAAAGCGCCGCGGCCGGGGCATGTTCGTAAGCGACGGCGCGCGCCGGCTGCTCCTCGAGGGCGAGCGCGAGCGCTTCCTTCACGAGGAGTGGCCGCAGATCCTTGCGGTCATCAATCGGCTGGGATTCTCCGCCCAAGAATTGTTCGCGCAGACGCCCGCGCTCACCCACCCCGCTCCGCCGCCCCGGGGCGCCGAAGCCAAAGAAGAATGAATCCCATGCCTCCCCTCATCGAAGCGCACGACCTCTCCAAGTATTACGGTAGACACCTCGCGCTCGACCGCGTCAATTTCGCGGTCGAGATGGGCCGTATCGTCGGGCTCATCGGGCCGAACGGCGCCGGAAAGGCGGCGATCGGCGCTGCCCTGACGCTCGCTGCCCTGTTCGGCCACGTGGAGATCCCGGTGCTGTCGCAACCCGACGGCCGCGCGTTCAGCGGTGCCGTGCTATTCGGCTTCGGCGTCACCTTCTTCATGGTGATGAACATCTACGCCACATGGTACTTGCTCGATTGCCTCTACGCCGACCGCAAGGACCGCAGCGTGCTGTTCTGGAAGTCGCTGCCGATCTCCGATACCACCACCGTGCTCGCGAAGTTGTTCACCGGGCTGATCGCCATCCCGCTGGTGTATTTCATCGCCGCCGACATCGCGACGCTGTTGATGGCGTTCATCGTCTCGGTGCGGGCGCACTCGGCCCTGGGCGGGAGCCTGTGGCAGCCGGATTCATGGCTGCAGCTCCAAGTGCTCTGGTTGTACCTCATCGTGACCGTCGCCGTCTGGTATCTGCCGTTCGCGGGATACCTCTTGGTGGTGTCGGCATGGGCCAAGCGTGCGGTGACCTTGTGGTCCCTCGTCCCGCCCCTCGCCGCCTATCTGTTGGAGCGCTGGTTTTTCGGCACGCATTGGGTGGGCACGATGCTTCGGGATCGGGCGTTCGGCTACCTGCCGCACGCTCTTCGTGCCGACCCGGGTCATGAAGCCTGGGTGACCGCTGCCGTGGGGGATGACACGATCTCGGCTCCCGCAAGCATCTGGCGCGTGCTCGATCCGCTGGGATTCGTATCCAGTCCTGCCACGTGGATCGGGATCCTCGCCGGAATCGTGTTCATCATCGGCGCGATCCAATTGCGGCTTCGCCGCACCGGGATCTGATACGGTCTCCTATGTCGTTGCGGGTGCGGTTCGGCGGGTAGCGGCCGCGACTCGGTGCCTGCCCCAGCCGCGCTTGTTGGCGATCGCCTGCCTGGCGGTCGCCGGCGCATCGCCGCTTCGCGCGGAAGAATTCTTCCCGACGCGGGACGAAAACCCTTTGCTGCGGGGCTTCTATCGGCCGCTCGCCAGCGACACGCGCGCCGACGCGGGCGCCGTCTTCTCGGCCACCTTCAGCATCATGAATACCCTCGAGTCCGAGAAGCGGGCGACGCAGCAGCTGCTGGTGGACGGCGAGAGCGACACTCTGCGCTTGAGCTTCGAGGACTCGATCACCCACGACTGGCGCTACCGGGTGACGGTGCCCGTGATCCGCGACAGCGGCGGCTTCCTCGACTCGACCATCGAGTCCTGGCATCGGTTCTTCGGCTTCAATCCCGGCAACCGCCGCTACTATCCGAAAAACCAGCTCGTGTACTTCTATTCGGGCGGAGCGCGGATCGACCTGCAGGAATCCGCAACCAGCATCGGCGACGTCTCCGCGGAAGCGGGTTGGTATGCCGCCGACTCGGCGGCGCGCACCATTTCATTGTGGGGCGGACTCGAGGCACCCACGGGATCGACGCAGAGACTCACCGGCAACGGGGCGTGGGATGCCGCTCTTTGGGCTCACGCAGCGCGCCGGTGGCCGGCCTGGCGCCTGGCGGTGGAACTCGGACTGGCGCAGCCCCTGGGCGATGAAGTATTCGCGGGAGCGGCGCATGTGACCTCGGCCTTCATGCGGGTTGCGGCCACCCGCGATGTGGGCGCCGTGTGGTCGGTGCGCGCGCAACTCGATGGCCAGACCCGGCGGGTGACCGGGACCGAGCTGCGCTTTCTCGGCCCCAGCGCGCAGCTGACCGTCGGAGTCGCGCGCCAATTGGCGCATCGATGGCGGCTCCAGATGGGGTTTGTCGAGGATGCCGCCGTGAACACCGCCCCCGACATCACGTTCTTTCTTGGGATTCACGATTAACACGTGCAAAATAGGCGCCCACCGAAGATGGTTCTCGCGAGGAAATGCCCGATGTACAAGACAAAGATCGACTTGCCGGAGAAGACGCGCCGCAATGTGATCGCCATTCTCAACGACCGCCTGGCCGACGCCATCGACTTGCAAAGTCAGGTCAAGCAGGCGCATTGGAATGTGAAAGGACCGCACTTCATCGCCCTGCATGAACTATTCGACAAGATCTCCGACGTCGTTCTGGAACACATCGACGAGATCGCGGAGCGCGTCACCAGCCTCGGCGGCACGGCCGAGGGCACGGTCGCGGTTGCCGGGAAGCGCAGCAAGCTGAAGAACTACCCGCTGAGCATCACGGCCGGGCGGGATCATCTTTTTTATCTGTCCACGCAAGTTTCCGTCTTCGGCAAGTCGGTGCGCGCAGGCATCGACGACACGGCGAAACTCGGCGACGCCGACACCGCGGATCTCTTGACCGGCATCTCCCGCGAGCTCGACAAGTATCTGTGGTTCCTCGAAGCCCATCTGCAGGACAAGGGCTGAGCGCCATGGCTACCACCGGCGGCGCCAACGAGGATGCAGGTTCCCATCGAGCGCTGGAGACCTTGCGCAGTCTGCTGACCGCCGATGAGACCTTGGAAGCGTGGGCAATGGAGCACCGGCTGTTCGCGTTGACGCACCGCCGTGTGTGTCTCGCGGCCACGAGCGGCCGGTTCATTTCGCTGACGCGACGACTGTTGGGCGGCTACGAGTCGGCCGATATCCGCTGGCAGGATCTCAAGGAAACCCGGATCCGCGCCGGCATCATCGGTGCCGACCTCACGCTCGTTGCGCAGGCGAGTTCCGATTTGAACATCGGCTCCGAGGTCAACCGGGTATGGACGTTCGAGGGGCTGTGCAAGGACCAGGCGCAAGCCCTCTATCGAATCTGCCAGCAGCACGACCAGGTCTGGCGGGAAAAACGCCGGGTGCGCGAGTTGGAAGAGCTGCGCGCGAAATCGGGGGGTCTGCAGTTCGGCAATGCACCGCCGCCCTATTCGAACACGGATGCCGCCGGCG
>Ga0209166_10002881_pt1 | contig 12707 bp, 9 predicted proteins | sample Coa_R1_3_FD_187151 | JGI IMG/M metagenome (GOLD analysis project Ga0209166, IMG submission 187151) | Surface soil microbial communities from Centralia Pennsylvania, which are recovering from an underground coalmine fire - Coalmine... | ecosystem: Environmental > Terrestrial > Soil > Unclassified... | reverse complement strand
TTCAGGAACGATGGCTCAGGAAAATGACCAGAAGGCCAAGGAGTATTACGAATTGCGGCTTTATCAGGTCCGGCGCGGGCACCAGCACGACCTGATCAATGAATATCTAAAAGCGGCAATGCTTCCCGCGATGAACCGAATCGGGATTGCCCCCATCGGTGTTTTTGAGGTGATGACGGGGCCGGAGAGCCCCACGATCTACACGCTGATCCCATACAAATCCCTCGAGGTATTTGCCGATGCGTACGCACGAATGTCGGCGGACCCCGACTATCAGCAACGCGCCGCGCAGGTGATCAACGCCCCGGCCACCGAGCCGGCATACGAACGCACGGAAAGTTCGTTGATGGTTGCATTCGACGGCATGCCGCAAATCCAGCCGCCCAACTTCGGAGATCGCCAGGCGAAGCGGATTTTTGAGTTGCGCACTTATGAGAGCCACAGTAAAAAAGCCAACAAGAAAAAAATCGAGATGTTCAACACGGGAGAGATCGCCATTTTTCGCCGCGACGGACTCCAACCGGTATTTTTCGGCGAAACACTGATTGGGGACAAATTGCCCCAACTGACTTACATGCTCACTTACGATAGTATGGAATCGCACGACAAGAATTGGGCGAAGTTTGGGAGCGACCCGGCGTGGAAAAAGCTAAGTACGACTCCCGGTTACACTGACCCGGAAATCGTCTCAAACATCAGCAACATGTTTCTGCGCCCGGCTCCTTATTCCCAGATTTAATTCAAATCCGGAGGGCATAAACAAGGCGCTTATCCCAGCACCCTGCGCTTTCAGAATTCAATTTGAGCGAAACCAAAACTTGTTGGGCGCAGGGAGAGTGGTTGCCATTTTTGCTTCTTAATGAATAGCAAAAAATTTGTTGTCGAAATTGCCGTGTATTGAATTATAATCAGCTTATTCGCGGAGCTCATCTTCAGGTTTCAAGCCCTTCTCGGGTACTGTCCCATCCGTGTTGGACTTCCGCGATACGTCTTTGAAAGGCCATAGGATTCTTGAATCCCATGCCGGAACCCCGAGACGCCATTGCGGACGCTCCCATCATTACTCTCGCCACCCGCGCTGGTTGGAAGTTAAAGCAGATTCGCGAGCGCCTCAACCTGACGTTGCGCGCGGTTGAAGGTTCCTGTCTTGAAATCGCCGATGCCGAGCACAATTCCGAGTTTGCAGTTTCCGTTGCCCGCCTGAACCAGATTGAGAATGACGGTTCGCTCCCCAGCTTTTTTAAACTTTACAGTCTGGCTGTGGTGTATCAAATGAGCATGGAAGACGTTCTGGCACTTTACGGCATCGATGCGGGCAGGATGGAGCAACACCGGATGAAGACGCCCGTGACACGCACGCACTTGCTTTCAGTGACTCCGGGTGACCCTGGAAAGCAAATTCGATTTCCCATCCGGTTCGACCCTGGGTTTCGTCCGGATAAAACTGTTTTTATATCGCGCTTGATTGAAACCTGGGGAGAGATTCCCATCGGCTTGCTCTCGACGCTCGATCTGAAAAAGTTTCGTTATGGTTACATCGGATTGGATGACCGCACGATGGGGCCATTGCTTCGGCCGGGCTCCATCGTTCAGATTGACGAAACCCGCCGCCGGGTGGTGAATGATGGATGGCTTGATGAAGCTGGTCGCCCGATCTATTTCCTGGAGCTTCGTTACAGCTATGAATGTTGCTGGTGTTACCAGCGAGGTCATGATCTGACGATGATTCCTCATCCTCTCTCGACATGCGGCCCGCGCACCATCCGCGTCCCGGACGAGGGCGAAGTATTAGGCCAGGTGGTCGGAGTGGCTATGCGGCTCGTGCAGTAGAGCCCACAAATCTGTTTCGCGCAGGACCTGCAATATCACCTGAATATTTCTGTCAAAGAGCTGCCGCGCCAGGGGATGGCAATTCTCCGGTGGCAGGACCTGATAGGATTTCAATTGTTGCCAGACTTGGATCATCCGCGCCCGATCTTCTTTGAGTGACTCAAAAAAATGAATCAGGTCCCGAGTCTGGTCTTGCAAAGGCAGCGCCAGGAGCACCTCAAACATCATGATGTGGCACTGGCGAAGCCCCTGATCCACCGCCTCGCTGTCGTAGCGGTCTTCCAGACCGTAATGGTGGTACCGAGCCGTGTTGTAGTCCCGCAGAGAGGCAGTGTAAATAAGGCGATTGAAATGACCTTCCATTGCTCCCAGGGTTTTCACCTGGAAGTCCGCGACCACTTGGTCCACTTCTTGCTCGAGTTTTGCGGCGGCAGACGGTTTTGGGTTTTTCACAAAAACCTTTTCACTGTTTCCACCTGAGTGAGAATTCCCGCACCTGGAATCTCAATCAACTGGATTATAACATCGCAAGAGAATATTTCCGTGTCATGGAGAAATTCGGTAGTGGGTCAGTTTGAATCGACTGGCGATGTGGTTGGTAAACACAAGGCAGGAGCTATTTCCCCCAACTCCGTTTTAGGGGAGATATTGCGCCATCTGGGGCGTTGATGATCCTCAGCACTTGCTCGGGCTGCCGACCATACGGCCAAGTGGTTGTATGCTGCGGCGATCACCCGCTCACTGAGTTAGTGCTCACGCGTTGTAGAAGGGTTACTGCGACGAGTTTTGGGGAGACAGTGCAAACCTGCGGTTACCGATGGGCCAACTTGACCAATCAGTTTCGCAGTCTGGCGGCGGGTCACAGCGCGACAGAGCAGCAACCAAACTATTGGCGCATTGCCGGGCTGGAAATCCGCGTCCTGATGCCCGCGAAGGCGGGGGTCCAGAAGTGGATTCCCGCTTTCGCGGGAATGACCTGCCTGGAAGTTGCGGTAGAAAGATTTATACAGAACGCAAACATTTTGGCCATTAATAATACAGAGAGCCATTGTCGCGGAGGGGTTGCCCCTCTGTGCCCCTGGACCGGGTTCAGCGTCCGGCACGAGCCACGATGTAGCGGAACTTATTTTCGAGCCGGTACCCGCCGGACTTGCTCTTGAACGGCTCCAATGCGGCCAACACGGCTTCTCCCACACGCTCCTCGCCGGAAGTTTGGATCGCCTTGACCGCTGGGCCTGCTGACAAAAGCCCTCGCAACGCCGTTGCCGCGTCTTCGTAAACCCACGGACAGTCAACGTCCTTGATTTCGCCTGGCGTCATCCCCGCCTCTGACACCAACTGCCGAAGTGCGGCGTCTTCGGAAAGGGCAAACGGCCCGCCTGCTCCCGGGGGCGGCGGCGGGAGGAGTTTCCCGAGTGCTGACAAGTATGCGGCGGCTTCGCAATGCTGCAGCCTCCCCCACACTGCGAGGACCAACAGCGCGCCACGTGCGGCGACGCGCCGCGCCTCGCGCAACGCATTGACCGGGTTGGCGGCATACTGGAATGAGTTGAACCCGGTCACCACATCGAATGCCGCTTCCCGATACGGCAGTGACTCCATATCGCCCACGCGAAAGTCGCCATGAGGAATCTTGCTTTTCGCGATATCAATGAGCGCCGGAGCCGCATCGAATCCGGAAACGCGGCTCCCGCGCTGAGCAGCCAAGCCGCAAAACATGCCCGAGCCACAACCCACATCGAGCAAGTTGCTTCCCTGTCCAACACCCGTCTTGGCCAGCACTTCTTGGTAAAGTGGAAGAACACATGCTTCCTGTACCTCGGCCCAATCCTTTGCCCGAGCACTCCAAAGCTGACTCTGAATCGGCGCCGACCCCGCTGCGCTCCCAGTTTCGGTTCCCATACCTTACCTCACCCTCACGGAAGAGGATCAAACACGCCCATCGCCTCCTCCATCGTGACTTCTCTCATGCGGGAGGACCGGCCGGCTTAAGCAGAGGAACCCTTGCCGCCACGCCGGCAATGGGGGCGTCTATCACCATTACCGGCGTATTGCCATTCGGACGCCGCCCGCCGCGAGAGCTGGCGCTGTTTCGGTCCCGGTTCAGAGCACGTCGGTGATAAGTGTATCTACGGTAATGCGCTTGCCTTCGATATTGCCGGCGAGGTGTACCAGCAAGGTGCCCCCTGCGTTGTACTGGTCAATCGTAAAGGTCCCCGCAAAGCTGTTGTGGTCACTGCTGAGGGTGATCGTTTCGTGGATATTGGCAGGCCCGAGCAAATCGGAGGGCGAACTCCCGGGGGCATTCCAACTGATCGCGAAATGATTGAGCTTGTACTGGAGTGGCCCCGCTATCGCCCACACTCCAAGGCAGAAGCTTTGGGTGGCAGGCGGCCGCGATGAATTCATGATCTCTGTTCCATCGCTGTGCCACTGGGAAAAAGCCGAATCGAGCACCGTGCCGTCAGGGATGTTGTTATTACCTTCCGATACCATGTTAACCTTCCAGAAGCCCACGATCGGCTCCTGGCCGGGCGCGTCCACGTCCTGCGCTTGCGCAGCGCCCAATCCGCCGCATGCCAGCGGGACCAAAGATGCCGCAAGGATGGCTACTCCGCCGATCATCTTCCATGTTCCAGACATTGTCTTCATAAGATTCACCTCTTGGGTGGCATGGGATTTCCCCTGTCAGCCTTCCAGAGCCAACCGGCACTGGAATGCTGAGGATGGGTTATGGATCTCCTGGCCCATATCAAATTCGCGGCGGCCATCCATTCGGGCATATCCTGCTCCCGTCATCCGGCTCGCTCGCGTGAGGCGCACTGTGGACCGGCTGAGAAGACGTTTCAATGGACAGCGCCTCCTCTCCGGGCGAATTAATAGTCCCCATGCAATTTCATCTAAACAGGTGAGTTAGAAGAGAATGTCCCCCGCCCGGTTTTGTCTTGAATCTGGGGAAATGGGTGTTAGACTTAGCCGGAAAAGGTTTGGTCCCTTCCATGAAACAAGCCAGCACGTCGGCGGAAGTCATCCGCTTCGGTGTCTTTGAGGCGGATACGCGCACGGGCGAGTTGCGCAAGCACGGCCTGCGAATCAAGCTCCAGGAGCAGCCGTTTCAGGTTCTCTCCCTCCTGCTCGCGCGGCCGGGCGAGCTGGTGACGCGCGAGGAACTGCGCCTGAAGCTCTGGCCCGCCGACACCTTCGTGGACTTCGAGCACGGTCTGAACAAAACCATCAACAAACTGCGAGAAGCTCTCGGCGACGACAGCGAGACGCCGCGCTTTATCGAAACCTTGCCGCGACGCGGCTATCGCTTTATCGCTCCGATTACCTCTGATAGCCCGTTATCTGGGCCAGATGAATCCCAAGCGGTGTCGGCGGCTCGGTCTGCTCCGGCTGCGAGTGGCTCCCCGCGCAGGGCCCGCTGGAAGACGCACGCCATGATTCTTGTGCTGGGGGCGCTCACCCTCCTGGCTTCGGCGCTCTGGTACAGGCTGGCCCGCAGGCCAGTTCATCCCGCGGCGGTGACGCTCTCCGCGGCGCCCATCCGCTCGCTTGCCGTCCTTCCGCTGCAGAACCTTTCCGGCGATAAGGACCAGGAGTACTTTGCTGACGGGATGACCGATGAACTGATCACCGACCTTGGACAGATGAGCGCACTCCGCGTGGTCTCTCATACATCCGTCATGCATTACAAAGGAACCTCCGAGACGCTGCCGCAAATCGGGCGGGAGCTGGGCGCCGACGCCATCGTGGAGGGCACGGTATTCCGGTCAGGCGACCGCGTGCGCATTACCGCTCAGCTTCTTGACGCCCGAACCGACCGTCACCTTTGGGCGCGTGAGTACGAGCGCGACCTGCGCGACGTGATCGCCATGCAGGATGAAGTTGCGCGCGACATCGCCGATGAAATCCGAGTCGAGCTAACGCCCCAGGAGCGGGCGCGGCTGGCCGGTTCCCATCCCGTCAATCCGGAGGCCCACGAAGCCTATCTGAAGGGCCTCTATTACTGGAATCAATTCACCGAGGCAGGCGTGAAGAAGAGTCTCGGATTCTTCCAGCAAGCGATCCAAAATGACTCGAACTACGCCCTGGGCTATTCCGGCTTGGCTAATTCCTACGGTGTGATGTACGTCCGCTTTCAGACTCTGCCTCGTAACGAAGCGTGTCCCGAGGCGGAGTCCGCCGCGCTCAAAGCCGTCCAGCTTGACGATTCCCTGGCTGAAGGTCATCACGCGCTGGCTGCCATCCGGTTGTTCTGCGACTGGGACTGGCAGGGCGCTGAGAGCGGGTTCCAACGAGCCATCCAGCTTAATTCGAACTATGCGGAGGCCCATCGTGTCTATGCCCTTCTCCTGGCATTCCGCGGGCACGCGGACGAAGCCGTGGCCGAGGCGCAGCAGGCGGTGGAAAACGACCCCATGTCGGTCGACATCAACGGGGCACTCGGATGGGTGTACTACGTGACGCGCCACTTCGACCAGGCCGTCGGACAGTACCAGAGGGCGGAGGGCATGGACCCGAACCGGCCTGCAGCGCACATCGGCCTTGGTGATGTTTACGTCCAGAAGGGAAAGCTTGACTTGGCCATCCGCGAGTATCGGAAGGCTGTTGAGCTTTCCGGAGAGGCGCCTTGGGCCTTATCCGGCCTGGGCTATGCGGATGCCCGCGCAGGGAAGCGGCGCGAAGCACTTGAAATCGTAAAGCGATTGAACGAAATGTCTAAACATCGGCCGGTCGGAGCTCTCGGCCGGGCGCTTATTTATGCAGGCATGGACGATAAACAGCAAGCTTTCGTGTGGCTCGCGAAAGCGTACGAGGCGCGCGAGTGGGACATGATCGGCCTGAAAGCGGACCCGCAATACGATAGCCTCCGCTCGGACCCGCGCTTCCAGGATTTCATGCGGCATGTAGGTCTGTGAGCGCAACCCCGGAAACAGGGTCACGAGGAGAGGATGTTGCTGCTCGGCTCGCATCACGGCACCGAGGCTAGTTTCCCGTCCGCCCAAGATCGATCCTGAGCAACGCTGTTGTGCTGACGGGTCCCCTCTATAATCTATCTCGCGCATGGATCAAGCTGACCCACTACCAGAAATTCAGGTCAGGTGAGCAATGCGAATTTAGAGAATGAAAGTTGGTGTTTTTGCGGAGGCCCGGAGCGCGAACCGCGCGCCTCGGGCAGTTATTCGCCGATGCCGAGCAGGATGGATGCCGCCAAAACAGTGGTCCAAAGTCCTCGCTTATCGCCGATCGCGGACTGGGTAATTTGCATTGTGCGAACGATTTTATTCGAAATCCTATATATTTCTTTCTTCTCATCCCAACTGCGGTCGGGATCGAATTCAACACCCAGCGTGGTGGCCAGCATCTCAGCCGCCAGCTCTTCCGCATAATCTCCCGCCACTTCCTCCGTTTGTCCAAATGAATGGTGCTCGGAAAGATAGCCGAATGTGTTCCGGTCGGAAGGGATGGCGACGCCGACCGAGGCGGCGATCAGCCGATGGGGTTCGCGGGTGGAATTCTCGCTCATCACTACGAAAGTGACCTGGCCGGGCCTCAACTCCTTCACGCCTTCCGAACGCGAAATCAATTTGCAGCGTGGTGGGAAAATGCTCGATACACGCACGAGATTGCAGGAAGCAATGCCGGCCGAACGCAAGGCCAATTCGAAACTGGTTAGTTTTTCCCGGTGCTTTCCCACACCCTTGGTAAGGAACATCCGCTTCGGTACAAACATTGCGCCCCGTCCTTCGTTTATTAAATTCCCATTCCCGGAAATCTTATCTGCCCGCCTGAAGTGCCGGACTCGCGATTCCGTTATTTTAGGAATCAGCGGAAGACTTGGTAAACTAACAAAAAGCGAGAAAAAGTTCCATTGAATTCTTTCCCTGAATCATATCGCGCGGGGAGGTCCGTGAGTCATGCTAATTCCCGTGCCAGGGTTGAAACAATTCTTCGACGACGGCCGGGCGCCAAGCTTATCCTCGCCGGGCTTTGGCCTCAAGTCATATATAATTGCAAGCGATGCCATACGATTTCCTTGCCGTGCCATTTGTGGATCGCGGATATGCGGATGAAAGCCTGGCGCGATTGGGGCGGAGTCTGGCGCCGGAATTAATGCTGCCACTTGGTTCGCTGCTCGCACAGTCTCCGGATCCTGATGGCGCCCTTCGACTTCTCGATCGATACGCAGAGACGGCCCCGGCGGACGTCCTGCGGGAACTTGCGCTTCATCCCACAGCATTGATCTATTTGGTCGCGATATTTGGTCACAGCCAGCCTTTGGCGGAGACGTTTTTGGAAGACTCTTCCTTGGCCGTTCAATTTGCCGGCGACCGGCACTTTACCAAACAAAGGTCCATTGAAGACTTGATGCAGGCTTACGCTCGATATTCCGTCACCAGCCCTGATCTCTGGTTGTCATCGCAACTGGCGCGATTCAAGCGGCGAAATATCCTGCGCATCGCCCTGAAGGATGTTCTCCGACTCTCCACCCTCGGGGAGACCACGCTGGAGCTTTCAACCCTGGCGGACGTCATCTTGAAAAACGCATTGTCTTACTGCGACCAGGAATTGGCCAGGCGCTACGGGCGACCGCAATACCGCGACCACGAAGGGCGCGTGGCTCCCAGCGGCTTCAGCGTTGTGTCTCTCGGCCAACTGGGCGGCAATGAGCTGAGTTACAGGGCGAATATTGATTTGCTATTCCTCTACGCCCGCGACGGCGAAACCGCGGGCGGCAGCGAGAATTCTTCCATCATCACAAACAAAGAATATTTCGTTCGCCTGGCGGAAGCCGTGAATCGCACGGTGGCCCAGCCCACCCCCCATGGAGAAGTTTACTGCGTGAACCTGCACCAGCGGCCCGAGGGGGAACAGGGCGACTTCGCGATTTCCGTGAATTCAGCTCTGGAATACTATGACCACCGCGCGGGCGGATTGGAACTGCAAAGGTTGATGAAGGCCCGCCACTCTGCCGGCGATCCCCGGCTGACGCGTGAATTCCTGCATGGGGTCGAGCCCTACATTTATCGTTCATCGGGCGATAACAACGCTGTGCGAAGAGACTATGACGAAGGCGGAAATACTTCCGCAGATCAACAAGCAGGCCGCGAGGACACGATTGATGTGAGATTTCATCGGGGCGGCATACACGATATTGAGTTTCTGGTCCAGCGCCTTCAACACTTGCACGGCGCAAGCGATCCCTGGGTCCGATCAGGTGGAACACTTTTGGCATTGCGTAAACTTAACGACAAGGGACTGCTCTCAGACGCGGACTTTGCCCGCTTGACCTCCGCTTACGAGTTATTCCGCAAGATTGAACACCGCCTTCAGTTAAAAGCTGCCCATCACTCGCCTTACCTGCCGGTGGACCGAGTGGCCCTCGATCGCCTGGCCAGAGGCCTGGGCATTGAAATGGAATCGCGTTTTGATGCCGGATCGGCGCTTTTAGCCCAAATCGAAGGAAGCTTCGGTCGTGTGAATGATATTTACAACCAGGTTCTGGGTGCGAAGTAAACGTGCACCTACGATTGCAAGTCATAATACTGCGGGAAAATGTCGCGTCTTGAATTGGTAGCGTACCGATGGTATCTTGCTAGTCTCGCTTATCGTCGTCGAGTCTTGATTTTTCGCCCGCGTCGGGGCGCGGTAGCGCCGGGCCGTCTGATGTCCCGCGAAAACCCCAGGGTGGGGTGTGAAATGGCCGGATCGGCGACTCTGGCCGACAATGGGTTTGGAACCTATGCTTGAAGGCGTTTTGTGATGGCCGGAAAAACGAAAGATATATTCGGCGCTCGCGCTGCTCTTAACACGGGCAGTGGCCGCGCGTTCATCTATCGCCTCGACCGCCTTGAAAAAGCCGGGCTGGGCAACATTTCGCGACTTCCTTTCTCAATTAGAGTGCTGCTTGAATCGGTGCTGCGAAATTGTGACGGCGAGTTGGTGACGGAAGATGACGTTCGAACGCTGGCCGGCTGGAACGCGAATTCGCCCACTCCTCATGAGGTGCCCTTCAAACCGGCGCGCGTGATTCTGCAGGATTTTACCGGCGTGCCCGCAGTCGTGGACCTGGCTGCCATGCGCTCGGCGATGAAGCGACTGGGCGGCGACCCGGGAAAAATCAATCCGCTGGTGCCGGTGGATCTGGTGATTGATCATTCGGTGCAAGTGGATGTTTTTGGCTCGCTGGTCGCGTTGGCGCGCAATGCGGACATCGAATTCGATCGCAATCGCGAGCGTTACGAGTTCTTGCGCTGGGGCCAAAAGGCTTTTGCAAATTTCCGCGTCGTCCCGCCGGCCACGGGCATCGTGCATCAAGTCAATTTGGAATTCCTCGCCAAAGTGGTTCTGCAACAAAAAGAAGATTCCGATTTTATTTTGATGCCTGACACGCTGGTGGGCACTGATTCGCACACCACGATGATCAACGGGCTCGGCGTGCTTGGCTGGGGCGTGGGGGGAATCGAAGCGGAAGCGGCCATGCTTGGCCAGCCCTATTATTTCCTCACGCCGAAGGTGGTGGGCTTCAGAATTACAGGCAGACTGCGGGGTGGCGTCACCGCCACTGACCTTGTGCTAACCGTCACCCAGATGCTGCGCAAGAAAGGCGTGGTGGATAAGTTCGTCGAGTTTTATGGCGATGGCTTGTCGCAAATGTCGCTGGCGGATCGCGCCACCATCGGCAATATGGCGCCGGAGTATGGCGCGACGATGGGATTTTTTCCCGTGGACGATGAAACGCTGCGCTACTTGCGCCAGACCGGTCGGACCGACGAAGAAGTGGATCGCGTCGAACGCTACACGAAAGAACAGGGACTTTTCCGCACTGACCAGACGCCCTCGCCGGTATTCAGCGAGACGATTGAACTTGACCTCGCGACCGTGGAGCCGAGTCTCGCCGGCCCCAAACGGCCGCAGGATCGCGTGGCGCTCTCTGACATGAAGCGCGCTTTTCGCCAGGCTCTTTCAGCGCCGATTAAAGAGAGAGGATTTGGTTTGGCGGAAGAGGAGATTAGCCGGGTGGGGACCGTGCAATTCAACGGCAGCCGCGCAACGCTTGGGCATGGTGCGGTGGTGATTGCGGCCATCACATCGTGCACCAACACTTCCAATCCCTCGGTGATGCTCGGCGCGGCGCTGCTCGCCAGGAAGGCCGTCGAGCGTGGCCTCAAGGTGCCGCCTTATGTGAAAACCAGTTTGGCTCCGGGATCGAAGGTTGTCACCGAGTATTTAAAGGAAGCGGGCCTGCTTGATTCGCTCGCGGCGCTTGGTTTTAACCTGGTGGGCTATGGTTGCACCACCTGCATCGGTAATAGCGGACCGCTCCCGCCCGAGGTGGCGGCGGCGGTCACGGAAAATCAGCTTGTGGCTGCGGCAGTTCTCTCCGGAAATCGGAATTTCGAGGGCCGCATTCATCCGCAGGTGCGCGCCAACTACCTGGCCTCACCGCCGCTGGTTGTGGCTTACGCGCTCGCCGGCACGGTGGACACCGACCTTGAAAACGACCCGTTGGGAAAAGATCGCCACGGCACGCCGGTTTTTCTGCGTGACATCTGGCCCTCGCAGGAAGAAATTGTCGAGACCATGGGGCGCGCTGTTAAGCCGCAGATGTTTCGAGAGACATACAAAAATGTTTGGGACGGAAATCCGACCTGGAACGCGATTCCAGTGGCGGGAGGGGCGTTGTACCCATGGCCGGCGGCATCGACTTACATTCAAGAGCCGCCTTTCTTTACTGAGTTTGGAGCGGAGCCCGCGCCAATTCGCGAGATACGCGGATCGCGCGTCCTGGCGCTGCTCGGTGATTCCGTCACCACGGATCATATCTCACCCGCGGGCGATATCGCGGCAGACAGTCCCGCAGGCCGGTATCTGATGGAGCAGGGCATCCAGAAAATGGATTTTAATTCCTACGGCTCGCGGCGCGGAAACGATCGCGTGATGGTGCGTGGCACGTTTGCCAACATCCGTCTTAAAAACCTGATGGTGCCCGGAACCGAGGGCGGGATTACGGTGCATTTTCCGGACGGCGAGCGTATGTCGATTTACGATGCTGCCATGCGTTATCGCGCGGAAGGCGTGCCGCTGGTCGTGATTGCTGGGAAGGAATATGGCGGTGGCTCATCGCGCGATTGGGCCGCCAAGGGGACGCTCCTTTTGGGCGTGCGTGCGACTCTCGCGGAAACCTATGAGCGCATCCATCGCAGCAACCTGGTGGGCATGGGCGTGCTGCCGCTGCAGTTTATGGAGGGTGAGAATGCCGCTTCGCTTGGCTTGACCGGCCAGGAAGTGTTGGACGTAAGCGGTCTCGGCGAAAATATCAAGCCCCGCGCTGTTGTGACAATTACGGCTGTAAATCCGGATGGAGGACGAAAAAGTTTCCAGGCGGTCGCGCGCCTCGATTCCATGGTTGAAATTAAGTATTACCGAAACGGCGGTATTTTGCCCACAGTGCTGCGCAGCCTGCTAAAAGAATCTTAAGCTGTAGCGGCGCTCTATGAGCGCCGGCATATTGGCGCACGCTATGGCATTTCCCCATCAAGAAAAACGGTAAAAACCGCATTCGTTGCTGCAATTCTGAGGAGATAAATTTCGCATGGCTCAAACTTACAACGGAACTCCCGTTCCGTCTGACGGCAAGGCGATTGGTTTTGAAAAAGATAAATTTATAGTCCCTGATAATCCTGTTATTCCCTACATTGAAGGCGATGGAACCGGGCGCGATATCTGGAAAGCCTCGCGGCGCGTCTTTGATGCGGCGGTAGAACGCGCGTTCGGGGGGAAGCGGCGAATTGCGTGGTACGAAGTCTTTGCCGGCGAGAAAGCTTTCCGCCAATTTGGCGAGTGGCTGCCGCAGGGCACACTGGACGCCA
>Ga0209166_10002880_pt1 | contig 12709 bp, 8 predicted proteins | sample Coa_R1_3_FD_187151 | JGI IMG/M metagenome (GOLD analysis project Ga0209166, IMG submission 187151) | Surface soil microbial communities from Centralia Pennsylvania, which are recovering from an underground coalmine fire - Coalmine... | ecosystem: Environmental > Terrestrial > Soil > Unclassified... | reverse complement strand
CGAGCAATTAGCTTCTGCGGAAGGCTCTCGTCCGATTCGGACCACAATCGTCGCGAGGTCGCCCGGGTTTTCATTTCCAGTTTCTTGCTGAACTCGATTAACTGGAGAACATTGTCGCGAATTTTGGCTTGGGTCTCATCGGTGAGCGCGACATTCTCCTGCACAAAAAGAGAATCCAGTCCGAAATCAATCTGGATGTGACCGGCTTCGGCTTGCATCCCCTCGTCGAACTCCTCTCCCTGCACAACGAATTGCACAAGGCTTGGGATCCGCTGCCAGTTCCCGTTTTCGTCCGGCGTCCAAAGATCCCAATACGCATCGAACGTGTAGGCGAAATCATCGTGAATGAGATCGGCGGCTACCACCATTGCCTGCTCTGGGGAAATGCCTGGCGAGAAGCGCCGTTCGAGGATGCTCGCCTCATTCCACGACACCGGTTGCACCGCCACGTAGGTGATTCCGGGCCGTTGCTCCGAAAAGGGAAATTGCTGCATCACGGCCATGATATGAGGCAGCATCGCGGGACCATTGAAATCCGGGAACCAAAGACTCAAATAGAGTGGATCAGCCATAGAAAACTGCGGCCAGATTTCCGCACCGCATAGTTATTGTAATGCGATACATTGCCGCCGTCGCAGGCTCCTAGTCGGCGGGGAAGGCGGAGGGGTATTCGCTCGACGGCAAAATTGGACTGCGGTCCGCGGATTTGACGGTATCGCGCTCCTCAATCGGGATTTTGACCTTCAGCAGTGTCCCTTGCGAACTCGACTCGATCTCCAGGAAACCGCCAAGTTCCTGCAGTCTCTCACGAATACCCGCGAGACCGACGCCGACATTTCCTGTTTTCCAGAAACGATCAAGCACCTCTCCCGGCACTCCTGTTCCGAAATCTCTCACCGTGAGCGTCACATCCGAGCGATTGGCCGTGACGCACACTTCTACAGCAAGACTGCCGGAATGGCGATGAACATTAGTGAGTGCTTCCTGCAAGATTCGAAATAGGGCGATCTCACTCCGTCGTGCCAGGCGATGGAGGTGTTCAGGAAGCCGCAGGCGAGCGTCAATTCCACTGCGCCGGCCAAAGCCCTCGACGTACCATTTGGCGGCGGAAAGAAAACCCGCTTCATCCAGCAAAGGAGGATGCAGCAAGTGAGATAGGGTGCGAGTGTCAGAAATACAGCGCTCAACCAGAGACTGCGCGTCGCGCAGATGAGCCGCGTTGAAGTATTGCTCCTGGGCAAGCATATCAAGACTGATTTTGGCCGCCGTAAGATCCTGGCCCAAACTGTCGTGGAGTTCGCGGGCAATGCGGCGCCGCTCTTCATCCTGCACCCTTAGTAGTTTCGCAGAGAGGCGGCGCAGAGCGGCAGTCCGCTGTTCCACCAATGATTCCAAGGCATCATGAGCGCGCTGCAAAGCTTCTTCGGCTGCCTCGCGTTCCCGAAGATGGTCGCGCACTTCGTACTGGCGTCGGCGCGCGAGTAGGGCGCTGCGCACAGCACTGATGAGCGTAACTGGACGCAGGGGGCGCTCCAACAAAGTCACGTTACCCAGGGGAGCACGGGAGCGCACCGCAGATTCGGTGCTGGCGGTGCTCAGTCCGCCTCCGGTCAGAACAATAATGGCAAAGTCAGACCACGGAGGCTGCGCCGAGATTCTTTGCGCGAGTGTGCCGATGGCTCCATTCTGGAGAACTTCTTCACTGATAATTGCCGCGCCGGCGTTTTCCGAGATCGAAGACTCCAGTTCCTGCAAGCTTTCAACGGTGCGAATATTCATCGCTGACTGGCGCAAGACCCTGGCGATAAGCGTCGCGTCTTTGCCGAATGGGGCAAAGACCAAGACGGGAAGGTCGCTGATGCACACCTCAGCCATTGAGCGAATCCCTTTGCACTAACGGAGCGAGAGCAACCGGACTGCCGGTGAGAATCCCCTGGAAATTTGATAGCGGAGCTCCAACCTGGATTGCACCAGACTCGAGCCGCAGCTCCCGAATAGAGCGTTCATGGCTACCACTGCGCTTTTTCATCATCGAAATAGCCTTGCGCACTTCTCCATGCGCTTCGAAATATCGAAATACGAGAATGTTGTCAGCCAGGTAGCTCACATCAATAGGCGTCTGCATGGCGCTGCCCACCAGTCCCATCTGCGCCAGAACAAGCAGGGTGACCACTCCACGATTATTCAGGTAGGTCAGAAGTTCATGCAGATGGAGAGCGAGAAACTGCTCGCCTGGCATGGCCTGCAGAAAGCCATTCAGGCTATCAATGAGGACGCACCGGACGTGATCTCTCTCTACGGATTCCCGGACCAGGTCTACGAATTCGCCAGGAGATACCTCCGCAGGATCCAGATGCTCAATGTGGACTTGGCCCGAGTCGACATGAGAAGGAAGGTTCATTCCGAGACCGGTCGCTCGTCCCATTAAGGTGCTGACGGTCTCCTCGAAAATGAAGGCGGCGGACTTCTCGCCGCGTTCGGCAGCTGTGGTGAGCCAGCGAAGCGCGAGTGAAGTTTTCCCGCAACCAGCTGGTCCGATGAGCAGCGTGCTGGTTCCGCGGCCCAAACCTCCACCCGTCAGGGCGTCCAGTTCAGCAATGCCACTCCTGGCGTCGGTCTGATCCGCGCGATCGTCGGCGTATTCAGCCGCAACGAGCCGTGGAAAAACCAGCACGCCACCACTGTGAATGAGGTAGTCGTGATAACCCTCGCGAAAGGCAGACCCGCGCAGCTTCGTGACCTCCATCCGGCGCATGGTTTTTCCATATTCCCGTGGAACCCGGGACATCGAGACCACTCCGTGCACAATACTGTGGAGTTCCAGGTCGGCATACCGGCTGCTCCGGTCATCCAGCAAGATCACGGTGCAGTTCTGGGGCGCGTATTCTTTCAACGAAAGCACTTGCCGCCGGTAGCGCAATGGATCCTTGGCCAGCATCCTCACTTCCGAGAGCGCATCGATCACCAAACGATTGGGTTTGCGGCGGTCGACCTCCGCCATGATGGCTTGCACCCGATCGTTAAGTTCGACTTCGGCGGGATGAAAGACGGTGTATTGTCCATCCGGCTTGAGATCGTCTTCGCTTGGCCTGACTTCGAGAACCACGGAATCGTCTAACTCCAAACCGTGGCTGGTGGCTACGGCCATTAATTCATCCCGAGATTCGGAGAGGGTAACGTACAGAACCTTTTCGCCTCGGTTGAGTCCTTCGGCCACAAATTGCAGAGCCAGGGTTGTCTTTCCGGTGCCAGGTTCTCCCTCGACCAGATAAAAATGTCCGACGGGCAGTCCGCCGCCTAGGACGTCATCGAGCCCGTCACATCCGGAACTGCAGCGAGTCACAGCAGGTGTCAACTGTTTGTTCAACATGTGAAGGGGTAACGCTTCCTTTCTTATGATGAGGCGTTTGCGCCGCCCTGTCGGGAACGTGCGATGACTGCACTGCTAACGCTATTTCATTTTTTGGAAAAATCCATTTCGCGTAAATACATTGTTTTCCCTAGTAAAGGGTTCGGGATGCGTTCGGGTTCCACTTCAACAGGCATGGCGAGCTGTTGGTTGGGTACAGACCGAAACAGGCGGCTCTCGGCGACGATTTCAGGGGCCTCGGAAAGACGCCATTTGATTGTGACCAACGCGGCTTTTTTGACAGCCCCAGATACGACTGTTACGATGAAGTGTTTCTCGGCACACCTGCCTCGCAATCAGTCCCCGTCGTCTAGCCTGGCCTAGGACATCGCCCTTTCACGGCGGTAACACGGGTTCAAATCCCGTCGGGGACGCCAAATCAAATCAAGCAGTTGCAGCCTCATCCAGATCTCTGGCGGTACGGGTTGAGGTACGGGTCACGAGACGAATCACTCCGCTGTGCGCTTCCCGCTTCTCATCCGACACCGCTGAATCATAAATGTTTGCTGTGACTTGATACGAGGCATGCCTCAGTAGGTCTTGAACGACTTTGGGGTCGTTACCGTTCTGTCTGAGCAACGTCGTGTAGCTGTGGCGAAGGGTATCCTCCCCGTTCGGCATGGTTTGCCGGCAGGCAGAATCTAGGCACAAATTGTGTTCTGGAGCCGACAGGAATGCGTCATAAATGTTGGAGAAAACGCGCGAGGTTATTGCTTTGCTGCGGCGGAAACCGAGGAGTGTGTGGCAAATCCAATATCCAGATCGCGTTTGGTTAGAGTTGAAACCCTCCCACGTTCAGGCAACGTTCATCTTCATCGGTTACGATTGGGGCTTCGTTGCCAATCTTCTCAAGGCGAGAGGAGGAGGCCTGGTCATGCTAAGAACGCTTTTGGTCGCGTTGATCTCGATAATTTTTGCGTTTGGTTCAAGGATCCAAGCACAAAACGCAAGCCCAACCCTCAAGAAAGCCGCAGAGTTTGATCTGCCGGGGCCGCCTGGAAAACGTTTTGACTACCTGACTATTGACATGGACGATCACTATTTGATCTCTGCACATCTCGCCGCAGGGCAGACATACGTCATCGATTTGCGCACAGATAAAGTGATCGCGACTGTCACGGACACGCCTGGCGCAGAGGGTGTTGAGTATGTCCCTGAATTGAAGAAATTCTATACGTCCAATGCTGGGGACAACACGATCGGGGTCGTAGATTTGCGCCAAATGAAGGTGGTCAAAAAGCTACGAACCGAGCGCAAGCCCGACGGAAGCGCCTATGCAGCGACTTTCCACAAACTGTACGTTTCCGATGAACGGGGAAAAGCCGAGGCCATCGTTGACGTGACCAAGGACGACATTGTGAAGACCTTGCACTTCAATAGCGAGACAGGCATGCCGCAGTACGATCCGGTGGCTCGCAAGATATACGTGAATTTGCAGGATGAAAATATCTTTGCCGTGATCGATCCTGCGACGGACGAGGTGATCGAGCGCTACTCAGTCGGACGCTGCAAAGGGAACCACGGCATGACGCTTGATCCGGAACACCACCGTGCCTTTCTGTCATGCGAAGAAAATAATCTAATGACGGTGTTCGATCTCGATAAGCATGAGTCGATTGCGTATCTCGAAATGGCGAATGGTCCGGATGTGATCAAGTTTGATCCGGGACTGGGCCGCATTTACGCCGCTTGTTACAGCGGGTCCATTTCCGTCTTTCACCAAGATGACCCGCAGCACTACCGAAAGCTTGAGGACTTTAAGGTTCAACACGCCGTACACACCCTTGCGGTGGACCCCGAAACTCACCGCGTCTACACGCCAGAGCAGGAGGAGAACGGAAAGCCGGTGGCTCGAATGATTGTGTATGAGGCCGTGACCGGGAAGGAGTAGGCGCCCTAACGTGAGGCCCCTATAGGCAGTGCCTTCATATGCGAATCCTTATCGTTGAAGACGAGAAGAAGATGGCGGCCGTCCTCAAGAAGGGCCTCGAGGCGGAAAATCATCGAGTCACTCTCGCCTTCGATGGTCGCACGGGACTGGAGTTAGGGTCGACGGACTTCGATGTCATTGTCCTTGATCTTATGCTTCCTTTGATCGACGGCTTCGAGGTGGCACGCCGGCTGCGGAAAAATGGGAACCAGACACCGATTCTGATGCTCACAGCACGCGATGCTGTTCCGGACATCGTCAAGGGTCTGGATGTTGGCGCCGACGACTATCTAACTAAACCATTTGCTTTCGAGGTTTTCCTGGCACGCTTGCGTTCCGTCGCGCGCCGTGGCTCAACACCACGGCCAACCGTCCTTCAAGTTGACGATCTGGTTTTGAATCCTGCCAGCCACATAGTTACCCGCGGGGAACGGGAAATTCATCTGAGCCCGACGGAGTTCCGTTTATTAGAACTACTGATGCGGAGATCGGGAAAAGTCGTGCCCAGAGACGCGATCGTGGAGGCTGTTTGGGACTTTGATCACGAGGTCGAGGAGAACACTCTCGATACATTCATTCGATTGTTGCGAAGCAAAATAGACCGCGAACACGATCGTAAGCTCATACAGACGGTGCGGGGCATTGGCTACACGATCCGAGAGAGCCCGAGGACATGAAGCGACTTTCAATTCGACTAAGGCTGACTGCATGGTACGTGGCCATCCTGCTTGCGAGTCTCAGCCTTTTCGGCATCGTCGCTTTTGTCGCTATGAGAAAAGGGATCGAGAAAAGTGTAGACGAAAACCTCGGAGGACAAGCAGATGGGGTGGCAGAAGTCGTGGGGCGGGTTCTGCAACAACAACCGTCGGGATTACAGGATGAACTGAGGGAACACCAGGAACTGCGAGAGCAAGCCGATTTTTTGCAAGTGTGCGATCAAGATGGTCATTGGATTTACCGCTCACGCTTGATGGAACACTACGGCTTGGCAGTGCCGGTCAAGGCAAGCTATTCGGCATACAACGTCGTCTCCGCAGATCTCCCCCTCCGCGTTCTGGTACGTGAAATGAATGCGGGCGCACAGACATATCGTATTCAAGTGGCAACCCCGATGGATGATTTTTACGATGCCATCGATCGATTCAAGTGGATAATTCTGCTGCTCAGTCCTCTGGTTCTTGTACTTGCGTCAGCGGGCGGATACTGGTTGAGCGGGCGGGCCTTGGCCCCGGTCGATAAGATTACGCGAGCGGCTGAGGAGATCAACTCGAAAAACCTTGCGAAGAGGCTTGAGCTCCCGCGGAGCGGCGACGAATTGCAGCGCCTTTCGCAGACCCTCAATCACATGCTCGATCGGCTGGAGGTCTCCTTCAATCGCATCACGCAATTCACAGCTGATGCCTCCCATGAACTGCGTACTCCCCTTGCTCTGATGCGGACAACGACCGAAGTATCTCTGCGCACATCGCAAACCGTCGCCGATTACCGGGAAGCGCAGCAAGAAATACTTGTCGAATTGGAAAAGACGTCATCGCTGGTGGAGAAACTAATGCTTCTGGCGCGTGCCGATGCGGGAGTCGAAACTCTGCAGCGCGTTCCGGTAAATGTGGGCGAGTGCCTGCTTGACGCGTGCAAAGATGGGCAGGTGTTGGCTGAGGCAAAGCAAGTGAAATTTTCGGCAGAGATTGATGGCCAGAACCTTATCGTTCAAGGCGACTCACTCGCTCTTCATCGTCTTTTTCTGATTCTGATCGACAATGCCGTGAAGTACACGCCCTCGGGAGGATCAATTGCTGTCGGACTGAAGCGTACCGATGCTTCCGCCGTCGCAGAGTTTTGCGATAGCGGAATTGGCATAAGTGCTGACGATCTGCCGAACATTTTTGAGCGCTTCTACCGTGCCGACAAAGCCCGCTCGCGTGAGTTTGGAGGCGTTGGATTGGGGCTTTCCATCGCACGCTGGGTTGCGGAAGCGCATAGAGGTTCCATCGAAGTTCAAAGCACTCCGGGCACTGGGTCTGTCTTTCGTATCCGTCTGCCTCTTCTTCATGCCTAGATTACTTCAATAGGGTCCACTCATCACCGCTCCGATTGGTTTACATGGGACATTCAGGTTGCTGTGCCATCCTTACGAGTGATGCGTTGGGTAATGCAGCCGGGCCGCGCGGGATTGCCGCTGATAGAGTCTGTTGTTGAGCAGAAATCCAGCCGTCGTCTACCATCGCGTACTGGATGAGGTGAAAGCATTGAAATTCTCGCAAAGAATGACTCTCACAAATCTCGCTGTCGTCTGGCTGGGGATGATTTTGTTAGGTGAGGCCATCAGTTCGGCGCAAACTTCAGTCAAACCGCCTCAGAGTCCGTTAACCCTCGATCAGGCCGTGGACTTTGCGCTTGCCAACTACCCGGCAGTACGAGCATCCATGCAGCGCGCGCTGGCCTCGAAGGAAGGTGTAAGCCTTTCTCGAACTACCTATCTGCCGCGTACGGATCTGCTCTGGCAGTTTAATCGGGCCACGCGAAATAACATCTTTGGCCTTTATTTCCCTCAAGCCGTCGTTCCTCCCATCTCTGGTCCTGTTCTGTCGAGCACTTCTGACCGTGGTGTTTGGGGGAGTATGGCGGGGATCCTGCTCTCCTGGGAACCATTTGATTTCGGGTACCGCGGCGCAAATGTGGATGTCGCTAAGGCGATAGAAAACCGTGCCAACGCCGAATTGTCCTTGACCAAGCTCGATGTCGCGGGAGCGGTCGGAGATGCTTTCCTGCGACTCGCTGCCGCACAACAGCAAGTCAAGGCTGCCGAAGCGGACGTTGATCGGAGGCAAGTGCTCGCCACTTCTGTCCATGCACTCGTCAAGGAAGAGTTGCGGCCCGGGGCCGATGCCTCGCGGGCCGACGCAGAGCTGGCAGCCGCTAAGATCCTGTTCATTCGCTCTCAGCAGGTCGAACGAGAGAGCGAGGCAACATTCGCAGAATTGCTGGGCATCTCGGGGAGTAAGGTTGCGATTGATGCCGATTCGCTCCTCGCCGCACCCGCAACGTCGTACGCTTCACAATCAGCACTCACAAATCACCCCGCGGCGTTGGTCGCCAATTCAACTCTGTTTGAAACCAAGGCGAGAGAGAAGGTGCTCAGCACGTCGTACTATCCGCGCTTTAACCTGCAGGGCTCATTCTCAGGTCGCGGAAGCGGCGCGAACACGGATGGTACCTTTGGAACCGGTACGGACGGGCTCGATTTGATGAGACACAACTGGGCGGTGGGTCTAACCGCAACGTTCTCAGTCCTTGATTTTCCGTCGCTGCATTTCAAAAAACAGATCGAACAATCTAACGAACGAGCGCAGCGCGCCGACTACGACAAGACGATCCAAAGGTTGAGTGCGCAAGCAGAGCGGGCCAAAGCAGCGTATGACAGCGCTGTGTTGATCAGTCAAAACACACCCGTGGAGCTAGAAGCCGCACGATTGGGCGAGCAGCAGGCTACGGCTCGGTATCAGGCCGCGCTGGCTCCCATCGTCGAAGTGGCGGAAGCGCAGCGCCTTCTCCTGCAAGCCGAAACTGAAGATAACCTTGCTCGTCTCACCGTCTGGCGAACGATGCTAGGTGAAGCACTCGCCCAAGGCGATCTCCAACCCTTCCTCGAACTAGCACGCAAGCGTGCGGCGGGAGGCCAGTGAGATGTGGCTGATCCGGATCGCTCTTCGCCGTCCTCTGACCGTTGTGGTAGCAGTAATCTCGGTTGGTTTGTTGTCAGTCCTGGCTCTCCTGCGGATGCCGATCGACATCTTTCCGAACCTGAATCTGCCCGTGATCTACGTCGCGCAACCGTATGGAGGAATGTCTCCAGCGCAGATGGAAGGGTATCTTGTCTACTACTACGAATATCACTTCCTTTACATCACGGGCATCGAGAGCGTCGAGTCGAAATCAATTCAAAACGTTGGGCTCCTCAAACTCACTTTCCATCCCGGCACCGACATGAGCCAGGCTCTCGCTCAAACGATCTCCTATGTGGATCGGGCACGAGCATTCATGCCGGCGGGAACAGTTCCGCCATTTGTGATGCGGTTCGACGCGGGCAGCGTGCCGGTCGGGTTTCTTGTGTTTTCGAGTCAGACACGAGGACTGGGAGAAATTCAGGATCTCGCATTGAATCGCGTGCGGCCGCTGTTTGCGACACTCCCAGGTGTTTCCGCTCCACCACCGTTTGGAGGAAACCAACGCACGATCGTGATCACTGTGGATCCCGATCGATTGCGCGCCTACCACATGTCCCCGGAAGAAGTAGTGAAAGCGGTGAGTGCGGGCAACATCATCATGCCGGCTGGCAATATCCGCGCTGGAGACCTGCAGCCCATGGTGCCAATAAACTCAGTGGTCAGCAACATCCAAGAGTTGAGTGAGCTGCCGATTCGTGTGGGTTCGGGGCCAACGGTTTTTCTGCGTGATCTGGGGAAGATCTCGGATTCCAGCGACGTCCTGACCGGGTACGCGTTGGTCAACGGCCGCCGCGCCATCTACCTCTCGGTAACGAAACGTGCCGATGCCTCCACGGTTGCTGTCGTGAACGAGGTGAAGAGCAGCATTCCACGTTTCCGTACACTGATTCCTGACGACATCAAGATTAGCTACGAATTCGATCAATCGGCGTACGTAAAGAATGCTCTCTCATCTCTCGTGCGCGAAGGCGTCCTTGGGGCTGTGCTTACTGGACTGATGGTGTTGCTCTTTCTCCGAGACTTGCGCAGTTCTGCGATTGTCGTGACGACCATTCCATTCGCATTGCTCACCACAGTCGTGGCGCTGTGGGGCGCTGGACAGACCATCAACACGATGACCCTGGGCGGTCTGGCGCTCGCGGTTGGAATTCTGGTGGATGAGGCTACCGTAGCAATCGAGAATATCCACACACATCTCGGTCAGGGAACTCCGCCCGCCAGGGCAGTTCTGGACGCCAGCCGTGAAGTGGTTATTCCGCGTTTGCTTGCGATGCTTTGTGTTCTATCCGTATTTGTCCCGTCATTCTTCATGGCTGGCATCGCCAGGAGTCTCTTCATTCCGCTATCGCTCTCCGTGGGGTTCGCGATGGCTGCATCTTATTTCCTCTCCAGTTCCCTCGTGCCTGTCATGTCCGCATGGATACTTCGAGAACCGGCTCATCCGGAACGCGAGGGCAAGTCACGGATGGCCGAGTGGCGCGACTGGCTCGGCCGGGTCCTCGGGAAATTGATGGGACATCGCAAAACGGTATTGGCAGTGTATTTGGCAATCACATTTGCGGTGATTCTTCTGTTGGGACCCCTGATGGGGCGAGAGATATTTCCCAGGGTCAACGCGGGGCAGTTGCAGCTCCGCTTTCGCGCGCCAATCGGGACACGGGTGGGCGCCACCGAGATAATGGCGCTTCGGGTTCTCGACGAAATTCATCAAGTTGCCGGCGCCAACAACGTTGCCGTGACGCTCGGCTATGTTGGAACTCAACCCCCGGCGTATCCGATCAACACCATTTTCCTTTGGACGAGTGGACCGCAGGAGGCAGTCTTGCGGGTCGCTCTTAATCCCGATGCTCGGATCTCCGTAGCCCGCCTTGAGCAACAGCTCAGAGAGAAACTGACTGCCATGTTTCCCGAAAGCGAATTCTCGTTTGAAGCCGGGGACATCGTCAGCCAGACGATGAACTTTGGCGCACCTACCCCGGTGGAGGTGGCCGTCAACGGTCCGAACCTTCAAGACGACCGCGCCTTTGCTGTGACGCTTCGGGCTGAGCTTGGCAAGATCCAGGCCTTGCGCGATCTTCAGTTTGAGCAGCCCCTTGATTACCCAAGCGTCGAAGTGAACGTTAACCGGGTGCTTGCGGGCCAGCTCGGCGTCAGCGTCGAGCAAGTCGGGCGATCGCTCGTAGCAGCGACCTCTTCCAGTCGCTTCGTTACCCCGAACTACTGGGCGGACCCTCGCTCAGGAATCGCTTATCAGGTGCAGGTGGAATTGCCACAACCGCAAGTCGCGTCGGTCCAGGACATTGCCAATATCCCGATTACCCGGAGCGATGCACTGCATCCTCTGATTGGGGACGTTGCTCAAGTTCGGAACAGCACCATGATCGGAGAATATGACCGGCTTAACGGTCAGAGAATGATCACGATTTCTGCGAATGTGGTTGGCGAAGACCTGGGAAGGGTCGCCAGCCGGGTCAATAAGGCCATCGAGCGCGTTGGTACTCCGCCTCGGGGAGTGACAGTAAGAGTCAGAGGACAGATCGCCCCCATGCAGGAAACACTCACAAATCTTGCCATCGGGCTTGGGCTGGCGATTCTCGTGATCTTTCTTCTGTTGTCGGCGACCTTACAGTCGATGCGCCTTTCTCTGGTCGTACTCTCCACGATTCCGGCTGTGATCTCGGGCGTAATCATCATGTTGCTGATTACTGGCACCACATTGAATATCCAATCTTTCATGGGGGCGATTATGGCCATTGGAGTGGCCGTGGCTAACGCAATCCTTCTGGTTACGTTTGCGGAGCAGTCCCGTCGTGGGGGCGTTCCAGCGATCGACGCCGCCATTCATGGTGCTCAAAGCCGTATGCGGCCGATCCTGATGACCAGCGTGGCCATGATTGTTGGGATGATTCCAATGGCAATCGCTTTCGGAACTGGTGCAGAACAAACGGCCCCGCTTGGGCGAGCCGTGATAGGAGGACTGTTGGCTGCAACCATTACGAGTCTGCTGATCCTGCCTTCCGTATTCTCTTCAGTTCAACAGAATGCCGGCACTCATTCGCCTTCACTCGATCCGGAGGATCCAAACAGCCGCTATGCTACTGGTATAAAGCCGGGCGAGACGACTGGTGGAGGTGAGCAATGAAGGTGGCGAAGACCATCGCGATCTGTGCCGGTCTCTGGCTCCTGACTTCTTGCGGGAAGCAGGATGCGTCGTCCGCGAAAGCTGGGTCCCCTGATTCAACTCCGAAAGTTCAAGTGACGAACGTGGTTTCACAGAAACTCTCGATCACGGTTCACCTGCCGGGCGAGATTGAACCCTACGAAGTCGTGGCCGTTTTCCCAAAGGTAACCGGGTTTGTGAAGTCCATTGCTGTAGACCGAGGATCGCGCGTTAAAGCAGGCGAGCGTATCGCTCAACTCGAAGCCCCTGAGTTGATCGCTCAACGTTCCGAATCGCAATCGAAGCTCCAGGCCGCCCATGCGCAGCTTGCGGCAGCCGAGGCAAAAGTCGCGTCGGATGAGGGTACGTACGAGCATCTCAAAGCCGCGGCAGCGACTCCCGGTGTGGTTGCGGGTAACGATTTATTCGTGGCACAGAAGGCCTTGGACGCAGACCGCGCGCAGTTAAAGGCCCAACAAGACAAC
>Ga0209166_10002879_pt1 | contig 12710 bp, 11 predicted proteins | sample Coa_R1_3_FD_187151 | JGI IMG/M metagenome (GOLD analysis project Ga0209166, IMG submission 187151) | Surface soil microbial communities from Centralia Pennsylvania, which are recovering from an underground coalmine fire - Coalmine... | ecosystem: Environmental > Terrestrial > Soil >... | reverse complement strand
AAGAAGGGACTCGAACTTGAGGCGCTTTGCAGGCGTGAGCGAAGCGGGAGCCTGCAGCCGAAATCCTGAGCGAGCGAAAGCGAGTCGAAGGACCTCAACGTAAAGCTGGTGCCGAAGAAGGGACTCGAACCCCCACACCCTTGCGGGTACATGGACCTGAACCATGCGCGTCTGCCAATTCCGCCACTTCGGCTTGAAGTTGCTGGACGGTGAGCGATCTGACCTGACAGCCGTCCGCCAACGGAAGGAACAAGAATTTATTGTCACAAAGCCGGGGCAAGGCTGTCAACGCATCTGTAACAGCTCTTAGCCATTGGCTTTTAGCTCTTAGCTTTTTTTCGCCGCCGACCAAAAAGCTAACCACAAAGGGCACAAAGGAAAAAAGAAGGATCGCCAAGAACGGCACGCTTCTACGGCCCACCCACCGAAACCGTTGAAGAGAAACTAGCGCCGGTGGAGTCTTTGGCTGTTGCTGTCAGTTGATGCGTTCCCCGGCGCAGGCGAATTGCCGTCTGCATAGAGCTGGTTTGGCACTGTGCAATCAGTTTTCCATCCAACCATAGCTGCATTTGGGATATGGGGTTGCTGGAGTAGCCCTGCACCACAACATGCACAGGCAGAAGGAATGCGGCGAAGCGTGCGCCCGTAGTAATGGTGACAGAAGCAGCGGCGGCGACTGAGGCGCTGGCGCTGATGGTGGAGGTAGCGCCGAGGTTATCTGTAACTGTGGTGCGAATCACATAGCTGCCTGGATTGGCGTAAAGGTGCGCGGCTGCTGCGTCCGCGGCCACGGGCACAACGGTCCCATCGCCGAAATCAATGGAGGTGGAAACAATACTTCCTGCCGGCGCGCTGGAGCCGGCCGTTGAGGCGTTCACGCTTAAGGGGGCCACTCCCTGGGCAGGAGTGACGCTGAGTTTTGCCACCGGCGGCGGAGGCGGAGAAAGATTAACGCTATATGTCACCGGCCCTGAAATGTGATTCAGTAGCGAAGGTTTGCCCACCGCTTTCACATAGAGCGTGTAGTTGCCGCTGGCCAATCCAAAAGGCGCGAGATCAAGTGCATGGATGCCTGCGGCCACGGTGGTCAGCGCCATCAGGTTCTGGCCGTCGGTGGAGATGTAAATCGTGTAGTGATCCAGGGTGTTCTCCTGCCCGGTGATGCTCCAACTCAGAGTGGAACCAGCGATTGCGGCAGAGACTGTGACGCAATTATCGATTCCGCTTTCGAGCTCCGTGCCCTCTTCGTAATCGTTCCAGGTGACAAGCTGAATGGCTTCGAGCGGATTGGCTGCGGAATAAAACTTGCCGATCTCGGCCATGGTGGTGAGCCAGGTTTGGCCGCAGTGCTGATCGACAATGCGGTTCTGCGACCATGCCGCCAGAGTATCGTTGAAGCCCTTGTAGGCCGAGCCAAAGGTATTCTCCGCGGGGAAGCCCAGCGCCACGTTGTAGAAATCGTCGAGGTAGGCGGTGCTCATATTGGTCGGGTCAGACAAGGGAGCTATCCAACTGAAGCCGCCGTTCGATTGGGCATGAGTGAATGCCCCCGAGTTACGGAAAACGAAGAGCGGATTCCCGCTTACATTGGCCCGGACGCGGCTCCAATCCACAGGGTAACTGGTGCCGTCAAAAAAGAAGACCACAGGCTGGCCATTCACGCGCATATAAGCGGAAGAGACTTCGAAGTTGTTGAAGGCGTAATTTAAGTCGTTGATGACCTCCTGGGTCACATCGCATCCGGCGGTCTGGGCACAGCCCTGCAACTGGCCTCCGTCTTCCATGACGGCGACGGTGAAGTTTCCGCCGCGGCTCTGGGCCTCCTGCACCATGAGCTGGGTCGTAGTGTTTTCGGTAGCGAAGTTGGGGCCGTACCAATCGATAATCGTGCCCTGGATGCCGCGGCTCAGCATGTCATCCACCTGCTTCTTCACCTGAGCGGGGTCGTCGGAAGAATAGCCGACATTCATATGATTGGCGCCCCCAAACCAGGGCATGAGGTGGGCATAAATTTTTGTAGCTGAGCCTGCATACAGCAGGTTGCGTATAGGAACTTTGCTGATGTTCGACGCTCCGGCGTTGCCGTTGCTCTGGGTCGCGAAGCTGGATGCGGTGCTGGTGTTATTGCCGGTTTCGATGGCTAAGGTTGTCGTGGGAGTAATGGCCGTGCCCGCAAGCAGGGGCGCAGCAAACGCGAGCAAGACGGCTCCGGCGGCGAGGGGCAACCGGCAAAGTAAAGCGGATATAGAATGCAACAGCTTCTCCAGGTGTCAGAGTGAAGCGCCAGCAATGACGCGTCCGGTTGACGTTTCAACTTGGCGGCGCACACACTACCGGCCAAATTCCTGGGGGAAACTGCTTTCTGAATCGAATCGGGAAACTTGCTGAATTGGGAAGACTCTACTACGGGAGCGAGTAGGGCCGAGAGTTACCAAAGTCCTATGACCGCCGTGGCCAAGAGGCCAAGGCAACTATTTCCCAGGGAAAAGAGTCAAATATGCAGGCTGTTTGTACCTTACCTCGCGACGTAACTTGCCATTACAATTAAGTAAGGAATAACTGAGGATTCCCTCCATGGCGCCACAAACAAAAATGAAGTCTTCTCCCCTGCCTGATGACAACGAAAACAAAGAAAATAAAGAAGAGAAAAAAACCACTCTTTCTGTCGTCAGCAAGAAAATTCCCGCCGAACTGAGCCAACAGCTTCGCAAGCTGGCGCATGACCTGAGCAATTCCATGGAGACGGTGATGCAGGCTTCCTACCTGCTGGGGCAATCCAGCCTGGATGAGAACAACAAGAAATGGCTCGCCCTGATTGACCAGGCGGCGCGCGATGCCGCGCGCATTAATCGAGAACTCCGCGAACTGTTGCGGGCGCACAGCGAGTAGCTTCACAGAATCAATTCGCGTTATCAAGAGAATAAAATTCCAGGCAGTCCGACTGAAGCTGGCCACGGTTTCGCGGGAGAGATAATAGAGTTGTCAGCGTATCAGGCGCTAGTCCCTGCCCCTTAGGATCGCAGCGATGATTCTAGGGTTTCGGCGACCGTGCAGGATGGCTATTACCAACAAAGGATGTTCCTCCGGCGCGTATGCGATCAGGTAGCTGTGCACACGCCAAAACCGTAAGGGCTGGGAAGTCAAATCGGAACGCCGGTGTCCTTTATGAGGCGTCGGTACGAGCGACTGGATAGCGTTGTAGATGTCTTGTATTAGCCGATCAGCAGCATCCAGACTGTCGCCAGCGACGAACTCCCAGATTTCGTTAAGATCCGCAAAGGCTTCAGGGTGAAATGCATAACCGCTCATGCGCGGCCGGTACGGCGTGCTTTGCTCTTCTCGCGCAAGCGGGCAAAACTCTCTTCGCCATCGAGGGGCTCGACTCTGCCGCTTTTGATCTCGTCATAGCGGCTATCGAGCATCTCGCGGACCTGGGCCAACTCTTGAAAATAACCGGCCATCGCGTCTTGCACCAACTCGTCTTTCGCCCGTCCGGTTTCTGTTGCCAGTTTGTCAAGCTTCGCTTCCAAGTCGGGGGTGAGATGCACTTCCATAGCTATAAGCCTAGGATTATGGGGGTATGGTGTCAATACCTAATCGCGCGCCATCTGCGCATGTTTCGTTAAGCGGCTTCCAATCCTTGCCGCTTGGCGCCTGGAACTAAAAGCTGCTTTTTGCCGGCCGCGCGCAGATAGTCCTGGGCGTGGTGATAGCCTTCCAGCGTGCCTACATCCATGTAGACTTCGCCACAATGGACACCGCGCACTGAATTGCCGGCGGCGATGTAAGCATTGAACAGGTCGCCCATATAGACGTCGCTGCGATGGCGCGACTCCCACAATTGCTTTAAAGCTGAAAAAGCATTGCCGCTGGCGGTGATAGCGCCCCAGATCCAATGGGAGTGGGCGTCGTCGCGCTTTACCTCGACCTCGGCGACAAAACTCTGCTCATCGCATACCACGGCGTCGAAGGCGGAAGGGTTCTGCACGGGAAACAGGACCAGATTGACCTCGGCAGCGAAGAAATCGAGCGCGGCGCGGTATGCATTTTCCGGAAACCAGATCGTATCAGGCAGGCCGATGAGCACATGATCGTGGCGGCGGGCGAAGGGCTCGGCGCGGAAGAGAGCATCGCATAATCCCTGCGGCTTGCGTTGTACAACGTAAAAGATCTCGGCGGCGTAGTCGCGGCTGGCGAAGTAGCGAACGATGTCCGATTTTTCCGCGGAGATGATCATGCAGATTTGTTCGGCGCCGGCAGCGATCATGCGCTCCACCAGATATTCGGCCACCGCTTTGGGGCGCTCAATGCCGTCAATCTTACGCGCGCCTACCGGCAGCAACTCTTTGGAGCATCCCAGCGGCTGAATGCGCTCGCCGGCGCCGGCTGCGGGAATAATGCCGATCATGCCGCCTCCATGGAACACGATGGCATACGGGATCGGGCGGCGGGTTCCAGATACGCAAGCAGTTGCCGCGCGCGGCGCTCGCCGGTGTGCTCTTGCAGCGTACGCTCACGGGCCTGCTTTGCTATTTCGCGCAAGTCCTCGTCATCCCTTTGCAGGTGGTCTGCCACGTCTTCTGCCCGCCTGGCGATAGCAACCTCTTTGTCGGGGACAAAAAACTGGTCGAGCCCATCCCACCAGTCGCTCAGGATGGGTGTGCCGCAAGCGGCGGCTTCAAAAAAGCGTCCTGAAGGCGCGTAACCATAGCGCGCCATCTGCCCGCGAGTGATGTTGAGAGTAAGGCGGCACGAAGAATAAAAGGCGGGATGCAGCCCGGGGGCGAGATGTTCAAAGCAGCGTACATTCCCAGGCCAGCAGTAATGCTCAGGATACATGGAGCCAGCCAGCACGAATTCCTTTTTTGGGAACCGGCGCGCGGGTTGCAGAAATAGCTCATCGAGTTTGGCCTGGCGGTCGGCGGCGTAGGTGCCCATGTATCCCAAGTCGCAGCGGAACACCGGGCTCGGCTCCTGGCGAAGATAGAGGTCGGGGTCCACGCATCCATAAAGGACCCGGGCAGCCTGCGCTCCCCATTGCTGCTCGAGTTCGGGCAAGATCGCTCCACCGGTAAACGAGAGATACAGATCAAACTCTGGAATTTGCTCCTGGCGCAGGTAGTCCGCGCCGCCGGCCCGCAGCTTTTCCAGGGTGATGGGCGTATCCAGATCGTAAAAAACCCGGCGCGGGCGGGAAAGCGCGAGCATTTCGTCAGCAATGCGCGCTCCTTCAGGGCAATAGCTGCCCACGATTACCGCATCAGACTCGGCGGCTACAGCAAGGGCATGGCCACGCACTTCGTCCCAGGAAGAATAGAGCACCAGGTCACAGTAATCGCATTGTGAAAAATCGCGCCGCCGGGCGTAGTAGGGAACGTCTTTCTCGAAGAATGCCACTTCGTTTCCCATGGCGCTGAGCGCCCGCAGAAGGGCACGGTAGGGCGTGGCATGTCCGTTGCCCCAGGAAGAAGACAGGGTCAGACCAAAGAGGGTGATCTTCACGGGCGTACTCCAATCATAAGATCCATAGGGGATGTTGGTGCTCACCTTGGATTTCAGATGACCGGGCGTGGGCTGCTGTTGCCGGAGGGGAAAATTGCCGCCTGCAAGAAATTCACCACGGAGACACAGAGACACAGAGAAAAACCAAAAGCAGCAAACCCCAACTACAAAAGGGCACAAAGAACAAAGGAACACGACGGCTGCAGAGTCGGCGACATTGCTGCCGCCCACAAAGCTAGTTGATTTCCGGGTTGCAACTGAGAACTGAGAACTGGGAACGGAGAACTGCTTCTCTAAATCAGCTTCGCATCCATGGTGATCTCGGCCTTCAAGACCTTCGAGACCGGACATCCGCTCTTGGCGTTCTGGGCGGCCTTTTCAAAGGCAGCTTTATCTCCGCCCGGAATTTTGGCGGCGACATCCAGGTGAATTTTTGTGATGGCGAAGCCGTCTGGCAGCTTTTCCAGCGTCAAGGTGGCCTCGGTGCTGATGCTCTCGGGAGTAATGCCGGCGTTGCCCAGTTGCGCGGAAAGGGCCATGGAAAAACATCCGGCATGCGCGGCCGCGATCAGCTCCTCGGGATTGGTCCCCGGGGCGTTTTCAAAACGCGTGCTGAAGGAATAAGGTGTGGCCTTCAACACTCCACTGGCGGTAGTCACAGTTCCTTTGCCGTCTTTGAGCCCGCTCTTCCAAACTGCTCCTGCTTTTCTTTCCATGATCTTCTCCTTGAAGATTTCGAAGCCTTCCAACATATCATTTTCGTGGACTTTTTTCTAAGTGCTCCGGCACTGCTCTGGAGCGCATGGTTTGCGGAAGCTTGCAACTGGGAGCTGAGAACTGCCGTCATCAGCTCTCGATTTTTCCTGGATGGCGGCGAACCCAGCAGCAACATTAACGCTCTAACCGTCTAAATACGCTAAGTAATCGTGTGAGCGTTGAACGGAGAGTTCTATGAAAAAATTCATTATTGTGATCGCGCTCGTGTGTCTCAGCACGTTGGGCTGGACAGCCGGCAAGAGCGACAAACAGCAGGCTGCGGACCGGCTTCAGGCGGCCGGTGAGGTGTTGCAGCAGGTTACGGCAGCGCCCGATAAGGGCATTCCCGATGAAGTCTTTTCCAACGCAAAGTGCGTGGCGATCGTGCCGGGCCTGGTGAAAGCCGGATTTATCTTCGGCGGCAAGCATGGACGCGGCGTTGCCACCTGCCGCACAACTGCGGGCTGGAGCGCTCCGGCGTTCTTCACCATGTCAGGCGGCAGTGCGGGGTTGCAAGCCGGAGTCGAAGGCATTGACCTGGTCATGCTGGTCATGAACGACAAAGGCATGCAGCACCTGATGTCCAATAAGTTCCAGATCGGGGCCGAAGCTTCGGCGGCGGCTGGCCCGGTGGGCCGCCATGCCTCAGCGGGTACCGATTGGAAGGCAGATACCGAGATTCTTACTTACTCCCGCAGCAAGGGCATATTTGCAGGAATAAGCCTGGATGGCACCTGGGTCAATCAGGACAAGGACGCGACCGTCGCTGTCTATAGTCCGGATGTAACCAACCAGACGCTTCTCAGCGGCAAGACCCCGCCTCCGCCCATTGCGGAGCCCTTCCTGGCGGTGGTGCGTCAGGTCAGCGTGAAGGTCAACGCCAAGAAAGAAGACTGATCCCGCTTCCTCGCGGCTTATAGCGAAGTCCCGGCGCGTGCGCCGGGACTTTGCTTATCCCTCTGCACATTCCTTCGGTCGGACGATTTTTCTGCAGTTTCATCACTGCCCCACCACGCTTGTGGAAAGGCAGCACGATTCCTTATCATTGCTTCCGGAAATGAAGAGTTCAAAGCATAAGATTGCCGTCATCGCGGGCGATGGCATTGGCAAAGAGGTGGTTCCGGAAGGCGTGCGCGTGCTCGACGCGGCCGCCTCGAAGTTTAACGCTGCGCTCCAGTGGGACCACTTTCCCTGGAGCTGCGACTACTACCTGAAAAACGGCAGCATGATGCCGGCCGACTGGAAGGAGCAGATCGGCGGCCATGACGCGATTTTCTTTGGCGCCGTTGGCTGGCCCGCGCTGGTGCCCGATCACATCTCCTTGTGGGGAATGCTGCTCAAGATGCGCCGGGAATTCGATCAATACGTGAACCTGCGCCCGGTGCGCCTTTTTGAGGGTGTGCCCTCGCCCCTGGCCAACCGCAGGCCGGGCGAGATTGATTTTTATGTGGTGCGCGAAAATACCGAGGGCGAATACTCCAGCATTGGCGGCAGAATCTTTTCAGGGACCGAGCGCGAGGTGGTGGTGCAGGAAAGTGTGTTCACCCGCATGGGAACGGATCGGGTGCTGAAGTTCGCCTTTGAACTGGCGCAGAAGCGCCCGAAAAAGCACCTCACCTCGGCCACGAAATCGAACGGCATTTCCATTTCCATGCCATTCTGGGACGAGCGCGTGGCGGAGTTTGCAACCAGGTACCCGGCAGTGCGCGTGGATAAATATCACATCGACATCCTGACCGCGCATTTCGTGCAACATCCGGACTGGTTTGACGTCGTCGTGGCTTCCAATCTGTTCGGCGACATTCTTTCCGATCTCGGCCCGGCATGCACCGGAACCATCGGCATTGCCCCTTCAGGGAACCTGAATCCGGACGGGGAGTTTCCTTCGCTGTTCGAGCCGGTGCACGGCTCAGCCCCCGACATTTTCGGGAAGGGAATTGCCAACCCCATCGGACAGATCTGGTCAGGCGCGATGATGCTGGAACATTTGGGACATCCTGAGGCCGCTGCCGCCGTCATGCGGGCCATTGAAGTTGTTCTTGCTCAAGGACCCCGCACGCCCGACATGGGCGGGAAGGCAACGACGGTCGAGGTGGGGAAAGCTGTGGCTTCCGCAGTTTGAGTTTGTCCGTCCGTTGCTGCACAAGTACGATCGTCTAGAGGTAAAACACGATGGGAGTCAAAGTTCGGAAACGGTTACTGAAAACAAAAACAGGCTGCCGCCAAGACCAGCAGGGATTTTGAAACATTGCACCTCCGAGATCACGCACGGGAAGTATTTGTGAATGCGATCCTAAATCCGCCTGCGCCCAACCAAGCGGCTCGCGCGGCGGCGCAACGCTATAAAGAAATTTTCCCAAAGCAAACCATTACATGAGAATCGTTGATCTGCGTGAAATCGTTGTCCCTATAAAGTCAGAAATCCGCAATGCTTATGTCGATTTCAGCCAGATGACGGTCAGCGTTGTCGCGCTGATTACGGACGTCATCCGAGATAGCAAGCCCGTAGTCGGATTTGGGTTTAATTCCAACGGACGCTACGCCCCAAGCGGCTTGCTGCGCGAGCGTTTTATTCCACGCCTGAAATCTGCCAAAGCGGACGCGCTGCTTGACGATAGCGGCGAGAACCTTGATCCGTTCCGGATATGGAATGTGCTGATGACCAACGAGAAACCGGGCGGCCATGGCGAGCGCTCGGTCGCGGTGGGCGTCATCGACATGGCAGTGTGGGACGCGGTCGCGAAAATCGCAGGGCTGCCGCTCTATCAACTGCTTGCCAACCGCTTTCGCAATGGCGAAGCAGACCGAAAGATATTCGTCTATGCCGCCGGCGGCTACTACTATCCTGGCAAGGACATCGCAGCGTTGAAAGCGGAGATGCAAAGCTATCTCGACCAAGGCTACTCCTCGGTCAAGATCAAGATTGGTGGCGTGCCACTCGCCCAGGACCTCGAAAGAATTGAAGCAGTGCTGAAGCTGCTGAAGCGCCCAAGCCAGCTTGCCGTAGATGCTAATGGACGCTTCGATCTTCCCAAAGCTATTGAATATGCGCGCGCGCTTGCTCCCTACGGTCTGCTTTGGTACGAGGAGCCGGGTGATCCCCTCGACTACGCTCTGCAGGCAGAGCTCTCTAAGATTTACGCTGGACCGATGGCGACCGGAGAGAATCTTTTTTCCATGCAGGATGCGCGCAATCTCATTCGCTATGGCGGCATGCGGGCTGACCGTGACATCCTGCAATTTGACTGCGCCTTGAGCTATGGCCTGGTGGAGTACCTGCGGATTCTCGACATGCTGAAAGAGCATGGCTGGTCGGCGCGCCGCTGCATTCCCCATGGCGGGCACCAGATGTCACTCAACATCGCTGCCGGGTTAGGGTTGGGCGGCAACGAATCTTATCCCAGCGTCTTCAAGCCTTTTAATGGATTCGCAGACGGAATCGCTGTGGAAGACAGCTTCGTCACGCTCCCTGATTTGCCTGGGATTGGGTTTGAAGCGAAGAAGGAATTGTTCGCGGTGATGAAGACGATGGTCGAATGAAATTTTGTTTGATATTTCGCCAGGAAATTTAAAACCTCCGGGCTAAAGAATCTGTGAGTGAACTTGAAGGGCGTCGTCCCTACGGGACTAACATCATTTTTGCGCACACCCAGCGCTGAAGCGCTGGGCTATAATACGTCACCCCTTCGGGGTTTTAAATATCTTTCGGGCTATGTCTTAAGAATTTACCCGCCATCAGAATTATCACCAGCATTACCACCAGCGCAGCAGTTTCCACCAGAGCATTCCCAGTCCCATCCACAGCGCGAGGTTGGCCAGCGAAACCAGGAATCCAATCTTCCACCACGTGCCCTGAGAAACGTAGCCGGTTCCGAAGTAGACGGGCGCCGAGCCGGTTCCATAATGGGTCATGGCAGCATTCAAGTTCGAGAAGTAAGCCAGTGAAAGGGCCGCGACCAGCGGATTGATCCCGCTGGCCAGGGCGGCGGCAAGAAATCCGGGATAGAGCGCGGTAACCTGCGCGGTCATGCTGGCGAAGCCATAGTGGACGTAGAGGTACAGAGTTATCAGTACCATTAAGGCAGCAATCCACGGCCAACCCTGTATGTGATGGAAGGCGCTTTTCGACAGGACCCCGACCACGCCGGCCTGCAACAGGCTGTCTGCCATCATGATCAGCGCCCCAAACCAGATCAGGGCTTCCCATGCGCGGCGCTCGCCGAGAAGGTCGTCCCATGTGATCACGCCGGTTACAAGCAGGGCAGAAATTCCAAACAATGCCACCACCGCATTGGGCAGTCCATGCCAGGGCGAGGTTATCCAGCCGGCCATGACCAGCAGCAGGATCACCACCAGCCGCCACTCCCGGGAGCTCATGGCGCCCATTTTTTTCAGCTCCTCACGGGCGTGCACTCTCGCTGACTCCGTGTTTCGGATAGCAGGCGGATGCAGCCGATAGATCAGTAACGGCACGACGATCAACGCCGCCAGGCCGGGAACGCTGGCGCCGACAGCCCACTTCAGCCAAGTCAGCTCCACGTGAGCGATCTGGTGGGCAAAATCTGCCATCAGCGGGTTCGACGCCATACCCGTAAGGAACATGGCCGAGGCCGTGTAGGTAGAGTGAAAGCCGACCAGCATCAGGAAGGCGCCAAGCTCAGCCGCCGGCGTACCGGGCTCGGAGCCGAGGGCACGAGCAATACTGTGCACTACCGGACAGATGATGCCGCCTCCGCGGGCGGTATCCGAGGGAATAAACGGAGCCAGCACCAGATCGGAACCCGCGATGGAATAGCCCAGCGTCAGCGAGCTGTGGCCAAACCGGCGGATGAAGGTATAAGCCACGCGCATTCCGAAACCTGTGATCGTAACCGCCCTGGAAAACAGGAACGCGGTGAAGATGAGCCAGACTGTGGGATTGCTGTAACCGGAAAAAATCTGGTTCGCAGCGATGGTCTTGGTCAATGCCAGAAGCGTGATGGCAACCGTGGTGCTCACCCCCATGGGTACCGGCTGCACCACCAGGGCAACTATGGTTGCTATGAAGATGGCCAGCAGGTGACGCTGGGTCGCGCTCAGCCCCGCCAAGGGCAGGAAATATAGCAACAGGCCCGGAACCAACACCAGCGTCCAACGCAGCATCCTGTTCGGTGGAGCTTTCACATTCCGTAACTCAGCGGTTGCCGTAGTCAAAGTAGTCAGAGAAGCAGGTCTTCCTGGTTTGCGGCTCCTAAGCTGGCAAATCATACCAAGTCCCAAGACTTTATTTTCAGACAAATTCAAATCGGAGGCATACTCTGAATTTGCACTCCCGCCGTCGCGGATGTGAAAATAGCTCTTATGAAAAAACCTGTAATGGTATGGGGATGTATTCTGCTGTTCGGAATCGCTTTGCAAACCGGGATGGCAGCGGCGCAAAGCTCGACAACAACCAAGAGCTCGACCGCTCCCGCGGCCAAGAGCGCGACCTCTGCAACCAAAAAGCGGACCGGCACTGCGGCAAAAGCCAAAACCTCTGCTGCGGGCACAGCCCAGCCAAGCGTTACCCTCAGCGACCAGAAAAGCAAGGTCAGCTACGCCATCGGGCTCAACATGGGACACAGTATGAAACAGCAGTCAGTGGATGTTGATCCAAATGTCCTTGCGCAAGGCCTGAAAGACGGCTTGGCCGGCGGGAAGGCCCTGATGACCGACGACGAAGTGCACGCCACTCTGACGCAGTTCCAAACCGACATGAGAGCAAAAATGGAAGAGAAGAGAAAGGAAGCAGGCGCGGCCAGCAAGAGCGCCGGCGATGCGTTTCTGGCAGCCAACAAGAACAAAGAGGGAGTGGTTGCCCTGCCCAGCGGACTTCAATACAAGGTGCTGACCCAGGGCACAGGCGCCAAGCCGACAGCGAGCGACACAGTGACGTGCAATTACCGGGGCACTCTCATCGACGGCACAGAGTTCGACAGCTCTTACAAACGGGGCGAACCAGCGAGCTTTCCCGTCAGCGGAGTCATCAAGGGCTGGACCGAAGCCCTGCAGCTCATGCCCGTGGGGTCAAAGTGGCAGCTCTTTATTCCGCCCAATCTGGCTTATGGTGAGCAGGGCGCCGGAGCCGATATTCCGCCGAATTCTACGCTGGTTTTCGAAGTTGAGCTGATTTCGATTCAGGCGAAGAAGTAGGCAGGCAGAGCGCGCAGCCATCACCCAGCCAGCGCATGCAGGGCCACGGTTATTCTTTTTGAAAAGAGGGCGGCGCCGGGCCGCCCTCGGTCGTGCCAGAATCAATCGGGGTCAGGTAAAGAACAAGACTGCCCGGAGACTCACCCCAGCCCGGTTGCTCCTAATATTTATTTATTCACGTTTCTTTACGTTTCCAAGCTGCTGAAATTGCAACCTGGCGAGGTTTCGTTCGTCTAATAGCTACGTATGACGAACAAAAAGAGATCAAAAGCTGATAAGAA
>Ga0209166_10002877_pt1 | contig 12714 bp, 8 predicted proteins | sample Coa_R1_3_FD_187151 | JGI IMG/M metagenome (GOLD analysis project Ga0209166, IMG submission 187151) | Surface soil microbial communities from Centralia Pennsylvania, which are recovering from an underground coalmine fire - Coalmine... | ecosystem: Environmental > Terrestrial > Soil > Unclassified... | reverse complement strand
ATTATATCCAAGATCGCTCGCTGCCAACTACTGCTTAGCAAGTGAGATGTGGCATGATCTGGTCCACAGGCTACAGATAGTATCCCCATCTCCAGGCTTGACAGAGGAGTGGGTCCACCGTATGATTCATTCAATTGATTGACTAATTTTATTACAGAGGTTCAGGCGGGAAGATGAGCAGACCAACTACCCTTGATGAGCGCCGCGCAGAGATTCTCTCGGCGGCGGTTCGCGTGCTGAGCCGCGATGGCCTTGCCGAGACGACCACTCGCAAGATTGCGACTGAGGCAGGCGTCAATCAAGCCATGCTGCGCTACTACTTCGGCAGCAAGGATGATTTGCTCTTTGCCGTATTGCAGGAGATGATGCGTCTGACCAACGAGATCGTCCGCGAAGTGGCCTCAACCAGGGGCAGCATCCGTGAGACTATTGCCGATAGCCTCAGAGCCTTCTGGGCGCATGTTGAGTCGGCTCCTGAATTGCAGGTGATGCAGTATGAGCTGACTCTCTACGCGCTGCGCCACCCGGATTCGGTTTGGCTCGCCAGGCAGCAGTATGACGGATATGCGGCTGTTGTGGAGACATTATTCGAGGAAGCCTACGCGAACGCTCACCAGGCGTGCGCGCTCCCCTTCGCGGATATGGCGCACTTTGTGGTTGGTGGATTAGATGGGCTGATCTTGCAATTTATCAGCGACCGCGATCCAGGCCGGGCACGCCGCGCCCTGGATCATCTGATTAGCGCAGTGATCGCGCTCGCTGAGGGCGCTTCGGCTCCCTAGCCTGAAGCTGGCGCGCTGGTTAGTATTGCTGCGTCTTTTGCTTATCACCATATCGATCTTCTCGCTCGTGAATTGGGCAAGAAAGGCGGGAGCGCAACAGCATGCAAACTCAGAAGCAGGAAAGTCGACAAGAACACAGCCGTGTCGGAGAGAATGTAGCGGGCGACCTATCAGTCTCCTCGCGTGTATCTACCCCTGAACAGGCGCGTGACTACGCCTACTACAAGCAGGTGTTCAGCGGGCGTCCTATGCCATTCGCCTATCTCGATCTGGACCTGCTCGGCCAGAATATTCGGCAGATTGCTGAGCGCGCGGCTGGGAAGCGTGTGCGGTTGGCCTCCAAGTCGCTGAGGAGCGTGGCTGTGATTCGTCGCATTCTTGCCGCCGATCCAGGCTTCCAGGGCGTCATGTGTTTTACCGCGCGCGAAGCGGCTTTTCTGGCGCAACAGGGCTTTGACGATCTGCTCATTGGCTATCCTTGTTGGCATGAGCAGGACATTGCAGCAGTCGCCCAGGCAACGGCTGCTGGGGGACACATCACGCTGATGATCGATAGCGTGGCCCATGTTGAGCAGATCGAGCGTGTGGCACAGCGTCATGGCGTGCGCCTGCCACTCTGTCTGGACCTCGATATGTCCCTGCCTGTGCCTGGCCTGCACTTTGGCGTGTGGCGTTCCCCACTGAGTACTCCTGAGCAGGCGTGCCCGGTCATTGAGCGTATCATGAATTCACAGCATGTCTGGCTCGATGGTATTATGGGCTACGAGGCTCAGATTGCCGGGGTAGGTGATCTCTATCCTAAGAGTACCCTGAAGAATACGCTGGTGCGCTTCCTCAAGCGGCGCTCAGCGCATATGGTTGCTGAGCGCCGCGAAGCGATCATCAAGCTGATCAAAAACTATAAACTGTCGCTGCGCTTCGTCAACGGCGGCGGGACAGGCAGCATTGCCACCACGCGCCTGGAAGCTGGTGTGACCGAGATTACCGTTGGCTCTGGCTTCTACGCTCCCGCCCTGTTCGATCACTACCGCGATTTCCGCTATCAGCCTGCCGCTGGCTTTGCCATTGAGGTTGTGCGGCGCGCGGCTCCAACTATCTACACCTGTCTGGGCGGCGGCTATGCCGCTTCCGGCGCGGCGGGCCGCGATAAGCTGCCGCTGCCCTATCTTCCCGCAGGCGCGCAACTCGATGGCCTTGAAGGGGCCGGTGAGGTGCAAACGCCGATCCACTACAACGGGCCAGTTCAGCTTGCCCCCGGCGATCCCATCTTTCTGCGTCACAGCAAAGCCGGTGAACTCTGCGAGCGTTTCACCCATTTGCTGCTCGTGTCGAACGGAGCCGTCGTAGACGAGGTAACAACGTATCGTGGCGACGGCCAGTCTTTCATATAGACATATCAGCAGAGAGGGGGAGACATGGGTATCGGACAGGCGAAGTATTGGCAGAACTGGTCCGGCTCTGTCCAGGGGAGGCCGCGCCAGACCGCTCAGCCGCGCAGCGTGGATGAACTTGCCAGCATGATTGGCGGCTATGGCCGCGAGGGACGCCAGGTGCGCGTCGTTGGCTCCGGCCACTCCTTCACACCACTGGTGCAGACCGATGATGTACTGCTGTCTCTGGATGCGTTGCAGGGGATCGAATCCGTTGACGCCGAACAGCATACCGTGACGATGCTGGCCGGGACCAGGCTCAAGAATCTGGGCGATCTGCTCCTCGCACGCGGCCTGGCGCAAGAGAACCTGGGTGATATTGATGTGCAGAGCATTGCAGGCGCGATCAGCACTGGCACGCACGGCACCGGCATCCGTTTTGGCACGCTCTCGACACAGGTAGAAGGTTTGACCCTGGTGACGGCCTCCGGCGAGCTTCTGGAATGCTCGTCTGAGCGTAACCCCGATATATTCAAGGCGGCGCAGGTCTCGCTCGGAATGCTTGGGGTGATCGCCAAGGTGACGCTGCGTGTTGTGCCCGCCAAGCGCCTGCGCTTTCAAAGTCATCGTGAGCGGCTGGTCGGCTGCCTCACCAATCTGGATCGCTACAAGCAAGAGAATAGCCACTTTGAGTTCTTCTGGTTCCCCTATACGCAGTGGGTGCAGGCCAAGTTTCTCAACGAGACTGAAACGCCATCAACTGGCAGCAACCTCTGGGGCACGTTCAACAAGATGGTGCTGGAGAACGGCGCGTACTGGTTGCTCTCTGAGTCCTGCCGGTTCGTCCCACGCCTGTCTCAGTCCGTTAGCAAGTTCTCAGCCAGGGCGATTGCTTCAGTTGATGAGGTGGATTATAGCCATAAGCTCTTCGCTACGCCACGTCTGGTGCGCTTCCAGGAAATGGAGTACAACATTCCGGCGGCACACTTCCTCAGCGTGCTAGGCGAGATTCAGGCGTGCATTGAGCAGCAGCAGTTCGCGGTGCATTTCCCGGTGGAATGTCGCTTCGTGCAGAGCGACGGCATCTGGCTCAGCCCGGCGTATCAGCGCGAGTCGGCCTATGTTGCTGTGCATATGTATCGAGGCATGCCCTATCAGTCCTATTTCCAACATATCGAGGAGATCTTCAGGCGCTATCAGGGCCGCCCGCATTGGGGTAAGCTGCACACACAGGATGCTGACAGCCTGGCCGCCCTCTATCCACGCTGGCATGATTTCCGGCGGATTCGGGCCGCGCTCGATCCCCAGGGTCTGTTTCTCAATGACTATCTGCGGCGCTTATTCGCTGCTGATGCACCCACACCCGCTGTCGATCCTGATGCGCAGAGCCTGGCCGTTGATCGCGCTGTCAGCAGACCTGATGGGCGCGAGCGCGATCCTGCCTGAGAGGCCATCCATCCCGATAGAGCTACCTTACCAACTCTACAAGGAGTGCTTTCATGAGCAATACTGCGTCCTCTCTGCCAGACCTGGCAACCCCCCTTCCCACCCTGCGTCATGGCGCGCTTGGTCTGCGCCATGCTGTTGTGATCTCAGTTGCCGTGATGTCACCTGCCGCTTCGATCTTCTTCAATACCATTCCTCAAGCCGGGTATGTCGGCGCGGCCATCCCGCTCTGCTATGTGATCGGGTTTGTGGTGGCGTTGTTGATGGCAAACCAGTACAGCGAGATGTCCCGTGAGCTTCCCTCCAGTGGGTCAGCTTATACCTTCGTGGTCGAGGGGCTGAGCCTGCGCTGGGGATTTCTGATCGGTTGGATTGGTCTCATCGCGGTCGCGCTTGGCGTGCCCTACTCATTCATTCTGATGAGCGCGAATGTGCAGACGCTGGTGTTTCGTTGGTTTGGGCTGAATCTGCACTGGAGCTTCTGGTTTGTCGCCGCTATCGGGATTGTCTTTGCCATCTGCTATGTCGGCATTCGCCAATCCCTGAGTGTTGACCTCACCTTTCTGGCCTTTGAGATCGGCGTCTGCCTTGTGCTGGCAATCATCGTCCTCTCCCATGTCGGCGGCCAGGGCGGCCTGACCGCTGCGCCATTCAGTGTGAGCCAGGTTCCCCAAAACGGCAACCTCACAGCGGGCATTATCCTGGGAGTGTTGAGCTTTATCGGCTTTGAGACGGCGGCGACGCTGGGCGATGAGACGCGCAACCCGCGTCGCAATATCCCACGAGCGGTTTTCGGGTCGATGCTGGTTGTCGGTCTCTTCTACGTGCTGATGGCCTATGTGGCAACCATTGGCTATGGCGTGAACAATATGGCGACAGGCTATGCCAACGACCCGGCGCCGTTCGATACGATCAGCCATAATTTCAGTGGCGGCGCCTTCACCGTCCTTGTTGATATTGCTGGCGTCCTCTCATTCTTTGGGGCCGCGCTGGCGATTGTCAATGGTGGCGCGCGCATTATCTACACGGTGGGGCGCGATGGCCTGTTCCCGCGCTGGACGACGCGCCTGCATGCCAGTCGGCAGACGCCGGTGGGGGCGATCACGGCGCTCTGCATCTTCGGTCTGATAAGTGGCCTTGCTCTGGGCTTTGCTCTGGAACCTATTAACGCTTTTGGTTTCCTGGGCATCCTCGATGCGCTGTTTGTCATGCTCATTTATCTTCTGGTCAATATCGCCTGTTTCCGGTTTTTCCGGCGGAAGCGCCGGGCTGGTTTCAGCCTGATCCGTCATGCCCTCTGCCCGGCGCTTAGCACGCTCTTTATCGGCGCTATCTTTCTGGCCTTATTCGTCTCGCCGGGAGATTTTCCCCTCAATCTCGCGCCTTATGTCGTCGCCGTCTGGGTGATTGGCGGAGCAGGCATCCTCTTCTTTATGCGGGACAAGATTACGTCATCTCCTGTGCTGGTTGCCTCTCAGCATCAAGAGGTGGGTTCAACTGAGGCGCAGTAGCTCGTGTGGGCGCGAGACAATGTAACGGCTTCATCTCAGGCCGGGTAGCTGGAAGCATTGTAGAAGGACTGATGAAAACAGTATACTTCAGCCAACTTTTCCAGGAGTACATCAATGTTAGATACCAGGCAGCCGCTGCCAGTTTTTACCCTCGATGATGCCAGCCGCATTGGGCTTGAGTTTTATGGTCTACACGCTGTCGCCCAGCCTTTGCCTGGCGAGCGTGATCGCAACTTCTATCTGAAGACTGACGCTGGGCGAGAATATGTCCTGAAGATTGCGCCAGCAGAAGAGCCGCAAGCGCTGCTGGAGATGCAGAACCAGGCGCTGGCGCATCTTGCTGCGCGCGCCCCCGCGCTCTTACTGCCGCATGTCTGCGCGACGCCTGCGGGCGAGTCGATTGCAACGATTACCAGTTCTGTTGGCGCGCAGCATTTCGCGCGCTTGCTCACCTACGTCCCAGGGAGGCTCTTTGCGGAGGTCCGCCCCCACTCCGCTGCGCTCCTGCATAGCCTTGGCGCGCTCCTGGGGAAGTTGGATCACGCGCTGTTGGATTTCTCGCATCCTGCGGCGCAGCGGGTCTTAAAATGGGACTTACAGCACGCAGGCTGGATCCGAGAGTATCTTCAGCACATTGCCCAACCTGAACGCCGCGCTATTGTCGAACATTTCCTTGCGCTGTTCGAGACGCAGACGCTGCCGGTCTTGCCCGCGCTGCGTAAGAGTGTCATTCACAATGACGCGAACGACTACAATGTGCTGGTCGGTGCTGCGGATGCAGTGGACAGGAAAGTTATCAGCCTGGTTGATTTTGGCGACATGACTGAGACATATACCGTCTGCGAGCTTGCCATTGCTGCTGCTTACGCGATGTTGGGCAAAGCCGATCCACTCGCGGCGGCGGCCCAGATGGTGGCAGGCTACCACGCGGCATTTCCACTCGCCGAAGCGGAACTGGAAGTGTTATACCCGTTGATCTGCATCCGGCTCTGTGTCAGTGTGGTCAACTCAGCCTATCAACAGAAGATCGCGCCAGAGCATGACTATCTCACCATCAGCCAGCAACCCGCCTGGGTACTGCTTGAACAACTTATGGGCGTGCATCCCAGGCTGGCCCACTACACCTTTCGCCATGCGTGTAGCTTGCCTCCCTGCCCGCATACTGGCGCGCTGGTCCAATGGTTGCAAAGGAACGCCGATACGTTTGGGCCTGTGGTTGAGCCTGACCTGCGGGTTGCCAATCTGATGGTCTTCGATCTCAGTGTGGGCAGTCTGGAAACAGGCAACCTGGAGGAAATGTCCGACGCTGCGTATTTCACCCGGCGGCTGTTTGATCGCATGCAGGCTGCGAACACGACGGTGGGGATTGGCCGGTATAACGAGGCGCGCCTGATCTACACCAGCGACCTGTTTAAAGTGGCAGGGAACGAAGGTTCAGAATGGCGCACGGTGCATATTGGCCTGGATGTGTTCATGGAGCCTGGCGCGCCAGTGTTCGCCCCGCTGGATGGGGTGGTCCATAGCTTTCGTAGTAATACGGCCCCGCTTGATTATGGCCCGACGATCATCCTGCAACACATGCTTGCCGAGCAGCAGCTTACTTTCTATACGCTTTACGGCCACCTGAGCGCAGATTCGCTCGATGGTCTCTACGAGGGCCAGCCGATTGCCCAGGGAACGCCTATTGGCAAGATTGGGACATATCCGATCAACGGTGGCTGGCCGCCGCATCTGCATTTTCAGATCATCACTGATCTGCTGGATAGAACAGGCGAATTCCCCGGCGTGGCTCGCCCCAGCCAGCGCGACATCTGGCTGAGTCTGAGTCCTGATCCCAATCTGATCGTCGGCATCCCCTCGGATCGCTTCCCCAGCGATGGGCTGAGTAGTGAGGAGATTCTGCGCCAACGGGCGCAGCACATCGGCAAGTCGTTGAGTATCTCCTACCGGAATCCGCTCAAGATAGTGCGCGGTTGGAAAGAGTATCTCTACGCCGAGGATGGGCGCGCCTATCTGGATGCCGTCAATAATGTGGCCCATGTTGGGCACTCCCATCCGCGCGTCGTCAAAGCTGGACAAGAGCAGCTGGCCGTCCTCAACACCAACACGCGCTATCTGCACGATCATCTGGTGCGCTATGCCGAGCGCCTTTGCGCCACGCTTCCTGAGCCGCTGCGTATCTGTTTCTTTGTCTGCTCCGGGAGCGAGGCGAACGAGTTGGCGCTGCGGCTGGCGCGCGCGCATACCCGACAGCGCGATATGATCGTGATTGACGCGGCCTATCATGGGAACACGACCGCCCTGATTGAGATCAGCCCGTACAAGTTCGATGGACCCGGCGGGCAGGGCGCTCCGTCCTATGTTCACAAGGCGCTGATGCCTGATGTCTATCGCGGCCCATACAAGCGAACCGACCCGCAAGCCGCAAAAAAGTATGCGCGCCATGTTGAGGAAACGATTCAGCAGGTCCAGCAGCGTCAGCGAGGCATCGCTGGATTCATCGGCGAGTCTCTGCTAAGCTGCGGTGGTCAGGTCGTCTTGCCCGATCAGTACCTTCAGGAAGTCTATCACTCTGTGCGGCGCGCGGGCGGCGTCTGCATTGCCGATGAAGTGCAGGTCGGCTTTGGGCGCGTGGGCGCCCACTTCTGGGGATTTGAGACACAGGGCGTTGTGCCGGATATTGTCACAATGGGCAAGCCCATCGGCAATGGGCATCCGCTGGCGGCGGTTGTGACCACGCCTGAGATTGCCGCCTCGTTTGACAACGGCATGGAGTATTTCAACACCTTTGGCGGCAATCCCGTTTCGTGCGCCATAGGGCTGGCGGTGCTGGATGTCATCGCCGACGAGCAATTGCAGGCAAACGCTCTCACTGTAGGTGATCATTTGCTCGCGGGCTTGCGTGGATTACAGGCCAGGCATCCTTTGATTGGAGACGTGCGTGGGCGCGGCCTCTTCATCGGGGTAGAGTTGGTTCTAAATCAGGAAACCCTGGAGCCAGCAGCAGCGCACGCCTCCTATATTGCCAACCGCATGCGGGATCGCGGCATCCTGCTCAGCACTGATGGTCCATTGCATAACGTGCTGAAAATCAAGCCGCCGCTTGTCTTCACGGAGGCCGATGCCAATTTGCTGGTTGCGACGCTGGATGAGATTCTGGGCGAAGATTTGGTGAGCATCTCGTAAGTTCTTTTGATTCTAGAGAGCGCCACACATTCAAGGGGGTTTGTGCGATGGACAAAGTTCGCTGGGGTATCCTGAGTACTGCCAATATTGGTATCAAAACGGTGATTCCGGCTATGCAGCAGGGCGCCTATTGCGAAGTGCCCGCCATTGCGTCGCAGAGTCTGGAGAAGGCTCAGGCTGCGGCGGCGCGTCTAGACATTGCAAAGGCATATGGTTCGTATGAGGAATTACTGGCCGATCCAGCTATAGATGCGATCTATAATCCTTTGCCGAATCATTTACATATCCCCTGGTCGATCAAAGCCTTGCAGGCTGGCAAGCACGTTCTCTGTGAAAAGCCGATTGCCTTGACGGCTGCCGAAGGGCAGACCCTGGTCGATGCCGCCAGACAGCATCCCCATCTGAAGGTAATGGAAGCCTTCATGTATCGACATCACCCGCAGTGGCGCCTGGCCCGACGACTGGTGAACGAGGGAAAGATCGGCGCATTACAGACGATTCAAACGCTCTTTTCCTACTATCTCGATGACCCGGCCAACATTCGCAATATGGCTGCTGCTGGTGGTGGTGGGCTGCTGGACATCGGCTGTTATGCCGTGTCGGTAGCCCGGTTCATTTTTGGCGCTGAGCCAGAGCGGGTGTGTGGTATCATGGAGTATGATGAGCGCTTCAAGACAGATCGCCTGGCATCAGGCATCCTGGATTTCGGCAAGGGTACTTCGACCTTCACCTGCTCGACGCAGCTATCGCCGTATCAACGGGTGAATATCTTCGGAACCCAGGGGCGGATTGAGATAGAAATCCCTTTCAACGCTCCAACTGATCGCCCTTGTAAGGTCTGGCATCAGTATGGCGACACCAGTGATGAGTTTGCGCTGGATGTCTGTAACCAGTATACCCTTCAGGGGGATGCGTTTGCGCAAGCCATCCTCAACAATACTGATGTGCCGACGCCGATTGAAGACGCGGTAGCCAATATGCGAGTGATTGAGGCTCTCGCCCAGAGCGCCAGGAGTGGCGCGTGGGTTCAAAATAAGGAGTGAGAGCATGCCGCGTATTCTGGATGAGGAGACGCGCCAGGCGACACGCGACCATATCTTACGCCAGGCAGCCAGCGAATTTGCACGGCTAGGCTTTGAGCAAGCCAATATTAATACCATTGCTGAACGGGCAGGCATTGGCAAAGGGACCATCTATCTCTATTTTTCTAGTAAGCGCGATCTGTTCATCTCTATGTTGCAATCGATTGCTCAGCGCCAGCTTGATGCAGCCCAGGTAGCCCTGAAGAGTGGTGAGACAATTCGGGAACAAGTTCAGGCGCTCTTTCTGGCCTTTGTGCATCTGGCGACGGAAGATGCTGATGGTTTTCATGTCTCTATGAGCGCGCTCTATGGCGTCAACCGCGTGTTCCAGGATGAGGCGCTTGTGCTGCTGCGGGAATATGTAGCTTTGATACGTGAGGCGCTGGCCCAGGATGCGACAGGAAGCAATATCGCTCTTGCCGATCTGGATGCCAGCGCCCTCTTTATCCTCTCTGCGACAGAATCGTTTGTACTGTCAGCCAGGGTGCTAGGCTACAGCGAGTATAAACTGGCGGAGTTAGCTCCGCGCATCGCTGAACTAGTCCTGTGTGGTTTGGAACAGCCTGATTCTCTCATCCCCCGGCCTGCTGCACAGCCGTAATCAGCAATGGCAGCAGAACAGCAGCGTTGGGTGTCCCCCAGCCAGTTGCCAGGTCCCAACCTGGCCCAGCCTGGAAGCCAGAGACTCCATCCAGACTGTTATCGCCGCTGGTAATATCGTGGAAGCCCTTGCCCGCAAGCTGGTAGAGGGCAGGATTCAAGAATCCCAACGGCTTCCCAGCCATCTGATCGGCAATGGCGACGAGTCCGGCCCATTGAGGCGACGCCGCGCTGGTCCCGCCAATCGCGCTCCAGCCCGGTATATCACCAGGGAAGGAGTGATAAAACGCGAAGTTGACCGCCGCGCCCCAGGAAACATCAGGAATAGCGCGTTTACCGTTCAGCGTTGTCTGGTTTGGCAGGTTTTTCTGCCAGTCAGGCTCGGCATAAAACTGGCTGAGGCCACCGCCGCTTGCCCCTCCCTCATTCCAGACACGCTCGCTCCCGTAATCGCCTGAAGGATCCTTCAGGGTGAGTTTTGTGCCACCCACTGCTGTCACCAGCGGATCAGATGCCGGCCAACCCACATTGGGATACGTATAGGGTGTACCGCCATCTTTAGGACAGTTGCTGCCTGTTGGGCCATCATCGCCAGAGGACGCGAGGAAGGTGATATGCTCCGTCATGCCGCGTTGGTAAACCTTTTGATCATAGTCCTTCAGCAAATCTTGTCCATTGCCAAGACCTTGACCGCAAGCATCTCCTACCAATGTTGGCTCCGAAGCGCCGTAGCTTTGTGAGATCACCTGGCCCAGATGGTGATCCATTGCGTAAGTGGAGAGGTGCTCAAATTGAGGAAAACCCTGAACGCCCTCCGTCTCATCCTTAGGGCTGACGAGCAGCACGATGTTAGCGCCAGGCGCTATGGCATGCGCCCACTCGACATCCAGCGTCGTCTCATCCTCCCAGCCAACCTGATCCATATTGGACGGATCAACATTCACCTGTCCAAGCGGATATTCCACATCAAACTTGGGAGGATCAGGCAGGCCAAAGGTCTGATCAAAGGTTTGTAAGTCCTGCTTGATGGTTGGGCTGCCAAATGAATCCAGGATCACGATAGTCATGCCTTTGCCAGTGAAGCCCTTGGCATAGAGTGGGTTCAGATCATAAAACGTCTGCACCTGCTCTGGGCTGAAACAGTCGCCCGCAAGCGTTGAAGCGTTACACTCATCGAGCGCCTGGGCAGCCTGAGGGCCGGGCTTGAATGGATTACCTGCCTGCGATTGTGTGGCCGTCGCTGTAGGTGTGCTGTTTTTATCATTGAAGGTTGGCGTGTTGAGCGCACACGATGAAAGCACGAGGAGCGCCGCCATGAACCCTATTGCTCGCCATCTCATCGAAGAGCCTGGTAGCCTGGTAGAGAGCGTCTGCCAAAAAACCATAAAAACCTGGGCCTGAAGTGCTGCTCCGCTGGCCGCAGCCAACACGCCCTTCCCCTTTCTCATCAACACAAAATAGGCGCATGCCAGCCTGGTATGCTGATACCGCAACCTGTATACCAGCATACCAAAAGTGTTCAAGCCGAAGCAATAGAATAGCTTATAAAAAAGAGAGCTTCTCTAGCTGAAAAGAAACTCTCTGGGTATCCGCATAAGGCGCTCGTAGCGTACCAAGCCTATTTCTGGGTGAGCGCGGCGCGCACATCATCCAAAGTGGGCGTGACCGAGAACGGCTGGCCGACAGATCGGCGCGCGCCTTTGATGTCTTTGAGGCCGTTGCCAGTGGCGACAACTATCACGCGCTCGCTTGGACCGATCAGGCCAGACTCCCGCGCCACAATCACGCCTGCCAGCGAGGTCACACCCGCTGGCTCGGCAAAGACGCCGGTTGCCCGCGCCAGACGCGGGATGGCTGCCAGAATCGCGTCATCGCTCACCTTCACATACGCCCCGCCGGATGCCTGCACAGCGCGCAGCGCCTTGGTGGTGTTGCGCGGCTGGCCCACTGCAATACTATCCGCCAGCGTATTGGCTGGAACAGGTCGCAGGGCTTCGCCTGTGCGAAAGCACTCGTAGATCGGCGCGGCGCCTTCCGCCTGCACGCCCAGCAGACGTGGCAGTCGGCTCAAGACGCCGAGCTTGTGCATCTCGACCAGCCCCTTCCAGATGCCCGCGATGGTGCAGCCATCGCCAACCGCGACGGCCAGCCAATCGGCCATGTTGTCCTGAAGCTGCTCGCCGACCTCCAGGCCGCAGGTCTTCTTGCCCTCCACCAGATAAGCGTTAATAGCGCAGTTGCGGTTATACCAGCCAAACTCCGCCGCTGCGTCCATTGCCAGATAATATGCCTGGTCATAGGAGCCACGCACGGTGAAGACCGTTGCGCCATAGACCAGCAGTTGCGTGACCTTCGCCTCTGGCGCAGTTTCAGGGACGAAGATAAAGGCGCGCAATCCCATGTTGGCGGCAAAGCCCGCCAGCGACGAGGCCGCGTTGCCGGTGGATGCGACGCTGATCGTATCGCGCCCCAGTTCTGCCGCCCTGGTCACGCCGATGGCCGAGGCGCGGTCCTTGAACGAGCCGGTTGGATTGCGCGTGTCATCCTTGATGAGCAGCCCACCCAGCCCAAGCTCGCGGGCAAACTGCGGCGCGTCGTAGATCGGCGTCATGCCCAACTGAAGCGTGGGCAGCCGCGCGCTCTTCCCCACCGGCAGGACTGGCAGATAGCGCCAGATGCTTTGCCGTCGGTCATTCGCCAGCGCCTCTTTATTCAGTTCCCGGCGTGCCAGATCATA
>Ga0209166_10002876_pt1 | contig 12715 bp, 9 predicted proteins | sample Coa_R1_3_FD_187151 | JGI IMG/M metagenome (GOLD analysis project Ga0209166, IMG submission 187151) | Surface soil microbial communities from Centralia Pennsylvania, which are recovering from an underground coalmine fire - Coalmine... | ecosystem: Environmental > Terrestrial > Soil > Unclassified... | reverse complement strand
GGTCCCCGACGAGGACGTTATCGTCCTCAACGCCACCCGCGGCCTGCGCAAGGAGCGCAACCTGCGGCGCGATCCGCGGATGAGCCTGTGCATCGAGGACGGCATGCGCTATGTGACCCTCGCGGGCCGGGCAGAACTCGTCGAGGATCGTGAACGGCAGGCGCTCGAGGTCAACGCGCTCATCGCCCCGCGCTACATCGGCCAGCGTCTCGGCTCGCGGCGATGGACGGTCATCGCGGGCTCGGACCGAGTCGGCATCCGCATGCACGTTGAAAAGGTCCACGCCCGGGGTCTCTAGTATCATGAGCGCGCCGAGGACGCGGTGGACCCAGCCCAGCCCGTAGAGCGGGTACTCGACGCCAGCGCCCCTGGTGCTCTGGCCGGGGGCGACTCGCCGCACGCTATCCAGGTCTATGCGCTCGGCAGTTTTCGCGTGTTCGTCCATGGTGACGCGCTGGGCGACGACGCGTGGCATCGCAAGAAGGCGCGCCAATTGTTCAAGCTCCTGCTCAGCCGCCTCAACCGCCGGGCAGCCAAGGACGAGGTCATCGAGTTGCTCTGGCCCGAGTCCGATCCCGAGACCGGCTCGACCAACCTGCGCTCCGCCATTCATGCCATGCGGCGTGCCCTCGGAGCCCTCGCCGCGCAGTCCGGCGGCGCCCTGGTGGTCGCGGACCGGGATTCCGTGTGGCTCCGCTCGGACGCGGACGTGTGGCTGGACGCCGACGAGTTCGAGCAAACGCTCGAGCAAGCGCGCCACGCTCCGGACCCGATGGCGCTGCTCCGACATGCGGACGTCCTCTACGCAGGGGACTACCTCCCCGAGGACCTGTACGAGGACTGGGCGGCTGAGCGCCGCGACAACCTCAAGCGCGCGTGGAGCAGTTTGCAGTTCCAGCTGGCTCAACAGTGGGAGAGCCGCGGCGACGCGGATGCCGCCGCCCGTGCGTTCCAGCGGCTGCTCCGGGCCGATCCATGTGACGAGCGCGCGGCTCGGGAGCTGATGGGTCTGCTCACCCGGCACGGCCGTCGATCGGAGGCCATCCGGGTCTACCAGCGACTCGTCCGCGCGCTGCGCGAGGATCTCGACGTCGACCCGTCGCAGATCACCACGGTCCTCTTCGAGACCGAGGTCCCGCGCGCGCACGACCCCGCGCCCGCCGGCGCTGCACCGCGGGAGCATCCCGAACAGACGCGGACCACGCCCAGGAGCCCCGCCGGTGTCAGCGGTGGACCGTCGCGGCTCCACAATTTGCTGGCGCAACCCGGTGTCCTTGTCGGTCGCGGCCAGGAAAGCGCCGCGGCACAGGCGCAGCTCCTGCGGTCTGACGTGCGGCTGCTCACCTTCCTCGGGCCCGCGGGGTGTGGCAAGACACGCCTGGCCATGCACGTCGCCAACGAGCTCCTGTTCGAATTTGCAGACGGCGTGTGGTTCGTCGATCTGTCGGTGGTGCGCGACGCCGATCGCATCGTGTTCGCTATTGGCCGGACGCTCGAGGTTGCTCAGCCGGTGGGGGGCCAGTCATATGCGCAGCGCCTGATCCAGACCATCGCCGACAACCGGGTGCTGCTCGTGCTGGACAATTTCGAGCAGGTGGTGAGCGGCGGACCGCAGGTGGCAGAACTCGTGGCGGGCTGTCCGAACCTGAAGGTCCTGGTGACCAGTCGCGAGCCACTCCACGTGCGCTGGGAGCATGAATTCCAGGTCCCGCCACTCGCTGCACCCCGCACCGCGGCGCCAGCCTCACTGGCGGCGGTCAGGGAGTCGCCGGCGGTGACGCTCTTCGTGCAGCGTGCCCACGCCATCAAACCCGAGTGGCGTCTCTCGGACGCCAACGCCGGCGCCGTTGCGGAACTGTGCGTTCGCCTCGATGGTTTGCCGCTGGCAATCGAGTTGGCCGCCGCCCGAATCAAACTGTTCACGCCTGAGGCGATGCTGGCCCGGATGGACCGGCGACTGGAATTGCTGACCGGCGCATCCCGCGATGTCCCCGAGCGGCATCGTGGTCTTCGACTCGCCATCGAGTGGAGCCATAACCTCCTCTCCAGAGCCGAGCGGGCGGCGTTCCGCGGGATGGCGGTGTTTGCCGGTGGATGGACACTGGATGCGGCGATCGACCTGTGCACGGAGCCAGCGGGTATCGGACCGGATGTGCTCGAGCAACTGGAAGCCCTCGCCGACAAGAGTTTGTTGCGGGTCGAGCTGCAGCTGGACGGCGAACCGCGATTCTCGATGCTGGAAACGGTCCGCGAATTTGCGCTGGCGGAGCTCGCAAAATCTGGCGAGCTGGCAGCCACCCAGCAGCGCCACGCGCTGTGGTGCGTGCGGCTGGTCGAGACGGTCGAACCGGAGTTGAGCGGGCCGCGGCAAGTGGCATATTTCGAGCAGCTCGAGCGTGAGCACGACAACCTGCGCGCGGCCCTGCGCTGGTCCTTCGACGGCGGTGATCCGTTGATTGGCGTCCGGCTGGCTGCCGCGCTTGGCCGGTTCTGGGAGATCCGCGGTTACCTGCAGGAGGCTCACCAGTGGCTGACGCAGGCAGTCGGCATTCGGTACGGTGTCCCACCGGCAACGCGCGCAAAGGTGTGCACGGTGGCGGGCCACGTCGCATTTCTCCGCGGCGAGTACGACGCTGCACGCACGCTACTCGAAGAGAGCGTGACGCTCTCGCGGGGCGCAGCCGACGCACCGGGCGTCGTTCAGGCACTGATCAACCTGGCACTGGTCGCCATGACGCGTGCGGACACCGCGCAGGCCAGCGCACTTCTGCACGAGAGCCTGGATATTGCCGGCAACCTGGCTGACAACCCGAGCGTGGCCCTGAGCCTCAATTTACTCGGACAGAATGCCTACTATCGCGGCGAGCTCGCGGAGGCGCACTCGCTGCTGGAACGCAGCCTCGACCTCCGCCGCGCGGAGGGCAATCGTTGGGGCACGGCCCAGGCGCTGTGCGATCTGGGCCAGGTGTGCCACGCCGAAGGCTTCGCGGCGGTGGCGCGAGACCTGCATGCGGAGGGTCTGGCGATCTGGCGGGACCTGTCGGATGTGTGGGGGCTGGCGTACGCGCTCGAGGGCTTCGCGGTGCTGTTCGGCGCGCGCAGCCCCGAGCGAGCCGTGCGGCTGGTGGCCGTCGCAACCGCGGCGCGCGACCGCGTCGGCATTCGTCCGTTACCCGGTCGCGAGACCAACCTGCAGCAGACGCTGGGCGAGTGCGCCCGCGCGCTCGGCGACGACGCCTACGCCGCGGCCTGGGCCGCCGGCCGCGCCAGCGGCCTGGACGCGGCGATCGACGACGTGCTCGAGACGGTCACCTGACTGATCGCTTTATAGTCGCTGCGGGTCGACCGCGTGAGCAACCTGGCACGCCGAACAGTTCTTGGCTTCGTGCAGCTGATCGTCGTCATGGCGATTGCGCTGTTTGGTGCTGCCGGGACGCTGAATTACCTGCAGGGGTGGGTGTACTTGCTCGTTTTTGTCGGGTCCGCGGCGATGATCACGGTGTACTTGTGGCGCAACGACCCCGGGCTTCTCGAGCGCCGCGTCGATGCGGGGCCCACAGCCGAAAAACAGCCGCTGCAACAACTCATCCAGGCCGTGGCCGCGCTCACGTTCATTGGCTTTCTGGTGGTTCCGCCGCTGGATCATCGTTTTGCCTGGTCGCCGGTGCCGCTGGCGGTGGAGATCGCTGGCGATGTTCTGGTGGCGCTGGGCTTCTTCGCAGTGTATCTGGTCTTCAAGGAAAACTCGTTCACCGCGGCGACGATTGAAGTCGCGACCGGCCAGCAGGTAATTGCCACCGGACCGTACGCGATCGTGCGGCACCCGATGTACGCGGGTGCGCTCGTCATGCTCTGCGGAACTCCGCTGGCGCTCGGGTCCGGGTGGGGCCTGCTGCTGATGGTTCCGATGACGCTCGTCATCATCCTGCGGCTGCTGGACGAGGAGCGGTTTCTGGCAAAGCATCTGACCGGCTATATGGAGTATTGTCAGCGAGTCCGCTACCGTCTGGTTCCATATATCTGGTGATTCGGTGCGCCGGCTCGATCGGCGCCGCGACCCGGTACCAACCCGCCAGAGTAGCGTTATCGCTCAGGACTGCCTCGAACGGCAGGTGTATCCATACCAGATGTTGCGACTCAGGCCGGCACTCTGGATGCCGTCACGCCCGGGTCGGCTGGCGCGAGGGCTCGATCGTCGTAGAGCTGGCGGATTTCCGACATGCCGTCACCCGCCGCATCGAGGAATCGAAATCGACACCTATGCCGGGCGAGCAGTACCGGCGTTGGCGACCATGTAGCCATAGTCGCCTGGATTGACGCGCATCATGCCACCACGGAGCAGAATCATGTACCCGCGCTCGAACGGTGAGCGGATCTCTTCGAGGGTCTCGAACGTGTATGGGCTGACGACCCGTCCGAGCAACGTGCCGCCCGGCACTTCCCGGCCGAGCTGATCCAGGCCGACCTCCGGATACAACACTCCGCCCACACGCGGACGAATGACTGCCATCTCCGTCACGATAGTCTGCCGCGCCGGCTTGAGGACCTCGCCGTCCAGCATGCCCAGTTGCTTCAGCACGTTCATGACGCCCCGCACGCCGTGCTCGATGTAGTGCGCGTCCAGGAAGGACCCGCCGCCCACTTCGGCCGTGAAGAACGGGATGCCCTTTTCCCGCGCCGGCACCGCGAACGTGCCCTGGTACGGCTGCGCGGGTTCGAACAGAAACGTGCTGCCGAACGCCATCGACAACTCGCGCGACCGGTCGAAGATATACACATAGTCGACCGTCGGAAACACGCCGCCAGTGTGCAGGTCCACGTGCACGTCGAGCTGCGACACGAACCTGGTCGACAGCACGTGCGCGATCTGTTCGCTCAGCCAGCCCGTCGGCGTACCCGGGAAGTTGCGGTTCACGTCCAGCATGTCGATCGGAGTGTGGCGGCTCAGATTCTCGAAGGCCAGGCTGTTGGCGATCGGCACCGCCAGGATCGTCCCGCGCAGCTCACCTGGATCGATGCGCGTCAGCACCTGGCGGACAATCTCGTTGGTCAGCGGCTCGTCGCCATGCACGACCGCCGACAGCCCGAGCGTTGGGCCCGGGAACCGGCCCGCCAGTCGATGCAGCGGGATGAAAAGCTCGAAACCACTGGCCAGCGTCGTCACCGGGATCTGTTCGTACGTCATCGCTTCCCTCCTCTCATGTCCGCAAGCGCGGGTCGAGCGCGTCGCGCAGACCATCACCCAGCAGATTGAATCCGAGCACCGTCACGAAGATCGCCAGACCCGGCGTCGTCGACAGGAAACTGTCCTCGCGCAAGAACTGCATGCCAAAGTTGAGCATCGAGCCCCATGACGCCTCCGGCGGCTGGATCCCCAGCCCGAGGAACGAGAGCGCCGCCTCGGCGAGGATCGCGTTGCCCATCCCGAGCGAAGCCAGCACCACCAGTGGTGCCACGGCATTCGGCAGCAGATGCCGCAGCATGATCCGGAACGTGCTCGCCCCCAATGTGCGGGCCGCCCAGGTGTACTCCTCCTCGCGCAAGGTCAGCACGACGGCCCGCGCGACTCGGGCATACGTCGTCCAGTACACCAGCGCCAGCGCGATCAGGACATTGGTCAGGCCTGGGCCCCGCACGGCGACGATGGCAATCGCCAGAATGATGACCGGGAAAGCCAGGAAGATATCGACCAGACGCATGATGATGGCGTCCCAGTAGCCACCCAGATACCCCGCCGCGAGGCCGCCCGCGACGCCGATCAGCCCGGCCAGGACCACCGTGACCACGCCGACCCACAGCGACACGCGTGCGCCGAACAACAGGCGGGCGAGGATGTCACGGCCGAGCTCGTCGGTGCCGAGCGGATGCGCCCCGCCTGGGGGTTGGAGCCGAATCTCCAGCGAGACCAGGTACGGGTTGTACGGCGTCAAGAACGGCGCGAAGATCGCCGCGAGAACGAGTACCGCGATGACGAGCAGCCCAGCCAGAGCCGCTCGGTTGCGGCCCAGCTGAGCCCACGCCCGGGCGCTGTTGCCCCGCGCGGGCGGTCCTGTCGCCGGCACGACCAGGACCCGTGAATCAGCCATAGCGTACCCGCGGATTGATAGCCGCGTACGTCAGGTCGACCAGCAGATTGATCAGCGACACGGCCAGTGCCGTCAGCAGCACGATTCCCTGGACCAGCGGATAGTCGCGTTGGCTGATGGCCTGGATGAGCAACCGGCCAATACCCGGCCAGGCGAAAATCGTCTCGGCAATGATCGCCCCGCCGAGCAGCGTGCCAACCTGCAGACCGACGACCGTCACGACCGGAATCAGTGCGTTGGGCAGCGCGTGGCGACCAATGACCGCAAGCGCCGCGAGACCTTTGGCCCGCGCGGTGCGCACGTAGTCCTGGCCAAGCACCTCCAGCAATGCCGAGCGCACCAGGCGGGAGATGAGCGCGGTCGAAAACGCCCCCAGCGTCAGCGCTGGCAGCACCAGGTGCCTGAGTGAATCCACGAGATCCGCTGGATCACCACTCCCCAGCCAGGACTGCACCCCCAGCACAACTGGCTCGCCGCGCCCGAACGACGGGAGCCAGCCGAGTTGGAGCGAGAACAGCAAGATGGCCAGCATGCCCAACCAGAACACCGGCATCGCGACCCCCGACAGGGCGATCAGCATCGCGGCGACGTCGAACGCCGAGTAGGGAAACACCGCGGCGATCAAGCCGGTCAGCGTGCCGACGATCACCGCGAACGCCATGGCCGCGACGGTCAGCTCGACGGTCGCTGGAAAGCGGTCGCCGATCAATTTCGCGACGGGTTGGCGCTGGAAGATCGAGTCGCCCATCTGACCGGTAACGACGTGGGCAACATACTGGGCGTACTGGATCGGCAGCGGCTGGTCCAATCCCAGCAGGTGCCTTAGCCGGTCCAGCTCCGCCGGCGTCGCGTCCTGGCCGAGCATGACCAGGACCGGATCCCCGGGCGTCATGTGGATCAACGCGAACGTCAGCAGCGACACCCCCAACAGCACGATCACGGTGTGCAGCAGGCGCTGCGCGATATAGCCGGTCGTCTTAACTCGCCGCCAGAGAGACCGTCTTGAAGGACTGCCAGTTCGCCACCGGGTTGATCACGTAGCCTTGCAGCTTCGGCGTGTACATGGCGATGTACTCCTGGTACTGCACGAAGATGTACGGCGCATCGTCGACGATCTGCTTGACCGCGTCCGCATACAGGGTTTTGGCTTTGCTCTGGTCGAGCGTCGTCCGCGCATCTTTGAGCAGCTTGTCGACCTGGTCGTTCCGGTACTTGCCGTAGTTGGCCGTCCCGTCAATGGTGAACTGACGGAATGTCGCCCGATCCGGGTCTGACAGGTTCAACCAGCCGATCACACCTACCTGGAACTTGCCGTCCTGCACGTCCTGGAAGAAAGCGGGAAACTCGACCGTATTGGTCGTCGCGTCGATGCCGACTTTCTGAAACTCGCTCTGCAGCACCTGGATCAACTGCTTGCGATCCGGGTCCTCCGAATGCGTGCGCACGACCAGCGACAGCTTCTGGCCGCCTTTGCTGCGTGTGCCGGTCGCGCCGGCCGTCCAACCCGCCGCGTCAAGCAGCTGTTTGGCGGTCTCCGGGTTGTAGTCGTAGGCTGGCACGTCCGCCGAGTAGGCCCACATCCCCGGCACGATCGGCCCGTTGGCCGGTTTACCGATGCCTTTGTAGATTGTGTCGATGATTTGTTGTTTGTTGACCAGGTGCGACAACGCCTGGCGCACGCGCTTGTCGCTGAGCATGGGATCAGCCGTATTCAGGTTCACGTAGGTGTAGCCGGCAGCCGGGGTGCGATCCACCTTCAGCTTGGCGGCAGTCTGGACCCGCGACACGTCCTGCGGCGAGACCGGTGACTGCACGAAGTCAAGATCGCCGCTCTCCAGGCCAACCACGCGTGCGGAGTTGTCGGGCACCACTTTGACCTGGACACGGTCCAGGTTCGGCCGTCCGGCGTAGAAGCCCTCGTTGGCCGAGAGCGTGATGCTGTCGCCGCTGGTCCAGGTATCAACTTTGAACGCGCCGGTGCCGATCGGATGCGTGCCAAAGTCAGACTTCTCGGCCGCCGCCTGGGGCACGATGGCCAGGTCCATGTACGACAGGAACGGCGCAAATGGCGACTTCAGCGTAAAGCTCACGGTGTTCTTGTCGGTCGCCTCGACTTTGTCGACCGTCAGGTAGAACGCTCGAGTCGGCGAGTTGAAGTTGGGATCGAGGACCGACTCGTAGGTGTATTTCACGTCGCTGGCGGTGAGGTCCGTGCCATCGTGGAACTTGACACCCGGACGGAGGTGAAAGACCCAGGTCGTGGCGTCTGGGTTGTCCCACTTTTCGGCAAGATCTGGCACGGGCGTGAAGTCGGGATTGATCGCGACCAGACCGTTGAAGGCGAGCTCGCGGATCCGGAAGCCGGACGTGTTCTTCGTCAGGCGGGGATCGAGGGAGTCGGCGTCGACGTCCAGGCCGACGCGCAGCGTTCCGCCCCGCCGCGCCTGACCGGTCGTGGTGGCTGGCGCTGTCGTCGGCTGTGCGGTGGCCGGCGCGCTCGTGGTCGGCTGGGCGGCGGTGGCCGGCCTGGCTGTTGGCGCGGCTCCGGCGCCAACCTGGGCGGGTGCACCGGCGGTGGGGGCCGGCCCGCCGCTCGATGGAGACGGGCCGCACGCTTCGACGAGTAGCATCACACTGGCGCCCAGCGCGATGCGGAGCAGATCGCGCCGACTCGCGCGGCGCGCCTCAGGATGCATAGGCCTATCCTAGCCCCGGTGCGTTAGCCGTGTCGCTGCAGCAGATCGTGCAGGCTGCCGCCCAGGACACGCTCCATCGCGGCGGGCGGGATGAACTCCGCGCAGTGCGTGCGAATCACCTCCAACGTCTGCCGATACGTCATCGCCCAGCGCACTGGCGGGTAGTCCGAGCCCCAATGCAGCCGCTCTGCGCCGAAATGCTCGTAGAGCGCGCGCACGATGTACTGGCTGGCGGCGTGCGGGTACTCCCAGCCGACGGGCGTCGCGTAGTGAAAGCCCGACAGCTTGATGTGGATGTTCGGCAGCCTGGCCGAAACGAGGATGTCCTTCAACGCCGCGCCATCCGGCCCCTGGTCGGTCACCGGGTAGCCCATGTGGTGGCACACGAAGGGCGTCGCCGGAAACTGCTCGGCCAGCCTGCGCAGCGCCGGCTGGAGATGCACCGGGAGGTGGATGCTGACGATCTGGTTCAACCTGGCAGCCGCGTTCAGAAACGCCTGGCCGTCATCGGCGAAGAACCACGCGCCATCGTCGTCGGCGTCGACGTAGTGGGTGAAGCCGCGCAAGTTGTAGGTGCGTACCGCTTCGGCCAGCCGATCGGCGGCGCCCGGGACGTGATACGTCGGCGTCCACATGCAGTCGACGTCGGCAAACTGAAACAGGCGCTCAGGAAAGCGCCGCACGGCTTCGGCGGCATAGTCGTTGTTGTCAGGGTTGTGCTCGATCCGGGCGGCGACCAGGACGGCCTGGTCCACCCCGCACGCGTCCATCTCGAAGATCAGCTGATCGACCGCCGGTCGGCTCTCCGGATCCGGCACCGGCGGCGAGTACGGCCAGTACCGCCACGCGTGGCAGTGCGAATCGACGATCACGCGGCACCCATGGCGCCCAGCATACCGAGGAACACCGGATGCGGCGCGTCGGGTGTTGAGCGGAGTTGTGGCTGGTAAAGCGTCGCGACGAAGAACGGATGCTCGGGCCGCTCGATCGCGCGGACCGCGCCGTCGGCCTCGACGCCGCCCACCCGCATCCCGAAACTCGCGGCCAGCTCTTCGAACCCTGGGGCGAGGCCGTAGTTGCAGGTGGTGTACTCGACAACTCGCGGGCTGCCGGCGTGCAGGCTGGCCAGTCGCGTGCCCGCCGTCAGTTCAACCGTGATCTGCTGGCCATCCAGCGAGCAGGCCAGGGCGCTGATGACCGGCGTGCCGCCAGGGCCGTATTCCGCGTGGGCCGCGTCGTCGATGCCAGCCAGGGAGCGAGCATGTTCTACCAGAACATGTTGGAAGCCCCCTCAAGTGCCGACCAGCGGGATACCTCGCTCGCGCGCACAGCGGATGCTGCTCAGGACCGCTTCTGCATCACGGTATGGGCTGCCCGGACCAATGACCATGGCCGAGCTCGAGACGACGTCCGATTGGCCAAGCGTGTCCGTCGCCAGCACCTGCACGTCCAGCTCGAGCCCGAGCGCGGCGGCCGCATGGTCGATCGCCGCGAGCGTGGCCGCGTGGTAACGCTGCGTCGGCGCGAGATCCATCAGCACGCGGATTGACGGGCGAGACATCAGCCATCAGGGTATCGGACGCCCCGCCAGTTTGGCTGAGCTAAGATCAGCTCTCGTCCGACGGCGGTCAGCTGGCCCGGCAGCCAGTCGGGCGTTCCGAATACCCTCAGACGATGACCACGACGATCGACGATGCCACGCTACTCGCCAGCCTGCGAGCGACGGTCCCACCAGCATCGGCCAGCCTGAGTGCGCCGGTGAGCGGCCGGGTCGAGGTACTCCGCGACCGCGCCGGCGTGCCGCACGTGTATGCGCGCTCGACCGCGGATGTGTACTTCGGCCTGGGGTTCGCCATGGCTCAGGATCGACTGTGGCAAATGGATCGTCTGCGCCGCCGCGCCCTGGGTCGCCAGGCCGAGATTCTTGGCGAGGCGTATGTGGCGAGCGACCTGATGCACCACGCCGTGGGCATTCCGGCGATCGCCGCACGCGAGGTCGAGCGCACCGACGCGCCAACGCGCACGCTCCTCGAGAGTTTTGTCGCGGGGATCAACCGCCAGATCGAAGCGTGCGGGCGCGAGCTGCCGATCGAGTTCAGTCTGCTGAACTACGAACCGGAGCCATTTACGGTGCGCGACACGCTCGCGATCCTCCGTGGGGAGTGGTGGTCGCTCAATGGCCGGCTGCAAAATCTGACGATTGGCGAGGCGGCCCGGCTGCTGCCCGACCACCTGCAGGCGGCGTACCTGGAACCGGAAGCGTCAGAGATCCGGATTCTGCCGCCGGGCAGCCCGTACCCGGTCGGTGATCCGAGTATCCAGCCGTCGGGCGATGCGGCGGTCGGCACCGGCGATGGTACCGGCAGCAACAATTGGGCGGTGGCGGGCTCCCACACCGCGTCCGGACACGCGCTGTTGTGCGGGGACCCGCATCAGCCGTTCTGGCTGCCGTCGAGCTGGTACGAGTACGCCGTCCATGGGCCGGAAGATGACGCCGCCGGCGCCGGCCACCCGGGTGCCCCGGGACTGTGGTGGGGCATGAACGGCAGGATAGCCTGGGCGATCACCAACAACGCCGCGTCGCAGCGTGACCTGTACCGTGAGGAGGTCCACCCGACCGATCCGAGTCTCTACCGCGATGGGGCTACCTGGCGCCGCTTCGACGAGCGCACCGTTGAGGTCCGCGTGCGCGACGCCGCATCCGTACGACACACCCAGCGGGCCACCGTCCGCGGCCCGATTGTCAACCACGTCGTGCCGGCGCTCGCGGCCGACGGCGGCGACCCGCCTCTGGCGCTGCGCTGGGTGGGCCAGGATCACCTCGACGACGCGCGCGCGGTCATCGCGATCGGTCGCGCCAGTGATTGGGACACCTTCCGCGCGGCACTGCGCGACTGGAGCGTGGCCGCTTTCAACTTCGTCTATGCCGACAGGTCTGGTCGAGTGGGGTACCAGTGCGCTGGCCGCGTGCCAATCCGCGGCCGGGTCGCGCGCGGCTACCGCGACGCGCATGAGCCGGCCGACCAGTGGCGCGGCACCATCCCGTTCGAGGCCCTGCCGCACGTCGTCGACCCCCCACGCGGCTACGTCGCCAGCGCCAACGAGCGCGCGGCGCCAGACGACTACCCCTACCCGTTGTACGGGAGCTGGGGCGGCGGTCAGCGTGCCGAACGGATTCGGCAGACACTTGAAGGCAGCGATCAGCCCGACCGAACCCAGAGCGTGGCGTTGCAGAACGACGTGAAGAGTTGCCGCGCCGAACGGCTGTGTCCACCGCTCGTAAATTGGTTGGCACGGGCCGCACATCCAGGCATCGTCGCGTTGCGCGCCGCGCTCGCGGCGTGGGACTATGGCTATACCCCCGACACCGCCGCCCCGACGCTCTTCGAAACGTTCATGGAGGTCTGGCAGGACCGCGTTGCGCGTGAACGCTTCCCGGCGGAGCTTGTGCCGCTGGTCCGGGGCCAGGGTGGGTCAGCCGCACGCTTGATCGAGCGCGGAGACCTGGCCTGGTTCAGTGGCGACCTGCGACTGGAATTGGAGGCCGCCGCGGGTGGAGCCATGGATCTGGTGCGGACGCGCCACGGCGCCGATCCGGCCGGCTGGGCCTGGGGCAAGGTGCACCTGGCACACTGGCGTCACCCACTCAGTACGCCGGCGCGCGAGTGGCTCGATATTGGGCCAACGCCCGTCGATGGCGGCGGGGACACCGTCCGTAACACCGGGGTCGGGCAGCCGGCTTTCAGCGCCTCGAGCGGGGCCGAGTACCGAATGGTGGTCGATTTCGCCGAGCCCGACCGATTTCTCGCCGTGCAGAACATTGGCAACTCCGGCCAGCCCGGCAGCCCCCACTACGCCGACCAGTTTCCCGCGTGGTTGGCCGGCGAGTACCACACCGTCGCCCTGCACCGGCCGGACGTGGAGCGCGACCTC
>Ga0209166_10002874_pt1 | contig 12718 bp, 11 predicted proteins | sample Coa_R1_3_FD_187151 | JGI IMG/M metagenome (GOLD analysis project Ga0209166, IMG submission 187151) | Surface soil microbial communities from Centralia Pennsylvania, which are recovering from an underground coalmine fire - Coalmine... | ecosystem: Environmental > Terrestrial > Soil >... | reverse complement strand
TCCAAACACTTGTTGGGCAAACACCAGGATAATCAGCAGGCCCCAGATCACCACATCCTCGTGGGAGAACCAGTTCTCCTGAGCGGGCCCGAGCACACCATTGTTGATCAGTGCGAACTTCCGATACAGGCCCTCGATGGCAGACAGACTCACCAACACAAAGACGAGGTTGAGCAGGGTCCGCACATGCGCTCGAGTACGGATGACATTGGCTGTCAGGATGTAGGCCAGGAGCATGCTGAACAGGAATCGCGACTCCCAGAACGAGTAATTGGGATTCGCCCCGCTGAGCAGTCCGCGAGCCAGGCCAAACACCAGCATGCCGCCAAACAAAAGAATCGGGCGGCCGAAGAACCCCAAACGGAAATCCACCTGTCGGCGCATCGTCGCCTGGGCCAACCACAGCGCCGAAGCCAGGAGGACAAGGACCTCGATCGGAATTATGATGGCGCCGTTGAGGCCCAGGGTGGTCTGGAGCGAGAAGTTGATGTACCGGCCCGGCAGCATGAACGGGTCCTGGGCCATCCCATCGAAGAACAAGACCACGCCAAACAGCAAATACAGGCCATAGCGCGGACGTACGCAGATCGCGGTGACGGCCACCAGGACCGCCATCCCAGCCACCACGAGAATATCGATGGTGAGAACGAGCCGGGCCAGAAGCAGGGACAGGCCGACCGTCAACGCCGAAAGGATGATGATGCGACGCCGACGCGTCCCTTCGATCCAGGTTGTCGAGAATTGGCGAGGGCCGAAAACGGCAGCCATCAGGCCCCGTGAATCCTGCTCATGTCATATACCACGGCCTCAGGAAGTAGATCCCAGTGAGCGCCGCGGCGATCACGACACATAGCGCAGCCTCACGGCGGCCGAAGTCTCTGGCGAATATGCCCAGGCCCGCGGCGGCGAATATCGCCAGGAGCATCATGCTCACCGGTGGCCCCCAGCGCTCACATGCCGGCCAGTCGACGCAGCCACCCTGGGATGGCAGACGCCGTGCCGTTGATGACGACGCCTCGCAGTTTGCCTTCTTCAATCTGCTCGACGGCGCGATTCAGCAGCGCCACCGGCGTAAGGCCCGCGCGAACGACGCAGATGATGCCATCGGCAAGATCGGTCAACAGGATGGCATCGCTATTGACCAGTATCGCAGGCAGGTCCAGGATGATGACGTCGTAGCTCTGCCGCATCGAGTCCACGATCGCCGCCATTCGACTGGACCGCAGGGGTCGCCCGGGAATGTTCCCGAGGACACCGGCCGGGACGACGTGCAAATTCTCGAGAAAAGTCGGCCGACACGCGCCGAGCAGTGGCTCGCCGTTGATCAGGCAGTCCACGAGGCCGGGGCTGGACTCGGTGCCGAAGTCGTCGGCGAGGATGGGCTTGTCCAGGTCGGTCTCCACCAACAGCACGCGACGCTCCGGGAAATCCTGGGCAATGGTCACCGCGAGCCCGACGCCCACTGTCGTTTTGCCCTCGCCCGCGACCGCGCTGCAGATCGCGAGCACTTCGGAGGTGAAGCCGGTGCCGGCGCGGGTATAGATGCCGCGGAAAAGCTCGTCGCTTTCCGGGAACAGCCATTCACGCTGTGCGTCGGATCCCTTCGCGAGGGCGCCGCCGCCTCGGCTGGGCCGCAGCGAACTCGAGCGGGTGGACTTCGTTTCGACTTCAGACTCGGTCAAGGTGGTCACTTACTTTGTCCCTGCTGCGGGCAATGCCATGCCAGCGGTTGCGCCGATCGCTCGCCGCGTGGCTCCTGAGCGCAGCTTCTTCGGTACGTTCTTCAGGTTCAACGCGGGGACCAGACCCAGCACCCGCAGCCCGGGGGCGAGATCCAGCTCTGAGCGGACTGACCGATCGCCGGCGACGAGCAGAACCAGCAGCACGCCGGTCAGGCCGAGCCCCGCGAGAAACGCCGCGATCGGATAAATGATGAGCTTCTTCAACTGATTCACCGGCGCGATTTGCAGTTCTGGCGGGTCCAGGACTTGAAAACCGTACTGCAAACCCTGGGCCGACATCATCGCATCCTGCTGCGCCTGGTTGAGCGCCGCCTGGGCACCATTCACGTCCGCTTGTGCTGCCTGCAGGTTGGACTGAAACGCACCGAGCTTTGGATCAAGCATCGCGGCCGTGATATTGGACTGCGAAGGGTCAATCGCCGTGTCGGTACCGTCGGTCTGGCGTGCCGCGCTGTATCGACGCAAATCCAGACTGGCCTTACTCAGCGTTTGCTGGGCGTCCTGCAGCCGCGACTGGTAGAAGTCGACCGCGACGCTGGCCTGGTCCGCCTGGTCGGCCGCGCTCTTCTCCTGGTACGCATCGACAATGGATTTGCACAATTCATACGACAGCTGCGCCGTACCTGCCTGGACCTTGATCACCAGGAGATGCTCACTGGTGGTCGCTCCGACTGTCGGCGCGGAGCCAACCGTCACCCCACGGGTCATCAGGTCGGCTACGCGCGCCTGGCCGGCCACCGAGTTGAGGAGCGGGGCGAGTGACGTGCGCCCCGCCACGTCGGCGACAAAGGCTCGCGTGCGCAACAGCTCGCTCAAACGGCCAGCCTGAGTCTGAACTGCGCTTACCCATGCGCTGGTCCCGTCTTTATTGCTCAAGTACGCCGGGCGGTCAATCCAGACGCTCACGGATGTCTCATAAGTCGGGGGCGTGGTCATCACCGCGATGGGGACCACGACTGCCGGAATGAGGATTGGAGGCAATAACAGCAACAGCTTATGTTGGAAGAATGCCTCGAGCAATTTTCTGATCATGCGGCCCTCCTGGCAACCGGGTGAGCTTTCACCAGCACTCGGACGAAGTCCAGGAGGAGCCGGTTGTTGCGCTGAGCGTCGAACTTTTGTCGGGCGAGAGCGTACCCGGCCCGAGACATGCGCTGCCGGCGAGCGGGGTCATCAACGAGCGCGGTCAGGGCCGCGGTCAGCGCTGCGCCATCGCCAGCCGGAATAATCAGCCCGGACTCATCCAGCTGAACACACTCGGAGATTGCTCCCACATCGGTCGCAATCACGGGTAAGCCAGCGGCAGCAGCTTCCATCAGCACCAGACCTAAACAATCGGCATTTGTCGGCAGGACAAACAGGTCTGCATCGGCGAAGAGCTGTTGCAGGGCCGGACTATTTGCCTGCAAACCAGGATGGACGACCACGTTGCGCTGTTGCGGCACCTCGTACTGGGTGGCCATGTGGAGCTCGCACCGTTCGCCAAGTGCTCCCCGCATTGCCTCGAGCAAGGCCGGGCCACCTTTGCGGCGGAAATCTCCACCGACAAATAAGATCCGCACCGGACCCTCCGACCGAACGCGCTCGGGTGACGAGAGGCGAGCCCGACCGACGTCAAAATACGACGGTGCAGCGCCCGGGGCCAACACGCGGACCCGATCGTCATCAACCCCGTAGTCGTCGATCAACGATCGACGGGCCCACTCAGACCAGGTAACGAGCCCTGCGGCGGCATGAAATGCGCGCCAGTTCAAGTGATATTTCTGCCGGTCGATCAGGCCGCGGCCGGCCGGTCGGTGATTGTAGTGTTTGCCCAGCGTATCGTAGTTGATCGGCGTGGCGTCGAGCGAGATCAGCGTCGGCACCTGACGCATCATGTTGATGGAAAAGAGCGAGGCCACCTGGGTATGAAAGACGACGGCGTCGAGCGGAGTTCGCGCCCGCGTCGCGTCGAGGGCACGTCTCGCCCGCCAGCTCGCTCGAACCGACCACGTATTCCGCAACACTGGCACAAGCCGCTCGTGTCCCTGAACGTCAAACGGGATCGGCAGCCAGACTGGTTCGATGTCTGCTTGCTGGTCGGTGAGTTCGCGTAGGTTCTGATAGTGCGTCACGTGCCCGAGCGCCTGCTCCATAACAAACGCTGCGCGAACGGTCTGCATCACGAGTTGGGCTCTTCCATCGTGCTATCCCACATTCTGGGTACAGTCTGCACCAACGCCCGTGTCAGGTAGGTAGAGATACGGTTGACCGACCCCTCGCTCAGGGCGATGCGGTGCATTAGCGTCGTATCAACTCGATGCCGCGCCCGTCGAAGACCTGGTTAGAGTCTCCCGGTGCATCGAAGCTCATCGAGAACATGACCAGCAAGATCACAGCCAGGGTGGCCACCACCAGGAGACCCAAAACGGCTGCTGCCCCGTTTGGCATCGTAAAGCGGTCTCCGGTTGGGCGCTGTTGCGACCCGGCCAGGCGGACGGACAGCGCCCGGGCGCCGGCCCTGACGGGCGCGTTCGGCATGCCTCGGCCGTGGTCGGCGTGGACCACCCGCTCGAAGCGGTGCGCGCGCGAGCACTCGAGGTCGTAGCGTGCCCGACCCTGTGGATCGCTGAGCACGCGATAGGCGTCGTTGACATCCCGAATGCGCTGAGCTGCTTCAGGCGTTGCGTTCAGATCAGGATGGTAGTAGCGGGCCAGGACGCGGTACGCCGCCTGGATCACTTCCTGGCTCGCGCGCGGGCTGATCTGCAGGAGCTCGTACAGGTCGACCAGCTCGCGTCGACGTACTTCAGGGGTGCCGGCTGGCCGCTTGGGACCGGGCACGTCCTGCGTCATCAGGCCGGCCCGGCCAGGACCATCTGGCCCTCGGTTAGCCCACTCACGATCTCGACGCTGTCGGCTGTGCTGAGCCCGACTTGCACGCTCACCAGGTGGCGGATAGTACCCTCTTGAACTTCGACCGTTGCGCGTCCGCCGGACTGGCGCACGGCGCTCTTTGGAACCACCAGCACATCTTGCCTGACCCCAAGATGCAACGTCACTTGGACCGGCGTACCAAGCTTGGGAGTCTGGTCCTCCGCCCAGCTGACGTCCATGTTGGCGGATGCACCCAGGCTTCCATCGGGTGTCCCGGGGGTGACGCTCGAAACCGTGGCCGCTGCGTTCACCGCGGTGGTGCCGGTCCCGATCTGAATGTCCGCTGACTGCCCAACCGCGACCCGTTTCGCCTGGGAATCGTCCAGATCGATGCGCACAATGGGCGGTCCTGGTCTCGCCAGAATGATCACTGGCTTGGACGGAGCCGGCATCTCACCTGGCTTCGTCTGGATCGAGACGACCGTTCCATCAAATGGAGCGCGCAGATGCGTGTTGTCCAGCGCCGCCTGTGCCGCGGCAATGTCGGCCTGGTCCTGGATGATGACCTTCTGCAACGGCGCGATGTCGGGCCCCGCGGCATCGGTGACCGTCGGCGCCTGGCTGGCGTTGTCAAGTGCGGCCTGTGCGGCCCGCACCTGGTCCTCAGCCGAGTTCAGTTCAGCTGGCGTCGGATGGCTGTAGACCTCGTCGCGGATGGCGGTCACCTCGGCAAGCGCGTGCTTGGTCGCTTCCAGCTGGTGTTCCGCGGATGCAATGGCCGCCGGATCAGGACCTGCCTGGAGTTTGTCCAGCTTGTCCTGGGCGGCTGACAGCGTGGCTTCGGTATCCACAACGCGGTTTTTGGCAGCCTGCACGTCGATATCCGCGGGAGGCTGTTTGAGTTTGGCGACCTGAGCCTGGGCGTTGTCCAGGGCCGCCTGGGCGTCTTCGATCGCGTTATCGTGCTGCATCTTCGCCACGGCCTGATCGGGGGCTTTGGGGTCAATCTTGGCTGCTTGCGCGATCTGCAGCGTCGACTGTGCGCGCTGCACCGCGGTCTGTGCGGCGCGCAGCGCAGCCGGGTCTGGGCCTCCCGTCAAAACGTTGAGATCAGCTTGCGCCTTGTTGACGGCAAGCTGAGCGTTGCTCACATCGCGCTGCGCGAGGCGAATGGTGTTGTCGTCAGGTCCCGCCATCGCTGCGTCGAGGGCGAGTTGAGCCGCCGCGACCTGGGTCGTGCCATAGTCCGTGACGGCGGTGTCCGCCACCTGCTTCTCGGTCGGCGTTTTGCCTGCCTTGACCCGGGTCAGATTGTCCTGAGCACGGCTCAACGCAACCTGCGCGTCCAGCATGGCTTGCTGCTGCTTCTTCTGGTCGGCGGCGACGCGCTCAGCGGTCGCGGCCTGCGCTGCCTCCGCTTGCGCCTGCGCCAGCGCGAGGTTGGCCGTGGCTGCCTCAAGGTTCGAGCGGGCGGTGTCCAATGTCTTGGGGAGATCGCCCTGGCTGAACTCAATCAGCACGTCGCCTTTTTTGACGGCCTGGCCAGGTTTGACCTTCACGTCGTCGACGATCGAACGCCACCCATACATGATGGGCTCCTGTGTCTGCGCGGTGACTGCACCATCGAGCGCCATGGTCTCAGCGAGTGAATCACGGCGGACCGGCACCGATCGGAGCGCCCCTGGCCGTGGCTTAGATGGGGTCGCCGTGGCGTTGGCCACGGCTTGAGCCGGGACGCTGGCGGGCTGTCCAACAGCCGTTACACCAGATGGGTCGCTACCGGACTGCAGCACGGGCAGACTGATCGGTCCGCATGCGACGGAGACTCCGATTGCAAGCAAGCTTGTGGTGGCCAGTGATGTCCACCTCCACAATCGAATAGCCATAACGCCATGTCTCCTCTCGCCCGACAACCCACGACCTGGATGCGCCAGGATCGGTAGCAACTGGTTCGATCTTAGCGTCGGTCTGTTGAGTCTTTTGGCGGGGTGGATTGGTTGACCATTGAGATTCGGTTGAGGCTGCCGCGCCTGGCCTCCGTCACGCGGCGTACCAGGCTGCGATTCGTGGAAACAGCGTGTGCGCGAGCGCCGCCACAGCCTGCCCAACCTGCGGGTCGAGCTGGTCGGTCCGAGCAGCCAGATACAGCTTGTAGTAGTCGTTTGGGTGGCCAAGGACGCCGTCAAAGACGGCCAGCGTCCACGGCAGCGGACCATTACCAAGCAGTCCGCGGCGTTCACCATAGGCGTACATCACCAACCAGCGCTCCGGTCCCCGGTTGGCCACGAGCGCATTGACACCATCGCTGCCGCCCGGCTCCAGGGACGCTGGCCCGGGCTCGACCGTATACCCGCCCCCCAGGAAGGGCACCTCGGCGCCGGCGCCATAGAGCTTGGGAGCCTGGTTCGACAGGACGGTCAATGTGGCCGTGCCGCCGTCGGGATTGCGAAAGACCCGGGTGACCAGACGCGTGGCCAGGCCGGCGTGGTTGGTGTGCTCGTCCACGGCTTCGCGTCCCACTGACCAGGGCTGGACCATGTACACGGCATCGGAAACCGGCCAGCGCGCGCTTCCCGCCCCGAGCGGTTCGCCGAACGCGGCGTACAGCCCGGCACCAGCCAGCAGGACCGCCGTCAGGACGAAATAGCGAAGGTTGGGAGTTTGCATCCGACCGTACGACTCAGCATGAGCAGGCCCACTAGCGCCAGTCCAAACAGGACCAGGCTCGACGCACCATGAAAAAACCCGAGCGCAGCATCCTCGCCGAATGCCGCCGCGACTACCAGCACCAGCGTCACGCGCAGCGTGTTGGCGATGATCACCAGTGGCACAACGCCCAGGAACACCGCGAGCTTGCCCGGTAGCGGCCCTCGAGTGGCATAAATCCACAACGCAGCCAGCGACAGCAGCGCGAGCAACGAGCTCATGCCTGAGCACGCCTGGGCCACCACAAACGCATACTGCGGGGAGTTGGCAGCCGAGTGTAACACCAGCCCATCTCGAATGACATTCAGGCCTACCGCCTGGCCCAGCAGGGCCGCGCCTTTGGCCGTCAGGTCCTGGAGAGCGAAGCCGACTGAGTTGAGCAAACCCCGGTACAGGACGAGCCCGAAGATCAGGAACCCGGCGGGAAATGCCACGACTCGCCCGGCCCGCCAGCCCCACAGATACACCGCCAGCCCGAAAAGCAACGGACTCACCGCGAGACCCGCCAGCGAGTTGATCCCGGTACGGCGACTCACGAGCGTCAGCACGATTGCGCTACCGACGATCAGCAGCCCGGCGGTGGTGCCCTTGCCCATGCTGTGCCGCAGTGCCGCGCGGCGCCACCAGCAAATCCCGAGGCTGATCGGCACGATCAGAAATCCGTAGGTGAACTCCTCGTCTGTCGACCAGACGTCAACGGCGTGAGACAGCGCTGGATAGCAAAAGACGCCGAGTGCCAGAATCAGCCCCACGCGAAGCGCCAGGCTCCACGAGAGGCCACCGCCCTGCGGGTCATCACCCCAGCTCACACCGGTTCCGGTGCCGTAGTCCAGGTACAACAGCCCTCCCAGGACCAGGCACGATCCCGGTGTCGATTCAACCTGTTTTGCCTCCATAGCCCGACCGCACCTTAATAAGGTCCCGCGGTCGGGCTTGTTTCGGTCAGGTAACGAAGTGGTTGAGGCGCCCCCAGGGCCACGTCTCAGTATGCGCCGCGGTTGCTGAGCACCGCGGGGATGGTCCGCAGCAAGATTTCGAGGTCGAGCGCCAGCGACCAGTTGCGGATATAGTGCAGATCGAGTCGCACCATGTCATAAAACGGCACCTCGCTGCGGCCACTGACCTGCCACAGGCCCGTCAGGCCGGGCACTGCCCGCAAGCGGCCCAGCTGCCAGTCTTCGTACTGGTCGACCTCCGCTGGGAGGGGCGGGCGGGGTCCAACGAGGCTCATCTCGCCCCGGAGCACGTTCAGCAGCTGGGGTAGCTCGTCCAGGCTCCAGCGGCGGAGCACGCCGCCGACGCGGGTCACCCGTGGATCACGTCGCATCTTGAACAGCGGCCCGGACGCTTCGTTGTGTTGCCTCAGCATCTCGAGGTGCCGCTCGGCATCCTGACCCATAGAACGGAACTTCAACATGTCGAAGCGACGTCCGTCCTTGCCCACGCGCTGTTGGCGGTAGAACACCGGCCCCGGCGAATCAAGCTTGATCGCGACGGCAATGACGAGCAGCACCGGCGCCAGAAACACCAGTCCGACGCTCAGCATCAGCAGGTCGACCGCGCGTTTCGACCAGCTCACCGCGGCAGCCGGCCGGTAGCCAAAGTACTGGCGCCCGCCGATGTGATGCACCTGGAAACGCTCCGGCAACAGGCCGCCAAACTCCGGCAGCAGCTTCACCTCCACGTGACGCCGAAAGCCCCGCGCCAGCACGCGGCTCACCTGTTCGCGGCGACCGATCGGTAGCGCGACGATCAGCTCGTCGACGGCATGCGTCTGGACCAATTCCTCCAGTTGAGCGATCGGTCCAAGGAGCGGCAGCTCGAGATCCTCGAGGTCGCTGCCGTTGTCTACATAGCCGACCACCTGGAAACCATCCTTCAGCTCGGTGGCCAGCTCGCGGCCCAGGCGGTTCGCGCCGACGATCAGCACCCGGTTCGCGGGCGACAGCGCGGCGCGTAGCCGTTCGTACAACCGATGCGCCAGGGGTCGCCAGATCACGAGCGCCGCAACAGAGAGCGCCCAGCCACTGGCCAACCACAGGCGGGAGAAGGCCTGATCGCCGAGGAAGTACGACGCCGTAAACGCCAGCACCAGCGCGGTCGAGGTTGAAGAGGCGATCCCCCGCAAGCGGAATGGCCAGGACTGCGGCCGTTCGAGGTCATACAGGCCGTGCGTTGCGAGCAGGGCGCTTGCGAATAGCCCCATCAGGACAGCCAGTCGAATGTAGCGATCCAGCCCGAGCATGGGCAGACTATCGTCCGCCGCGAACCGGCCCGCGTACGCCAGCATGAACGCGCCCGACACGAGCCCGATGTCCGCCGCGATCAGACACAGACCGGCCACCGTGGCCAACGTCTGGCCGCGAACATTGGCCACCGGTCCGAGGTGCTCGCGCCGAGCCTCCTCGGCCCAGGGCCTCGAGTCAACGTGCAATTGCGCGGCGTTCATGCCTGGTTGTTTCTCCACCGCCGCGCCTGCCTCGTGGCGCGGAGCGGTCTTGAGGCTAGCGACAGTAGCGGCGGCAGTCCGCTGAGTAACCAGACAGCGCCCCACACCGACCCAGTGGCGAGCACGAGCAGCCCGGTACCGAGCCCACGCAGTGGGCTTTCCGCGCCGTCAGCTTCGTTCCATCCGAGATCACCAGACAGCCCGGCGGTTTGCAGGCACCCACCGCTCATGAACTCACCGCGAGCGCCTCCGTGGGCTCCACAGGCTCATGTTTCGGTTCGGCGAACACGAGTCGGGCCAGCATCGGCAGATCGTTCACCAGGTACCGCCGCCAGAGCCGTTGCGGCTCCCGGCTCAACCGGTAGGCCCACTCGAGGCCGGCCCGCTGCATCCACCGTGGAGCCCGGCTGGTGGCACCCGCCAGCAGATCAAGCACGCAGCCAACCCCCATGGCAACTGGCATCTGCAATTGGGGCTGGTGCTCGCGAATCCACAGATCCTGACGCGGCGCACCGAGGGCTACGAACAGGAAAGCGGCTTTCGACAGGCGCACCATGTCCACAATGCGCTGGTTCTCACGCCGGCTCAGCGGCCCAATCGGTGGTGAATAGGCACCTGCGATGCGCAGGTCGGGGTAGAGCGCCTGCAGTTTGCAGCCAGCCGCATCGGCTACGCCGGGCGCAGCGCCAAGCAAAAAGACTCCCTGGCCGAGCTCGGCGGCGAGTCGGCAACTCTCGGTTACCAGCTCAACGCCCGCAACCCGCTCTGGTACCGGTTGACCGCGCATACGCGACAGCCACACCAGCGGCATGCCATCGGCAACCGCTAGGTCGGCGACGTTCAGTGTCGTGCGGAATTCTGGATCCCGCTCGGCGATGCTCAGGAAGTCGAGGTTGACCGTGACAACCTGATGGGGCTGACCTGAACGCGCAAAGTGATGAATTCGCTCTACCGCGCCCGCCAGGTCGATCTGATCGATGAGGACGCCGCCCAGGTCCACGCGGCTGCGTGCGGCCTCGGCGCTGTCTGTGTACACCGCCGGCTGCGCAGGTTCCTCCAGCGACGGGCTTAGCAGTGCGTGCGGCGACAGCGAACCTGTCGACACCGCTACGTCGGTCGCCATTTCGATTCCTCCTCTGCGCTGGACCAAACCACGCGCCGTTCTCGTAGTCGCCGTTTGATTGTTCGAGTGAGCGGTGGGGGCTCCGTACAGTCCCCGTTACGATCTGGTTGCGCCAAACTGACCCCGTCGGGTCCGAGCTACACGAGTCCTCAACCAGCGCCGGGTGCTAGTCAGGTGTGGCCGTGCGTGCCGTGCGGACCCACGCCGTCGCGCGTGGGCTCAACAACGACCGCGCGTAGAGCGCGACCTTCCACACCACGTACGCCGGGGCCATCCCCAGCGTGAGATAGATGCTGAACGGCGCCTGGACCAGCGCCAGGGCCACGAGCAGATACAGCACGTAGCCGATCACACAGGCGGCTGCGATCGCGGCCAGGCCCAGGTTGCCAACCAGCAACGCGCCCCCGACCGCTACCGCGCTCAACGCAAATGGCACCGACAGAGGCGGAATCAGTTGCTCGGCAGCCGCGTCAAGCTGTACCCAGGACCGCCCCCGCATGCCGAGCCACAACAGACGCGGCACGTGCCGGCGGATCAACTGCAGTCGGCCGGTCTCCCAGCGAGCGTTCTGGCTGGCCGCCTGGCGCAAGGTCACGGGCATGTCTGCTTTGACCCACGTCTCAGGGGCGAACCGCACCACCACGCCCTGCTCGACGAGCGCCAGGTGGAATTCCACGTCCTCGGCGAGAGTGAACCAGCGCCAATCGAAGCGCTTGAGAATCGCGGCCGTGAAGCACATGCCGTTGCCCTTGAGACCGGCGGACAGACCGAAGTACGCGCGGCCAAGCGGCCGCAGGTAGTGCACCGCCGCGAGGGCGGCGTAGCGCAGCCCGGCGACCGATGATCGGCCCGGGTTGAGCACCGAATAGTACGCCTGGATTGCCTGTGCGCCGCCTTCGAGGCGGGCATTCATAGCGTGCAGAAAGTTTTCGGCGAGCACCGAATCAGCATCGACGACCACGTAGGCGTCGTACGTCAGTCCCTCGGTTTCGAGCTGTTGAATAAGCCAGCGCAGGGCAAAGCCCTTGGCGCGGTCCGTTGCATCGAAGCGCTCGTAGACCCGGGCGCCCCGGGCGCGGGCCAGGGCCGCAGTCGCGTCGTCGCAGTTGTCGGCCACAACGCAGACGTCGACGGACTCGGGCGGATAGTCCAGCCGACCGAGGCTCGCCAACACGCGCGTGATCACGCCTGCCTCGTTGTGCGCCGGCACCAGCACGGCGAACCGTCGGATGCGGGTCGCGGCAGGGATGCCCCTGGGCCGTGCCAGCAGTGCGGTCGCGCTCAGCAACAGCAGGTAGCCAAGCAACACGACCTGCGTGGCGATCAACGCCGACAGCAGCGCAGTCGAAATGAGTGAGACGATCGGCATGATGGTGTTGGTTGAGTCGCCTGTCGGTCAGGCGGCGGGCGCGGGCGCCCAGAGTGGCGCCAGCGCTTCCCGTCCGGCCGCGGCATCGACGAGCTGGCCGATCCGCGCCGCGAACTGATCGACGGTGAGCAACCGTTCGACCGTCTGCCGACCAGCGGCTCCGAGCCGCTGGCGCTCCTCAGGCTGGTTGAGCAGGTGGGCGATGGCCCGGCGCAGGGCCGTCGGGTCCTGGGGTGGCACGTAAAAGCCGGTCGGCTCGAGGGCGATACCGGCTTCCTCGGCGAAACTTCGGATCAGGCTCGGTGGACGCAACCGCGGCTCGGCGCCCCGCGTTGCGGCGCGCCGATCTTCGATGACGTCCGTCTGGCCCAGGCTGTGCGTGACGATCACTGGCTTGCCCATCGCCATCGCTTCGAGAATGGTGGTCACCCCGGCCTGAAAATCGATGTCGTCCAACGGGACCACCACGATGC
>Ga0209166_10002872_pt1 | contig 12723 bp, 9 predicted proteins | sample Coa_R1_3_FD_187151 | JGI IMG/M metagenome (GOLD analysis project Ga0209166, IMG submission 187151) | Surface soil microbial communities from Centralia Pennsylvania, which are recovering from an underground coalmine fire - Coalmine... | ecosystem: Environmental > Terrestrial > Soil > Unclassified... | reverse complement strand
TATGCTGCAATTCTTCGGCGTGGGCGCATTTTTGCTGGTGATTTTTCCCACGATGCTGGGCGCGCGCTGGTTCCGCTCCATGAAAGTGCAATCGCCGCTGGCGAAGACCCTCGGCGGAATCTGGCTGATGATCTTCATCCCCGCGCTTCTGGCGCTGTTGCCGGGGCAGTTCCGCTGGATGGGCGTGATCCCCATCGAGGGCCTGATGGGCCGCGTGGTCGGCGACTTCCTGATTCACTACTTAAATCTGGTGGGCGCTTACATTGTGTGCGCGACGATTCTTGCCGTGTCTTTGTATCTGTCGACCGCCTTCTCGTTTTCGGCGATTCAGCTGTGGGCTCCGACCCGGTTCGCATTCGTCACCGCGCTGTGGAACCGCTACAAGGACTGGAAGTTAGAGCGTCTCCGCAAGCGCCAGCAGAAAGAACTGGAACAACGCCGCATTTCCAAGCCCATTGTGAAGACGCAATTGATCCCTTCGCGGCCAGCGTCGGCGATTGCGCCAGTGGAACCGCGGCGCACAGGCATCGAGCGCATGATGGCCGAGGAAGAAGCCGTTCAAGCGCCAAAATCCGCCAGCGGAGGAATTCTCGCCGACTCGCTTCCCCAGCCTCTGGACGCGGAATCTGCCTCTGATCCCGAGGTCACCGAGCGCGCCGACAGCAGCCACAAAGCCAAGACGACCATGCCGAAGATCGCCGGCGGATACAAGCTGCCCTCAAGCAGCCTGCTGCAGCGTCCCGATGAGCAGCAGGCGGTGGACGCCGACGAACTCAAGCTGCTGGCTCAAGTACTCACGGAGAAATATGCCGAGTTCGAGGTTCACGGGCAGATCACACAGATCAATCCCGGACCGGTCGTCACCACGTTCGAATTCAAGCCGGAAGCCGGAATCAAGTACAGCCGCATCACCAATCTCTGCGACGATCTGTGCCTGGCGTTGAAGGCCGAGAGCATCCTGATCGAGCGCATGGCCGGCAAGAGCACAGTCGGCATTCAGGTGCCGAACCGCCAGCGTGAAATCATCTGGCTGCGCGAGAACATCGAATCTCAGGAGTTCATGGGCTCGAAGTCGAAGCTCACCATGGCGATGGGCAAAGATATCAATGGCCGCATCGTTACCGCCGATCTTGCGGGCATGCCTCACCTGCTGATTGCCGGATCGACCGGAGCCGGCAAGAGCGTCGCCATCAACGCGATGATCATGTCCATTTTGTACAAGGCGACGCCTGAGCAAGTACGGCTGATCCTGGTCGATCCCAAGCGGCTGGAACTGGGCAATTACGAAGGCGTTCCGCACCTCTATACGCCGATTATCACCGAGCCGAAGCTCGCCGCCAATGCATTGCGCAATGCGGTGCGGGAGATGGAGCGGCGCTTGAAGCTGCTGGCCGCGAAAGGCGTGCGCAACATTGATCAGTACAACCGCCTGTTCGATCAGGGCGGTACGCCAAGCCTGTTCGACGAGGCGTCGGATGAGAAGCCGATCCCCTATATCGTCATCATCATTGACGAGTTGGCCGACCTGATGATGCTGGATTCAAGCAACGTGGAAGAGTCGATCACGCGACTGGCGCAGATGGCGCGCGCGGTGGGTATTCACCTGGTGCTGGCAACCCAGCGTCCTTCGGTAGACGTGATCACCGGATTGATCAAGGCCAACTTCCCTGCCCGGGTTTCATTCCGCGTGGCGACAAAAGTAGACTCGCGCACCATTCTCGATGCCAACGGCGCAGAGGCTCTGCTGGGCAAGGGCGACATGTTGTACTTGCCGTCCGGATCGGCGCGGGTGCATCGCCTGCACGCCCCCTTCGTGACGGAGAAAGAAATCGCCGCCGTGGTTGAGTTCTGGAAGTCACAAGCGCTCGCTGAATATCAGCAGCAGTTCCTGGAAGCGCCCAAAGAAGAGCGCGAAGCGGCTGCCGGGGGAACCAGCGGCGAGCCCGGCGCCGAAGGCGAGGCCGAAGACGATCCCATGTATGGGGATGCCGTGAAGCTGGTGGTCGAATTCGGCAAGGCTTCGACTTCCCTCCTGCAACGCCGGTTGCGCATCGGCTACGGCCGCGCCGCCCATCTCATCGATCTGATGGAGCAGGATGGCATCGTTGGCGCAGCCGACGGCCCCAAGCCGCGAGAGGTGCTGAAGCGTCCCGACTGGATCTCAGAGATCGAAGAGTCGTCGATGCGGTAGTCGAAACACTCGAAAAAAATCAAGGGCGGCCGCCAGGCCGCCCTTTGGTTTTCACTTCAAACAGCTTAGTAACGGAACACAATGCCCATCAGCATGCGGACGTTCTTGCTGCTGCTGGTGCCGTTGCTGTGAAGCAACATCCAGTCTGCTCCACCGCGGAAGGCCATGTGCTGGCTGAAGTTGAAATCAGCACCACCGCCCGCAAGCATCGCCAGTCCGCTGTTGCTCACGCTCACACCAGATTCGGAAGCCGAAGCACGGTCGCCGCCGATCAGGACATGCACAAAAGGCGTGTATGCCTTGTTAGCGCGCAGCGACAGCTGAGGCCCGAAGGTGTAGGTGTAATTGCGAAGCGAGATGCTGCCGCCGGTGACCGGGTCGGTCTGGCTGTTGAAGCCCGCACCGAAATCCGCGGTTACGCCGAAGTAACTGTTGAGGTTGCCGTTTACGGCGAAATCAAAGCCATTGGCGTTGAGCCCGCCTTCCAAGTGAGAGTACTGATAGCCGCCGAAAATCTCAGCTTTGGGATACTGGCCGTTCTCGGCTGCCATAGCAGACGCGGCGCACAAAGCCAAGATGCAAGCTACTGTCATAATTTTACGCACGTTTCACTCCTCCAGATGCCAACCAGAATTTTCGTCCCACAAATGCGTGCCAGCCCAAGGTCTATTTCAGGATCTTGCACAAACATTTGTGCGTTCCCAGATAGTGAAAATCATCTGGCGCAGGCGGGCAAGTAACCGGAATCTCGGGGCTTTAGTAACGAAGATAGGCTAACTGCATTGGATTCAATTGGATAGCTAGAACCTGATCAAAGCCCAAGCCAGTTCCAGAGGCTGTTTTTCAGGCTCCGGAACCATGCCGGAAGCCAGCTTTTGTATCTCAGCTGGAAGGTCGCGTTCACATTTTTGCCGCTCTTGGGGTCGAACTTGTTGCTGAAAATCAGATAGTAAATGCCTGCGCCGGCGGGCAGATCGCTCTGCACCGTGCCTTGCGATACCCTGCCGCTCTCGTAAACGGAGCTGGTGGCGTAGCCGTTCTGCCAGACCGCAAATGATGCCTCACTCAGGACGAATACTTCGATATTGCTCTCGGAGTCTTTCGCCGGGCCTTTCTTCCCCTTAAAGGGCTCGGCGGAAACTGTGAAGTCGCCCATAATTGTGACGTTGGTGGATCCTTCGGGCAGGGCAAACTTGTAATAACGGAAACTGTGGGCGGTCACGGAAAACGGATTGTCCAGAATCGCCTCGTCGTGTTTCCACCCGACAAGCTCCTGGACCCCCTGCGCATAGGGATCGTCGCTCACCACTGCCCAGATGACTGTAGCCACCATCACGCCAAGCAACATCCACAGGAACACACGGCGACGTTTGTGACGGGGTCGCGGAAGCGGAGCGGCGGGCAATTCGACGACGGGAATTTCCTTCGCGGGCAGAGCGACCGGATTACCGCATTTGGGGCACACCTGTGCGCCATCCGGCATGTTGTTGCCGCACTGGGCGCAACCCAAAATAACTCTCGTAGTCGAGGAGGTGGAACTGTTGGTCGGCATACTCAACGGCTCTCCCGGCCTTCAGAAGCTCGAACCAGAGGAAACTTCAACCGTCGTACCAGGCGTCTAACTCGCCCCTAAATGACAGCAGATATTAGCACAGCTTTGGTAGCTTGATGTATGAAAGTCACGATCGGGAACCGTCATCCAGCAAAGCGGTAACTTACCCTGGAGAACAACGGCCAGCATTTCAAAAGTTAGATTTCTCGAGCATGGCCGCCGTGACCAGCTTCTTTTCGATATGGCGCTGCAGAATCTGGAGCAGCATCTTTCGCAAATTCCGCGCCCTGGACTTGGGCCATGGAGTTTGGGTAAAGCTGTCGACCGGAGCACGGAACATCTGCGCCGCCAGCATGCGCGACTCGCTGGAAATCTCCGACGACGCCAGCCGCTTGTCGTCGGCGCACATCAACCCATCGGCAAGCGCATGGAAATAGGCGCGGCTGCCATTCAGGTTCCGCCCGCAAACCACGCATTCGGTTAACTCCGGCAGGAATCCCACCAGCCGCGTCAGCCATAAGTCGAAATAAGTGACCGGCATCCAGATTTCAGGGCCGGTGAGCACGTGCAGCACAGATAACGTCAGGCGGAAGATAGCGTCGTTCGATTCGTGATCGGGCAGCAGTTCATCGAGCAATTCGGCGATGTGCCCCAGTGCGACCGCCCTGGCATAGCTCACCTCAGAGGCCAGTGGAGACTCCAATACCTCGCAAGCATCCAGGCGGGCCAACTCCTGGCGCTCGCGGACATCGTAAAACGCGCGCACGTAAGTCAGCGGCTCGAGCGCGCCGCCGAAGCGGCGCTTCGATTTCTTCGCCGAGCGCGCCACGCCCCGCACTTTTCCCTCTGCCCGTGTAAAGAATGTGACCAGCAAATCCGCCTCGCGCAACGGATAGGTACGCAGCACGATCGCTTCTGACTCTCGCAGCGCCATCTCTGAGCGTGATTCTAGCGGAAGGGGCGCCGGTCGTCAGGTCTGCCCTTCGCCAGCCTACGTCTGTGGGCCCGAAAGTAACTCCAGTAACCGTTCTGGACTCACCAACGGACTCTTTTTCAGCCAAGCCTGATGCGAGATAGTACATGTCCTAAGGGACAATGCACCACTAACACTAAGGTCATCATGTTGAAATCTTCTTCTCACATAGTTCTCAAATCGCTGCTGATGCTACTGGCCACGGCTCTGATCGCCGGCCGGCTGACGGCGCAAGAATCGAGGCCGAGTTCCGAGCCTCAGATCGTGGAGCAGGACGCTCCTGCTGAGCCAATCGAGATATCCTTTTTGAATTCGCCGATACCGGAACTACCTGCGCCCACAATCGCCTCATCCAAGTCGGAAGCTTCAGGATTTGCCTTCGCACCCGTGGTCGGAGTGACGGTCCCGTCCAAGCCAGTTAGTGAACATCGTTTCTGGGATCGTGAGAACCGAATCCTGTTTTCCGTCGCGGGCGGGTTGGCCGTTGCCGACTTCTGCGTGACCCGCGCCAACCTGGCGAATGGCGGCAAGGAATTGAATCCTGTCACGCGCGTGTTCAGCGGCAGCACCGCCGGGCTGGCGACTAACTTCGCGCTCGAAACCGGCGGCCTGATCGGCGTCAATTACCTGCTCCACAAATCCGGGCATCACAAGCTCGAACGCATCACGTCGTACGTGAACATCGGCTCTTCCGCGGGAGCAGTCGCCTGGAGCCTGAGTCATCGCTGAGATCAGTGCAACGCCACAAAAGCAAGAAGGCGCGCGCCCAGGGCAGGACGCGCGCCTCGGATCGAAATCGAGCTACGCGCTAAAGGCTAAAAGCCCACAATATGTCAGCGCCCAAAGTACTTGGCGTTGCGCTCGGTGAAGGCATTCCACTTTTCCGGCAGATCATCGAGAGCGAAAATCGCGGATACCGGACATACCGGAACGCAGGCCCCGCAGTCGATGCACTCGACCGGATCGATATAGAGCAACTCCTCGGTCGCGTACGCGGGCTCGTCTTTCTTGGGATGAATGCAGTCCACCGGACACGCATCCACACATGCAGTGTCTTTGGTGCCGATGCACGGCTCAGCAATCACATAGGCCATAAAGGTGTCAGTCTCCTGGGAGGTCTTGCTCCATTCTACTACTGTGGACAATCGAGCGAGCGCCATTCTAGCAAGAATGATGGGCGCGGGTACAGCCGCGGATGGCGGATTGCGACGAAAAAAATGGCTGGCAGCTTTTAAGCTGCCAGCCGTTGCGATCCTTTCAGTGGAGAGGATTACCGCCGTCCGCCGCCATGTTCGCCGCCACCGTGGAAGCCACCGCCTCCACCATGGAATCCGCCCCCACCGTGAGATTCACCGCCCCCACGGTATCCGCTCCCGCCGTGGAAGCTATTTCCGGCATATGCATTGCCGTGGGCATATCCGCCTCCGTAACTGCCGTGCGCGTAACCACCGCGGGCATATCCATTCCCGTAACCGCCACGAGCATAGCTATTTCCGTACCCACCGCGAGCGTAGCCACCGCGGTATCCTTCACGGGCATAACCCCAGCCGCCGCGAGCGAACCCACGTCCGTCGCGATCCCAGCCGCGGCCCCAATATGAGTGATACCACGGTCCGGCGCCGATAAACACGCCGTTTGCGAACCAGTTCGGACCGTAATAACCGTACGGCGCGCACGCGTAAGGGTAATAATCATAGTAGCCATATGCGCAGACCGGCGGCCCCGCGACGTACCCCGGACCCACCGCTACCCCTACTGGGCCAATGCCGATTCCAACTCTAACCTGCGCCTGCGAATACGCCAGCGGCACCATTAAGACCGTCAGCAACGCCAAATATTTCCAGTAACGCATAATCACCTCCTGCTCCAGGACCCGGAACCTTGCTCAATCAAGTCCATCGAGCCTTTCCAATCCCACTACATATTGGAACATCGGAGGCGAAGAAAAGTTGCAAGTTCCGGGGTGGCTGATTTCGGCCATCCTGGTTGAAATCAGCCACTTACAGCGTTCCGAAGCGAGGGAAATACCTGGAATTGATGTCACAGGCGTCAGTAGGGATCCTTCGCTTCGCTCAGGATGACAGGAATTCGGGATGACAGGAACGAGAGGGCCTAAACCGATGCCAGTTCCTTCTTCTCGCTAGGTTCGTACTCCACAATGTAGCCCGCGACCGCACTGGCGGCCACCGTGAGCGGCGACGCCAGATACATCTGTCCAGGGCCGCTGCGGCCAGGGAAGTTGCGATTCTGTGCGCTGATCACAACCTGATCGGGACGCGTCGAAACTCCCGGCCCGGCATTGATGCAGGCTCCGCAACTGGGCTCAATCACTTGGGCTCCGGCCTTGCGGAAGACGTCCAGATAGCCGCGGCGGATGCAGTAATCGCGCGTTTCCTGCGAGCCGAACTGGATGTAGAACTTCACCGAATCGGCCACGCGCTTGCGCTGCTTGAGAGCGTCGGCGAGCACGAGCGCGTACATGTCCATATCTTCATTTTTTCCGGCGGTGCAGGTGCCGCCGTAGGCGATCTCGACCGGAACCGGCGTATTCAACTCGCGAACGTATTTGCCGTTGCCAGGATCGCCCGGCGTGGCGACCATCGGAGTAATGTCGGCGGCGTCGAGTTCGATCACGTGCGCGTACTGCGCTCCGGGATCGCTGTACAAGCCCTCGATCATCGCTTCAGCCTGCTTGCGATCCATGCCTCGCCGCTCGACCAGGAAATCCACCGCCTTTTTATCGGGCGCAACGATGCCGGTAAATCCGCCGATCTCGGCGGCCATGTTGGTCATGGTCGCGCGCTCGTCGACGCTCAATTCCTCGATGGCCTCGCCCCCGTACTCCATGACTTTGGCCAGCGCCTGGCCGCTGCGCACGTAGTCGAGGCTCAGAATCTTCAGGATGAAATCCTTCGCGGTCACGTTGGGATGCTTTTTACCGCGAATCATGATCTTCACCGACTCCGGCACTCGCACCCGCACATCTTTCGTGATCCAGGAATTGAAAACGTCGGTGGTGCCGATGCCAAAGGCCACGCAACCAACCGCCCCCACGTGCGGAGTGTGCGAGTCGGAACCGATGTTCAACTGACCTGGCAGCGCGTAGCTTTCCAGCACAATCGAATGGCAGATGCCCTCCGAGCCTTTGCGGTCGGTCAATTCGCCGTGCAGGCGAATGCCCTGCTTCTTGGCGAAGTCCTGCTGCTTGAGCTTGAGTTGGGTCGCCAGATCGAGCAGGCCGAGCTTCTTCTTTTCTTCGGAGATCACCTCATCGAGAAAAGTCAGGTGGTCGCGGAAGAACAGGATGCTGGAGGGATCATTAACCTTCGCATCTTTGCCCACATAGTGCTCGAAGAAAATCGCGGCCATGGGCGTGACGTACTCGTGGCTGAAGCGCAGATCGGCGCGGGCAAAGCCGGTATCGCCCGGCTTCACCGCGGGCACACCCACTTCAGCCTTCTCATTGATCATGTGTCGCGCGAAGATCTTTTCAGCCAGCGTCATGCCTCGCGCCCCACCCGCGCTCTTGATCGGCGGCAGGAACACCTTCCCCTGCATGCGCGCCACATTGAACGGAAACAGCCCGCCATACTCAATCACCTGCCGCGTAATCTCGTCCTCGCCCGCAGTGAACTCGCTCAGCGCTATCTCTTCCCCGCGGCGAACGCGATCGATCAGCGAAAAATTGGTGGAAGTCAGCAGCCCAAGGTTCTGGCAATTCTGCTTGTAGATGCGTTCAATGTTCTCGGCAATCACCAACTTAATCCCCGCGCACATCTCCGCATACGGAGACTGCTCGCGACTCGATCCCTTGCCGCGCCGCTTCCCGCTCACCGCGCATACAAATCCCCCGCGCTTAACCTCGCTGCGGCCGATCGGCGTCACGCTGCCGCATTTCAGGCCAAGGTAGGGAATCTCGCCTAACGTCTCATCAAAGTAAAAACAGTAATGCGCCGGAGTGATCTCATCGGTCGAAATGTCGTCGCGCAGCTTTGGGTTGTTGGCGGGATTCTTCGAGTCCCAGGGCAGGTCTTCGCCCGCAAGTTGTCGCTTGATGAGTTCCGGGTCTTCGGTGAGAAAAAGAATGCGTCCCTGCAAACGGACTTTGTCAGGCCGCTTTTCGATTTTGCGTTCCAGGAGTGAGTTGATCACGATGAACCTGAGCTTTCGGATTTAAAGGCCGGAGCGGACCGGCATCCCCACAGATTCATTGTAGCGCGGCGGGGTTGCCGTAAAGCGCGGCTAGCGCTGGTAGACGCGCGGATCAGGCAGTTCATCGAGCCCGCGTCCGGCGAAGATCTCCTGAAATTCATGGACCAGCGCGTCATGCACCAAGCCATTGGTCGCGAGCGTCTCACGGCTGTCGAGCGTGAAAGGAGAGCCATCGAAGCGGCTGATCTTGCCTCCCGCCTCCTCCACAATGAGCGCGCCGGCCGCAGTGTCCCACGGATTGAGATTGAATTCCCAGAATCCGTCGAAGCGTCCGCAGGCGACGTTGCACAGATCGAGCGCAGCGGAACCTGCCCGGCGCACACCGTGCGTGCGCAAAGTGATCTGGTGATAGAAGTAAATGTTCGGATTCTTGTGCCGCTTGTGGCTGGGAAAACCGGTGGCCACCAGGCATTCCTTCAATTGAGTGGCTTTGGATGGGTGGATCGGCTCGCCGTTGAGTTGCGCGCCCTTTCCTCGCTCTGCGGTGAAGAGTTCGTCGCGAGTGGGATCGTACACGACGCCGGCGACCCGACTCTCATCTGTTCCCGAACGATGCTCCAATCCCAGCGAAACGCAAAATACCGGATACCCGTGAGCGAAGTTCGTAGTTCCGTCGAGCGGATCAACGTACCAGCGGTATTCGCTGCCGCGATCGTTCAGTCCCTGCTCTTCACCCAGCACATCATGCGATGGAAACTGCTTGGCGACGCGCTCGCGAATCAGCACCTCGGAAGCGCGGTCCGCCGCAGTCACCAGATCGGCGTCGCCTTTGTATTCGATCTTGAGCCCCTGATGAAAGTACTGCAGCAACAACGCACCGGCTTCGCGGGCGATGGCTGACATGGCGGGAAGGAAGCTCTTGGAATGTTGCGCAATGGATGACATGCAATGGGGCTTCCGGCTCTCGGCGTCCGGCTTCCGGTTTCTGTGCTGCTTGTTTCCGAGTGATTGCTATTGGACGCTAGGCAACGAATACTGGATCGAATTTCCGGACGCCGGGAGCCGAGAACCGGAAGCCAATTCTATTTCTTTTTCCCGCCGTCCTCGGCGATGTACATAATCTCGTGTTTGAAGATGAACAGATTGGGCGCGCCTTCGCGGGTGAGCCGCACCATGTTCTTGTCGTAGTACTCGATCCAGCCGCGGACCACTTGCCCATCCATCAGCTTGACCGACACAGGCATCTGTTTCTCCCCGACTGCTTTGAGAAATGCCGCTTCCTCGAAAGTATCTTCTGGAGGAGGCGTTCGGCCGCGCTTGGCATTAGCATTCCCTTGAGCCCGAAACGACATGCTGGCATTGTACACAAAGCCCGGCAGGTTGATTTTGTGTCACCCTACTAGAAGGTGATCTTCAGTGAGAACTCCGTCTGCCGCGGGGCGCCCAGCCCAAATACGCCCGTACCTACTCCGACGCGGTCCACCACATGACCCGCATGGTTCGTGCCGTTGATCGTTCCAACGCCGCCCGTAAGCAGGCCCGACATCATGTTGGGGGGCAAGTCGAAATTGGCGGAGTTGGCAAGATTGAAGAACGCCACCGAAGGCCGGATCGTCACCTTGTCGAAGAAAGTGTGACTCCAGGAGATCGAGGCATCGAGAGATTTCAGCCATGGGTAGTTGACCTGGTCCCCCGGCGCGGCTGTCACGATTGGAGCCACTGCGCCCAGCCCGGCCAAATCGGCCTGCGTCATCAAGAAATCGTTCACCAGCACACGGCCTGCCGGAGTCGGCTGTCCCGCAACCGTCGTGTTGTACTTTGAGATCACATTGTTGAGGCTGCTGATATCCACTCCGTAACGATCAAAGTTCCCCACTTTGGTTCCAGGAATGGGGTCTTGCGTGGTGCCGTCCCCGGTAAAGTCGGTGCGAAAAATCTCACCTGGACCGCGGCCTGTACTCGGCACCGTCAAAGTCGTTGAAAGTGGGCTGTAAAGATGGCCCATGATCCCCACGCGAATGCTGTGCGGAAAATCCACGTAGCCGCCGATCGATACTTGATGAGTACGGTCCAGCGTGGAAGGACCAAAATAGTGATTCACGTTGTTGTTATCGAGCGCAGGGGCGATGAAATCCTGGTCGCTGCTGGCTGCCGTCACCGCCGAATCGGCGCTTACTCCGCCGCCTGAAGCTTTGAAACGGGACAGTGCGTATGCGACCTGGAAATGCAAAGCTTGGGCGCCCGGAAAGGGGTTCTTCACATTTTCCAGCCACTTCATCTGCACGCCCTGGTACACGGAACGTCCGACCGGCGACAGGAAGCCAAGCGGCGGAGCGTTGGGATTCACGCCGGGGAAAGCGCACGAATAGCCGAGCGCAGCCAGGCAACTCGCCCCGCCCATATCGGCTGACGAACCCAGCCCGTGGACGGCATAATCGCTGATGGTCGCGGGGCGCGCCGGGTTGGCAGCCGTGTTCCAGGTACCACCATCGTTGGTTCCATTTGCGGGATCCAGTGAACAGTTGGCCGAATAGGATTGGACAATCGATGACACGCCGCAGTCGGCCAGCGTGGTTCGAATCGCCTGTTGGGCGCCCGCCAGGTTAAACGTACTGCTATCGCCGGCATGATTCTGATCTACGCCTAGCAGATAATGGGTCTGGACATTCCGTACGAAGTCGACGCTTAGCACCATGCCAGGACGAATCTCCCGTTGGAAGCCGATGTTCATTATGACCGAGCGCGGCGACCTGTAGTTCGGGTTCAGCATGGAACTACCCGGCGCGAAGAAGCAATTGCTGCCGGTGGCACAATCGGAAAGGTATTGTCCCGCATAGGAGGGATTGGGCGCCTGCAGATTGGGCGCCGCGGCCTGATATTGCGCCTGTAAAGCCAGGAGCGCTGGTAGCGCATCTCCAATCAGAGGGTATCCCGCCGTCGTGCCGCAAACTGCGGAACTCGCCATAATGGTCCCATTCGTGGTTTGAATGGGCGATGGCAGACCCGCCGCAGCGCAGGGATTCGCGGTCTGCAAAAACGCGCCTTTCGCCTGGCGCAATGGCGCGTCAAAACGTAGGTTGTTCCAGATGACGTTGTCCCAGAACAGACCTATGCCTCCGCGAATGGAAGTTTTGCCGTTGCTTGCCGGATCGTACGCAAAGCCTAGCTCTGGAGCAAAATTCTTGTTGGGCTGGGTGACCGGGCTTCCCAACCCTGGAAGCAGCGTGTCCAGCCCGGGAATGGTCGGGTACTGGCTGTCCGTTCGAGCTGTGTCGCGCTCGTAGCGCAAAGCGTAGGTGAGGGTGAAGTTCGGTTTCATTTTCCACGAGTCGCCCAGGTAAAGCAGCAACCGGTTATCAGGGCCTAACCCGCCTGCGGGAAAGCCCAAGGCTGCCTTCGTCGTGGTGTAACCCAGCCCGTTCCCCAAAACGTAGCCGCCATCCGCCGGGTAGTTCAAAGGGTTCGATGCCCCGCCGGGGAAAGGCCCGGTTACAGCAGCCGTGATCTCTGCGGGCGTGACTTGGGAAATGATCGACGGTCCATTTTTATACAGCGAAGCCAAGCCTCCGCCTTGAATGTAGTTGTACGTTGCCCCAAACCGAATCAGGTGCAAACCAAAGATTCTGCTGCCGTCATACCTGATTTGGCGATCGCTCTGGACTGTGCTCTGCGGAGCCGAGAGATTCGGTCCGGCGACCAGGCCCGTCGCTCCCATAAAGATCTCGGCGCCGAGGTTGCTAAACGGCAGAGCGCTGTTGCCGGTGGTCGCGTCCAGCATCTGATTCTGGAATTTCAAATACGAAAAACGGATCGAGTGGGTGAATGCGCCACGATTGAAATCCACGCCTACTACGT
>Ga0209166_10002871_pt1 | contig 12723 bp, 11 predicted proteins | sample Coa_R1_3_FD_187151 | JGI IMG/M metagenome (GOLD analysis project Ga0209166, IMG submission 187151) | Surface soil microbial communities from Centralia Pennsylvania, which are recovering from an underground coalmine fire - Coalmine... | ecosystem: Environmental > Terrestrial > Soil >... | reverse complement strand
AGCGAAAGGAGCAGGACGAGTGTCGACGCTGCGGCCATCCCCGCCGCCGCGGCCAGGCCGCCCCACGACAGCACCGAATGGCGGAGCACCGCACCGGCAGGCGAGCCGGCGGAATCGGCGATTCCCGCGGCAACGCCGGCGCCGCCCGCCCAGCCGGCCACGGAGCCCACCGCCGCGATCGCGACCGCCTCGGCAGCGAACACGAGCCCGCGCTGGGCGGGGCCGGCTCCGAGCCAGGTCAGCCGGCGCATCGCGGCCTGGTTTCTCCGGCTTCCGCTCGCGGCCGCGAGCAGCGCGAACGCGAGCAGCAGCGCCGCCGCCTCGCCGCCGATGAGCAGCAGCCGGCGCCCGGCGATCGTGCTCGAGTCGCTCGCCTCGTTGACGGCGTCGGTCGGGGCCTCGAGGCTGTAGAACTCGGACGCGGCCTGGAGTTCTGCCTGGGCCCGGATCGTGCGCGCCTGGAAGCTCCCGACGCTCCACGCGTGCACGTCGCCGCGCTGGAGGGGGACGATCCAGCTGTACGAGCGGTACAGGTCGGAGGCGAACGGCGCGGCGGCGAGCGCCGAGACGCCGTCGGCGACCAGGATCGGAACGTCCTTCGCCGCGTGGTAGGTCGCGGCCTGCTCGACCGCGGGATTGAGCTTCGCGCCGACGTCCTTCCCGAGCGCGAGGTCGGAGACGAGCGTCCCGGTTCCGACGACGACGAGGTGGAGCGCCGGGTCCGACGGGTAGGCGCCGCGGCCGCCGACCTGGATCAGCTCGCAGCGGCTGGGGGTGCACTCGCGGGGGTAGCGGCCCGTGCGGAGGCGCACCCAGTGGCGGACGCCCTCGATTGCCGTCAGGTCGGTGATCGCGCCGCCGATCGTGCTCTCCCGGAAGACCGCGGTCGCGAACGCAGGCCGGTGGGCGAGCGGCGCGAGCGCCTTCTTCGCGGTCCTGTCGAGCGTGTCGAAGCGGTCGGTCGTCTGCCCGGGCACGCCGCCCCACGAGACGCGGAGCACCCGCTGGGCCGGGTCGAGCTGCTGGAGGTCGCGGCCGAGGGCCCGGTCCTGCGCGACGAGGCTGCCGCCCAGCACGGCCGCGAGGGCCCCCGCGCCGACTGCCACGCCGAGCCCGATCAGGAGCGCGAGCCCGGCGCGGTGGCGGAGCCGCGCCGATGCGAGCCGGAGCGGAAACAGGAAACGGCGCATAACCGGCAAAGAGTTTAGACTGGTGTCGCAGGCGATGACAAGGAAGCCACCACGTTACGACGTTCCGAATGCCGCGCCCGAGCCGCTTCGAATCGTCCAGCGGTTCGTCAACACGGTCAACTGCGAGAGCGGCGAGGACTGGCTCGAGACCTGGCTTGCCGAGCACGACGTCACCGGGACGCCGGCTGAGCTCGACCGCGCCCGTGTCGTGCGCGAGGCGATCCGCGAGCTGCTCTACGAGAACAACCGGCAGCAACGGAAGGGAGACCCCCGTGCCGTGCTGACTGCCGCCGCCGACGGAGCGTCGCTCTCGATCGACTTCTCGCGGCCGGAGCTCGTCTCGCGCGCCTCCGGGGTCGAAGGCGCCGTCGGCCGAGTCCTCGCCGTGTCCTTCCTGGCCATGCTCGACGGCAGCTGGGCCCGTCTCAAGTGCTGCCGCAACCACCACTGCCGCTGGTCGTTCTACGACTACTCGAAGAACCGCTCCGGGAGCTGGTGCTCGATGCAGCTCTGCGGTAACAGAACGAAGACCCGCTCCTATCGCGCCCGCCACGCCGGCCGCTGACGGCCGGCTCCGGCTGTCCCGTCCGGACATGTCCGAGCGTCCGCGGTGCCAGTCGAGTGTCAGACACTTGTGCGGAGCAGTGCCTAAGCAGTGTCAGACACTGGTCAGACCCTGGTGTCCGCAGGGGACATGTCAGTCGGCGACGATGCAGGCGGCGACGAGTTCGTCGACCTCCCGGCCGGAGTAGCCGGCCTCGATCAGCACCTCCCGCGTGTGGGCGCCGAGCTCGGGCGGCTCCGAGCGGTGGACGACGCGGTCGCCGTCGAGAGAGACGGGGAAGGCGGGGATGCGCAGATCGGATACGGCCGGATGCGGCAGCTCCTGGAGGATCCCCAGCGCTTCCGTCTGCTCGGCGGTGGCCACTTCGGACACGTTCTGCACGGGCGCGGCCGGCACGCCCGCGTCGCCGAGGCGCACGATCCAGGTCGCGCGGTCCTCGGTCGCGAACCGGCTCTCGAGCAACGGCGTCAGCTCCGCGCGGTTCGCGACCCGGTCGGCGTTCGTCGCGAACCGCTCGTCGCCAGCGAGCTCGGGCAGCCCGACCGCCTCGACGAGCTTTGCGAACAGCCGGTCGTTCGCCGCCGCGACCATCAGCCGCCCGTCCCGCGCTGCGAACGCCTGGTAGGGCGCGATCGACGGGAACTCCGTGCCGCGGCCGCTCGGCACGACACCGGCGCCGAGGAACGCGGTGAGGTGATAGGCCATGAACCCGAGCGCCGTCTCGTACAGGGACACGTCCACCTCGCGCCCCTCCCCCGTCCGCTCGCGCTCGTGCAGCGCTGCCAGGACGCCGAGCGCCGCCCACATCCCCGTCCCCTGGTCGGCGATGGACACGCCCGCGCGGACGCCGTCGCGTCCCGCTTCACCGGTCACGCTGATGATCCCGCCGGCCGCCTGGGCGAGCGGGTCGTAGCCCGGCCGGTCGCGCCACGGACCGACCCGGCCGAAGGAGCGAATCGAGCAGTAGACGAGGCGCGGATTCCGTGCCCGCAAGCCGTCCGCGCCGAGGCCGCGCTCCTCGGCAAGCCCCGGCCGCAGGCTCTGCACGAAGACGTCCGCGCCGTCGACGAGCCGCAGCACGATGTCGAGGCCGCGGCGCAGGTCGACGCACACGGAGCGCTTTCCCGCGTTGACGGTCAGGAACAGCGTGCTCTCCCCGCCCCAGAACGGCGGCCCCCAGGTGCGTGCCTCGTCCCCTGCGCCCGGCGGCTCGATCTTCACCACGTCGGCGCCGAGCGCGGCGAGGATCTCGGTGCAGTACGGGCCGGCGAGCGAGGTCGTCACGTCGACGACGCGGATGCCGCTCAGGGGGAGGAAGGGCACGCGGCCGATGCTATGCCAGGTGCCTGGCGACGACGCGCAGATCGTTCGTGAGCGCGGCATGCATCTCGTCCTTCCGGTCCTGTGCGCGCAGCACCGCGGAGGGATGGAAGGTCGCGACGATGAGGGGAGCCAGGTCGGACTCGAGCGGGCGGCCGCGCTCCCGGGTGATCGCCACCGTGCGGCCGACGACCGCCCGTGCCGCGGTCGCGCCGAGCGCGACGATCGCCCTCGGCCGGACGGCCGCCACCTCGCCTTCGAGCCACAGGTGGCACGCGGCGACCTCCGACCAGTTCGGCTTGTCGTGGATCCGCCGCTTTCCGCGCGCCTTCCATTTGAAGTGCTTGACCGCGTTCGTGACGTAGGCCTTGTCACGCGGGATGCCGGCGGCGGCGAGCGCCTCGTCGAGGATCCGCCCCGCGGGCCCCACGAACGGGTGGCCCTGCTTGTCCTCCTGGTCGCCGGGCTGCTCGCCGACCAGCATGACGAGAGCCTTCTCCGGCCCCTCGCCGAACACGGTCTGAGTGGCGTTCTTCCACAGCGGGCACGCCCTGCAGCCGGCCGCCGCTTTTCGGAGCGCGTCGAGCTCGCCCACGGCGGTGCTGTTCCCCTAGGCTCAAACGATGAACCGCCTGGCGCAGGAGACGAGCCCGTATCTCCTCCAGCACGCGGGCAACCCGGTCGACTGGTACCCGTGGGGCGACGAGGCCCTGGCGAAGGCGCGCGACGAGGACAAGCCGATCCTGCTCTCGGTCGGCTACGCGGCCTGCCACTGGTGTCACGTCATGGAGCACGAGTCGTTCGAGGACGCGCAGACCGCGGCCCGGATGAACGAGCTCTACGTGAACGTGAAGGTCGACCGCGAGGAGCGGCCCGACCTCGACGCGCTGTACATGGACGCCGTCGTCGCGCTGACCGGCCACGGGGGCTGGCCGATGACGGTGTTCCTGACCCCGGCCGGCGAGCCGTTCTACGGCGGCACGTACTTCCCGCCCGAGCCCAGGCACGGTCTTCCGAGCTTCCGGCAGATCCTCGAGGCGGTCGCCGAGGCCTACCGGGAGCGGCCCGCCGACGTCGCGCGAAACGCCCGTGAGCTCGTGGACGCGATCCGGCGCGGAGCCGAGACGCAACCCTCGGCCGAACCGCTCTCGGAGTCGATCCTCGGCGAGGCCGTGCGCGCGCTGGGCCGCATCTTCGACCCGGCGTGGGGTGGGTTCGGAGGCGCGCCCAAGTTCCCGCCGTCCTCCGCGCTCGAGCTGCTGTTGCGCCGCGACGGGCTCGACATGGTCACCCGCACGCTGGACGCCATGGCCGCCGGAGGCATGTACGACCTGGTCGGCGGCGGCTTCCACCGCTACTCGGTCGACGAGCGCTGGCTCGTCCCGCACTTCGAGAAGATGCTCTACGACAACGCGCTGCTGGTCCCCGCGTACCTGCACGGCTGGCTCGTGATCGGCCGCGAGCGGTACCGCGAGATCGTCGAGGAGACGGTCGAGTACATGCTCCGCGATCTCGCCCTGCCCGAGGGAGCGTTCGCATCCTCCCAGGACGCAGACACGGAAGGCGTCGAGGGGCTGACATACACCTGGACGGCCGAGGAGGCGGGGCCGGACGTGCCGCTGGAGCCGTTCGAGCACGGGCGTTCGATCGTCCGCGGCGAGCTCTCGCCGGAGACGCGCGGGCGCCTGCTCGCGATTCGGGACGAGCGGCCGCAGCCCGGACGCGACGACAAGGCGATCGCGTCCTGGAACGGGCTGGCGCTCGCCGCGCTGGCCGAGGCGGGACGGCAGCTGGAGCGCCCGGACTGGATCGACTCGGCGCGGCGGCTCGCAGACTTCCTGCTCGGGCCGCTGTCGTCCGACGGCCGCCTGCACCGCTCGTACCGCGCCGGCCGGGCGAGCGGTACCGGCTACCTCGACGACTACGCCAATGTCGCGCACGGCCTCTACGAGCTACATGTCGCGACCGGCGAGCTGCGCTACCTGCGGGAGTCGCGACGGCTCGCGTTCCTTGCCGTGGAGCTGTTCGCGGACGAGGAACGGGGCGGCTTCTTCATGACCCCGTCGGACGGCGAGCAGCTGATCGCCCGGACGAAGGACCTCGACGACAGCCCGATCCCTTCCGGGAACTCGATGCTGGCGTTCCTGCTGCTGCGCCTGGCCCGCATCTACGGCGAGGACGACCTCGAGCGCCGCGCCGTCTCGGTGTTCCGCCTGCTGCGGACCGCGCTGCCCCGCAGCCCGTCGTTCTTCGCCTGGGCGCTGTGCGCGCTCGACCTGCACTTCTCGTCGCCCCGAGAGATCGCCGTCGTGGGCACACCGCAGGACGAGGTGGCGCGCGCCGCGCTGGCCGGCTACGACCCGAACGCCGTCGTCGCCTTCGGCCCGGCGGAGGACGTGCCGCTCCTCGAGGCCAAGACCCAGGTCGACGGAAAGCCGACGGTGTACGTCTGCGAGCGCTTCGCCTGCCAGAGGCCCGTCACGGACCCGGCGGCGTTGCGCTGAGCTGCTCGAACGCCCGCTCGAACACCTCACGCGGCTGGGCGCCCAGCACGAGCAGACGCCGGTCGAGCAGGAAGCCCGGCACGCCGGTGATCCCGATCGACACCGCCTGCTGGGTCAACCCGACGACGCTGTCGCGGTACGCGTCGCCGGCCAGGACATCGTCGACTTCCCCCGCGTCCAGCCCGGCCTCGACCGCGAGAGCCCGCAGCTCGTCCGGGTCGCCGATGTTCCGCGCCTCCGCCCAGTAGGCGTCCATGAGCCGGTCGTGCACCGCCGCGTGCAGCCCGCGCTCCCGCGCCAGCTCGGTCACGCGCAGCGCCCGCATCGTGTTCGGCACGACGTCCGGCGGCGGGTCGTAGGCGAGCCCCTCCTCGGCGAACCGTTCGCGCAGCCGGTCGTGGAACGATGTCCCGTAGCGGGCGTGGAGCTGCTCGCGCGGGATCCCGTCCGGCGGGTACTCGGGATGGAGATCGAACGGGAGCCACGTCACGTCGGCGCCGAACCGGCGCGCGATCCACTCGGCCGTCGGCTGGCCGAGCCGGCAGAACGGTCAGATGTAGTCCGACCAGACGAGGACGTCGACCGGCGCCGCGCCGCTCATGCCTCGAGCCCGAGCACGTCGTCGAGCGTCTCGCGGCGGCGGACGAGCCGCGCCGAGCCGTCCGAGACGAGCACCGCCGCCGGCCGCGGCACGGCGTTGTAGTTCGACGCCATCGCCAGCGTGTACGCACCGGTCGCCGGAACGGCGAGCAGGTCGCCCCGGCGCGGCTCGGGGAGCGCCGCCCGCTCGACGAGGACGTCGCCCGATTCGCAGTGCTTCCCGCAGACCGTGTAGACGCCGGCCGCGGGCTCCTCGATCCGGTTCGCGAGCGCACAGGTGAACCGCGCCTCGTAGAGCTGCGGCCGCGGGTTGTCGGACATGCCGCCGTCGACCGCGACATAGATCGAGGTCTCGCTCGTCCGCTTGACGACCCCGACGCGGTAGAGCGTGACGCCCGCCTCGCCGACGAGCGAGCGGCCCGGCTCGAGGACGATCTTCGGCTCCGGCAGCGCGTGCAGCGCCCAGGCGCGCGCGACCCGCTCGACGATCGTCCGCGCGAAGTCGTGGATCGAGGGCGCCGCGTCCGCCTCGACGTACCGGATGCCGAGCCCGCCGCCGGCGTCGATGACTGCAGGCGTCCACCCGAGCTCCGAGCGGCACTCCGCGGCGAAGCCCGCGAGCCAGTCGACGGAGAACCGGGCCGGCGAGACGTCGAGGAGCTGCGAGCCGAGGTGCACGTGCAACCCCTGGACGTCGAGTTCGAGCTCCCGAGCATGGGAGATCGCCTTCAGTGCGTCCTCCGGCGGGAGCCCGAATTTCGAGCCGCGGTGTCCCGTCTTGATCGCGTCGTGCGTGTCCGGGTCGATGCCCGGCGTCACGCGGACGAGCACCCGCTTCACGCCCGCCGCTGCCGCCCGCTCGACCTCGTCCGGCGCGTCGAGCACGACGAGCCACGCGTCCGCCTCGGCGGCGCGCCTGAGCTCCTCGTCCGACTTGTTGTTCCCGTGGACGACGATCCGCTCCGCGGGCACGCCGGCCCGCAGGGCCAGCTCGAGCTCGCCGAGCGTCGACACGTCCGCGCCCAGCCCCGCTCCCGCGAACAGCTCCAGCAGCGCCGCGTTCGGGAACGCCTTCGACCCGTAGAGCGTGACGGCCTCCGGCGCGGACTCGCGGTAGGCGCGCGCACGCGCCTGCAACGTCTGCTCGCAGTAGACGACGAGCGGTGTCCCGAACTGCTCGGCGAGCGCCGACGCCCACATCCCACCGACCGTGAGCTCGCCGGCCGCAACCGCAGCAGTATCGGGAAAGAGCTCGAGCGCGCTCATGGCTTCGACCGTACCAACTCGCTAGACTGGGGTCATAGTGCAGGAGCTTCTTGCATAGCGAAGGAAGCCAGCGCGGCCCAGCCGTGCACGCTTCCCACGGCCTCTCGTATGAGAGGCTTTTTTGTACCCGGCGACGGTAGGACGGGATGGAGCAGTACGACGCAGCGGCAATCGAGGCGAAGTGGCAGCGGGTCTGGGAGGACGCGCGGGCCTTCTACGTCGACAACCCCGATCCCGCCGTCGGGTACGAGAAGAAGAGCTACGTGCTCGAGATGCTCCCCTATCCCTCCGGGGAGCTGCACATGGGGCACGTCCTCAACTACACGCTGGGCGACGTGCTCACGCACCACCGCCGCCGTAACGGCTTGAAGGTGCTGCGCCCCATGGGCTTCGACGCCTTCGGCCTGCCGGCGGAGAACGCGGCGATCAAGGAGGGCATCGACCCGCGCGAGAGCACCGACGCCAACATCGCCAAGATCACCTCGCAGATGAGGCGGCTCGGCTGGGCGATCGACTGGCCGCGCGTCCTGTCCACCCACGAGCCCGACTTCTACCGCTGGACGCAGTGGTTGTTCCTGCGCTTCTTCGAGCGCGACCTGGCCTATCGCAAGGAAGCGCCGGTCAAGTGGTGCCCGAACGACCAGACCGTGCTGGCGAACGAGCAGGTCGAGGACGGCCGCTGCTTCCGATGCGGCTTCGAGGTCGAGTCGCGGAACCTGGAGCAGTGGCAGTTCCGCACGACCGCGTACGCGGACGAGCTGCTGGACGAGATGAGCCTGCTCGAGTCCTGGCCCGAGCGCATCCTGACCATGCAGCGGAACTGGATCGGCCGCTCCGAGGGCGCCGACATCCTGTTCCGGATCCCGGATCTCGACCGCGACATCGAGGTCTTCACGACCCGGCCGGACACGATCTTCGGCGCCACGTTCTTCGTCCTGGCGCCCGAGCACCCGCTGATCCCGGAGCTGGTCGCAGGCCTGCCGGAGGAGAAGGCGGCGCTCGACTATGCCCGTCACGCGGCAGCCCGCCCGACGGCGGAACGGGAGCAGAAGGAGAAGGACGGCGTCTTCACCGGTCGCTACGCGCTCAATCCCGCGACCGGAGAGCAGATCCCTGTCTGGATCGCCGACTACGTGCTGATGGAGTACGGCACCGGCGCGATCATGGGCGTGCCCGCGCACGACGAGCGCGACCACGCGTTCGCCGTCGAGTACGGCCTGCCGATCGTGCAGGTCGTCGCTCCGTCGGAGGGTAAAGTCGCCGAGGAAGGCGCGTTCGTCGCGCACTCTGCGAACGAGCAGCTGGTCAACTCGGGCGAGTTCTCCGGTCTGCCCGCGCCCGAGGGCAAGAAGAAGATCGTCGACTGGCTGCACGGAAAAGGCCTGGCCGCTCCGGCCATCCGCTTCCGCCTGCGCGACTGGCTGCTGTCGCGCCAGCGCTACTGGGGCTGCCCGATCCCGATCGTGTACTGCGACGGCTGCGGGCTGGTCCCGGTCCCCGACGACGAGCTGCCGGTGCTGCTGCCCGACGTCGACGACTACCTGCCGAAGGGCAAGTCGCCGCTGGCGGCGGCTGAAGACTGGGTCGCGACGACCTGTCCGAAGTGCGGCGGTCCCGGCAGACGGGAGACGGACACGATGGACACGTTCGTCGACTCGTCCTGGTACTTCATCCGCTACGCCGACGCCCACAACGACGAGGCGCCGTGGGACCCGGCGCTCGCGAACTACTGGCTGCCGGTCAACCAGTACATCGGAGGCGCCGAGCACGCCGTGCTGCATCTGCTCTACGCGCGCTTCTTCGTGAAGGTGCTGAACGAGATGGGCCTGCTCGACTTCCGCGAGCCGTTCCTGAGGCTGTTCAACCAGGGCGACGTCCGCTACGGGGGCAAGCGCATGTCCAAGTCACGGGGCAACGTCATCTCGCCCGACGACGTCGTCGACCGCTACGGCGCGGACGCGGTCCGCCTCTACATCCTGTTCATGGGCCCGGCCGACCAGGCCATGGAATGGACGGACACGGGCATCGACGGGATCGAGCGGTTCCTGAAGCGGCTCTGGCGGATCGTGCACGAGGCGATCGAGCGCTGTCCGCCCGGCGATCCCGGCACGGGCGTCCTGGCCCGCAAGACGCACGAGACGATCGCCCGCGTCACCGACGACATCGGCCGGCGCTTCTCCTTCAACACGCCGATCGCGGCGCTGATGGAGCTGCTGAACGAGCTGTCGCCGCGACCCGACGATCCCGCCGCCCGCTTCGCCGCCGAGACTGCGGTCTCCTTGATCCAGCCGTACGCGCCGCACATCGCCGAGGAGCTGTGGACGAAGCTGGGGCACGAGCGGCTCTGGGAGCAGCCGTGGCCGGTTCACGACCCGGCCATGCTCGTCCGCGACACGTTCGAGCTGGTCGTCCAGGTGAACGGCAAGGTCCGCGACCGGATGCAGGTCTCGGCGGAGCTGTCCGAGGACGAGCTGGTCGAACGCGCCAAGGCATCGCCACGCGTCCAGGCGCACGTCGACGGCAAGACGGTGCGCAAGGCGATCGTCGTACCGCGCAAGCTCGTGAACCTGGTCGTGGGCTAGCCCGGCGCCTGGCCGGGCCCGCTACCGGATCCCGGTGTCGAAGAAGAAGCTGATCTTGTCCCAGTGGCCGGCGCGGACGTGGACGGCGTGCGGCTTGGGCAGCTTCGTCAGGCCGATCTTCACGGTCGAGCGCACCTCGTAGTACCCGGCCGGGAGCGCGATCCGGTAGCGGCCCTGCTTGTCTGTCCGGATTCGCACCGGTTGCACCGAAGTCGGGCTTGACGCCATGCTCGCGAAGACCAGCGTCACCTGGGCCGGCGCGTCGCACGGCACGCCGATCTGGCACACGGGCTTGATCGGGCCCTTGCGAACGGTTCCGTAGAGGCCGCTTCCGGTCGCACTGCTTGTCGCGGCCGCCGGGAGCAGGACGAGCGCGACGGCCGCGCCCGCTGCGATCCGCAGGATCCAGGCCATGTGTCAATTTTGGCACAGAGAAGTCACACCCCTGTAAAACATTTGTTGCCATACTAGGCGACATGCCAGCGCTGCCGCTCTCTCGACGCCAGGCGCTCGTGGTCGCGGGGGCGCTTGCGCTGGTCCTCGTGCTGGCCGGAAAGCTGCTCGCCGGCGGCTCCGCGCACCGTGCGCCCGCGTTCACCCTGGCACGCGCCGCGCCGCCGGCTCCGCCGCCCCTGCTCGTCGTGGACGTCGCCGGGGCCGTCCACCGTCCCGGCCTCTACCGGTTGTCGCAAGGGTCGCGCGTGGCCGACGCGGTGGCGAAAGCCGGCGGCGCCGGCGCGAAGGCGGCGCTGGACGGCGTCAACCTCGCCGCGCCGCTCGCCGACGGCGAGGAGGTCGTCGTACCGTCGCAGACGCCGGGCGGCGTACCAGTGGCGGCTGCCGGCTCGTCTCCTGGGGCCACGTCCGGGCCGGTCAGCCTCAGCAACGCGACGGCCGAGCAGCTCGACGCGCTGCCCGGCATCGGCTCGGTCACCGCGCAGAAGATCGTGGACTACCGGACGGCGCACGGCGCATTCCATTCGGTCGACGAGCTCGACGCGATCTCCGGGATCGGGCCGGCCAAGCTCGACCAGCTCCGCGGGCTGGTCGTCCCGTGAGGATCGCGCTCGCCCGGGTGGCGCCGTCGCAGCTCGCGCTCGGGGCGGCGTGTTGTGGTGTCGCAGCGGCCAATCTCGCTCGCCTCCACGGAACCGGGATCGCGGGCATTGCCGTCGGCTCGACGCTCGCAGCGTCGTTTGCCCTGCCGGCGGAGCGCCTGGTGCTGGTGGCGCTCGCGATGGCGCTCGCCGGCTGGTGGTGGGGAAGCGCCCGGCTGGACGCGATCGACCGCAGCCCGCTCACGCCACTGCTGGGGACGGCCGAGCGGGCACGAGTCGTCGTGACGGCCCCGCCTCGCCGTTCCAGCTTCGCCATCCGCGTCCAGGCCGAGATGCGCCGCTTCGGGACGCTGCGGACCTCCGAGCCCGTCCTCCTCGAGCTCCCGGCGGGCCGCGCGCCGACGCAGGGTGACGTCCTCCAGGCGCTGGGCGTCCTCGCCGCGCCTCGCGGGCCGCAGAACGGTTTCGACGAGCGGCTCTACCTCCGACGGCACGGCATCCACGTGGTGCTGCGAGTCGACCGCTGGCGGGTGATCGGCCGCCGCGGTGGGATCGGCGGGGTGGCGGACCGCCTGCGCGCGTTCGTCATGCGCGGGCTCTCTCGCGGGGCCGGCGGCGAACAGCGGGCGGTGTTGCTGGGAGTCGTGCTCGGCGCGGACGAAGGCCTGTCGCAAAGCCTGCGCGACCGCTTCCGCGCCTCCGGGCTCTATCACCTGCTAACAGAGTTGCAAGTGTCCATCGCGGGGGTGGCGCCTAGCGATTCGCCGGCCCTGGACAACTTCGGCAAGAGCCGGCCACGTGGAAGGCCGCGTCGACCACACCGAAACGCTCAAAGCTCCGACAGTCACCGCGGGCAAGGTCGTAACAGACCGGCGGGAGGACGCGAGCCGCGAGCGGCCCCAACAGACGCGCCAGACCGAGCGGGGGAATCGTGAAGCGTGACGCCGGATGCCGAAGCTATGTCGCCTCCCTGCAGGGTCGGGAGGCAGAGCCAAGGCCCCTTCGGGGGGAGAGGGAACCTATGGGCGCGCAGGCCCTAGGAGATCGGCGGCCAGGACTGGAGCTCGGCCAGTGAGTACCTGTCGAGCCACCAGTCCCGCATCGCCGCGAGCACCGCGGGGTTAGGCGGCTTCGCCGGATGGCGGCAGTCGCGGCAAAGGTGAGCCTGGCCGCGGCGCTCGTGCTCGAGCTCGTTCCGCCGGCTGAGTCTGAAGCCGAAGCCGCATCCCGAACACGTGACTGTCACTTGCGGCGACGTCGCTACGGCCACGCCGGCAGCATAAGCAACAGGCCGCACTCCGGCATCTCTGATATAACGTCTGCTTATGGAGGCAACAAGGGAAACGGGCTCGCCGGTGTTCTTGTCCATCCCTGAGGCGGCACGGCTCGCGAACGTGTCGCGCGTGCATATCTGGCGGCTTGTCCGTCGAGGTGAGATCGAGGCGGTGCGGGTCGGTAACGACGGCACCGGTCCGCTCCGCATCGACCGTGACCGGTTCCTCGAGTGGTTGACCGGCGACCCGGAACGGGAGACGGCGTGAACCCGAACGTCAAACCGCGACCGCTCGGCCCGGCCCTCGCTGAGCGCGTCGCGCGTGTCAGCGTCCGTGAACGCAGCCCGTACGGTGAAGGCTCCGA
>Ga0209166_10002870_pt1 | contig 12725 bp, 9 predicted proteins | sample Coa_R1_3_FD_187151 | JGI IMG/M metagenome (GOLD analysis project Ga0209166, IMG submission 187151) | Surface soil microbial communities from Centralia Pennsylvania, which are recovering from an underground coalmine fire - Coalmine... | ecosystem: Environmental > Terrestrial > Soil > Unclassified... | reverse complement strand
GCCACCCGGCGCGCACCGCGAACTCCTCGGCGCCGACCAGATTGATAAAGTGATCGAGATCGATCAAGCGCCCATCGGCCGCACGCCGCGCTCGAATCCCGCCACCTACACCGGTGTTTTCGCCCCCATCCGCGAGCTCTTTGCCATGCTTCCCGAGTCGCGCGAACGCGGGTATCGTCCCGGCCGCTTCAGCTTCAACGTCAAAGGCGGCCGCTGTGAAGCTTGCCAGGGCGACGGTCTCCGCCGTATCGAAATGAATTTCCTTCCCGATGTATACGTCATGTGCGAAGTCTGCCACGGCAAGCGCTACAATTCAGAAACGCTAGCCGTGCGCTACAAAGGTCACACCATCAGCGACGTGCTCAACTTGCCTACGTCCGACGCGTTGAAGCTTCTCGAAAATATTCCTCAGATCCAACAAAAGCTCTCGACGCTCGTCGAAGTCGGCCTCGGCTATGTCACCCTCGGCCAATCCGCCACCACTCTTTCCGGCGGCGAAGCCCAGCGCATTAAACTCGCCCGTGAGCTTTCCAAGCGCCAAACCGGCCGCACTCTTTACATCCTCGATGAACCCACCACTGGACTGCACTTTGACGACGTTCGCAAACTCCTCGACGTCCTTCAGCGCCTCGTCGCTCTCGGCAACACGGTCCTTATCATCGAACATCATCTCGACGTCATCAAACAGGCCGACTGGATCATCGACCTCGGTCCCGAAGGCGGCGAAGGCGGCGGCCGCATCGTCGCTCAAGGTCCTCCCGAACTTATCGCCCGCAGCAAAAAGTCCTATACTGGACAGGCTCTTGCCCGTGTTTTCGCAATCTCCAACAATGGTCACGACAGTAGCCGCGCTCCCTCAGTGAAATGACGACACTCCCCTTTTTCTTCGCAGGGCTCCGGCATACCGCGCCCTCGTTTCGCAAGCCCCCGGCATGCTTGGTATCAAGCCACTCGCGCGATACAGTATGTAAACCTCTATGAGCGTCTACTCCATCCCGCCACTCACCTTCGGCGCAGTTCGTACCTATCCGCTCTCTTCCCGCAAGAGCAAAGTCAGCGTTCGCGACTTCGCCAAACCACCTGCTGCCAACGCATCTCTGACAAAGTTTCTCGACTCACTTCCCAATTTTCTCGCTGCGGACGATTTGCGCCATCTCCTCGCCGCCATCCATCGCGCGCGGAAACAACGCCGCGCCGTCCTTTGGGGCATCGGAGGCCACGTCATCAAAGTCGGCCTCGGCCCCATCCTCATCGATCTGATGAAACGTGGCTTTGTCTCCGGCATTGCCATGAACGGAGCAGCGCTCATCCACGATTTTGAAATCGCACTCGCCGGCAACACCTCCGAAGACGTCGAAGCCGGCCTCGGCGCAGGCCAGTTCGGCATGGCCAGCGAAACCGGAGAATACGTCAACGAATTCTCAAAGCTCGCCGCTCGCCTTCACATCGGCTACGGCGAAGCTGCCGGCCAGTTCCTCACCAGCGGGGTCCTGAGCGTCAAACACGCCGCCTCCAGCGTTCTTGTTGCCGCTTATAAACAGCGTATCCCCGTCACCATTCATCTCGCGATTGGCACCGACATTCCTCACGTGCATCCCGCCGCCGACGGTCCTTGCCTGGGCGCGGCCACGTTTCTCGATTTCCGCCTGTTCTGCGCTCTCGTGAAACAAATGAGCCCCGGAGGTGTCTACCTGAATTGGGGTTCCGCCGTGCTTCTTCCCGAAGTTTTTCTAAAAGCCGTGAGCGTCGTCCGCAATCTTGGTGTGCCCTTGCAGCCAATCACCACAGCCAACTTCGACTTTATCCAGCACTACCGTCCGTTGCAGAATGTAGTAAAGCGTCCCACCGTGCCCGAACGCGGAGGCCGCAAATCGGGTTCGCGCGGCTTCGCCATCACGGGCCATCACGAACTGCTCATGCCTCTGGTGGCCGCCGCGCTGGCTGCTGGCTGGCCAAAAACGCTGCGCCAAGGAAAACGTTGAACCTCTTCGACGATAACTCGCCTATGCCGCCGGATCAGGACCCGTCTTCGCCATTTCCCGCAGAATCCACCACTGGCACGCCCCAGCCGCTTTCGATTCCTGCCGAACCCCCGCTCGCCGGTGATCCCATCAGCCTCGCCGCCATGATTCCACCCGCTGTTCCCATCCACCCATCAACACCCGCCCTGCCGGAAGATCTCCGCATCTCCTGGTCCTGGCTGCATCTTGTCTTGTTTCTTTTTTTCGGTTTTTTCAGTTTGATTCTCATTCAGGGGGGCTTCGCGATCTATTACGCTCCTCTCCGCCACTTCGCCAACGAAAAGGATTTCGAGCGCTTTGTCCTTTCAAAGCCGGCTTTCGCCATTGGCAGCATGGTTCTTTGGTATGCCTTCATTTTCTTGTTTCTGTACGTTACACTCGCCGTTTTGCGCGGCTTTCCCTTTTGGCGAACGCTAGGCTGGCGAAGGCTCTCGCGGCCCAACGGCGGCTCGCCGCGCAGTCCGTGGCTCTTCTTCATTGCCGGCTGCGGTCTTTCTCTTGTGGTATCCGTCGTTACCATCAAAGTCCAGCCGCCGGATAATGTGCCCATCGAAGAGCTTTTTCGTCACAAGAACACAGCCATGCTCTTTATGGCCATGGCCGTTTTGGTGGCCCCACTCGTCGAGGAAACCGTATTTCGCGGTTATCTTTATCCGTTGTTTGCGAAAACTTTCGGCGTGGCCACCAGCGTGCTCGTTACTGGCGTACTTTTTGGATTAATGCACGGAGCACAGCTTGGCTGGACCTGGGGTCTAGTTTCGGTGCTCATTTTCGTTGGCGTCATTTTCACTCTTGCTCGCGCTCGCACGGGCACCGTATTCGCCAGTTTTTTGCTGCACCTGGGCTATAACTCCATGATCGCCCTGGTCACCATACTAGGAACTCAGGGGTTCACTAAAATTCCGTCTGCTCACTGACTGATGCGTTTTCTTCTTTCACGTTCGCTACAATGATTGCTTCCGGAGACTTTAAAAGTATGTACGTAGCACAGCCCATCGAATGGACCGACCGCGGCGTTATCATGCTCGACCAGCGCCGCCTTCCCGCCGAGGAAATCAGCTACACCTACACCGACTACCGCGAAGTCGCCAAAGCCATCCGCGACATGGTCATTCGTGGCGCTCCGGCTATCGGTGTTGCTGCGGCTATGGGCGTGGCTCTCGGCGTTCTCCATTCCTCCGCAAACTCGGTCGAATTTCTGCATACGGAATTCGCGGAGATCTGCGATGTGCTGGCGAAAACGCGCCCAACCGCCGTCGACCTCTTCTGGGCTATCGAGCGCATGCAGCGCCGCTTCGGCGAACTCGCAGCTCAAACCTCCGAGCTCGTGAAAATTCGCCAAGGAATGGTCGAAGAAGCGCGCCAGGTTCATCTCGAAAAGAAAGCCACCGATGAAGCCATTGGCCGCTTCGGGGCCGAATTCATGCCTGCCAATGGCCAAGTCATGACCCAATGCAACGCGGGCGCTCTCGCCACCGGCGGCATCGGAACCGCGCTCGGCGTCATTCGCGTTGCGTTCCAGCAAGGCAAAAGGCTGCACGTTCTCGTCCCTGAAACGCGTCCCTACCTTCAGGGCGCCCGCCTAACCGCCTGGGAACTCCACAAAGGCGGCATCCCCCTCACGCTCATCACCGACAACATGGTCGGCCATTTTCTGAAAACCGGCAAAGTAGGCGCCATCGTAACCGGCGCCGATCGCATTGCCGCCAACGGTGACACCGCCAACAAAATCGGTACGTACCAGATCGCCGTCCTTGCCAAAGAGAACAACGTCCCTTTTTATATCGCCGCGCCCGTGTCCACCTTCGATCTCACGCTCCCCGATGGCGATCACATTCCCATCGAAGAGCGCTCTGCCGCCGAAGTCACGCATTTACAGGGTGTTCGGATCGCCCCCAACGTGCACGCCGCGCATCCCGCCTTTGATGTCACACCCGCCCGCTACATTGCCGCCATTTTTACCGAACGCGGCGTCGCCCGCGCTCCTTACACCGATTCACTCCGCGCCCTTGCCTCGGCTTCACGCCCCGCCGCTGCTCCGTCCTAGCGTGAACCGCCACGCTCGCCAATTTGGGCAGCGTACATGTTCGCTGTCCCTCGAGCGGTTATACTCAGAGTATGAAAACTGCAGTGTCCATTCCTGATGAACTCTTCAGAAGCGCGGAGCGCCTCGCGCGGCGCACCAAACGGTCGCGGAGCCGCCTGTTCAGCGATGCCCTGAAGGAATATTTGATTCGCCATTCTCCCGACGAGATTACGTAGGCAGTGAACAGGGTTTGTGAGGAGCTTGGGGATACGGCCCAGGACCCATTCGTATCCGCGGCTGCGTGGCGCATTCTTGAGAACACCGAGTGGTAATCTCGCAAGGCGAAATTTGGTGGGCTGACCCGCCTGCGCCATCGGGTTCTGGCCCCGGCTTCCGCAGGCCGGTCGTCGTCCTTCAGTCGGAGGCCTTTAATCGCAGCAGCATTCGAACGGTCATCTGCGTTCCATTAACGACTCAACTGAAGTGGGCTTCATCTCCGGGAAACGTCGCTTTATCAAAGCGGCTGACGGGCTTGCCCAAAGGATCCGTGGCCAACGCATCCCAAATTATCAGTATCGATAAGCGGTTGCTCATGGAACGAGTCGGCAAGCTCCCGCACCGAAGCTTGCAACTCATCCTTTTGGGCGCCGGCATTATTCTCGGGAAATAGGGCGTACCCGCAGCAGCTCTCGCTCGCTGCCTTGCTGCTTTCCCGCTTCAGTCCAAATCTTTCCTCTTCTCCTCCGCGGTTGCAGGGAAAACATTGTGCTGCGGCGGCGGCATCGGAATTTCGCCCATGCGATCTTTCCAAAGCGCCTTATTCAGCAGCGCCGTGTCCACCGCGTCGGCGTGGCTGAAATCCAAATTCTTTCCTTCCTTCCAGTCCTTCGTATTCATTTGGTAGATCAATCCGTTGTCGCGGTTTCGATAATCCGCGCTGTACGCAGGCTGCTCGCCTGTCCCGCCGAAAAGCGGCGCCATCACTGCCGCGCGCGAATCGTTCGCGTTCATCGGCGGCACGCCCAGCAGCGCTTCAATCGTGCGCACCACATTGACCGTCGTGTAGAACGAATGGTCCACAAACGGTTTTGCATCATCTCCCTGCCCGGCAGGCTGCGGCGCGTACTTGCTGATCACCAGCGCGATGCTCCGGTGCGAATCCACATGGTCCGGCCCATCCTGCGCGTCGTCCTCCAAAATCAAGAATGCCGTATCGTCCCAATACGGACTGTGCGACACCGCATCGACCACGCGCCCAATGGCCAGGTCATTGTCCGCAACCGACGCCGCCGGCTTCGGTTGTCCTTTCGTTAGGCCTGCTGTGTGATCGTCCGGCAAACGCAACAGAATGAATTGCGGCATCGTGTCCTTGCCGGCCTCCCGCGCTGTCACGAACCCATGAAATTCATTCAAGAATTCGTCCGCCCGCAGCTGGTCCGGGTACGCAACCTCGAAATCAGCGTACCGAGGATCGAAATGACCCTGCAATTCCACCTCGCTTGCAACATCTTCCGCCAGTACCGGAATATCCCAGGGATACGGACTGGGGCCGCCCCGCGGCTCACCCACATTTTTGGGAAGCGGCTCGCCCTTGTGAATTACTGCCCGCGCGCAATTCTCTCCCTCCGCTTTGGGCGGTCCCGAGGCGGGTGGTTCCGAGCCCTTCTTCTCATTGCACCACCGGCTGACGATGTATTCGCCGTAATGCCGGTACGAAACTCCATGGTTCGCAAAATCCTTCCAAAGGTAGCCACCCGTTGGCTCTCCCGCGTCCGGAACTTCGTCCTCCGCTGTCACCCCCGTTAACAAAGTTCCTTCCGCGTCGTACGTATGCTCTGCGCCCCGATAGCCGATCGGCCACGTCTTTTCGATGTAGTCCGAGATCGACGCCGACGTGGACCACACATGGCCGTCTCCTGAAACTTCCCCGCTATCATAAAAATTATCGAGTATGCCAAATTGCCGCGCGAGTTTGTGCTGATTCGGCGTGATGTCCTCGCCATACATCGTTAGAGAAGGATCGCCATTGGCGCCTGCAAGATCACCGAACACCTGGTCGTAGGTGCGATTTTCCTTGATGATGTAAATCACATGGCGGATCTTGTTTTCTCCTCCCGCGAATGGCACATGGTCGCCATTGCCGCGCAGCGCATTCGTATCAACCACCTGCTTTGTGTACGCCGGAAGATTTGCCAGGGCATCCGCAAGCGGAATCCGCGCGAGCGATCCGTGGATCATGGCTGGCCCGTACGGATACTGCGGGCGGCCGTCGCTCTTTTTCCCGATAAGTGTGGGATTCGGTCCGGAACCACGCCCTTTCGCGCTTGCAATCAGCAAATCCTTCCCGGTCGCGGCGACCACCGTCGGGTACCACTCCGTGGGAATGAATCCGGCAGCCTCGCCAGAAGCGCCTCCACCATCTTTCTTAAGATCGAACACCGCCACCGAATCCGAAATTGCGTTTGCGGAAAAGAGCATGGTTTCATCCGGCGAGAGACCCAAATATTCAGGATCGCTGCCGCCATATTTCTGTCCTGGAAGCTTGGTGGAAAGGTACGACATTACTTTTCCCGAGCCCGCGTCAAGCACCGCTATTTCATCGCGATCCGTCAGCGCGACATAAAGCCGTGAATCGTCTCGATTGAGCAGCAGCGCCGTCGGATGCGATCCTCCTGCGAGCGGCGACTTTGGTTTCCGGAGCGGAATGATTCGTACAACGCGCCCTTTCAGCAAGTCGAGTTCCGTGACCGAGGAAGCATTCCACAGCGAAACGAATCCACGCTTCCCGTCTTTCGTCATCACCGTCGTGTAGGGCAGCGAAGCCGGAATTCGTTTCATGGTCGAAAGGTCAAACGGGTGAACGACCTTGCCGTCCGTGGCATTGAGAAGTACGGCTTCATCGGAGTTATTGTTGGCGACGAGCAATCTCTCCTGGCCGTCGCTCAAACCTGCGCTCAGCCCCGCAGGGTACGTGACATCCTTATATTCAGCTCGGCGAAGTTTCCCTGCTGGGATTTTCGCGCGGGGCGTCATGGGCAGGAATCGCTCGGGCGAAATCCGTCCGTCCTCGAATCTGTAAACCGCAATGCCGTTGCCGGTGCTCCCTTTCTTCCTGCCGAGGGGATCCGTGAGCGAGGCCATGCTCGCGTAAATGTGTTTGCCATCGAGGCTGAAGGCCAGCCCGAGAAAATAGGTTTGCCGCGCTTTGCTCCCGAGGCGGCCATCTGGAAAATCCGTGAGTGCGTTCGTCTCCAGATTGAGGACGGAGAGAGACTGCTTCTCTCCCGAAGTGTATGCGCCATATCCGCTGTGCAGCAGCACCGCGAACCGCCCATCAGGAGAAATTGCGATCGCCGTCGGCAGATTGTTGATCGAACGCGGCGCGCCTGGGACTTCTCCTAGCAATTTGCCGTTCGGCAGTTGCACGCTCGGCGGCGCATTTTGCGCAAAGAGAGGCGCGGCCAGAAAGAAAAGATACACAAACGGGAGGTTGCGAATACCGCGAAGGTGATTGTCCATCGTGCGAGTGTAGCAGCTCCTTGTCACAAGACTGTGAACATGACGTTTGTTGCGTTACGCTTGTTCGATGACACAAGCGCTCCGCAAGAAATCTCAATTCTTACCGCTGTAGTCCCCGAATCCTACGCCACCATCAGCTCCTCGGCAAGGTTCTCTCTTGCGCGCTCGCCTCCTGGAATCCGCTGACTTTCTCCCAGCTTCCGCAACTGGATCTTCGCTTGACGACATGAAACGCCTGGCCTATGGTTTTGCCCCAAGCTAAAATTGATGTCGCAAATTCTGCCACCGGACTTGATCTTCAAACTGGGATTCGCGTTACATACATTTACGCAAAGAAAGGTCGCACATGCCCGCTGTCGAGGCCAGGATTTTTCAAATTGATGCCCTGCGCGAATTTACCACCCGCATTTTTCTCCACTTCGGCGTCCCCAAGGACGATGCTGTTCAAGCCGCAGGTGTTCTCGCCTCGGCGGATCTGCGCGGCATAGATTCCCACGGAGTTGCGCGGCTCTACAGCTATTTTGGCCTGCTCAACGAGGGACTCATCAATCCCAAGCCGAAGATCGCAACCGTCCGCTCCACGTTGAGCACCGCCACTATCGATGGTGATAACGGCCTTGGCCTGGTCGTCGGTCCACACTCGAATCGCATCGCCATGGATATGGCCGATAAAGCCGGCTCCGGCTGGGTCGCGGTCTGCAACACTAATCATTTTGGCATCGCCGGCTACTACGTCCTCCAGGCTCTCGAGCGCGACATGATCGGTTGGGCCATGACCAACTCGAGTAGCCTGGTCGCGCCTCTCTGGGGCGCGCAACGCATGCTCGGCACGAATCCCATCGCCATCGCGTTTCCCGGAAAAAACGAGCCGCCTATCGTGATTGATATGGCCACCTGTACCGCTGCGTATGGAAAAATTGAAATGGCTCGCCGCAGAGGAGAGCCCATCCCCATCGGCTGGGCCATCGATAATCAGGGCCGCAACACGACGAATCCCGATGATCCAGTGAACGGCGGGTGCTTGCTTCCGCTTGGCTCTGATCGCGAGCGCGGCGGGCACAAGGGCTACGCATTGGCCATCATGGTGGATGTGCTGTGCGGCGTTCTCGGCGGCGCGAACTGGGGGCCGTTCGCTCCGCCTTTCGCTTTGCGTCAGGTGATTCCCACGGAGAGCGTCGGCAAAGGCATCGGTCATTTTTTTGGCGCGATGCGCATTGATGGGTTCCTCGATGCAGATGAGTTCAAGCAGCAGATTGATGATTACGTGCGCGTGTTTCGCGCGACAAAGCCCGCGCCAGGCACAAACGGTCCGCTCATTCCGGGAGATCCTGAGCGCATTGCCGAAGCCGACCGCCGCAAGAATGGAGTGCCGCTGCTCATGCCGGTCGTCGAAGACCTTCGCGCCATTTCCAAACAAACGGGCATTCCCTTCGATTGACGCAGGGAGCTGGCGAAGGCTGCTCGCGTCTTTTACGCCGGGCGGATCCTCATGACAACTCTTTCGCGCCGGCTGAGAAGCGCGAAGAGACCCAGGAATTGCTTCCAAGGAAAATATTTCTTGTCGAGCAGCCCCATGCCTAACGCCGCCACTTCTCCAGTCACCATCTCCGCGCTGGCATTGACCCATTCGCCGAGCAGCTTGCCCTTCATCGTGCATGGCGCAATTTTCACGTGGCTATTGTTTCGAATGCGCTTCACTTTACCGGTGTTTCCGATCGTGTAGATGTAGAGCCGCGCGCCATCACCATCCAGATCGGTGGCTGGATCCGCTGCGAACCATACCGGCGTCTTCACACCCTCGCCGCTCTTTTTGAACGTCTCCAGACTGAGATATTTGTGATCGCGAAATACCGCAAATCCCATGGGACCACCCCAGGTGTTCGATGCACGCCATTCTACATGCGGCACAAGGCCGAGTTAGCGTCGAAGAAAGGCAGTGCCGATTCCCAACGCATGCAGCTAATCTTGGTTGGGCGGCGAATTGCAGGGTGTGGAGAAAAACATACAGGCAAGATTGTGCCACCAAACCGATTTGCGATTTGCGAAGTTATTCATAACGGAGGGCTTCGACGGAGTCGAGGCGGGCGGCCTTCCAGGCGGGGTAGACGCCGAAGACGATGCCGATGAGGGCGCAGAAAACCTGCGCCGTGATGATCCAAAAAAACAAGAGGGCGGCGGGGAAGTGGGCGCCATAGTGGAGCAGGAGAGAGATTCCTGAACCGAAGATAACGCCGATGACGCTTAGGGTTACGGCTTCGATCAGAAATTGGACCAGAATATTGCTGCGCTTAGCGCCGATGACTTTCCTGACGCCGATTTCGCGCGTTCGCTCCGTTACAGAAACGAGTATGATGTTCATCACACCGATGCCGCCGACAATCAGACCGACGGAAGCTACTGCGAACATCAGGATAAAGATAAGGCTGCTGATTTTCTTCCAGAGTTCGAGAAAATAGTCCGGAGTGAAAATCGCGAAGTCGCACAGCAGCCACGCCGATGACCACACCAATAAGTAAGCACGCTGCGCAACTTGTGAGCCCAGAGGCTGCTCGTGGCAATTGCCACGGCCTCTTTGAAGTTCATTGTGGCCGCCCGGGCCATGCAAGCAGTTCCCTGTAGTGTATGTGGGGCGAGCCGATTAAATAACAGCCACCGAGAGTAGGGTAAGCCCGTGAAAGGTCAGCCTAGTTTGGCGGACCTATGGAGACCGCTTCGAGGCTGGCCGATAGAGAGCGGTGCTAGAGATGCGAGGCGATCTTGCGGCCAATTTCCGCGCCGCGAGTTTGCGCCTCAGGGACGTAGATCAATTGGAGGGAAACCATGGTGTCTCCCTTCAGCACAAAGAGAGCGTGGCCAAACGAGCCGACCATGGCGGCGTCGCCTATTCCAGGCAATTCCTCGAAACCCGGAACGACTGACATCGTGGTGCGCATGGCGGCCCAATCCGTGGGGCTATAATTGCGTTTCACGGTAAAAGCAAACACGCGGCCGTCTTTGTCAGGCTGTGACAGGCCAAACGTCTTTACGACTCCTTCCAAATCTTTGGTGTCCTTCAGAAGCTCAAGAGGATTGTCAGACTTTGTATCCTTGTGCTCGGCGGCGGCTCGCTGCGAGTCTTTCCGCGCTTGTTCGATGGCCATGCGCTGGAGTTGAGCGAAAGCGGCGGGGTTCGTGTAGTAGGCGCAACCGGGCTCGGAATCCTCGGCGATTTCCGAGCTTTTCTCTATTGTGACGCCAAGGATCTGCTGCAAATCTTCTTTTGAAAGCAGCGCGCAGGAATTGCCTTGCGCGACTTGGACGATCTCCGACGAAGATCCGCCTGTCGCGTTGGCAGTGAAAGTTGAAATCTTTTTCTTGACCAGGTGCACTCCATAAAAAGCTGCACCTATGCCGGCGACGAACAAAACTACCAGGATACCGCCCACGATAAGCAGCACTTTGCCGAGACCGGAGCTTTTCTTAGCCACGGTGGCGGTCTGCGCAAGGGGCTGAACCGGAGGTTTTGCCGCAACCTGAGACGGAGCGGGGGTTCGGGGAGAGTCCGCAGGCTGACCGCATTTGCCGCAGAACGGGCCCGAGATAGGCGCACCGCAGTTTCCGCAAAAGCTTGCCATGTCCCCTCCTTCTTCCATAAGCAATAACAAGTGTGGCCAGCTTACCACGGGAAGTTTGGCCGCTCCAGTCTTGATGAGCATCCAGCAATACGGAAATTCCTCGCGGGCGGGAGAAGAGCCGATCGCGCCAAGCGGGAATCGTGGACTCGATGAGTTTCCTCGAATCGAAACTCACAGGTGTGTTCGTAGAAGCGCCATGAACGGGCCCTGAAAAATGGCTCGGGAATCCGGAGTGGGGTTCCGGATTCCCGGGGGTTGCAGGGGTTAAGGCGGGATGTGGATCAGGGGTTGGTGCGGGGAAGGCTTGCGACCAGAATGACTTGGCCCTGTGCCTCAATTTTCGCAACCTGGGCCATTTCCTTCTCTCGTCCTGATTTCAATAGTTGCCGTCCGCGGGAATTTCCTGCGGTCCAGACTTGCGAGAGAAAATAGCGATCACCGTAACGGTTAAAGACCAGTTTTGATTGGGATTGAATTTCATTCGCAACGACAGCGTTGGAGTTGATAATTGCCGACGCAGCGGGATCTTTGCGGTCAATCAGGATCAGCGTCCTTTCCGGGCCCGAAGCCTGCACGGAGTAGTCTCCCGCTGGAAGCGTCTGGTTACCGGCCACGAAATCAAACGGGATATTTACCAGCAACGATTCCTGCGCCTGTGCCACTCGCGTTGATGACATAACGGCAAGTGCCGTCAGACCTGCCATAACCAAAGCTCGCGTCTTCATGGGACCCTCCTCTTTCCTATTCGCTGGCGGTGTCCAAGTTGAACTTTCATTCGACTCGTAAGTTTGTCTGCTCAGCGCCTCAACATGCTGCGCACTTTCGCGCATTCCTTGGGCGAGCACAATGCACGGACGATGAACTGCAAGCAGACTGCGGGTGAACAAATAACTGCTCGAAAATAGAGGAGTTAGGTTTGAGCCAGGCTGGGTCGCGATTTTTAGGAGGAGTGGTATAGTCTGGGGGCAAAGGGAATAATGCAAATGTCGAGGCCGGCCCGCTCCGCGAATGTTGTGCGCTTTGACGCGTTCGAAGTCGATCTGCGCGCGCAGGAACTATATAAAGGCGGGCGGAAGATCAAACTGCAAATCCAACCATTTCATGTGCTTGCGATGCTCCTTGAGACGCCGGGGGAAATCGTCACACGGGAAGAGATGCAAAAAAGACTGTGGCCGGCGGACACGTTCGTCGATTTTGACCACAGTCTGAACACCGCGATCAAAAAACTACGCCAGGCGCTTGGCGACGACAAGAAGAAGCCACGCTTCGTCGAGACGTTGCCGAAGCGCGGATACAGGTTTCTCGCGGCCGTCAAGGAACCTGTCCGGCCATCCGCACTTGCCGCAGCTTCCCTGCAAAAAAGTGCACCCACCGCGCCAGTGCCGCAAGATGCGCTCGCCTCTTCCTGGGTGGGGCGCGTGGCCAAACTCTCCTGCGAAGACGGACTTTCGTTCGCCTTGGTGGCGATTGATGAGGCAACTGCGGCGGAGCGGCGAAAGCTGGACGCGGCGAATGACGACCTGGGGTTGTCTCTAATGATCGCTA
>Ga0209166_10002869_pt1 | contig 12726 bp, 8 predicted proteins | sample Coa_R1_3_FD_187151 | JGI IMG/M metagenome (GOLD analysis project Ga0209166, IMG submission 187151) | Surface soil microbial communities from Centralia Pennsylvania, which are recovering from an underground coalmine fire - Coalmine... | ecosystem: Environmental > Terrestrial > Soil > Unclassified... | reverse complement strand
CGTCGACAAGCTCATCCGCCAGCCGGAGGCCAGGACGGGCACTTCGGTGGTGGCGCTGACCCCCAGCGGTGAGCGGAGCATCATCTTTGTCAACGGCGTGAATGAGGCCTTTAACCTGGATGACGTGCCCGACGGCTGGCTGCAGGGGCCGCGCCTGGTGGCGGTGACGTCGGTTTTTGTGCTGCCGCAGTTCACCGGCCAGGCCGTGGCGCGGCTGCTGCGCCGGGCACGGGCCGCCGGCGCGCAGACCCTGCTGAACATCTGCTGGGACAACGAGGGGCGCGGCCTGCCCTTCCTGGGCGCGGCGCTGGAGCAGTGCGACTTCTTTGTGCTGAACCATGACGAGGGGCGCCAGCTGACCGGCCAGGAGGCGCCCGAGCAGATTCTGGGGCGGCTGCGCGAGTGCACGGCCGGCACGATTGTGCTGACGCTCGGCCCGCAAGGCTGCTGCTGGCTGGCGGGCGGCGAGGCGCAGTTTGCCCCGGCGGCGCCGGTACAGGCCACCGATACCACCGGCGCCGGCGATGCCTTCATGGCTGGCTTTATCGCCGGACTACTGCGCGAGCTGCCGCTGGCGGACTGCGCGCGGCAGGGCTGCCAGGTGGCCGCGTACGCGGTGACCGGTCCGGGCGCATATGAGCGCATCCCTCGACAAACAAAGGAGCAACGATGAGCCACCCCTATGCTGGCCTGGAGCGGGTTCAGGCGGTGGGCCTGAGCGTGGCCGAGGCCGCCCAGCGGCTGTGCCGCTTCGCCTACGTGGAGCAGCGGCTGATGCGGCTGTTCGCGGCCCGCATCGTCACCGTCCCAGAGCGCGACGTGAAGGTGCTGATGGGCCGGCTTCAATATGAGGCCTGCCTGCACGCCTCGGGGCTGCGCGCGAGGATGGTGGAGCTGCGCACGAGCAAGGGCAAGCTGGAGCAGGTGCCCGACCGGAGCCTGGCGGCGCTCTTTGACGAAGCCGAGCGGCTGCCTGGCACCTATCCCTTCATGGCCGCGGCGCTGGGCGTGCTGAAGCCGGCCTTGCGCGAGGCTTACCAGCGCTATCTGCAGGAGACCAACGGCCTGGCGGATTACGGCAGCGTCCGGCTCATCCAGCAGCACCTGCAGGACGAGGCGGAGCATCTGCGGCTGCTCGACCAGGCGCTGGCAGACCTGCCAGCCAGCGACGAGGGGCGCGAAGCCGCGGCGGCGCACGCGCGGGCGCTGGTGCCTTACCTGGCGGCCTGCGGCGGCATCGATGGCACACAGCCGCGCGGCGAGCTGCCGCGGGCTGCCAGCGCCGACGCGGCCCAGGCGCCGGGCACTCTACCACGCGTGCTGGAACGCGATGACACTTTCCCGAGGGTATGGGATTTCGTCAAGCCGCCCCTGGAAGCCGTGGGGGAGCATCTCAACTATATGATGAGCATCCGCCTGAGCGAGGTCAACGTCGCCGAAGGGCTGGCGCTCGTCCTTTGCGAGGAGCCGGGCCGGCCGTGGAGCTTTTACGCCGACATCTCGCGCCACTGCTGGGACGAGATGCGGCATTCGTTATTTGGCGAAGCCGCCATCGAAGCTACCTATGGCGACCGGGCGGCGCTGCCGCTGCGCGACTATGAGGGCCTATACGCCTTGGAGGCGCCGCTGCTTGAGCAATACGCCGTGCTGGGCCTGGAGGTGGAAGGCCAGAACATGCGCTACCCGCCGGGCAAACGGCAGGAGTGGGAGTTTGCGCGGGACATGGCCCAGCACCCGCTGATGACAACGCTGCAAGATTTCGACTGGGCCGACGAGGTGCTGCACGTCAATATTGCCCGGCGCCAGCTCGACGACTGGTTTGAAGGCGGCCTGGCGGCGATCAGCGATTTCGCTAAGACGGGCAAAGCGCACCGCACGGCGGTGAAGACCCGGCACCCCGCCGAGCCGTTGGCGACGCCGCAGGCAGAAGGCAGTCGGCAGAAGGCAGTCGGCAGAAGGCAGTAGGCAGAAGGCGGTAGGCAGGAGGCTGGAAGCAGGAAGCCGGATGCTGGAGGAACGCCAAGCGATGAGGAGGGGCGCATCACAGACCTTCTTTAGTGTGAAGACATAGGGGCAGGCCACGGTCCCGTTACCCGAATTCGCTCCACTGTGGGGATCCACAAACTTAGCGGGAGGGGGAAGCGAAGCTGGGATCGCGTGGATTGGCGCTGGTCCCTGGGGTTCCATACTTCAGCCTTGCTTTTCGGGCGGGGACTGTTTGCGAGCGGCCGAAAACGGTGATACCGTAGCTGACGCTGAGGCGTGCGACATCCAATCGCAGACTACGAGTGCCGAGCACCATCCGCGAGCGTGATGCTCGACCTATTACTATTAAAGGACAAGACCAATGCCGTTTTACGATTATTCCCGCGATGAGCTTGAGGCCTATCTGCCGGCGCGCGACGAGCCCGCTGACTTCGACGCGTTCTGGCAGGACACCCTGGCCCAGGCGCGCCAGCACCCCCTGGCGGCGCGCTTTGAGCCGGTGGACTGCGGCCTGACCACGCTCGAGGTGTTTGACGTCACCTACAACGGCTATGGCGGCCAACCCATCAAGGGCTGGCTGCTGCTGCCGCGCCAGCGCAGCGGCCGGCTGCCGTGCGTGGTGGAATATATCGGCTACGGCGGCGGGCGCGGCTTCCCCTTCGACTGGCTGCTCTTTGCCAGCGCCGGCTACGCCCACCTGGTGATGGACACCCGCGGGCAGGGCAGCACCTGGCGCCAGGGCGACACGCCCGACCCGGAGCCGGAGGGCTCCAACCCGCACGTGCCCGGCTTTATGACGCGCGGCGTGCTGGACCCCAAGACGTACTACTATCGCCGCGTGTTCAGCGATGCCGTGCGCGCGGTGGAAGCTGCCCGAGCCCACCCGGCCGTGGATGCCGGGCGCGTGGCGGTCAGCGGCGGCAGCCAGGGCGGGGGGATCACCCTGGCGGTGAGCGCCCTGCAGCCGGACGTGGCTGCCGCGCTGCCGGATGTGCCATTCTTGTGCCACTACCGGCGGGCCTCGCAGATCATCGACACGCAGCCCTATGTGGAGATCGCCAACTACTGCAAGACGCACCGCGACAAGGTCGAGACCGTCTTCAATACCCTATCCTATTTCGACGGCCTGAACTTTGCCGTGCGGGCGCGGGCGCCGTCGCTGTTCTCGGTCGGCCTGATGGACACCATCTGCCCGCCGTCGACGGTGTATGCCGCCTTCAACTACTATGCCGGCCCCAAGCAGATGACGGTCTGGGAATATAACAATCACGAGGGCGGCGCCAGCTATCAATCCCAGAGCAAGCTCGATTTTCTGCGGCACCAGTGGGCCTAGACCATACCTGATCGCTTGCGCGGCATGCGGCGCGCTGATTGAGGTGTTCCAGAAATCGCCGGGGGCGGCAGGCCGAGCTTGCCGCCCCTATCAATTTGTGGATTGTCATCATGCAGCCATCTGATCAGCTTGTGATTGGCCTTGACCTGGGCACCACACGCTGCAAAGCGGTGGCCACCACGCCCGTCGGCCAGGTTTGCGCCTCGGCCACCCGCGCCTACCCGCTGCATTCACGGCAGCCGGGGTGGGCGGAGCAGGCGGCGGGCGAGGTGTGGCAGGGGGCAGCCGCGGCGCTGCAGGAGCTGTGCGGCCTGGTGAGGGCTGGCGATTTGACCGGCATCAGCCTGAGCGGAGCCATGCACAGCCTGTTGCTGGTGGATGCGGCCGGCGAGCCGCTGGCGCCGGCCCTCACCTGGGCCGACCAGCGCGCCGCGCCGCAGGCCCAGGCGATCCGCGCTGAAACCGATGCGCAGGCGCCGTATCAGCGCACCGGCTGCCCGGCCCAGTCCATTTACCATCCGGCCAAACTGCGCTGGTGGCATGAGGCCCAGCCTGAACTGGCGCGGCGCGCGGCTTATTTCGTCACCCTCAAAGACTGGGTTTTTTGGAAGCTGACCGGCGCCTGGGCCACGGATCAGGGCCTGGCTTCGACCACGGGGCTGCTGGATATCCACCGCCTGCAGTGGGATGCGGAAGCTTTGGCGCTGGGCGGCATTACGGCCGGCCAGCTGCCCACGCTGGTGCCGCCGGCGCGGCCAGCCGGCGCCGTGACCCCACAGGCCGCGGCGGCCACCGGTCTGCCGGCTGGCTTGCCCGCGGTGCCGGGCACCAGCGACGGGGGCACCGCTAACCTGGGCTCGGGCGCGGTGCTCGACGGACAGAGCGTGATCACCGTCGGCACCAGCGGCGCAGTGCGGCGGGTGGTGGCGCAGCCCTTGCTGGATAAGGCGGCGCGCACCTGGTGCTACGTGCTGGTGGAGGGCCGCTGGTTCGCCGGCGGGGCCATCAACAACGCCGGGCTGGCGCTGCAGTGGGTGCGTGAGCACTTTTATCCAGATGTGCCCGGCGATGATGGATACGCGCGGTTGCTGGCAGACGCCGCCGGCATCCCGCCGGGCGCCGAGGGCGTCATGTTCTTGCCCTACTTCACCGGCGAGCGCAGCCCCTACTGGAACCCCGCGGCCCGGGCGCTGCTGAGCGGGCTGGGCCTGGCGCACTCGCGCGCCCACATCGCGCGGGCCGTGCTGGAGGGCGTGGCGTACTGCCTGGCCGACGTCTGGCAGGTGCTCAACGCTGGCGCCGCGCCGGGCGGGGAGGTGCGCCTGACCGGCAACGTTACCCACGACGCGCTCTGGGCGCAGATCATCGCGGACGTGCTGGGGGTGCCGCTGCTGGCCGACGAGGCGGCCGATGCCTCGGCGCTGGGCGCGGCGGTGCTGGGGCACCTGGCCCTGGGGCACATCGCGCGGCTGGAGGACGTGGCTGGCGGCCGGGCTGCCGGCCGCAGCTATGAGCCCGACCCGGCGCGCCACGCGCTCTACCAGGCCGGGCACGCTGCTTTCCAAGAGCTCTATCAAAAACTAGAATCCCAAAAATGAGACCTGCCCTGAGCGTCGCTCAGGGCCGATCTCGTCTTTGGGAACCCTACCCGCTCTGGCGGGGCGTGGGCGTGATCGTGGCCGTCAGCGGGATCGGCGTCGCGGTCGGAGTGGGGGTGATCGTCGGCGTGGGTGGAATAGGTGTTACGGTCGGCGTGGGCGTGATGGTGGCCGTGCTACTGGGCGTGTAGCTCGGCAGCGGCGTAGCCGTATCCGCATAGTCGATGAGCGAGCTCACAAAGCGCCGCGCCTGCACGTCGAAGAAGTAGGTGGTGTCGCCTGGCGCCGTCAGCGTCAGGCGCTGCACGTTTTGGGCGGTGATGCGCAGCGCGCCGTGGCTCAGCGGCACCACAAAGCGCTCCTGGTCCACGCGCTCGTCAGTGACGGTGACCAGCAGCAGCGCGCCCTGCTCCGGATCTGAACGCAGGGCGCCGGCGTACAGGCCGGTCCAGGTGTTATTGATCAGCCCCACCCAGGCATTCTGCGCGACGAAGTCCTGCGCGCCGGCCGGCGGGGGCAGTGTGCCGGGCGGCAGGATACCCAACAGCTGTCGGCCGGGCGTCATCTGCATAACCGCGGCCAGCGTCACCTTGAGCTGCTGCTGCCTGGCCGCCTGCGTGGCCGCCGCGTCCTGGGTGGCCGTCAATTGAAGCGGGTCGAGGGTGGCCGGCGGCGCCAGGGTGGGCGGGGGCGGCGTCGGCGCGTTCGCCAGGTTAAGCGCATAGGCCATGGCGCCGATGAGCACGACGATTGCCACCACCACCACTACGCGGGCAATAACATCAATTCGATCACGACGCGGCTTAATAGCTTCGCCTCCCGATCAGGGCCAGTGTACCAAACATTCTTTCGAGCTGAAAACGGGTTGGCGCGGCGTCGCGCCGGCCTGTTTTGATGGATTCAGATGGCTAGAGCGGTTTGCAGGTGGGGGGACCGAAGCACGGCTGAGTGTCCGCCCAGGGCCGACACGTAGGTCGGCCCCTACGAGGCGGCGTAGTGCGTTTGTAGATCGTGGGGGCCGAAATACCCCTGCGTGTGCGCACCGGGCCGACACACACGCACCTGGCGGTGGTGCAGGTGTAGGTCGGCCCCTACGAGGCGGCATAGTGCATTTGTGGATTGTAGGGGCGGAAATATGTGTCCGCCCCGGGTCCAAAAACGCCCGCAGGTGCGCCCCGGGCCGACACGCAGGGCCCCAACGAGATGCCACAACGGTTTCATGGATTGTAGGGGCCGGAACACGCCTACGTATCCGCCGCGGGTCGAACCACACTAGCGGATGCGCCCCGGGCCGACACGTAGGTCGGCCCCTACGAGATGGCGTAACGCGTTTATGGGCCGTAAGGGCCGACACGTAGGTCGGCCCCTACAAGACGCCGCAGCTCAAGGTGGAAACCGCCCTATGAGCGGCTGTTGAGCGGCAGGCTGAAGCTGAAGGTGCTACCCTGGCCGGGCTGCGATTCGACCCAGATCTTGCCGCCGTGCGCTTCAACCGCCAGCCGGCAGAAGGCCAGTCCCAGGCCGGTGCCCTTGCGCACCGGCGCCCCGTCGGCATTGGTCACCTGGACGAACTTGTTGAACAGCTTGCCCAGGAACTCGGGCGGGATGCCCTCGCCGTTATCGCGCACGCGCACCAGCGCCTGCTGGCCCTTGCATTCGGCCTCCACCGTGATGGTGCCGCCGGGCTCGGTGTATTTGAAAGCGTTGCTGAGCAGGTTATCGACCACGCGCCCGATCAGGCCGCTATCGGCCATGACCGTGGGCAGCTCGGCCGGCGCGTTCAGCTCGACCGTCTTCTTTTCCTTGACGGCCTGCGAGTGATAGCTTTCGATCTTGTCGCTCAGCAGGGTGGGCAGGTAGATTGGCACCAGCACCGGCCGCAGCTCACCGGCCTCGAACTTGCTCACGTTGAGCAGGTCGTCGATCATGCCGGTCATGCGCTGGCCCGCGGCGCGCGCCCCGGTCAAAAAGCGCGGCGGCGCGTCGGCGTAGGCGGGGTTGTTTAGCGTCTTGCCGATCAGGTCCAGGTTGGCGGTCAGCGCCGTCAGCGGGTTGCGCAGGTCGTGCACGATCATGTTGGTCAGGTCGTCACGCATGGCCTCCGCCTGGCGCAGGTTGGCGTAAGCCACTTCCAGCTCGCGGTTGCGATTCCGGATGAGCTGGTCGGCGCGATTCACAATCAACAGCAGCGCCAGGAACAGCCCGCCCAGGCTGAAGACCGCCAGCAGCAGACCGCTGATGCGCGCGAAGAGCACGCTCTGCGACAGCTCGGGCAGCTCGCGGATGGTCAGCAGCACGCCGATGGGCGCGGCGGCCTTGCTATTGCCGTCCGGCCAGAAGGGCACGTAGGTTTCCAGGACGTAGTCGGAGGCGCTGTCTGGCTTATAACCGGGGATAGCCGCGCCGGGCTCGTTAAGGATGACCGCCGTCTGGCCGGACATGGCCGCGTGGAATTGACCCAGGTCGGGCGGCGACAGGGAGCTAAAGGACTTATCGGTATCAGCTGATCCGTACTCCACCAGGCCGCTCGTATCGTACAAAAAGATGGCGTCCACCTCCTGCAGGCTGTTTTCCAGCATCTGGGCGCGGGCGGGCAGGCCGGCGGCGGCATTCGGGTCGTGCAGCGACGCGCTGGTGGTGAGGTTGGGCAGGCTGCTGGCGATCAGAAATGAAAGGTGAGTGCTGATGGCGCTGGTGTCGCTCTCCAATTGCTGGCTGAGGTTTTGGAAGACCAGGCCGGTGTAGATTTGGGCGGCCAGCAGCGCCAGGGCGGCGGTCACGATCAGGCTGGTGGCGGCATAGTAGCGCGTCAGCCGGAACGCTCGCACCTGCTCATAGGCACGCCACAGGGCGTAGGTGGCGATGAGGAAGCCCAGCAGCAGCAGCACGTGATACAGCCACCAGCCCGCCAGCCAGAGCGTGAAGCGAAACATGCTGACGGTGGCGATGGTGTACCAGCCGGCTTCAAACGCCATCAGGCCGTCGATGAAGTTATGTGTGCCTTCAAAGTTGAGGTACAGCCGGATGCCCGCCACCAGCCAGACGACCAGCGTCAGCACGAACGACAGGTCGGCCAGGGTGGGCGTGAGGCCCAGGGTGAGCAGCGCGCCCATCGGGCCCGGCAGAGCCAGCACGACGATCACATAGACCAGAAAGACCGCCCCAATGCCCAGGCTGACGGTGCGCAAAAACCGCGGGCTGGGCTGGTTGGGCGCAAACGCGGCGATCAGGAAGATGACACCGCCACCAAAGAGGGTGAGCCAGGCGCTCCAGGTGATGGCCGGGTGAAAATAGCCGATGAGCGCCCCGGGGGTGGTGGCGCCGTGGATGAGGAACACAGCGCCCATCCAGGCGAAGGCCAGAGCCAGCAGGAGATGGCGCGGCAGGGCGGTCTGCCCGACCGAGATGGTGACGAACAGCGACACCACCGTGGCGGCGAAGGTGGTAAAGGTGACGACGTAAAAGTGAAACAGGGGGGCAGACAGGGACGGGTCGGCGCCAGGGAACAGCGACCACAGCCCCAGGCCAACGGCAGGTGCCACCAACACCAAAAGGACGCCGATGCGCTTCATAACTATCGCGCCCGGCGCAGGCACCCGGCGCTCCCCGGCCCTCCAAGTGTTGCCGCCGGCGCCGATCCTAACCGCCCCAACGCTCCGTTAGAAGCCGGCTTAAGTGAAAACAGACGAGTGAGGTCGTCTGTTTGGCAGCAGCTCCTCGACCAGGACTCGAACCTGGAACCCATCGGTTAACAGCCGATTGCTCTGCCGATTGAGCTATCGAGGAAGGTGGTGGGATTATAGCGGCCGGCCAGGGGAGTGTCAAGGAAAGTGTTACACTTGTCACTTGTCTGTCACGCCCCCGGCGGGGCCGTACGCCGGGCCGCGCAGCCGCGGGTGCATTTCGGGCCAGGGGCGAAGCTGGCGCGGTGGAGAGCAGGAAGCAGGGAGCGGGGGCAAAAGGCGGGAGGCAAAAGGCGGTGGAGGGTGGGACGATCTTGCCAAGCAAGACCGGGGCATGAGTTTGGGACACTCAGATTCAAAGTGGTACAAGTGGTCAAAGTGGTACAAGTGGTACAACGACATAATGCCAGCGGGGGGCGGCTGGTGCCCCCAGACAGAAAAAGACCCGCGAAGCTTCCGCGGCGGCGAGCCGGGTAGGGACGGATGGCTGGCGGCGGATGCTTCGCCCCTACGTTCCGCCGCGCGACAGCATGAGCGGCAAACTCTCCAGCACGGCGTGTTTCCAGTTGGGGAACTCGGCGGCGGGGAAGGTGGTGAAATACAGCCGGGGCGCGGCGCCGCCGATGGTGGGGTCGGTGGTGTCGCCGATGAGGGTGGTGGTGTACAGGGTCTGGCCGGGCTCTTTGTAGGGCGCGGTGATCGGCCCCGACCAGTGCAGCAGGTCGCTGGAGGCGCGTACCTCGATGCCTTCGCGCGAGTGGTAGGCGGCCAGGTAGACGTTGAAGCGGCTGTCGTAAAGCACCGCCGTGCCGATGACGGCCTGATCGGTCCACAGCGGCGCGAAGGTGCCGGCCGTGCCCGAGTCGTCGGGGGTGTCGCTGGTGGCCGGCTGGCGCCACGGGTCGGGCGCCGCGCCGTCGTATTTGTGGAACACGGTGGCGACCTGGTGCGGATCGCCGGAGAGGGCGGCGGCTACGACCGCGCTGTAGGGCGCGCGCGCCACGCCCAGGCACACCGCCGTGGCGCAGGCGCCGGCCCCGCCGGTGACAAAGTCCGTGAAGAACAGGTAGAAGTAGGCGCTGGCCGGGTCGGCGGGCGGGTTGTCCAGGTGGCGGCCGGCGGCGTCGGCCACGATGAACGAGCCGTAGCCGGTGCTGACGTCCATGCCTTTGTTGAAGTAGGCGGGCAGCGGCTGGGTGGGCTGGAAGATCTGGCCGACCACTTTGAACGTGCGGCCGTTGTCGGTGGACACGGCCAGGCCGAGCGAGGCGTAGAAGCACTGCACCAGCGGGAGGCCGTTGCAGGTGTGGTCGGGGGTGTTCGGGTTCGGCCACCAAACTTCGCCATGAAAGGGCATGAGCCAGCCGGTCTGGCTGGCGGCGGCAAAGCGCACCACCTGGCCGCCGCCGGCATAATTCTTATCAAAGCCCCAGCCGGCCGGGGCGTCGCCGGGGCCGAATAGTTTGGCGCAGGTGCTGCCGGTCACGTGGTCGAGCGTGCCGGTGAAGGTGTAGGTGCTGTCGCGCGCGTTGGGGGTGCCAGCGCAGGCCGCGCCCGAGCCAGCCACACCATAGAAGGTGTAGTTGCCGCCGCTGGCGGCGATGGCGCCGAACTGGCCATCGGACGGGCCGACCACGAAGCCGTAGCCCGCAAATTCAGCGTGGGTGGCGAACGTGATGGGCGCGCCAAAGACGCCGCGGAGGTTGGGCACGCTGGCCGTCGCTGGTTGAGCCGGCGTGGGCGGCGCAACAGTTGGCGGGGCAGCGGTCGGCGGCGCCGCAGTGGGACCGGCGGCGGGGAGGCTGATGCCGCAGGCGAGGGTGGTCAGCAGGAGAGTGGCCAGGGCGAGCCTTGAAGCGGAAGGTTTGAACATGGGCGCACTCCAGACCTAACCCCCCTTTAGGGAAGGGGGGAGCAGAAAAGGCCACTCCAAGTCCAACAGACTCGAACGGCCACAACCGCACACTCACCCACCCGCTCGCGCATTCACACACGCTCTCACTCACGCACCCAAGCGCTCACGCACCCACACGCTCACCCACCCACACTCTCCCCCCTCTCCGCGCGCTCCGCGTTCTCAGCGGTGAGTTGATTACAGCGCCGGCCAACAAACAACAAGTACGCGTACAGCAGCGCCCCGCTGCCCAGCCCGACGGCCCAATGGATGGGCCAGGCCAGCGCGGAGGGCGAGAGGAAGCCATCGATGGTGCCGGCGACGACCAGCAGCGGCACGCAGCCGATGACCAGCCGCACGGCGCGGCGGGCAGCCAGGGCCAGCGCGTCGCGGCGGCGCATGAGGCCGGGCTGGAGCATAGCCCAGCCGAGCATGAGCCCCGAGCCGCCGGCGATGGCGATGACGCTCAGCTCGATGACGCCGTGGCCGATGATGAAGGTCCACAATTCAAAACCGATGCCGTAGTGGGCGGTGAGGCCGGTGAGGCCGCCCAGGATGAGGTCGTTGAAGACCAGGGTGTAGACGGTGAATAGCCCGGCCAGCATGCCGCCGCCAAAGGCCAGGAAGGCCACCTGGATGTTGTTGCTCATGATGAACGACGAGGCATACGGCCGCTGGGCCACGGGGATGTCGGTCCACAGCTCCTTGCGCTCGATGGTCCGGATGAGGTTCTGCACGTCGGCCGGCAGCAGCCAATAGGCCGAGGCGGGCTGCACGGCGGTGCTCACGCCGGCCGCCAGCGCCGGTATAATCAGCAGCGCCCAGGCGATCAGGATGAAGGGCAGCGCCTGGCGATAGGCGCGCGGGAAGCCGCCGGCGACGAAGGCCCACAGCCGCCCGACGGCCAGCGGCGGGCTTTGATATTTGATAAATGAGGGCGTGGGAGCGCGCCACGAGCTGGTTGAGGTAGAGCGTGACGCGCTGGTCCGGGTAATCGCGCTGGGCCAGGGCCAGGTCGGAGGTCGCCCGGCGGTAGAGGGCGGCCGGCGACAGGGCCGACAGTCCGCGCTGGCTGCGATCGAGCAATTGGGTCAGGGCCTGCCAGTCGGCCTGGCGCGATTGGTAGAACTGGTTGGCGTCCATAACTCAATGAACGCTCCTGATGAAATCTTGCAGATTGACACGCCCGAAAACGTGGCCTTTGGCTACCGGGTGGCCGGCATCGGCTCGCGCTTTTTGGCCGCGCTGGTGGATACCACCCTGATCGTGCTGCTGCAAGTGCTGGTCAACCTGGGCGTGTTCTTCATCGCCCGCTTCGTGTTCCGTTTCTCGTTCAGCGACGACAACACCGCGCTGGCCTGGCTGCTGGCCCTTTTCGGCCTGGTGGCGTTCGGGTTCCTATGGGGCTACTACATCTTTTTCGAGATGGTGTGGAACGGCCAATCGCCGGGCAAGCGCTGGGTCGGTCTGCGCGTGATGCGGGTGGATGGTACCCCCATCACCCTGACCGAGTCAATCATCCGCAACCTGGTGCGGCTGGTGGATTTTCTGCCAGCCTACTACGGCGTGGGGGTGGTGGCCATGTTCATCAGCAGCCAGGCGCGCCGGCTGGGCGACCTGGCGGCCGGCACGGTGGTGGTGCACGACCGGGGCGCGGTGACGCTGGACAGCCTGGCGGCCGCGCCAGCGCTGGGGCCCGCGGCAGCCCTGGACCCCACGCCTGGCCCGCCCGGCGCGGCGCAGCGGCTGGGCGCAGCAAGCTGGCCGGTGGAGCGGCTGACCAGCCGCGACCTGGAAGTGGCCGAGGACTTTATGCGCCGGCGCGAGACGCTGGCCAACCGACCGGCGCTGGCGCGGCGCATCGCGCAGAGCCGGCTGGCGCGCATGGGCGCCGACCCGGCGCTGGCCGAGCACGTGCCGGGGGAGACGCTGATCGAGGAGATATTGGCGGCGCGGCGAGGTAATAGCTAGTGGACATCACCACAAAGACACAAAGACTCGAAGGGATTAAGGTGGCGGCCGGAACAAACGCCGCCAGGAAGGCCGTGGTCTCGGCACGCGGGCCGTCGCGCGCGAGCAGGTCCTGGCGCTGAGCGTCGCGCAGGGTGGGGGCGCGATTCGGCGCTCGATCCGGCCCTCACCCCCGGCCCCTCGCCCGAGCAAAAGCGGCTCAGGCGAGGGGTGTCTTGCAGCGGTTGCACGGAATGATTCTCGCAGCCGCGTTGTTTGCGA
>Ga0209166_10002864_pt1 | contig 12733 bp, 9 predicted proteins | sample Coa_R1_3_FD_187151 | JGI IMG/M metagenome (GOLD analysis project Ga0209166, IMG submission 187151) | Surface soil microbial communities from Centralia Pennsylvania, which are recovering from an underground coalmine fire - Coalmine... | ecosystem: Environmental > Terrestrial > Soil > Unclassified... | reverse complement strand
AGGATCGAACGCCAGGCCTGTTTTGGCGTAGTCCGCCGGCAGCCAACCCGCGCCAAGACCAAGCTCGAGCCGTCCGCTGGTCAGCACGTCGACCGTGGCCGCCTCTTTCGCCAGCGCCGCTGGATGCCGAAAATCGTTGTCGAGCACCAGCGTCGCCAGGCGCAGCCGAACGGTCACTGCCCCGGCGGCGACGAGTGCCGGCAGCGGCGCGAATTGCTTGCCGAAGTGGTCCTGGGCAATCAACGTGTCGAACCCCACGGCCTCGGCCTTGCGGGCGATCTCCTGCCACTCCCAGAGCGAGGTCGTGACGCTGTTGACCCCGAACCGAAACGGGTGGGGTCGGCTCGTCGAGTCGGTCAACCGGCTGCGATGGCTTGCTGCAACTCGGTCCGCATCATGTTGCCGCCGTTGTTCTGCCAGTCCTTGACCACCTGGTCGAACTCGCTCAACGGCCGCCGGCCAGCCAGCACGTCGGTGAGGCCGTCCGTGAGCGCCTGAGCCAGGACGGCGCCGTTGGCATCCAGCGTCGCCGACGTGAAACCCAGCGTGGGATCGGCCACCCCGACCGCGATGGCGGTCTTCTCGAAGTCTGTTGCCGCCTTCGCATACTCCGGTATGCCTGGCCAGTACGCGACCTGGGGTCGCTGGACGATGTATTTCCAGGGCACGGAGTTGGCGTCGGTATTGCTGGGCGGGAGCACCGTGACGCCGCCGTCTGACCCGAGGGTGTAGTCGACGTCCTTGACGCCGATGGTCAGGAGCAGATCCTCGGCACTGCCGAACGGCGCCGCGAGCCAGTTCGCGATGCGCAGGAGTTCCTTCACGCGATCTGGCGTGGCTTTCTTGAACGTCGTCGTCCCGAAGTAGCCCTTGCCGAGGAAGTGCTGCGGCTTGCCGCCATCGTGCGCTGGGAAGGGCAGAACCGCCTGCGGTGTCACCGGCGGATTGAGCTTCGGGCCACGCGTCCAGGCGTCCTGCCAGGCGTTCCCGAAGGTCTCGACGTCCAGCACGTACTTCGAGCCGATGAGGTTGTTGCGCGCCACCGTGCTATCGGCAATCGTCAGCGCGTCGGGGTGATATACGCCTGAGACGACCAGGTCGCGCACGTAGCCGATTGCCTCCTTGTACTGGGGCGTCTCGATATCCTTGGTCAACTTGCCGCTGGCATCGAGCGCCCAGTTGTTCGGCGCGCCGAACATCGCCGCGAAGTAGTAGATGTAGTACGACTGGTTGATGTACGAGCCGATCCCCCACTGGTTCTGTGAGGGCTTGGTGAGTTGTTGGAGGACCCGCTTGAAGTCGTCAGCATTCTTGGGCACGTAATCTTTGCCAAGTTCGGCGTCGTACACCGCGGAGTTCTTCAGCAACATACTGCCGGGGTAATACCGCTCGATGGGCAGCATGTAGAGCTTGCCGTTGCGCGCGCAGCCAGAGTTCTTCCAGGCGTAGGTCGGAATCGCCGCCAGGAAGGGATAGTCCCTGGCAGCGTCACCGCCCAGATAGGGAGTCAGGTCGGCGCACTGGGACGCCAGGAACGGCGTCAGGCCCTTGACCTGCGCTGCCCCGCTGGCGTTGGCGCCCGGGATCAGCATGATGTCGGGCAGGTCGTTGCCCGCCATCACCGTGGCCAACTTCACGAGGTAGTCGGCCTGGGCGATGATCGTGAACGACATCTCCGCGTTCAGGTCTTTGTTGACGGTCTGCCACGCCTGGTTCTGCTCGAACGGGGTGGGTGGCGCCGGTGCGCTGTTGTTGGTGTAGTACAGCACCTTGCTGCCCAGACCGGGCGGCGTCGGCGGCAGCGCTTTGACGGGGTTCTTGGGGTACGTGGAAAACCCGTCCTCATACTGCGGACCGGCGGCTGGAAAATCTGGTTTCGGACCGCCGGTCGACGGCATGAAGGTGGGATAGGCGTTGCCCGGTTTCGATGCGGCGGCCGGCGCGGCGGCGGTCGCGCCGGGGGCGACGTTGCCGGCGGGCGCGGTCGGCGCGGCCTGACCGCACGCGGCCAGGAGTGGCAGCGCGGCGCCGGCGAGAACGACCCGGAGAAATCGGCGGCGGCTGGTGACGCCGGTCATGCCCGCACCGCGCGACTGGCGTAGTACTCGGTCAAAAAGCGGCGCGTGCCGTCCATGGCGAAGGCTGCCCATTCCGCCGCGGAGTAGTGGGACTCCTTCGGGGCGGGCCACTCCAGACTGACCGGGATGTTGGCCGGCAGCGCGTCGAGCAGTCCGTCGACGCCCGCCTCGCCGTCGCCTGGCCGCATGCGCTCGCTGCGCTCGCGTTTACCGTCGTTGATCTGGGTATAGGGCAGCAGGCCGGGGTTGGTGCCCTCGAGCATCGCGGGAGTATCGCCAGCGCGCAAGAACGCGGTGGGATCGATGCACACGACCGCATTCTTGCGACCCGACTCGTCGATGACCCGAAACGCTGCCGAGATCGGGCTGAGCGTGCCGACCGGCGCTTCGATGGCCGCGGTGAGCCCGTACCCGGCCGCGACGTCGCAGAAGCGCCCGAAGTTGTCGCGCTGACGCGCCCAGTCGGGGTCGCGGCCGATGACCAGCGCGTACGTCGCCCCGAGGTCGGCGGCGTACTCGAGCGATGGCTGCATCTCGTCCAGGTCGAGGTCGGGCAAGAGGTAGTAGCTCAGCGACTCGATCATCTCCTGCCCGGCGGCCGACAGCGCGCGCTTGACGTCCCGCTTGAGCGCGGCGTCGCCGAGCCAGTCGTGCCAGTTCGGGTAAGCCGGCGAACGATGCAGCCGGAACCCCAGACCCTCGAAGCCCGCACCCGCGGCTGCCTGGATGTACTCGAGCGGTGGCGTGTCCGGCAGCGTGGTCGGCGCGAGCGTGATCCTGTTCATGGCATGGACTCCCCTGGAGACCACCCTAAACGGCCTGCGGAGGTAGCGTCAAACGGGCCCCGATCAGCCCATCGGCGACGCCTATCGCCCTCGCTTTCGCTCGGCTGCGGAAGGCTACGGCTCGTTTTGCTGAGTCGTTCCGCCCTTGGCCTGGACCGTGATGTGGCTCATTGGCGTTGCGCCGGGGGCGCCGTGCCAGTGATTCTCACCGGCGGGGATCAGCACGACGTCGCCGGCGGTGACCGTGCGCTCTTCGTGGTCGGTCGCCACGACGCCCGTACCCTCGGTGACGATCAGGATCTGATCGCTGGTGTGCTGGTGGAACTTGTTGCGCGAGCCGGCGCTGAAGTTGACGATGCTGAAATTGAAGCTCTCGGATTCCGCGGGCTCCACGATCAGCTGACGAAAGACCTGGGTGCCTGTGAAAAGCGGGCTGCTGACGGGCTCTTTAGGCAGATCGCTGGTTTTGACGACCTTCACGTATTTCAAGATCCTCCGTGCGAGGCTGCCATTCTATAGACACCGGACCTGTACCGGACCAACGCCCGGACGATCGATGGCCCGCCGATCAGGCTCGGCACGATCCAGAACGCCAGCACCGGCAGTCGGTCCCAGCGTGGCAGGTGCGGGCCGTTATCGACATCGAACGCGGTCAGGCCAGCCGCGATGTGCGGAACGAGCAACGCGGACGATGGGATTCATTGAATGTTCATTCAATGCAACGCAAAACGCCGCCTCCGTCAAGCTGGTCGACTAGAATCTGGAGGTTCAGCACCAAACCACGCACCAGGAGGTCGCACCATGGCCGAAGGCAAGGTTCAACTGGAGATCCAGTACTGCGTTTCTTGAGGCTATTTCTGGCAAGCTGCCAGTTTGGCAGCCCAGATCTGCGCCGGACGCAACCGCGAAGTTGGCGTCACCCTCACGCCCGTCGGACAGGGTCGATTCGAGATCTTTCTCAACGGTGACCAGCTCTACAACCGCAAGGAGCCGCCTGGCGAAGTGAAGGACCAGATCGGCGATGTGCGCGGCTCGGTCTCAGTGGCCGAACTGGTCCGCACCAAGCTCCTCTCGGCGCTGGACGCGGCAAACGCGGCAGCACCGCCTCCAGGGAGCGGCGCTCACTAGTTGGTGCGAGCTGACGGGCCGGTCAGCGGCCCGCCCGTCAGTCGTTGCCCAACCAGGTCATGCGCCGGAAGGCCGCGGCAAAATCCGCCAGAAACAGCGCCTCATCCGCGGCGTACAGCGCAACGAAGGCGCGCAGTTCAGCATCCTGGAGTAAGGCGCCGTCCGTGGGCAGGAGCGGCACCTCACGCTGCGCCAGCAACTCCACGAAGTACGAGTTGGAAAAGACCCACGGGTCGGAGGTAAACGGCCGGCGCTGGGTATGTCCCAGCGTGTGGGCGCCCGAGAGCACGACCAGCTCGCGTGCGGACAACCCCATCCGCTCGAAAATGGCTCGGAGCAGGCCCGCGCCCTCGTAGCCGCCAGGCAGTCGATGCGGCGGCGCTGGCGTACTGACATCGGTGCGTCCAAGTCCGATGGCGATCGCCGGCCCGCCGCACTTCTGGACCCCCGCCGCACCGCCGACCGCCACCAGATCCGCCCACGACACCCACGGATAGCTGTTTCGGGCCTCAGCCAGGAGCTCGATGCACGGCTGGCCCCAGCCCGTGTTGTCTCCGCGCCGCAGCTCTTCGAGCAGATGGACGGTGCCATGCGCGCCGCCGGTGCGGGTGCGCGCGTCGTAGGTACCGGCGTCGTGGAACGCCAGTCGCAGGTGTGCGGGCGCGTGTTCCAGCGGCATCAGCTCCACGAGGAGCGCACGCAGGTCAGCTTCCAGGCGTTGTTCTAGCGGCACAGAGCGGGACACGCCGAGGTTAGACGAGCGGACCTCGCGACAGCTCGTGCATGCGCCCGGTGACCACGAACACGACGCGCTCGCAGATGTTCTGCACCCGGTCCGCGACCCGCTCGAGGTTGTGGGCGGCCCACAGCAGGTGCGTGGCCTGGTCGATCGTGCGTGGATTGGCCAGCATGATCGTCAGCAGCTCCCGATAGACCTGCTGGTACAGCGAATCGACCTCATCGTCCTCGGCGGCGATGGCCTCCGCCGCCACGACATCACGCTCGACGAACGCGTTGAGCGCGCGGCGCAGCATGCTGACCGCCTTGTCGGCCATCCGCGGAATGTCGATGAGCGGCTTGATGTGCGGCTGGTCGCCAATCTCGACGCAGATATGCGCGATGCCCGCGGCGTAGTCGCCCATCCGCTCCAGGTCGGTCACGATGTGCAGGATCGCCGCCAGGCGTCGTAGATCCGAAGCCATCGGCTGCTGGGTGGCAATCTGCAGCAGGGCGGCTTCCTCGATCTCGAAGCGCTTCCGGTTGATCAGCACGTCCTCGGCTTCCAGGCTGCGCGCCGCGGTCGTGTTGCGGGCCTTCAAGGCGTCCACTGACCGGGTGATGGCCTTTTCGACCATGCTGCCGAGCACCAGGACCTCGTCCTGCAGTCTCTCCAACTCGCGGTGAAAACCGCTGCGGCTGGTGCTGATCCCGATTGGTGCTTCCATGGCTGCGCCCTTTTCCCCGCCCTAGCCAAACCGGCCGGTGATGTAATCCTCGGTCCGACGCTCGGTCGGATTGGTGAAGATGTTCGAGGTGGGGCCGAATTCCACCAGCCGACCGATGTGGTCTTCCTCCGCGAGCATGAACGCGGTGAAGTCACTGACCCGCGAGGCCTGCTGCATGTTATGCGTCACGATGGCGATGGTGAAGTCCCGCTTGAGCTGGCCGATGAGCTCTTCGATCCGATAGGTGGCGATGGGGTCCAGCGCGGAGCACGGCTCGTCCATCAGAATCACTTCCGGTCGGACGGCGAGCGTACGTGCGATGCACAGGCGCTGCTGCTGGCCACCCGACAACGACGCCCCGGAGGCTTTCCGCCACACGTCCTTCACTTCATCCCACAGCGCCGCCTGCCGCAACGCCTGTTCGGCGATTTCCTCCAGTTCGCGCCTGAGCGCACCGCCCTGGAGCAGCAGGCCGGCGACGACATTCTCAAAGATGGTCATCATCGGGAAGGGGTTTGGCTTCTGGAAGACCATGCCCACCACCCGCCGAACCTGGACCGGATCGACACCTTCGCCGTAAATGTTGACCCCGTTCAGTTCCACGCTGCCCGCCGCGCGCGCTGTCGGGGTCACTTCGTGCATGCGATTCAGACACCGGATCAGCGTGCTTTTGCCGCAGCCAGAGGGCCCGATGATCGCCGTGACCTGGCGTGGCGCAATCTGCAAGCCAACCCCGGCGACCGCCTGGCGCGCGCCATACCACGCGTTCAGGTCGCGCACGACAATGCTGGGCCCAGGCACGCCGTTCGCTTCGTCGACCGCCGCGGCGGGCGGCGCCTGGCCGAGTCCAGTTGGCGGCGGTGTCGTCGTCTTCGGCTGGGCATCGCTGGGTGTGTCTCGCGCGATCACTACTTTCCGAGCCTCCGCGTGGCGGCCCAGCGGCTCAGCAAGCTGAGCGAGCCGATGAGCATGATGAGAATGAGTGCGGCGCCCCAGGCCTTGACCTGCCAGTCCTCGTACGGCGAACGGGCGTAGTTGTAAATCTGGACCGGCAGCGCGGCGACCGGCTGCAAGAGGTCAACGCTGAAGAACTGATTGCCGAGCGCCGTCAACAGCAGCGGCGCCGTCTCGCCGCCGGCCCGCGCGATCGACAGCACCACTCCGGTGATGATGCCCGCGCGCGCCGTCGGCAGCACGATCTTGAGAATGGTTTTCCAGCGTGCAATCCCCAATCCCAGGCTCGCTTCGCGCAACGGGTCCGGCACCAGGCGCAGTGTTTCCTCGACGGTCCGGGTGACGATTGGGATCATAATGATCGCCAGGGCAACACCCCCGGCGAAGCCGTTGTAGTGGCCCACCACGTGGCGCACCAGCCAGGCCCAGACGAATACGCCAATGACGATCGACGGCAGGCCGGCGATCAGATCGATCAGAAAGCTCACCAGCCGCGCGAACGGGCCGCGACCGTATTCCGTTAGATAGATAGCGGTGCTCATGCCGATGGGCACGCCAATGATCGCGGCCACGGCGAGCATCTCGATGGTCCCCAGAATGGCTGGCGCGACCCCGCCACCGGCTTCGCCCTGTGGCAGCGGGCGTTCGATGAAAAACGCCAGGTTGAGGGCCGGCAGACCATTCAGGGTAACGAAGATCAGAATCAGCAACAGCACCAGCACGGCGGCCGCGGCGCACAGCGTCATGATCCCCGTCGCCAGTGCGTCGACCAGTTGGCGGCGGCGCACATGCGGCGAACTGCGCGTGAAGGGGGCAGCGACGCTCGGAGCGAGACCGGCCATCGAGTCTCGTCCTAGCCCGCCCGTGTGGCGGACCCCAGCGGCCCGCGGACGCCCCACACCAGCAGCCGGGCCACCACGTTCATCACGCCGGCCACCAGCAGCAGCACCAGCGCGATCTCGACGACGGCGCTGAAGTAGATTTCTTTGTCGGCCTCCGTAAACTGATTCGCGATCGCGCTGGCCAACGTGTAGCCGGGCGTGAACAGAGACGGCCGGATCTGGGTCGAGCTGTTGCCGATGACCATGGTGACCGCCATCGTTTCGCCCAGGGCGCGTGCCAGGCCCAGAATGACCGCCCCGGCGATGCCGCTTCGGGCATAGGGCAGCACCGCGCGCTGGATGGTCTCCCAGCGGGTGGCGCCCAGCGCCAGCATCCCTTCGCGCTGGGTGTTTGGCACCGCGCGCAGGATCTCGCGCGAGACCGCCGTGATCGTCGGCAGAATCATGATCGCCAGGATCACGCCCGCGACCAGATAGTCCCGCCCAACGGTTGGCCCGCTGAACAGGGCACCGACGGCTGGCACATTGCCGAGGGTGTTCTTCAAGAATGGTTCGACTGCCGCGCGCATGATCGGCGCGAGGATGCGGAACCCCCACAGCCCGTAGATGATGCTCGGGATGGCCGCCAGCAGCGTGATCAGGAACGAGACCGGCTCGGCGAGCCACTTCGGCGCGTACTCGGCGACGTAGACCGCGCACGCGACACCAATGGGTCCAGCGATGAGCACCGCCAGCACGGACGTGACGACCGTGCCATAGATGTAGGCCGCCGCACCGAACTTCTCGGCGACGGGGTCCCAGTCGCTACTGGCCAGAAACCCCAAGCCGTAGCGTTGCACCGCCGGCAGGGCGTCGAGCAGGAGCAGAATGAAAATCGCGATCAGTAGCAGCGGGACGCAGGCTGCCGCGAGCGTAACCAGGACGCTGAAGACGCGGTCGCCGCGGCTCGCCGACCCGCCAGAAGTCAGTCGCGAGGCGCCGGTGAATCCTGCGACTTCCCGCCGTGGGCTTGTCACGGGAGCACCGGCTGGCCGTTGAAGACGATCTGATGGATAAACTGGTCGCTCTTGGCGGTCAGTCCGTCCGGCACCACCGCGTACTGGAGGTCTTTGTTGAACTTCTGGCCGTCGTGCGTCGCCCACCATAGCAGCCGCGTGAGCGCCAGCGCTTTGGCCTGATCGGTCTGGGTCTTGTAGGCCAGGAGCCAGGTCGCGGTGGAAATCGAGTAGGACGTGTCACCCGAGGCATCGACGATACTGAAGCGCAGGTCGGCCGGGATCGCGGTCAACGCTGCCGAGGCGGCCGCGGTCACGCTATCCAGCGTTGGATCGATCCACTGGCCGGCCTTGTTCTTGACCATGCCGTAGTCGAGCTTGTTGCCCACCGCGTAGATGAGCTCGACGTAGCCAATGGAAAACGGATTCTGCTGGACTTCGCCGGCCACGCCGGGATTGCCACTGCCACCCAGGCCGACCGGCCAGTTCACCGAAGTGGCCTTGCCGACCCGGGTCTGCCAATCCGGACTCACCGTGCTCAGATAGTCGGTGAAGCCAAACGTGGTGCCTGATCCGTCGGACCGATGGACGGTGACGATGTCCTCGTTGATCTGGGCCAGGTCCGGGTTGTCCGCGACCAGTTTCGGATCGTTCCATCTGGCGATATCGCCGAGGAAAATGCCCGCGATCGTCGCCCCGGTGAATTTCAGCTTCGTCTTGACGTTCGGGATGTTGTAGGTCATGACGATCGCGCCGAGCGCCGTCGGAATGTGGAAGATTGGCCCACCTTTGGCGGCGGCGAGCTGCTCGTCGGTCATGGGGGCGTCCGAGGCGCCGAAATCGATCGTCTGGTCCTGAATGCCCTTGATCCCACCGCCGGAGCCGATGGCCTGGTAGTTGACCTGGACCTGCGTGATTTTGGCGTATTCGTCGAACCACTTCTGATACAGGGGCGCCGGGAACGTCGCACCGGCGGCGTTCAGGGCCTTCGCCTCGCCGGCCGAGGGCCCGGTGATCGATACGCTCGGCGCGCTCGCCGCCGCGGCGGGGCTCGCCGCGGGACTGGCCGCTGGCTTACTCGCGGCGCTCGGGGCAGGCGCGCTCGAGGCCGCCGGCGCGGGCACCGTGGTCGGCTTGGCGGCCACCGCGGGTGCCGCGGTCGGCGCCGGTTGCGCCGCCGGCGAGCACGCCGTGACAAGCATCAGCAGCGCCGCCAGGAACGGTCTCACTCCCCATTGCTTCATCGCCCACACCGTATCGGCCTGGCAGTGGTGCGCGGTTAAAGCCTGTGTTAACGGATGAGGGTAAGCACGTTAGCAGTCGGTTAACCGGCCCTGTCCGTACGTACATCCCAGCCGCCCGCATCGCTGCGCTCGCTCCCTAGCGGAAGGATTTCCTGAACCCGGGCAAGCGAGTGCCCGCTACGTCGCCAGGCCACTGGCCCGTACGTACATCCCAGCCGCCCGCATCGCTGCGCTCGCTCCGTGGCGAAGGCTGTTCCTGAACGTTTCCCGGCGCGGCACCTCGGCGTCCGCGATTGCCGTGACACTGGCAAGGGATGTGCTTCCCTCTGTCGCCGAGCAGGCGCCGGAGACCTTCAAGTTGACCAAAGTTACTCATGTGAGCGAGCGCAGCGATGCGGGCAGCCGGTCCGCTCGGACCTGCCCCGAAGCCGTCGCACAATCGGCGGACCGATCGGAAATGCGCTGCAAAACGCGTCCAAAACGCTACGCTGATCGGAAGTCCGGTGCGATTTACGGAGTTTTCCATCCGAAACGCCCTCGTCGTCGCGGCGGTGACGATGGCGCTCGCCTTTCTCGGACTGTACGCCTACGGCGCGATGGGCGTTGGCATCACGCCAAACGTCAGCTTCCCCCTGGTGCTGGTCACCACCACCGATCCGGGCGCCGATCCAGCCACGGTCGAGAGCCAGATCACCAAGCCGATCGAGGACGCCGTCGCCGCGCTGCCGAACATCGACACGCTCACGTCCACCTCGAGCGACGGCATCTCGAGTGTGGCAATCCAGTTCACCACCGCGGCAAATTCCGAGCTCGCCCCGGTCGACGTCGAGCGGATCGTCAATTCTGCCCGCGGCAACCTGCCAGCTGACGCCAATCCGCCATCCATCACCAAGTTTGAGACCAGCGCCTTCCCCGTCCTGGTCGTCACGGCCTCTGGCCCGCAGTCGCTGGTCGACATGCAGCGCATCGCCAAGGACCGGATCGAGCGCGAGTTTGCCGCCGTCCCCGGCGTCCAATCGGTGCAGACCGGCGGCGGCGACGTGCGTGAAGTCCAGATCAAGGTCAACCTCGACCGGCTGCGCGCGTACGGCCTCGGCTTGAACGCCGTCCAACAGGCGCTCCAGGCCGACCAGATCCAGGCGCCGGCCGGCCTGCTCAGTGCCTCGGGCAAGGACGTCAACGTGCGGTTGAACGCGCTGGTCACCCAGCCCGGCGACCTCGCGCAAATCGCGATCGGCACCACCTCCACCGGGGTGATCCACCTGGCGGATGTCGCCACGATCGTCGACGGGGTCAAGCAAACTCAGGCGATCGACCGCCTCAACGGCGTGCCGGCCGTCGCCCTGGTGGTCACCAAAACGGCGACGGCCAACACCCTAGCCGTCAGCGCTGGCGTTCGATCCGCCATGGCTCGGCTCGGCCCCGCGCTGCCCGAGGGCATGCGGCTGGACGTCGTCAGCGACGCGGCGACCTACACCCAGCAGTCCTTTGACACCATTCGGAAGACCCTGATCGAAGCCGTCATTCTGACCGGCCTCATCTTGCTGCTCTTCCTGCACACCCCGCGCGGCACGCTCATCGTGCTCATCGCGATCCCCACGTCCGTGCTGACCACATTTGCCCTGATGAATGTGATGGGCATGAACCTGAACCTGTTCTCGATGCTCGCGCTGACGCTCTCCGTCGGCATCCTGGTCGACGACAGCATCGTCGTCCTGGAGAACATCTACCGCCATCTGGGGATGGGCGAACCACCCTACGTGGCGACCTTGAATGGACGACGCGAGATCGGTCTGGCCGCGCTGACGATCACCATGGTCGACGTCGTCGTGTACGTGCCGATCGCCCTTATCTCAGGCATCGCCGGCGACTTCATTCGCCCCTTTGCGCTGGTCATCGCGGCGGCGACGCTCACGTCGCTGGTCGTGTCGTTCACGTTGACGCCGCTATTGGCCAGTCGCTTCCTGACCATGGAGCACACGCGCGACGAAGGCAAGGGCTGGCTGGCCGCCTTCGGACGCGTCTGGAACCGTGGATTCGACTGGATCGAGCGGCGATATGCGGCGCTCCTGAAAGCGACGCTGACCGGGACGTTGATTCCGTTGGGCCTGGTGCGCACTGGTCTGCTGCGTCTGACGGGAGGTCGGTTCGGACGTCGCGCGCCGGGGCGAGTTGGCATGCGGTGGGGCGCGATTCTCGCCGGGTTCCTCGCCGCTGGGGCGGGTGTGGCAATCCTGGGGTCTGGCTCGATCGGCCTGGACATTTTTCCCAGCGGCGACCAGAGCGAGATCGACATCCAGTTGATCATGCCCCCGGCAACGTCGATTCAGGATACGTACGCCGTCGTGCAGGTCATCGAACAGCAACTGAAGACCGTTCCCGAGGTGAGCCAGATCTTCACGATTACTGGTGGTGGGGCGTCGAGTTTCGGCGTCGCGAGTGGCGACACGTCGCAAATCAGGGTCAAGCTGGTCGCCAAAGGCCAGCGCACGCGCAGCTCCTCTCAGATTGCCGACGAGTTGACCACCACGCTGCCGCCGCGGATTCCAAAGTCTCGGCTCAGCGTGAGCTTGCCCAACGCCTTCGGGTTCGGTGGTTTTGGCGGCCAGCCGATTCAGGTCGCGATCCAGGGTCCCGATCCCGTGACGCTGAACCGGCTCGTCGACCAGGCGACCGCGCTGATGGCCGACGTCCCCGGCGCGGCCGACGTGAACAATTCCAACCAGAAGGTCCAGCCGGAGTACGTGCTCCAGTTGGACCACGCGCACGCCGCGGACCTCGGAGTGTCCGCGCAGCAGGCCTCGACGTCGCTGCATATTGCCGTTGACGGACTGGTCGTCAGCAAGTTCCGGCAACTCGGTCAGGACGACGTCGACATCCGCCTGATGAGCGACGACGCGTTCCGCGCCTCGCCGACCAACTTGCCCGACCTGCCCATCCTGACCAACACCGGGAGCATGGTGCGGCTCGGCCAACTGGGCACCATCGTCCCGGGCAGCGCCGCGACGGTGATCACCCATGTCGACCGCGTGCGCAGCGTGAACAACAGCGCCTCAACCAGCGGGCGGCTCGTGGGCGACGTCCTGGGTGATATGCAGACACGCCTGCAGGGCATGGCGCTGCCGCCCGGCTACAGCATCTCGTATTCGGGCCAGGCAGCCCAGGGCGGGTCGGCGTTCAGCGACATCTTCAAGGCGCTCGGCGTCGCGGTCCTGCTGATGTACCTGCTCATGCTGATGCTGTTCGGGTCGGTCACGCTGCC
>Ga0209166_10002863_pt1 | contig 12733 bp, 14 predicted proteins | sample Coa_R1_3_FD_187151 | JGI IMG/M metagenome (GOLD analysis project Ga0209166, IMG submission 187151) | Surface soil microbial communities from Centralia Pennsylvania, which are recovering from an underground coalmine fire - Coalmine... | ecosystem: Environmental > Terrestrial > Soil >... | reverse complement strand
ACTCGACTCGCATCTGTACGAATTCCGCGAGAAAGACGCCGTTCGCCACCTTTTCCGAGTGGCCTCGAGTCTCGACTCCATGGTGGTCGGCGAAGCGCAGATTCTCGGCCAGGTGAAGGAGGCCTACGCGACCGCCCGCGCCGTCGGTGCCGTCCGCGGACAGCTCGATCAGCTCTTCAGCCGCGCCTTCGCCGTGGCCAAGCGCGTACGTAGCGAAACCGCGGTCGGATCATCGTCTGTATCGATCGCAAGCGTCGCCGTTGAGCTAGCCAAGAAGATCTTCGGCACGTTGCAAGGAAAGAACGTTTTCATCGTCGGCGCCGGCAAGATGAGCGAACTCGCCGCCCGCCACCTCATGGCCCACGGCTGCGGCTCGATCTTCGTCGCCAACCGCACCTTCGAGCGCGCCATCGGCCTCGCACAGAAATTCGACGGTCAGGCCATCAAGTTCGAGGACCTCTACACTACGTGCGATCGCGCCGACATCGTCATCACCTCGACCGGCGCGCCACATGCCATCTTCCGCCGCGAGCACGGCGAGCAATTCCTCGCCCGCCGCAAGAACCGCCCGATGTTCTTCATCGACATCGCCGTCCCGCGCGACGTTTCGCCCGAGATGGCCAAGCTCGACGGCATCTTCGCCTACGACATCGACGACTTGCAGCAGGCCGTCACCAGCCACGTAGCCGACCGCCGCAAAGAAGCCGAGCGCGCCGAGGCCATCATCGCCAGCGAAGTAGAAAAATTCGAAGCCCGCATCAGCACCCTCGATGTAGTGCCCACGATCGTAAGCCTGCAAGATCATCTGGAAACCATCCGCCAGGCCGAAATCGACCGCGTCCGCGGCCGCATGGGCCAGCTCACACCAGAGCAAGAAATCGCGATAGAAGCGCTCACCCGCGGAATCATTAACAAGGTCATGCACACGCCGATCACCACGCTGAAAAGCGCAGCCAGAGAATCGGAAGCCACGACGGTGGTGGATGTGGTCAAGCGTCTCTTCAACCTGCAGACAAAAGCGAAAGAAGCGCAACCCCAGGAAGCCACCAAAAAAGCCGAAGCGGGGACCCGCCAGTGAACCTCCATCAGTGTCATCCTGAGCGCAGTCTGGCGATGAGCGCAGCGAATTGCCAGACGCAGTCGAAGGACCTCATGTTTTCCGCCGACAGCAAACTCGACGATGCGAATTTCGCCGTTTCGATCCGCTTCTTTGACGAGCACCAAGCCGAACACCTCCCGATCCCCAGCCGCGAAGCGGCGGAACGTGAGAGCCCGGCACGGCAGTGCCGGGTAAGCACGACAGAGGAGACAAGTCCCGTGGGGACGGCACAATTGAGTCAAACATTAAGATGAAACCCTCCAACGGCCAACCCGCCCGCCTCCGCATCGGCTCCCGCGGCTCCCAACTCGCCCTCTGGCAGGCCAACCACATCTCCGCCCTCCTCCGGGCCCGCGGACACGAGGTCGAAATCGAAATCATCCACACCACCGGCGACAAGATCACCGATGTAGCCCTAGCCAAAGTCGGCACCAAGGGCATGTTCACCAAGGAAATCGAAGAGGCCCTCGCCGCCGGACGCGTCGATCTTGCCGTGCACTCTCTAAAAGATCTGCCCACCGAACTCCCCAAGGGATTCGAAATCGCCGCCATCACCGAAAGACAAGATCCGCGCGACGCCTTCTGCTCGCGCCACCATGCAAGCATCGAAGACCTGCCAAAGGGCGCGCGGATAGGCACGTCCAGCCTGCGTCGCCAGGCACAACTGAAAGCCATCCGCCCAGATCTCGATATTCATCCGCTGCGCGGCAATGTCGACACGCGCCTGCGCAAGCTCGAACAAGGAGAGTATGACGCCATCATCCTCGCCTCCGCCGGCCTGAAACGCCTGGGCAAGACAGAACTGATCAAGCAAATCATTCCCGCTGAAGTGATGTGCCCCGCCGCCGGACAAGGCGCGCTCGGCATCGAGATCCGCGAAGGCGACAAAAAGACGCGCGACCTGCTGGCCTTCCTGAACGATCCCAACGCCCGCGCCGCCACCACCTGCGAGCGCGCGTTGCTGAACAGCCTCGGCGGAGGCTGCCAGGTCCCCATCGGGGCCTTTGCCGAAATACGCAATGGCAAGCTCCATCTCGATTCCATCGTCGCCGATCCCGATGGCTCCAAAATCCTGCGCGACTCGCGTGAAGGAACCAATCCGGAAAAGCTCGGCAACGAAGCCGGCGCATCGCTCCTAAAACGAGGAGGCGATGCCATCCTCGAAGCCGTCTATGGCCGCGGCCTCGCAGTCCCTCCGCAACCATAAAGAACCATGTAGGGACAGCCGCCCTCGGCTGTCCGCGGAGCGAAGCTCCGCGGCATGGAAATGGCCCGGAACCTATGCGTAACCGTGGAAGAGCGGGCTTAAAGCGCCGCGTTAAGCGAGCCTGAGACTGGGCTTTAGCCCCTGCGGCCCCAGCACACGCGCTAAAATTCTCACTTCATGACCCGCACTATCCTCCTCAAGCTTCTAGGCGGCTCCCCATCCCACGCCCTGCGTCGTGCAGTCAATCTCTGGCCCCCATTCTTCGGCATGGGCATTCGGGTCAAACACATCGCCCCGACATGAAATCCATCGACGTCGAGATGAAACTCCGCTGGTGGAACGCCAACTACGTCGGCACCCATTTCGGCGGATCGCTCTTTGCCATGACCGACGCCTTCTATATGCTCATGCTGATGTCCAACCTGGGCAGCGAATACATCGTCTGGGACAAGGCCGCCAGCATCCGCTATCGCAAACCCGGGAAGGGCACCGTCCGAGCCGAGTTCCGCCTGACCGGCGCGCAGATCGAAGACATTCGTGAGAAGCTAAAGACGCTGATCAAATACGAGCCGCTCTTCAAAGTAGATATAAAAGATGAGCAGGGAACTGTGATAGCCGAAGTGGAGAAGTTGTTGTATGTCCGAAAAAAGTAAGAAGAGAAAGTTGTTTTAGAAGAGCCGCAGAAATGCAGCACAGACGTCCCTGTGAACCCCTGTGCCCCCTGTGGTGAAAGGACCTTAGTCTCGTTAGGAGCAAAAGGGCTTGTACATCCCAGAACACTTCCGAGTCCGGCATCACGCCGATGCCATCTCCTTCATGCGCGCGAACCCGTTCACTATCCTTGTGTCATCGACCGACGATGGTCCATTCGCTACGCATCTCCCCTTGGTCATCCGTGAAAAGGGAGAACAAGTCGCCCTGCGTGGTCACGTAGCCAAAGCCAATCCGCACTGGCGGCATCTCGAACAAGATCCAAGCTGCCTGGCCATCTTTCACGGCCCGCACTCCTACATCTCACCAACGAACTACAACACCCGCGAATCGGTCCCCACCTGGAACTATGGCGCCGTCCACGTATACGGCAACGCCCGTATATTCACCGCGCCGGATGAACTGCTAGGCGTGCTCCATGAACTGATCCCGATGTTCGAGCCCGCCTACGCCGGTCAATGGGAAAGTCTCAGCGAAGCGTACCGGGAACGCATGTTGAGCCATATCGTCGGATTCGAAATCGCAGTCGCCAAAATCGAAGCCAAGTTCAAGCTAAGCCAGAACCGCGCCAGAGACGAGCAGGAGCGAGTGATCGATTCTTTGCGATCCGCCAGCGATACCGCCGTCTCCGGTACAGCCGCGCTGATGCGCGAACAAGGCCTCGGCCTAAAAAAGGAGCACGACTGAGTGTGGTGCGGACACGGTTGCCCGCCAAGCCAAGGATGAGCAAACAAGCAAAAACAGCGCCGTTGAAAGGAGTGCGGATTCTAGTCGGCCGAGCCCGCCATCAGGCCGGTGCTCTATCATCAGAACTGCGCAAACTCGGCGCGCAGGTGCTTGAGATTCCCTTCATCGAAATCCGCAAGCCGCGTTCCTTCAAACCACTCGACTCCGCGCTGAAGAATCTCGCTACTTACGACTGGCTGATCCTCACCAGCGTGAACGGGGTCGAAGCAATGTGCAGCAGACCAGCGTGGAAGCACGCCACGTGGCAGAGCAGCGAGTGGAAGAGCAGTGCGTGGAAGAGCGGCGCTTTAGCGCCGCGTCCAGCGCTAAAGGAATCTGGGGCTTTAGCCCCCGCGACCCGCATCGCCGCCATCGGACCCGCCACCAAGAAAGCCATCGAGCAGCAAGGACTCCGCGTCGACGTCGTCCCGAAAGAATACGTCGCCGAATCCGTCGTCCGCAGCCTGCAAGCCAAAGTCCGGGGGAAGCGCATCCTTCTCGTCCGGGCCAAGGTCGCGCGCGACGTCATCCCGCGGGAACTGCGCAAAGCCGGAGCCCACGTCGATGTCGTTGAAGCTTACGAGACCGTTATCCCGAATTCCTCCCGCGCGCGCCTGCGCGCTGCCCTGAAGAATCCGAACAAGCGTCCGCACGTCGTGACCTTCACCAGTTCCTCGACAGTCAAGAATTTCGCCGCTCTGCTGGGACGCACTAGCAACCTCGATGGCATCCTGATGTCCTCCATCGGCCCAGTGACTTCCGCAACGCTCCGCGAAAACCGCATGCCAGTCGACATCGCCGCCAAAGAATTCACGATTCCCGGACTTGTCGCCGCCATCGTGAAAGCGGCACACAGAGCGCCGCACGCGGGATCTCTCGCTCCGCCTGGAAAGCGGCCTCGCTCGAGATGATGCCCATGCCTGGAGCGATGGGCCACGAAGGACTTCGCCTGCCCGTCGCCGTTCTGCTCGACAACGTGCGCAGCATGTACAACGTGGGCGCGTTCTTCCGCGCCGCCGACGGAGTCGGTCTCCAGAAACTCTACTTGTGCGGGATCACGGCGCATCCGCCGAAGAAGGCAATTTCTAAAACGGCTCTGGGCGCCGAAGAGACTGTTCCCTGGGAGCACAACTGGGATGCCCTTCTCATAGCGGAACAGCAGCGCGGCCGCGGATTTGAACTCGCCGCCATCGAGACCAGTGCCGACGCCGTCGATCTGTTCGAGTGGCAACCGAGGTTCCCAGTCTGCGTCGTCTTCGGACACGAAGTGGATGGCCTGCGTCCCGAGCTGCTCGCCGTTGCCGACAGCCATGTCCGCATCCCGATGATGGGCCAGAAGAAGTCGCTGAACGTTGCCACCGCGGGAGGCGTCGTGCTCTACGAATTGCTGCGGAAGTGGTTGGCTCAGGTGGGCAAACAGGCGAGATAAAGCGCCGGTTCCGAATTGGGCACACTGCTGTTTGGTGGGTACCCTCCCCTCCCCCCCGGTCTATTGGAATGTTGGGGTTAGCGAGAAATCCTGAAAAGATCTATGGGGCTCAATATTTTACGGGCAAAATCTTGAGAACAAAGCAGTTGCATGGATGCGCAGCGCTCGCTTTCTTTTCGCTTGAGGAAGCTAACATATTGTTTTCAAAGAACTTGGGCGATGCTGCTGTCTTGGGACAGCCGCAAAATCTTGAGCGCATTGGGTTTACTCGCAAGATATTGCAAGTAAGGGACTTGTCGGAGCGCCCCAATGTGGGCCGATTACACCCTTCCGCTGGGAAATGATCCGACATTCGGGCTGTGGACGGCAAGGTCAGATGTCACAAGATCTCGTTTGTGAGCTGTGGAAATTTGTGCGGCTGAGCCTCGAAGAGTCCCGGAGGGACGGCGAGAATCGCCCGCCGGTTCCACTGGCGGGCTATCGTCAGGTGTCCCTAGCGCGACACGGATCGCGCGGTGCCTGGCCGCGAAGCACAATGCGAACACATGGCGCAACTCGCCATGGCCGACGAGCCCGTCGATACGTCAGTCCGCCTTTGTTACGTTAGCCGGAAATTTCCTGTCGCTCTGATCTACGTCTTCACGCGATGCTAAGCTCTTCGACCGTCGAGCGGGGGAGGTCCGACTCCAATGAATGCGAAAATCAAAACCACGTTTGCAACCGGGGGAATATTCTTCGCTGTCGTGGTCGCGCTCCTTCTCCTGTGGCGGGATGCGAACGCTCTCCTCGGAGCACTGGCAGGGGCGGCGCTGGGCTGGGCCGCCGGGATTCTGTTGGCTCCGTACGAGGAAGAAGAGAGCAGGTTTCAGCGGCTCTCGAAAGGCGTGGCTGGATTCATCAGTGGATACGTCGTCGGAAAAATGGATCGTATCTTCGACCTGCTGATGGAAAAAGGCGGCGGCACGGCAAAAATCCTGGACTCGAGCCTGCAACACACGTTCTGGATCGGTCTGATCTGTTTCCTGGTCACCGCGGTCGTGGTCTTCGTGGGACGTACGTACTGGGCGGGTTGAAAGAAGAGTAGCTCATGCATGCGATCACCACGAACCTCGAGGGGTGCCCCGTTCAAGCTCAGCTTGAGCGGGGCTTTTCGGTCGGTGCCCGAACAGTCGCGGTGAGGAAAATCCCCGCACGCTCCCGTCGCCGGACCGTCCACTGAGATTCGATTTCGACCGGCCCAACCTCGCCCGTGGCGTAGTGACGGAAGCTGCTCCAGGGCCAATTCTCAGGCCTGGCTACCAGTCCGCGCTTCACGGGATTGCGGTGGATATAGCGCAGCTTCTCGACAAACTTTCGTTCGCTCCACACGTTGAAGTCGTAGTAACGCTCCTGCCAGAACGGTTCGTCGGCGCGCAGGGCGAGCCGGCGCGCGACCCCTTGCTTCAACGACTTCAGAGCCTGCGCCAGCGTGCTGCGCTCCGGTTCATTCACCAGAAGATGCACGTGCTCGGGCATGATGACGTACCCGTAGATGCAGAGTCCGTAGGCTTGTCGAACTCGCTCCAGCGCGGAAAGAAGCGTGACGCAAGCTTCGGATGTCATGAGCTTGGGCTTGCGATGATAGCAACTGAAGGTCAGGAAGTGATTCGCCTGAGCCTGCTGAAATCGTTTCAATCCCCAAGGCATGGAGGGAAGATATCTGGAAAAGACTGTGGGTGTCTGTGACGGATGAACATTCAAGTCATTTCATATTCCATTTCGGGAAGAATCCATAGTCAACAGCCCCGCTCAAGCAGAGCTTGAACGGGGCACCCTAGAAAGCAGAAGGGAACCAAAAAAGAAAGGTAGAAGAAAGGAATCAGAGGGTGCCCCATTCTAGAACGTCGCGCTGTTTGCGACGTTTAGAGTGGGGATTTTTGTCCGGGCCACCCGCCGACCGTGTTCTTGGGCGGATCGGCACGCCAAACGTAGAGGTATTTGTCGTCGCTCGAGGTTTCCACTGGAATCTTCTTTTCGCGGGTTACGCGGTTCAAAGCCGAGCGAAGATTCTGCATCTTCTCACCGTTCAGACTGTCCAACGGAATCTTCACTGCCTGCTGAGCTTTTAGCTTGGAAAGATCGGCCAGAATGTCGGCCACCGCCTTCCGGTGTTTTCCTTTGCGACCCTGCGGAACATCGGAACGATCTACCGCTGCGTAGTGAGTATGATTTCCATTTCCGTTTCGTCCCATGGGGCCCTCCACGCGTATCGTATCCGTAGGCGTGAAATCGTATCGCGAAGAATCGTCTCCTACAACTAAAAATCTATACGAGTCCTGGCGATTCATAGCTCCCCCCCCCCCTAAACGTAATACTATCAATGAGATGCGTCACTCGCGTTAGGCAAAGACTTGCTAAGACTTCACCCGTACGGGAGAAACAACGATACAGTGGTCTCGCATCCGGCGCTCGAAAACATATTGAGAGAGCGGGCAATGCCGCGCAATCCGGCTCAGAGATTTTCTGCTCAGGGATTTTCTAAGGACAGAACACAAACATGATCAGAATTGCGATGAGCAAGACCGCGCGGAAGTTCGATCCCAGCACCTTCCTCGCGACGATCGGCGAAGGCAGAACTATCCTGGCGGTTCGGAAAAAGCAAACCATATTCACGCAAGGTGATCGGGCGGACGCCGTGTTTTATGTTCAGAAAGGGAAAGTGAGGCTGACCGTAGTATCCAAGACCGGCAAGGAAGCGACGATTGGCATTGTGAGTGAGAGAACATTTCTTGGCGAGGGTGCCCTGGCTGGTCAGATCCTGCGGATGGGGTCGGCGGTTGCCCTAACGGACTGCGACCTTTTGCGGGTAGAAAAAAAGGCAATGCTGGAGGCCCTTCACCGCGAGCATACATTTTCCGATCTCTTTGTGGCGTATCTGCTGGCGCGGAACATCCGCTACGAAGAGGATTTGGTTGACCAACTCTTCAACTCCAGTGAAAAGAGATTGGCCCGCATTCTGCTGCTGCTCGCTCATTTCGGGAAGGAAGGCATTCCCGAAACCGTTGTCCCCAAGATGAGCCAGGAGACGCTGGCCGAGATGGTGGGGACGACCCGTTCGCGTGTCAGCTTCTTTATGAACCGGTTTATAAAATTGGGCTTTATTCACTACAACGGCGGCCTGCAAGTGCACAGTTCTCTGCTCAATGTCGTGCTGCACGACTAACTGCTCTCGAGCTCTTACCCGCAGTCGAAGTTACGATGTAACGCTTCGGCAAGTATTGAATAAACGGTGCTGACGTTTTGCTTGCCGCTCACCTCTAGTTGTTCACTCTTATACACAATTGAAATACGGCCAAAAGCGCAGTAGCAATCCGGTTTGCGCGAGTCTGCTTTCGTCCATGTTTCACGGCCTTGCTGGCTTCATCACCGAGCGAGAAGCTCGGTTTTCCTCCTTGATCAATTGTGAGCAGATTCACGACCCCTAAGAAGGCACAATACATGCATGGCCGGAAATGTTGTCTGCGTCTCCCCTAGCCGCCCCCAGGAGAAGATATGTGGATTGCAAAGCATCTCAAGTTGTCACGCGCCTATTCCGAACTCGAAAGGTTATCTGCGGAACGCACCGCCGAACTGGAACAACTGTCTCGGCGTCTGCTCAACGTGAGGGATGAAGAGAGGCGAAAGCTAGCGCGCGACCTGCACGACAGCACCGGACAGACCTTGGTTGCGCTGAAAATGTGTGTGTCGCAGCTAGAGGAGAACTGCCAAAATGCTCCGGCGGCGCCAGCAGTAGTTTCGGAAGTTGTGCAGTTGGCCGATCAAGCCCTGGAAGAAATTCGAACCATGTCGTATCTTCTTCATCCGCCATTACTGGACGAAGTGGGGTTTGCTTGCGCGGCCGAGTGGTATGTCGAGGGATTCGCCAAGCGAAGCGGGATTAATGTGACTCTGAATATCGCGCGGTCGAATGCACGACTCCCCAAGAACGTGGAGATCGCTTTGTTTCGTGTGCTGCAGGAGAGCTTGACCAATATACATCGTCACTCCGGAGCCTCGGATGCAAGCGTGCACTTTCAAAATGTTGCCGAAGCGGTAATCCTCGAAATACGCGATTTCGGTAAGGGCATACCTAAGGAACGCTTGCGGTTGCTTCATGGCGCGACTGCGGAAATGGGCGTCGGCTTGGCCGGGATGCGTGAGCGAGTGCGCGAATTGAACGGGAGCCTGGAAATAGAATCCGATGGTTGCGGTACAGCCATGCGAGCAATCGTTCCGATTGATGCGAGGTCCCTGGGAACTTCCAGCCGGGGCGCGTCCCCCTGCACTTACTCAAAAGAAGATACCGGGAGAATAGCGCACCCTTGTTTTCGCAGGCGGAAACTACTGGCTGCTGAAGGCAAGAAGAGTCCGATGAACACGTAACAGCGAGCCTTTGTGCCCGTAATAGATGAAGCCCGCTTCTTTGAATTTGTTCATGAAATAACAAATGCGCGATCGAGTAGTCCCTACCATTTCGGCCAAGGTCTCGTGGCCTATCTTCGGGACCGTGGTTTCGGATCCTTCATGTCCATCGTAATGCGCGAGCAGCAAAAGGACGCGTGCCAGTCTTTTCTCGCTGGAGATGCAATGCTGGTCGACTATATCCTGCTGGTACCGGATGTTACTGGCCAGGACATAGGCCCAGAAAATGTTTGCCAACTTCACTTGCCGTGCCAGAGCGCGCAGCATCGCCTTCTTCGTAATTCGGAGGAGGCAGCAGTCTGTTATTGCCCTAGCTGATGCCGTGCGGACGGACGGACCGCATAGAGAATCTTTGCCAACGAAATCCGCATCACTCAGAATGTCGAGGATTGCTTCCTTCCCGGCTTGAGACTTCGCGCTGAATTTGACCCTTCCAGATTGAATGACAAACACTGCGTTAGCCGTATCCCCTTGGGTGTAGATGACCTGTCCCTTCGTGAAGGAGATCAATTTCCGACCAGCGCCCGCGGTGGTGAGAAAGGAGTTCGGGTTGAAGGAACGGCTTTGCTTGGCCATTGGCTAACCATGCTTATTCTGCCAATTGCACATTGGACCACGCGAAAGGACGTGACGATGTTCAATACTGCTCACAGTAGGCGGGTGGCCCGGACAATGGCGCCATCGCGAAATTCCAGGGTGCCCCGTTCAAGCTTGGCTTGAGCGGGGATTTTCGGTGCGGCATGTACGACGTCAAAATCCCCACTCTAAAGTCGCACCGAACGCGACTTTAGAATGGGGCACCCTCCGGATCCATTTTCCAGATATCACACACTTCGCAGAGAGCCTACTGGACGGGATAGAGTAGACGGCCGTGTGCAGGCTCTCGCTGCCGCGCCGTTTCGATCGCATCACAGGGGCTAAAGCCCGGTTCCTTTTCGTTCGCTGATCGCGGCGCTGAAGCGCCGCCCTTCCACTTCGTTCGCCTTTCGCGGCGGGTGGCCCATCCTTTCGCGCAGTTTGCGAAAGGGTGGGGACTCCGACGCTCGCTCACGAGGGTTTTTGCAGGGGCGCTGTGCAGATCGCGCGCCCCGGCTTCATCGCGGCTTGGCTTTGAGGGCTTTCAGCCGTGCATCCAGCTGGGCTTCCGCAATGCCTTCGCCGCGATCCAGTTGAGCCAGACCGCGCCGGATCTTGGCGTCAAGCGCATCCCGGTTTTCCAGAAGCCAACGATCCTGTCTTCTTGGGTCGCAAGCAGACGCGCCAACAGTTCCTCGACATTTGCCGAGCCGCTCTGTTCGAGCTGCTTCTGCAGCCGGGCTTGCAGGGCGGAGTCTCGAATTTCGATGTTCATGGCAGTGCCTTTTACATCGTAGCCTGCAACAAAGGAAAGTCAACGCATCGTGGGCTCGCATTTCGGCGCAGCACCCGGAAAGGCGACGTCTCGAGACGACAAAGGACGCTCGCTGTCGAGCTTCGCCCGACTGGACGGGCGAGAGCGCCCGTCCCCACACACGGTCTGCTTTACGGTCCGCAATGTACCGTGATATCCTCATAACTGTCACATAGACAATCGATTAAGAACAGGAGTGCAGGAACTGAGTGTTAGCCAGAGAGCAAAAGAAAACCCTCATTGACCAGTACGGAACCCATAAGAGCGACACCGGAAGCCCGGAAGTGCAGATCGCCCTTTTGAGCGAACGCATTGGCCAGTTGACGGAGCACTTCAAGACGCACCAGAAAGACCACGGCTCGCGCCGCGGCCTTCTCATGCTGGTCAGCAAGCGGCGTAGCTTGCTCGACTACCTCAAGAAATACGATTCCGAGCGCTACAAGACTGTCATTGGGAAGCTCGGCATCCGCAAGTAGGGAACTGCGGGTTTCAAAGTTTCAAGGTTTCAAAGTTGCAAAGACCTACCTTCAAACTTTCGAAACATTTCCCAGCCTATTTCTGAGAATCCGTCTCTGGTGAGGCGGTCAGTATCGAGGAACTTTCCATCCGTGCGTCAACCAAGCGCAACGAAGTTCGTCCCAAACATCGTGGGTGACGTGTGTCTCGACCAGGAGACAGCCGCCATTCCCAGGTCTCGCAACATCAGCGAGACCTGGGGCACCCCATTTCGTTGTACTCCGTTTCGTGGATGATTTCGTTTTGCTCAGCTAAGACCTAACACCCAAGACCCAAGACCAAATATGAAACCTGAACCTACAGTAGTCACAGTCACCCTCTCCGGCGGCAAAACTCTCACATTTGAAACTGGAAAACTGGCCAAGCAGGCCCATGGATCCGCGGTCGTGCGGCTCGGCGAAAATGTTGTGCTCGCCACCGCTACCGCCAATGCCGATCCGCGCGAGGGCGTGGACTTTTTTCCGCTCACCGTCGATTACCGCGAATACACCTATGCCGGCGGACGTTTCCCTGGAGGCTTCATCAAGCGCGAAGGCCGGATGAGCGAGCGCGAAGTGCTCACCAGCCGCCAGATCGATCGCCCCATCCGTCCCATGTTCGCGGAAGGATTCAAGTGCGAGACCCAGGTCATCGCCTTCGTGCTGTCGGCCGACAGCGAGAACGATCCTGACGTCGTCGGCATCAACGCGGCTTCGGCGGCGTTGCATGTTTCCGATATTCCGTTTCTTGGCCCGGTCGGCGCGGTGCGCGTCGGGCTGATCAACGGACAGTTCGTGGTGAACCCCACGTACGACGAGATGCGCGAGAGCCTGCTGAACATCATGGTCGTCGGCACGTCCGAGGGCATCGTGATGATCGAGTCGGGCGCGAAGGAAGTGAAAGAAGAGACGGTCGTCGACGCGATCGAGTTCGGGCATACCGAGATCAAGAAAATTTGTGCCGCGATCAACGACCTGCGCGACAAGGCTGGGAAGCCGAAGCGGAAGGTTGAGCCTCCGGAGTTCGATCAGGCCTATTACGACCAGCTGAAGTCGAAGATCGGAGCGGCACTCAGCGACGCGCTCGATACGAAGAAGCATCCGAAGCTGGAGAGCTACGCGCTGGTCAAAGAGATCAAGAAGAAGCTCGAAGCGGAGTTGCCGGAAGACGACGAAGACGCGGCCAAGAAGCTCAATCATTATTACGAGACACTGCGCGAGCGGATTTTCCGCGAGC
>Ga0209166_10002862_pt1 | contig 12738 bp, 7 predicted proteins | sample Coa_R1_3_FD_187151 | JGI IMG/M metagenome (GOLD analysis project Ga0209166, IMG submission 187151) | Surface soil microbial communities from Centralia Pennsylvania, which are recovering from an underground coalmine fire - Coalmine... | ecosystem: Environmental > Terrestrial > Soil > Unclassified... | reverse complement strand
GTAAGGGAGGGTCAAGGTTACGAGGGTGTTGGGGACCCCCGGGCAAGTTTTTTCTCTGAACCGACAATCCTTTGTTGCATAACGAGTTAAGTGCCTGTAATAATTCGCCGTTCATTCCGGTGCGCCTCATCGAGCATAAGAACTTTAGAACGATGCTTTCCACCTCCCCTGTCATGCCGCGCCTGCTGCCTCTCCGGCTGCCACGAGTCTGCGTGGCTGTCATTGGCTCCGATCCCAATGAAATGGCTGAGAAGGCGGAGGCCCTGGTACGGGATAACTCCTTGCTGGAGTTCAGGTTGGACTATCTTTCCAAGCCAGGGCTGGCCGTCGCCAGGATCAAGCGATTCTTCGAGAGTCATCCTGGAACCATGGTGATTGCCACCTGCCGCCGCGCGAATAGCGGAGGCAAATTTCGCGGCTCGATCGCCTCGCAGCTCGATATTTTGGCCAAGGCCGCCGATGCCGGCTGTCAGCTCGTCGATGTCGAGCTGCAGACGGCGGCGAAATGCAAGCCGGAACAGCTTCAAAAGCTGCGTTCCCGGGCAGCACTCATCCTTTCATTCCACGATTTCAAGGCGACCAAGAAGCTGGAGGAGACGCTGGAAAAGATGCTGGCCTATCCGGCGGACTTTTATAAGGTCGTCAGCACGGCTACGACGCTTGCCGATAACGTGACCATGATCAAGTTCCTGGCCCGCGAAGGCGATAAGTACTCCCTCATCGGCATGTGCATGGGCGAGCAAGGAATCATCAGCCGAGTGCTGGGAGTGCGAGCTGGCAGCGTGTTTACGTTCGCATCGGCCATCGCTGGGGAAGAAACCGCGCCCGGGCAGATCACAGCCCAGGAACTGCGCAGCGTCTATCGCATCGATCAGGTGGATGTGGCGACCAGAATTTATGGAGTGGCGGGCGATCCGGTCGCCCACTCGCTGTCTCCTGCGATCATGAATGCGGCCTTCCGCCGCGAGAACGTCAATGGCGTCTATTTGGCGCTGCACGCGAAAGTATTAAAGGATCTGCTGACGTGCATCCGCGAGATTCCGATCCACGGCATCAGCGTGACCATGCCGTACAAGGAAGCGATCCTGCCGCATCTGGACAACTCCGACTCGCACACCAACAAAGTAGGAGCCTGCAACACTGTCGTGCGCGCTCAGGACGGCAAGCTCTATGGATTCAATACGGACACGGCAGGGATCGTTCGGCCGCTCGAGCGCCGTCTGAACACGCTCGAAGGCGCCCGCATCCTGGTGATCGGAGCGGGGGGCGCGGCGCGGGCCGCCGTCTTTGCCCTGAAAGAGCGAGGCTCGGAAGTCTACATCCTGAACCGCAGCCTGGCCTCGGCCAAGAAGCTGGCGCACCAGGCGCGCGCGCGAATCGTCAAGCGTCCCGACCTGAAGAAGCTGTCTTTCGATGTAATCATCAACGCCACCCCGGTGGGAATGGGCAATACTCGCGACACTCCGCTCCAGGATAAAGAGATCAACGCCCGCTATGTCTTCGACATGATCTACGATCCACCGGAGACGAAGCTGCTGAAACTAGCGAAAGAGCGCGGCGCCCAGGTCATTCCCGGCATCGAAATGTTCGTTCACCAAGCCGCCCGCCAGTTCGAGATCTGGACCGGCAAGCCCGCCCCCTGGGACGAAATGCTCCGCGTAGTCCTCCTGGCCCAGCAAGATCGCGCCAACAAATCGGCCGCAGGAAAATAGCCGGCCCTAGGCTTTGTGAGCGACATCACTGACTAACCGCTCGATTGCCTCGTAGCATTAAAAAGAATTCGAGGTAGATCATGCCAACCACGCGGTTTGCACTGGCGGGATTGTTCTTGCTCGCACTGGGCGGGGTGTCGTTGTTAGCACAAGATAAGAAGAACCAGGCAGTACCGTCCCGGTATAGCGATCCGACTTCTGGGACGCAGATGTATAAGGACTACTGCGCAGCTTGCCATGGGCCGAAAGGAATGGGAGACGGGCCAGCAGTCAGATCCTTGAAAACGACCCCTCCAGACTTGGGAACGCTAGCCCAGCGCAATGGTGGGCGATATCCCTCTGCATATGTTTTGCAAGTGCTGCGGTCCGGGCCGAATCCCCAAGCTCACAGCAAGTCCGAGATGCCCCTTTGGTGGTCTAAGTTTCGGGATATGGACACGAAGAACATAGCGGAGCTGCGGATTAACAATCTGGCGCAGTTTCTTGAATCGCTGCAGCGCAAGTAGCCGAGTGGCACAATTACAGCTCGCCTTTTGGGGACGGTGAGCGTGGCGTGGCATTCGGCCAAAATTGTGCGAATCGGCTAATCGGCTAATCGGTCTGGTTTCGTTCCCCCCTGTGCAAAAACTTGCAAGGATGCATCACGCCACAAAAAAGTTGCATTTTCCCTGGTGCCCAAAGTAATATGCAAGTAGAAGGCGCGACCGTAAGCGCTTTCGAAGCCCAGTACCGCCCGGTTCTTACTTCCAAAACTCGCAGTACAAGCTTTGGCGACAAAAACTCGACGAGAGACGGCTTGCTCCGCCTCCATCCCGGTTCGGAGAGTCAACATGGCGTGGTACGCTTACTGTCTTACCGAGCACCAGACCCTACCCAATGGAACCCGCACTCGCCGCCCTTTCCTGCTTGAGGGCGTGCAAGGAGTGAACGCGGCTGCGGTTCTGAGCTATCCCAGTGGTGAATTCGCGGTGATTGTCAGCGAATACGACCACGCTGCCGGCCAACTGGACCACAAAGCCGCGATTGAGCATGCCAGAGTAGTCAGCAACTGCTTCCGCAATTCCACCGTTCTCCCCTTTAGATTCGGCACCATTTTCGATAGCGACGACGCCCTGCGCCAGGCCGTCCGGGTCAACCGGCGGGCTTTTGGCCAGAGTGTCGAAAAGCTGCGGGGCAAGTCCGAGATGCACATCAAGCTGGTCGTGCGTGACGGATCCCTGCGCGAAGCCATGATTGACGTCGAACTGCCCGACACCGTCGGCGGCGACTACCTGTCGAAACTGCGGGTGAAGGCATCCCGGGAGCGCGAGCGCCAGACCAAGGCCCGGGCGCTGTCGGTGCAGGTCCATAAGCTATTCAATCCTCTGGAGGAAGAGGTTAGCTGCAAGAAAGTAGCTCCCGAGGGAATGCTGATCGATATCGCTCACCTGATCGACACCAAGAGCGTCGAGAAGTATCAGAATCGCTATAACACCGCCGCCAAGCAGCTGAAGAACTGCGAAGTGGCGATCAGCGGTCCTTGGCCGCCCTATCACTTCCTGCCTGGGAAGCTGCGCACGGTCGCCGGCAACAGCTAGAAAAGTTTCAGTTTTGTAAATGAGCCTATGGCAAAACCCGCCATGGGCTTTGCTTTTGGCACGTCCGTGCATTGAATATGCATTGTTGTGCACTTCGGGTCTTTGCCCAATCCAAGAAGGTATATTTGGAAGCACTCAGCCTGAATGCGCAACTCTTTTTGAATCATAGGCTTGAATTTCTGGCTCAGGTCCGCAGCCGAGGGATCTAATTATGGTGCGGGAAGTGCTTTATCCACATGTACTAAGAGGCCGCAAACTCAAGCAACATGACCTTCACTCTCTTCGACTCGTATCACTCCTTGGGCCGTTCTGGCTGGCGGAACGGCATCTACCATTGCCTTTCCTGACATTGCCCACCATTTCGCCTCTTGAAATGTGGCCCCAGCAATGGGGCCATTTTTATTGCTGAAAGGGAGGGGTTCGATCGAGCCGCTTATTCCTGGCTCAGTAGATACAAATCAGCCTGACCTCCGGGCCTGGCGTAGATCACGTTGGAAAGGTCCTTCGTGAACTCATAGGCGTTGCCGGAGAAGCCCAGGCGAAAAACAAACGGCAGCTTCACCGCGACCTGCGCCGAGCCAGACGAATTGCCGTCATGCCAGGGCTGGCGATAGATCGTGGCGCCGTCGCGCGCGGGAGCCAGGTACAGGATTGACTTGCCGTCCGGAGAAAAGTGAACCACGAGCGTCCGCATGTCCTGTACCAGAGGGCTGCACTTCTGACTCATTAAATCCATCTGAGAGATGCTGAACGTCTGACCTGTCGCACCCGTCTGCATGGACGTGACCAGGTACCTGCCGTCCCGCGAGGTGTCCCATGGGGCTCCACACTCGCCGCCGACCTTCTCGACGGTTCCATCTACTCCCACTTTCCACACGGTGATCTTTGCGACGTCTTTCTCATTGCCGCTGATGTAAAAGAACTTCGGATCTGGACTCGGGGCGCCCCAACTCGCCGACAGGGCAGGGAGTTGGATCTGGCGCAAACCGCTCCCGTCGATATGAGCTACGAAGAGCCTGCCCAAATTATTTTCGGCGTCCGCAAACCAGAACAGTGAACTGTCCGAGGAGAACCCCAAGGTGGTCAAAGCAGTCCCGGAAGCAAGCTTCGTGCGATTGCTGCCATTCATTTGAGAAACCCAGAGGTCGCCTTGCTGGGCTTGCCCCGACAGTGTGATGTAGCCGAGGTAGCGGCCATCCCATGATGGCGTGGGTTGCGTGGCCAGATCATTAACGATGTCCTGCGACGTTTTCGTTTTGGTGTTGTACACGGTCAAGGTGCCGGAACGCCTGCCATTCACGTAGTACAGGCCCTTGGCTGGCGCCGGCATGGGCCACAGGTCAGGCCCCGCACCCGCAGTGCGCTGCGACAACTTACCATCGGAGAGGCGGTACTCCCAGATGTTGGTGACCTCGTTCACGGTTCGGCTGCAGAGCACTGTCTTGCCCGGATCGTCCCAAACCAGGCCGGTCGGACTGCCAGAGAGATTCCCCACTTTCTCGGAGGCCAGGGTAGCAAGGTTAACCCGAAACAGCCGTAACTCGGTGGAACCCTGGACCGGATCATCCCCGGTCACGATCAGCAGCTCCTTACCGTCCGGGAAAGGCAAAACTTGAAGCGGATAGGAACCTTCCGGGGCATGGAAAATCTTCTCCTCCGCCACACCGCTTCTCGGCTTGCGGAACGCCAAGCCCTTATTGGTCGATACGTAGTACAAAGTCTTCTGATCTGGAGATGATGCCAGTCCTGATCCGTTTGCGACGAATGTAGGCGAGCCGCCGAGCGTTGGCACGCTGTAGATTCCTCCGCCCTCGGTACTCAACGAGTAATAAATCTGGGTGCCATCGGGCGAAACGCTCTCTACTGTCTTATTGAGGGCATCGCTGGTGATCTGCAGGGGTTCGCCGCCGGAAGCCAGCATCACGAAGACCTGGTCCACGTCCGCTACCGGCGAAGCGAAGGCGATGGTATGGCCGTCGGGGGAGAGGACGGCACCGTCCATCGGTTTATTCCAATGGCTGATTTGCGCGGTCTTAGTTGGGCGATTGGAAGGATTGCGGAGGAAATACGTGGCCAACGCGCCTGCCGCAAGCAGTACGATAACGGCCGCCGCATAATACGTCATTCGCCCGCCGGTTCGTCCCTGCGCTTCAAACTTTGCGGCGCCGCTTGCGGAACGTGAGGCGGCTTCTTCGGCCATCACGCGATCTGCGCTGCTGATTCGTCCTGAACTGGTATCTCGCTTCGAGCGCTTCAGATCGCTGCGCAACTCGGCCGCGGACTGATATCGGAGATCGCGATCTTTCTCCAGCGCTTTACTGACCACTCGCTCGATGTCTGCCGGAAAATCAGGGTTCAGGCGGACTATTGGAACTGACGTCTTGTGCAGGATGGCGTCAAAAATCACAGCGGAGGTCGAACCTGGAAAAGCTTCGCGGCCTGCTGCCATCTCGTAGAGGACAGCGCCGAAAGAGAACAAGTCGCTGCGAGCGTCCAACGGCTCGCCGCGAGCCTGCTCGGGCGACATGTAAGCAACGGTGCCGAGCGTGCTGCCGGGACTGGTGAGATGATCTTCGGCCTCGATGGTGAGTGCGCCCGCGCCATCCTCCGACATTCTTGCGGTTACTTTCGCCAGTCCGAAATCGAGAATCTTGGCTTGCCCGCGCAGCGTCACAAAAATGTTGGCCGGTTTGATATCACGGTGCACAATGCCTTTCGAGTGCGCCGCATCGAGCGCATCCGCAATCTGAATCCCTAGTTCTAAAGTCGTTTCCAGGTCCAGCGGCTTGCCGGCGATCTTGTGCTTCAGCGTCACGCCTTCCAGGTATTCCATGGCGATAAACGCCTGACCGCCCTGGTCGTCGATCTCGTAGATCGTGCATATATTCGGATGATTCAACGCGGAAGCGGCTTTGGCCTCCCGTTGGAATCGGCTTAGCGCCTGCGGGTCGCGGGCGACATTGTCGGGAAGAAACTTGAGCGCGACAAAGCGTCCGAGCTTCACGTCTTCGGCCTTATAGACGACTCCCATGCCTCCGCCGCCGAGTTTCTCGATGATTTGGTAATGCGAAATGGTCTGGCCGATCATTGGGATGGAATGTTAGGGCGAGGAAGAGGGCAAGTCAATGGATGCCAGGTGGTTTGCAGATTACGTTTAGACAGGAGTGATGCGAACAAGAAGCAGCAGAAAAGCTGAAAACGCTGCCCACGTTTTCCCGAATCGCCTGTTGTCAGATAGACTGACGTGCGACCATGAGCGACTCCCGAATCGTCCTCACGACTCTTCTCCTCTTCACCCTTGGCAGCGGCACGGCGCAAACCCAAAAGCAGGCGCCCTCGCCGGCTGCGGCGCCGTTCGTCACGCCTCCGCAGATGACCGCGGCGCAGCAGGAGAACTTTCCGCCTCAACTGCTGAATGATCTAGAGGCAATCAAGGCTGCGGCTCTGTCCGACGATTACGCCTATCACCAGGTTGCGCACTTGACCGAGAACATCGGAGGACGACCCAGCGGATCGCCACAGGCGGAAGCTGCCGTCCAATACGTCGCCAGCGAATTGCAGCGGCTCGGATTGGAAGTCGGCTTGGAGGAAGTGAAAGTGCCGCATTGGGTACGCGGCGCAGAGACCGCCGAGTTGACTGAATATTCTGGACAAGCGCCGGCAACGACGCAGAAGATCGTGCTCACCGCGCTCAGCAGCAGCACCGCGACTCCGGCCGAAGGAATCAAGGCCGACGTGGTCGTCGTCAACACCTTCGACGAACTGAAATCCCTGGGCCACGACAAAGTCGCGGGCAGGATTGTTCTCTTCAACGAGCGCTTCGACAAGCAGAAGGCCGCGGCCGGAATGGCATTCGTGGCATACGGCGAAGCCGTCCGCTATCGTGCAGCAGGACCAAAAGCCGCCGCAGAGTTGGGAGCAGTCGCGGCACTCGTGCGTTCGGTGGGCAGCGCCGATTTTCGGCTGCCCCACACCGGTTACAGCGCTCCTGCGGGCATTCCGACTGGTGCGGTGACTGCGGAAGACGCCGACCTGATTTCCCATCTTGCGGCTCAGGGAAAAGTTCGCATGCACCTGACGCTGACTCCTCAGAAGATGCCCGATGTGATCAGTCACAACGTAATCGCCGATCTCAAGGGCAGCGACAATGCCGAGCAGGTCGTGGTCTTGTCCGGCCATCTCGATTCCTGGGATCTGGGCACGGGCGCGATCGACGATGCCGCGGGAGTCGCGGTCGCGATGGAAGCAGCGGAGGTCCTCGGCAAGCTGCATCTTCATCCCAAGCGCACGATTCGCATCATCGCGTGGATGGACGAAGAGACCGGAGGATCGGGGAGCCAGACATACACGAAAGATCACTCCGGCGAATTTTCCCGGCACGTCGCAGCCATTGAAAGCGATGCCGGCGCTGGGCATCCGCTCGGCTTTGATATTCGCATGACAAACCCCGCAGCTGATCTGCTCAGACCAGTGCTTACGGTGCTGCAGACCTTTGGCGCCAATGCGGTGGAGAGCAGGCCCTATCCACCGGGAGCCGACATCGCGGCGATGTCAGAGACGGGCGTACCTGCGCTGGGTATTCTTCAGGATGGACGAACGTATTTCCACTACCATCACTCGGCAGCCGATACGCTCGACAAGATTGTCCCCGAAGAACTGCGCGAGAATGCGGCTGCGATGGCGGTGATGGGATATGCATTGGCTTCGATGAAAAATCCACTTCCGCGGTAAAGTCCAAAAAACTATTTACCGCCGAGTTCGCTGAGACTTCGCAGAGAACTCTGAGAACTTTGTGCCCCCTTGTACGCCTCTTATCCGAGCTTCCAGTTGAAGTATTGAGGCTCACGTAAATGTGATTCTTGGAAGGATTGACTGCGACTCCAGAGGGACTGCCGGAAACGGGAATGTCGGTCAGCAATGATTGGGCGAGCGAGGGCAGGCACGCGCACGACAACAGCGCGAGGAGAGATGCGACTCGGCGTAGCATGGAAAACCTCTTGTCGGAAGAATTGCAAATTCAGGAACGGAGAGGCTGAGGCGGCGGGGCTTTAGAGGCGAGGCCTCGTGAAAAGGTTGGCTCTCCATGGTCAGACATTGAGGGCGAACCCTCCGATTGTTGGTTAGCCCACATAAATCGGGCTCGGGCCAAGGACTTTCCGGCAGACCCCAGTGATTTGAATCACACACCCCCAGGAAAGCTGCTTACAGCCCTTCAAGCGGTTGACGCATCTCAATTCTCGCGCTTATTATTTTCGTTTGGCCTTACGGCCACGGACGCCTCCGGTACGAGGCGTCCTAGATTTTGGTAAGTACGCATTTATACGAAGTGACCTATGGATAAGAAGAAACTGGAAGCATTCAAAAAACGGTTGGAGACGAGACAACAGGAATTGCGCCGTACGGTGAACCGCAATCAGGCCGACGGGCGCTCTGCGGATGAGGATACTGCCCAGGACATCGCCGATCGGGCGGCAAGCTCTTACAACAAAGAGTTCTTGTTCAGCCAGAGCAATAACGAGCGGCAGTTGCTGCAGATGGTGGACAAGGCGCTGGCGCGGATTCGCGAAGGCAGTTTCGGGGAGTGCATTCACTGCGGGAAAGAGATTAACTCCAAGCGTCTGGAAGCTGTGCCATGGACGCGCCACTGCATCGAGTGCCAGGAGAAGTTGGAGCAGGGGATGCTGGAAGAAGCTCCGCGCTAGCAAGACTGCTGTTTCTGCGAACGCCGCCGTGAGATCGGCGGCGTTTTCCATTGTGCGCCGTTCGGAGCGGTCCATCTCCACCGATGGACCCGTTGTGCGAAATCCCCCTTCGCCTGAAAAACGGCTCCGGTCGGGTTGACGCTAGGGATTTGGCAGAGAACTTTATGCTGCCTTCAGTGCGAACGTTCCGATCGAGTCGGAAGGGAGTTCCAGCATGACAGTGTCATTTCCCACCTGCATTTGAACTCTCTGCGTGTGTGAGCGTTCGTTTCGGACTAGAGCCACGATGGATTTATCCGGGTTCACGAACGCCAATGCATCGTCGCATGTACCGTTAATGACCAGGTTGCGCGCGCCGACATCGACGAAGTGGGTCAAGTGCTTGAGGAGATAGTAGTCATGGTTGTAGCGGTACGTCTTGGAGTTGGCGTTGACGCAAACCAATGCGTTCTGCGCCCAGCCCCAGGTACTCATTCCTCCGTCGGGCGTGGAGATGTTCCAATACATGTAGGCTGAGGCACCGGAGCGGAAATAATGTTTCATCAACTGCCAGCAATAGCCGGTGTATCTCCAACTGTTGCTGCCATCGCCGCACTCCTGTTCGGACTGGTAGATCAGCAATGACGGAAACTCATTGTGAACGGCGGGCAACGCGTTCTTCCCTGCCCACTGCATTCCGACACCCTTTATGTAGCGCGCAGCTTCTTGATCGGCGAGGACAGTTTCGAGCAGCTTCGGATTACCGCGCTCCATCGTGCCGAAGAAGACGTCGACTTCGCGTTTTTGCATCTCAGGACCGAGATAGTGCAGAAAACGTGCAAGGCCTTCCGGGGTCCAGGTACAGCTGGGGAAGTTTTGCGCCGAGTTGAACTCGTTCTGCGGCATCACCATGCCAACGGAAATGCCAGCGGCACGATAGGCGTCGATATAGCGGCCGAAATATCTGGCGTAGGCGTCGAAATAACGAGTCTCCTGGATAAACAGGTCTTCCCCTTCATTGCCAATCTGGTCTGGACGGATTCCGTTCTCTTTCATGCCCGGATGAGCCTTAGCCTCAGCGTAGAAATGATTACGCTTCATCCAGCTGGGCGGCGACCAGGGAGAAGCCCACAGTCGTAGCTTGGGCTGATGGCGCAGCGCGGCCTGCACGAAAGGGATCAGCGTGTCCTTGTCGTGAGCAATGCTGAAATCTTTGAGCGCAAAGTCACCGTCGGTCTCGTCGTAGCTGTAGGGACCGGTGGCGAAATCGTTGGCGCCGATAGGAGTGCGGCAGTAAGTGAAGCGAGCGCCGTCGGTGGGATGAAACAGCTCGTGGAGAACGCTCTCGCGGTCGGTCTCGCTGAGACTCTGCAAAGAAATCCAGCCCAACTCATTGAAGCAACCGCCAAAGCCCAGCATAGGCTGAGATCCTGGTTGCAGCTGGGCGGGATCGAGATTTAGATTGAGAACATCCCATCCGAACATCGGCTTGAAGACCGAACCCGTTTGCCAGGGCTGAGTCTCGGTTGTGGTGATGACATTGAACCGGGGATCGTTCAGAGGCTGGGGCGGTCCGAACTGCGCGGCGGCGCGGGCCGGAAGGCCGAGGGACGCGATCGTCGTCCCGGCCGCGGCCCGCACGGATGCTGAGAGCATTTTCCTACGAGTCCAGCCGTTCGTCGTCATCAATCAATCACCCTTTGCGACTACTCGGTGCCGGGCTTCTTCATCTCCTCCTCAGCCACCTTCTCTGCGCCGGGCATCAGGTTCTTCAGCGGCGCCTTGCGTTGCTCCTCCAGTTCGGGGTGCGGTAGCGGCTTGCGGGGCAACATCTGGTCGCGCATGGCCGTGTTGTAGACAAAGATGGCTTCAACGGTTGCGGCCTGGGCCAGATCGTCGGCTTGCAGACGCTCGTAGGTGTCCATGTTGGAGTGATGCGTTCGCGAGCCGTAGTCGAGCCCGTCCTGAATGAACTGGAATCCGGGAATGCCGACGGCGTCGAATGATTCGTGGTCAGTACCGCCGGTGTCCCGCAGGCTGATGGTGGTGACGCCCAGGTCTTCGAGCGGCTTCATCCATTGTTCGAAGATCTTAGCTTCGGCGGCATTTTCCTGCAGGTAGATGCCGCGAACTTTCCCGGATCCGTTGTCGACGTTGAAGTAGCCGGAGATTTTTGCTTGTTCGGGCTTCAACTGCAGTGGACCAGCGGTTTTCCGCAACCAATCGGGCAAGTTCACCTGATCTGGAGCCGTCGAGAGCGGGGCGGACCCAAAATGCTGCTTCACGTAGCCGACCGATCCGAACAAGCCTTGTTCCTCGCCCGTCCAGAGTGCGACGCGAATCGTGCGGCGGGGCTGGACTTTTAGTGTGTTCAGGATGCGCATCACTTCCATCGCGACGACGGTGCCCGCGCCATTGTCGGTTGCGCCAGTGGCCGAAGCCCAGGAATCAAGATGGCCGCCGACCATCACCACTTCGTCTTTCAGCTTGGGATCGGTGCCGGGAATTTCGGCGACGGTATCAAAGCCGTGCTCGTGATCGCCGGTAAATTCGGTTTCCACGTCCATCTCAATCGTAACCGGGACGTGCGCTTTCAACAGGCGGTAGACGCGTCCGTAATTCTCGATCGCCATGACGACGACAGGCAGCGGCTCGGCGTGTTCGCGCTGATAGGTAAAGAACCCGGAGCTGTAGCTGCTGTCGTCGAAGATGGTGCCGCCAGAGCCGCCGTTGTTGCGTCCATCGCGGCTGGGGACGACGACTCCGCTGACATGCTCATCGACGAAAAATTTCGTCACCTTCTCACGAAATTCGATTCGCTTGAGGAACTGCTGCAGAAAGTCCTCGCGCTCGCCCACGTGAACGGGATACTCCTGAATTTTCTTGAGACCGGCGTCGTCCTGGCGCTCGAACAGCGGCTTGTCGACAGGCTTCACGTCGCGCATGTCGCCGAAGAGAACGATCTTGCCAGACAGCTTGCCTTTGTACTTCTCAAGATCTTTTTCCTCTTTGGCAGTCACCCAAACCGCTTGATCGCTGAGCGCACCTTTGGTCGATGGCGACCACGGCACGGCCTGCGCGATGAAGACGGCTGTATCGGGTGCCGACATCCGTACCCAGGTATTCAGTTGACGCCATCCCATGCCGAATTCACCCCAGTCTTCGAGATGGGCGTTCACGCATCCCATGGCGGTGAACTGATCACGGGTCCACTCGTTGGCATGCTTCAAGTTGGGAGAGCCGGTCAGACGCGGGCCGATCCCATCCATTAAGGCGGAGGCAAACTCCATCACGTGCGAATGCGAGAGTCCCTCATCGCGGATGCGCTGGTACATGGTGTAGTCGAGATTTTCGACTGCGGGTTGGATTTGCTCGTAGGAGGGCTTTTCTTCGACTTTGATGTCTTTGGACTTCTTGTCGGCGGCGATGGTCGAGAAGGTAAGACAGAAGAGTATGGCGAAGATTGAGAGCAGGCGCTTGCTTGATGGCATGTGTCGGATTTCCTCTCTAAAACGGAAAGCGCAGGGTAGCAGAACGGGCTGAGATTAGGAAAGGTGAAAAGGCTATCGAAATAACGGGGAACAATCCTGAACTGTTTTGTATGCTCAATATTGGTGTTCGCCGGATACAGAGCCTATGATTTCCAGTTTGGGGCAGGGAGGCGTGGTATGTCGTGGCGTAGGATTGCCGTTCTGATCGCGTCAACTGTATGTCTGACGGCGGCTCAAGGACAACAAGAGAAACAAACCACTTCGCAGTCAGCTAGCA
>Ga0209166_10002857_pt1 | contig 12756 bp, 12 predicted proteins | sample Coa_R1_3_FD_187151 | JGI IMG/M metagenome (GOLD analysis project Ga0209166, IMG submission 187151) | Surface soil microbial communities from Centralia Pennsylvania, which are recovering from an underground coalmine fire - Coalmine... | ecosystem: Environmental > Terrestrial > Soil >... | reverse complement strand
AAGAAGTCTTCCGCCGCCAGGGATTGCGCTACAAGCTGGTCGGTGGGTTCAGCTTTTACCACCGCGCCGAAGTTAAGGATGCGCTCGCCTACGTGCGGCTGGCCATGCATCCGGAAGACGACATTTCACTGCTGCGCGTATTGAATGTGCCTCCTCGAGGAATCGGTAAAACAACTGTGGATTCCCTTCGCGAAACGGCTCGTGCGGACGCCGCTTCACTTTGGGCCGCCATAGAAAAGTTCGTGTCCGGATCGGCGGGCGGACGCGCGGTAACTCCGCTGCGCTCGTTTCAAGAGTTGATCCGCAAGCTACAAGAGGCATTGGCCACGAAGGAACCGGCGGAGTTTCTGCGCACTGTCCTGGAAGAGAGCGGTTACATGGACATGCTGAAAGACCGCAACACGCCCGAAGATGTCGCGCGACTGGAGAATTTGGAGGAGCTGACGCGGGCCGTTGCCGAAAGCATGGAGGCCGGCGAAACGTTTGCCGACTTTTTGGATGCCGCGGCCCTGGTGAGCGATGCGGATTCCTTCGAAGGCAAGCCCGGCGTGACGCTGATTACCCTGCACAGCACCAAGGGACTCGAGTTTGATCATGTTTTTTTGACGGGGATGGAAGAGGGCATCTGCCCTCATGGCCGTTCGTTGAATGAAGAAAAAGGGATTGAAGAGGAGCGGCGCCTGGTTTATGTCGGCATGACGCGCGCGCGCACTTCGCTGACGCTAACGCGAGCCGTCTACCGCCGGATTTTTGGCAACGAACAACAGTTGCGCGCGTCGCTGCCGTCGCGATTTTTGGCGGAAATCCCCGGCGAGTTGGTCGAGACTATCCGCGGTTCGATGGCGGAGATCGGCGAAAAGCGGCGCTACGAACCTGATCCCGAGTACTCCTACTCTCCGGACGAATTTCTACGGCGTGTGCGTGGCAAACCGACTTCTGAAGTTGCGTCCCCAAGGCCGGCGCGCAGCGGAAACTCCTTTGGCAGGCCTGCCGCCAGACGCGGCGCAGACGCGAATCCCATGCTTGGCCGCAAGGTACGCCATCCAAGCTATGGCGTCGGCACCATCGTCGGCGTGGAGGGCGACGAGGAAGACCGCCGCGTATCCGTAAGTTTCCCAGGCCGCGGCACAAAGAAATTTGTCGAGCGCTACGCCCAGCTGGAACCGGCCTAAACTTGGGTAAAGATCGCTGCACTAATTCCCGGGCAGCAGCAGAGTGATTTCGCAAAGCCCAGCTCTGCGGCGGTCCCAAGCCCTTTAGCTGCATAGTTTTCGGGATCTGGCGCTTTTCCTGTCATTTTTGCAAATCTCAAAAGACCCTTGACTTCCACCTCCTCCCCGGTTTTTCTGTAAGTGTTCATTCTAAAGAGCTTTAAGTCCTGTGTTTTGTAAGTGCGGATTATGAAGGACTTAGTGACCTGTGACTGGTGACTCGTGACTGGTGGAAGAGGGAGAACCAATGCGGTGGCTGGTGACTTGCGATTAGGTGCTGGGAGGACGGCGGGATTTTGGCTTGAAGGATGTGACCCTGGGTGTTTTTTGTAAGAGCGGCAAACACAGGACTTATGCTTGACGCGGCTCGTAAGAGTGGCAAATGCAGGAGTTAAAGTGGCTGGTTTTTCAGCGATTTGCGGGCACCTTGTAAGAGTGGCAGCGAAAGGAGTTAGGGAAACCGAGTTGAAAGTGGAAAGTTTAAAGTTGAATGGGGAAAGATTCGGGGAGCTAAACACAGAGACGCAGAGTTCGGGAACGGAGGCAGAATTAGAGATAGGGGCGGGGCGGGCGCTCCGCGTTCGCTCAGGGCAATGGAGATGGGTGGGGTTGGCGGCGAGCATGGGGAATGGTAGCACCGGTTTGAATTACTGTCAAGGTATAGTACTGTAGTTCTATCATTCGAACGTGAGACGGGGAAGTGACGGGAGTAGAAGGAGTTGCGGCGATTTTCGTAGTTTGGTGAGACGAAGCAGGTGGGAACCAGGCGGCCCGGGTTAGGCGGCAATGTCGCGGCAGAGGAGCTCGGCTTGTTCGAGGACGGTTTGGGTGGCTTTTTCCTGTTTGTCGGGAGGGTAGCCGTATTTGCGGAGGATGCGCTTGACCATGGAGCGGAGTTTGGCCTTGACGCTCTCTTTTACGGTCCAGTCGATCGAAGTGTTCTTGTGAACGGTGTCGACCAGCTCGCGGGCGATGGTTTTCAGGGTGTCGTCGCCTAGGACCTTGACGGCGCTGTCGTTTACTTCCAGGGCGTCATAGAAGGCGAGCTCTTCGGTGGTGAAGCCGAGGTTTTCGCCGCGTTTGTCTGCTTCGCGCATTTCCTTTGCAAGGTCAATTAATTCTTGCAGGATTTGGGCCGTTTCGATGGCGCGGTTTTGATATTTGCGGATGGACTCTTCGAGCATTTCCGAGAACTTACGCGATTGGACGAGATTCCTTTTCGCTCTGACCTTAATTTCATCGTTCAACAATTTCTTTAGAGCCTCGAAGGCTAGGTTTCTTTGCGGGAGGCCTTTCACTTCGGCGAGGAATTGATCGGATAGGATTGAAATTTCAGGAGCTTTCAGGCCCGCAGCGGAAAAAATGTCGATGACTTTGTCTGAGGAGACGGCACGGGAGACGATTTGACGAACGGCGAGATTTAGTTCCTCTTCGTCGCGGCCGCCGGTTGTGATGGTCTTGGCCATCGCGGCACGGACGGTCTGGAAGAAACCGACATCGTCGCGGACGGCCATAGCTCGGTCATGAGGGACCGACAAGGCAAAAGCTTTCGAGAGTTGCGTTACCGTTTTGAGAAGGCGTTCCTTGCCTTTTTCCTGTTTCAGGACGTGTTCGATAGCTGGGGGGATTACAGCGAGGCGTTCGCGCGGCTTTCCGGTTTTGAATCGCGAATAGTCGAACCCGTGGAACAAGCCGGAGCAGATTTCGAAGTATTCAAGCATTTTGGCGACGGCTTCTTCCTGATCGAAGACGGGCTTGCCCTTTCCGCCGCTTTCGGTGTAGTCGGTCAGCGCTTTTTTCAACTGGTCGGCGAGGCCGAGGTAGTCCACTACGAGGCCGCCGGGCTTGTTTTTGAAGACGCGGTTGACGCGCGCGATAGCTTGCATCAGGCCGTGGCGCTGCATGGGCTTATCGGCGTACATGGTGTGCAGGCAGGGCGCGTCGAAACCGGTGAGCCACATATCGCGGACGATGACGAGCTTGAGCGGATCGTTTTCGTCCTTGAAGCGTTCGGCCAGGCGTTCGCGGCGCGGCTTGTTGCGGATGTGGGGTTGGAAGTCGAGAAGGTCGGCGGCGGAACCGGTCATCACGACTTTGAGGGCGCCTTTTTCGTCGTCCTCGCTATGCCACTGCGGGCGGAGCTTGGCGATTTCCTTGTACAGCTCGACGCAGATGCGGCGGCTCATGCAGACGATCATTGCCTTGCCGTCCATGGCTTCGAGACGCTTTTCGAAATGGTCGACGATATCCTTGGCGATGAGGGCGACGCGCTTGGGCGTGCCGACCATGGCTTCCATGCGCGCCCACTTGCTTTTGAGCTTTTCCTTGGTGGGAACATCTTCTTCTTCGGTGACTTCCTCGAAGTCGGGGTCGATTTTGGGGCGCTCTTCTTCCCTTAGTTCGATTTTGGCGAGACGACCTTCGTAGTAGATGCGGACGGTGTTGCCGTCTTCCACGGCGCGCTGGATGTCGTATACGTCGATGTAATCGCCGAAGATGGCGGGAGTGCTGCGGTCGCCAACTTCGAGCGGAGTGGCGGTGAATCCGATGAACGAGGCGTTGGGCAGGGCATCGCGCATGTGGCGGGCGAAACCGTCGATGAAATCATACTGGCTGCGGTGGGCTTCATCGGCAATGACGACGATGTTGCGGCGGTCGGAGAGAATGGGGTACTTGCCGCCTTTGCTTTCAGGCAGAAATTTCTGAATTGTTGTGAAAACTACGCCTCCAGCCGACACCTGCAGCAAATTCTGAAGGTCTTCGCGGCTCTCGGCTTGTTGAGGTGTCTGACGCAGTAGCTCCTCGCAGGCGCTGAAGGTGCCATGTAGCTGGTCGTCGAGGTCGTTGCGGTCGGTGAGAACGACGAGGGTGGGATTGGACATTTGCGGATGCTGGATGATTTTTCCGGCGTAGAAAACCATGGTGAGGCTTTTGCCGCTGCCCTGGGTGTGCCAGACGACGCCAACGCGGCGGTCGCCTTTGGCGCTGGCGGCATCGAGCGTGCATTCGACGGCTTTATTGACGGCGTGGAACTGGTGGTAACCGGCGACTTTCTTGACGAGGCCGGATTTCGCCTTTTCAAAGACGATGAAATGGCGCAGGAGATCGAGGAAGCGGCGTTTTTCGAAGACGCCGCGTGTGAGGACTTCAAGTTCGAGAGAACCCTTGGGTTCGACGCGATCCCCAGCGATGGTGCGCCAGGGCATGAAACGTTCCCAGCCGGAAGTGAGCGTGCCGAGGCGAGCTTCGATGCCGTCGGAGATGACGAGAAGTTCGTTGTAGGGGAAAAGGCTGGGAATATCGCGCTTGTAGGTTTGGAATTGGTTAAAGGCGTCGCGGATTCCAGCGTTTTCGTCGGCCAGATTTTTCAGCTCGAAGAGAGCGAGCGGGATGCCGTTCACGAAGATGATGATGTCGGGGCGGCGGTTAGCGCGATTTTCGACGACCGTGAACTGATTGACGGCGGCCCAATCGTTGTTCTCGGGCTTGGCGAAATCGAAGAGCTGGACCTGATCGTGAACGACGCGGCCTTTTTCGCGATATTCGACGTTGATGCCGTCGGTAAGGAACTGATGGAAGCGGCGGTTGCTTTCTTCAAGGTTGGGGCCGGCAATGCTGGAGAGTTTGCGAACGGCGTCGGCGATGGCTTCGGCGGGAATTTTCGGATTGATGCGGACGAGGCCTTCTTTGAGGCGGCCTAGGAGCAAAACTTCGGAATATTCGGTGCGCTCTGCAAGAAGCTCGCCGGGAGCGATGAGCGGGCCGTGGACAATCGTATAGCCCATCGCGGAGAACAGTTCCAGCGCGGCTTCTTCCACGGTGGATTCTGTGAATGGCTTTACCAAGCTAGAGGTCCTCGCTGCTACGCGCGCTCTTCGACCATTTTTTCAGCTTCCCTGATGCGAATCTGGCCAGAGATCAATTTGGGAAGCAGCAGGTCACGCAGCGTTTTTAGGGTTTTGTTCTCGTCGGCGCCCTCGCGAAGTTTGTCGAAGAAAGGCTTGGTGATATTTGTAAAAGCGTTGCAAGGGCCTGACCCAGCGGCGATGAATGGCATCAAATTCATCCGTCCTTGCGAGAGCTTGGGCTGCACTGCCCCTGTCACATATGGTGTTACGGGTTCGAACTGGAAGTACAGGTACAGTTGCTCAGTGCTTACAGGATCCCTACCTTGTAGAACATGGGCGTGGTTATTCACCCAGAGCTTGCCCCAGGCGTATTGGGTCACGGCAAGTCCTTCGTCGCTTACTACCGAGCCGTCTTCTCCTACCAGGAGATATATGCCGTCGAACAGATAATCGTCGACGTAGTCCATGACTCCGGCGGCTCCGTGGTACGGAAACTCTCCCTTGCGCTTCAGTCGCTCCCTCGACGAGACCGGAATGCGTTTCGAGTCGAGGTTAACCATATGCTCGCCAATTGTCGAGGCTGTCCATCCGGCGGGAATCTTGCCGAGTGGAGAATCCTCAAAGGAACTGGGGAAGAGGGCGGCGGTTTCGGAATCCATGCCAAATGGTTGGCGGCCTTCGGATTTGGCTCGGACGGGGTCGAAGTCGACGAACCAGGATTTGAAGATGGCGCGGGCCATGGCTTCCAGCGTCTCGTTCATGCGGCGATTCAGCTCAATTTTCTGATCGAGTGTTCCAAGAATACTTGCGATGGCTCTCTGCTCTTCGAACGGTGGAATTGGTAACTCGACTTTTCTAAGCTCGCTCTGCCGAATGCCATGAACGGTAGTTCCGGTGCCCCTGGCTCTCAGCTGATCCTGAGCGAAGTCGGATTGGAGAGCGAACTTGAGGAAGGTGTTGTCGAGGGTGCCGAGCTTCCCTCGAAGGGTAATGAGGCGCTGAGCAAGGGCAACTTTCCGTTTATCGAGCTGGGCGACTTCGCCGAGTGGCGCTTCAGTCGTCAATAGGATGTCGCCAGCTTCCGGGATGCCGCGGCGCGTCCAGTCGTCATAGTCATCTTCGGGAATGTATTCCTCTGGGGGAAGGATTCGCCCGTCCTTCACGATCTTTGCGGTGATGAGCGGGATACCATAGGAGGCTTTACGGGGAGACTTGCCGCGATAGTCGATTATCGCTGCCATGCAGTCCTCGATCGGTAGCAACTTCCAGTTTGAAGGGAATTCCCTGTTCATTTTCTGGCTTCCACTAGCTATGAAATCCAATGGGCTTGCCGGGCTTGTCTGGTGGTTCCATCAAGCGGCGGATGGCTTCGAAGAGAGCGGTGATTTCTTCGTCGTGCTCTCCGAGGCGTTTTTCGAGTTCGAGCAGCTTGAGAGCGAGCTTGTGCTGGGTGCCAAGCAGTTCGCGCAGCTGGATGAAGGCGCGAACGACGCGAATGCTGGCCTGCACGGCCACCGGGCTATTGAGGACGCTGGCGAGCATGACGGCGCCGTGTTCGGTAAAGGCATGGGGCAAAGCGGGAGAAAATTTGAGAGCTGCAAGGTGGTCGCAATTTGCGACCACCTCGGCTTTTTCCTTGGGCGTCAGTTTGAACATGAAGTCGCGAGGAAAGCGACGCTGGTTGCGCTTTACCTGTTCGTTGAGCCGTTTGGTGCTCACGCGATAAAGCCTGGCGAGATCGGAATCGAGCATGACGCGATGGCCGCGCAGGAGGAAGATGCGCGAGGCGATTTGCCCGACGGGAACAATAGCAGTTTTTGTGAACGCGATTTTTTTGGCCATCCTGCTCCCTTCGCCGGCTTAACTTGAGGTCACAATCTGTGACCTTAAGTTTTCCCGTTCTCTCGAGTCCCATGCCAGGCGGTCGCAAACTGCGACCGCCTTAAATCTCGAATCCCAGGCCCTTGATGTTGCCGCGAATGGCCTGCTCAAGCCTAGCCGATTCCTGAAACTGGCCGGAAAGCGCGACGGACAGACGCTGCATTTTCTGCTGGAAGGGTTCGCCGTCGTCTTCCGCATCTTCTGCTCCGACGTAACGTCCGGGAGTAAGGATGAAGCCGTGAGAAGCGATTTCGCCGGTGTAGGCGGATTTGCAGAAACCGGGGACGTCGGCATACTTGCCCGCTTCTTTTTCACCGCGCCATGCATGGTAAGTACGGGCGAGGAGGGCGATTTCGGATTCGGAGAGTTCGCGGTGTTTGCGGTCAACGAGACTGCCCATTTTGCGGGCATCGAGAAAGAGCGTTTGCTTGCGGCGATCGCGAAATTTACCGTTGGATTTGTTGCGAGTGAGGAACCACAGGCAGACGGGAATCTGCGTGATGTAAAAGAGCTGGCTCGGCAGAGCAATCATGCAATCCACGAGATCGGCTTCGATGATGGCTTTGCGGATTTCGCCTTCGCCGGATTGATTGGAGGACATGGAGCCATTGGCAAGCACAAAGCCCGCGATGCCGTTGGGCGCGAGGTGATGAATAAAGTGCTGAACCCAGGCGAAGTTGGCGTTGCCGGCGGGCGGAACGCCATATTTCCAGCGAACATCCTTGGCGAGGCTGGCGCCGCCCCAATCGCTGTCGTTGAAGGGCGGATTGGCGAGGACGAAATCGGCTTTGAGGTCCTTGTGCGCGTCGTTGTGGAAGGAGCCTTCGCTGTTCCAGGCGATATTGGACTCGATGCCGCGAATGGCGAGATTCATTTTGCAGAGGCGCCAAGTGGTCTGATTGGATTCCTGGCCGTAGATACTGAGGTCGGTGCGGCGTCCGCCGTGGGCTTCGGCGAATTTTTCGGATTGCACGAACATGCCGCCGGAGCCGCAGCAGGGGTCAAAGACGCGGCCTTTGTAGGGCTCGATCATCTCGACGAGGAGCTTGACGACGGACTGCGCGGTGTAAAACTCGCCGCCCTTCTTGCCTTCGCTGGCGGCGAACTGGCCGAGGAAGTATTCGTAAACGCGGCCGAGAATATCCTTGGAGCGGCTTTCCTTGTCACCAAGGCCGATGGTGCCGATGAGATCGATAAGCTCGCCGAGGCGGCGCTTATCGAGGGATTCGCGGGCGTAGTCCTTGGGGAGAACGCCTTTGAGAGAGGAATTGTCTTTTTCGAGGGCGAGCATGGCTTCGTCGAGGAGCTTGCCGATGCCGGGCTGCTTGGCGGCGGCCTGGAGCTTGGGCCAGCGAGCGGCTTTGGGAACCCAGAAGACGTTTTCGGCGGCGTATTCGTCGCGGTCTTCGGGATTGGCGTGCGGCTCGGATTTGAGGGCGGCGTGGCGCTCCTCGAAGGCGTCGGAAATGTATTTTAGAAAGATGAGGCCGAGGACGACGTGCTTGTAGTCGGAGGCGTCCATGTTGCCGCGGAGCTTGTCGGCGGCTTGCCAGAGAGTTTGCTCGAAGCCGAGGTTGGCGCCGTTTTTGGCGGATTTCTTGGCGTTCTTTTGGCCGCGGGCCATGCTTGGTATCGCCTCCGGAGTGAATGGGAACGAAGGCGATATTCTTTCAGGATTGATAACCTGTCAAGGATTAGACGAAGCGAGGGACGCGGAAGAAGAATCTCGTACAAGCAGGTGAAAAGAGAGTGGGCGAGCGATGGATTGAATGGAGCGGCCTATCGGAATCGAACCGACACCTGAACCTTGGCAAGGTTCCGTACTACCACTATACTAAGGCCGCTCAACAACAATTTAATTTATAACACGCCCGCACTCGCGGGAACAAGCCTTCCGTGGCGTGCGCTTTGCCAACAACTCCATTCCTGGCGCGCCCGCCTCAAGACACCATAGTTACTCGGGCGGACTTGACCACCGGCGAGCGCTTCTGCCGGTCGGCGAAGCGATCCGCTTTGTCTTTATCGGTGTAGACGCGTCCGAACTTCTCGCCGTCGGCGTAAAAGACGGTGACGAGAAAATGATGATGTTTGCGTCGCTTGTCTTTGTTGAAGTTCGTCTTTTCTCTTATCGGGGACTTTTTCGTCGAAGTTTTTGTCACAGAGGCCATCCCTATTCTGTTTGATAGGTCACTCAAACCACTATCGCAGTGAAGCGCCAATCGCGCAAGTACCCCCACGGATAGTAACTGCACATCCATTACAATGTTTTTAGTCACTTTGGCAAACACCGGCCCCCTCGGTTTCGATTCTTGGCCTGCGCGACACTCAACGAACCCGTCTATCAGCGCCCCTTCCGATCCGTCTCCGTACCAATTTGGACCACCCTTCCAACCTCCGGATTTGCGCCAAATCGCCAATGTTTGCCCGGTTTTCCATGCCGGCGGCCCTGCTCGCCGCCGAACTTTCCGCAAAAGAAGTTGCTGCCCATGAAACTTTTCCCGTTTTTTTTCGTCTTAACTGGTGAGGGTAACGATACGCTGAATGTGGCGGAGATTGAACATGATGATGACAATTACAAAACACCCGCCCCTCGTGGAAGACCTGCGAAATCATTCGCAGGAGCAGATTGCTGAGCTGCGCATGCTGCTTCATTCCGGAGCGCCTGCGCGGCCAGATCCGCGCCGGCCCGGCTTCTTTGAAGTCGAAGGGCGTTCGAGCGTTTATTACGTTTTCAGGTATCCCGCGGGAACGAAAGTGATGCTGCTCGGCGTTTGGGATCGCGAGAGCGATCCAGTCGCGGATCTCGTGGCCTGCACCTGTCCAGCCGAGTAATTTCCCTTGTTCTCCTAAGAGTGCAAGAACTGAGTAGCGCTCCGGCCCAGCCGGGGCGCTTTTTAGTCTTCGTCCAATTCCAAGGCCGCCGAGTTGACGCAGTAGCGCAATCCTGTTGGCCGGGGACCATCCTCGAAGACATGGCCCAGGTGTGCGTCGCATCGGCTGCACTTCACCTCCGTCCGGGCCATGCCGTGGCTGGCATCCGTTTCCGTCTCCACGGCCGCCTCGCTCGCCGGGGCATAAAAACTCGGCCAGCCGGAGCCCGAGTGGTATTTTGTATCGGAACGAAACAACGGCTGTCCGCAGCAGACACACTTGTAAACTCCCGGTGTGTCCGTCTCCTCATACTCCCCGGTGAAAGGCGGTTCCGTTCCCTTCTGCCGGGTCACATAGTATTGATTCGACGTGAGTTGCTTCTTCCAAGCGGCTTCGTCCTTGCGGATTTTCCCTTCCATTGACTTCCCCTGTTCCTCTTCGAATTTGGCGCTAGCCTTGCCCTGTCTGGTTATCAGATTCGTCTCAGCTCGCCGGCGATTCGCCCCAAATCTCCGGCAGTCTCGCTACACTAGGATTCTAACTTGAAAGCGGCCATGTCAGGAAAGCTCGAAAAGCCCGTCTCAGACAAGCGCGTAAGCCGCAGGGCGAAAATCGCGCGCCCCGTCCGCGTTCGCCCGTCTGAGCCGCGCGACGACCACTTCGAGGACTTGCCCATCAGCGTGAATGCCTCGAAAACCGGCATCTATTTCGCCACCCGACTTCACTCCTATTATCCGGGGATGCGTGTCTTCGTCACTTTCCCCTATTCTTCACCACACGATCCCATGAACTGCGAATATGTCGCGCAGGTCGTCCGCGTGGAAAAGCTGGAGAACGGCAAAACGGGTGTGGCTGTTCACCTTAAAATGAGCATGAACTACAATGCCGGCGGACCTGCAAGCCCAGGAAGCCGGAGTTGAAGTCACCAGACCGTGCGTCCATTCACTAGACGCCCGAAATCTTCATTCGAAACCTGCGGTTGACACAGACAACGATTTTCTTTATTTTTGTAATATGAACTCTCGGGCGCATCTCCATCATCATCACGGCCACACGCCGCGCCCGCTGAGGTGTGCATAGAGTTTCGCTTCAAAAAGCACTCATCGGCCCGCTGGCGCAAAAAGCCCCAGCGGGTTTTTTGTTTTTCAGGCAATTTTTTCCAGGGAGAAAGCAACGTGAATATTGACTTCGCTAAAGCAGGCGGCCTGGTTCCCGCCATCATCCAGGACCACCGCTCCGGCGACGTCCTCATGCTCGGCTTCATGAACTCCGTCTCGCTCGCGGAAACCCAGCGCTCCGGCGAAGTGGTCTTCTTCAGCCGCTCGCGCAATAAGCTATGGAGAAAAGGCGAGTCCAGCGGGCACATCCTCAAGGTGCGCGAACTCCGTGTCGATTGCGACGCCGATGCCCTGCTCGTCCGTGTCGAAGCCGTTGGTCCCGGCGTCTGCCACGAAGGCTATTGCAGCTGCTTCTTCCGCAAACTGGAACCCGATGGCACCGCCAAAATTATGGACCAGCGCACCTTTGCGCCGGAATTAGTCTACGGCTCGCAGCAACAGGAGAAAAAGGCATGAGCCGTCTAAAACTCGGCATCCCCAAAGGCAGCCTGCAAGACGCCACTCTCGAGCTTTTTGCCCGTGCAGGCTGGAAAATCACGCTCAGCTCGCGCAGTTACGTTCCCGCCATTGATGATCCCGAAATCGAGTGCCTCATGGTCCGCGCGCAAGAAATGGCCCGCTACGTCGAAACCGGCGCTCTCGACGCAGGAATCACCGGCCACGACTGGGTCGTCGAAACCGGCGCGGCCGTTGACGAACTTTCCGAACTCGTCTACGCCAAGCAGCGTCTCGCTCGCGTTCGATGGGTCCTTGCCGTTCCCGAGGACTCGTCAATGCGCGAGGTCCGCGACCTTGAAGGCAAAATTATCGCCACGGAAGTCGTCCAAATCACGGAAAAATATCTCGCCCGCCACGGCGTCAAAGCCCGCGTCGAGTTTTCCTGGGGCGCCACGGAAGTCAAAGTTCCCCAGCTTGCCGACGCCATCGTCGAAGTCACCGAAACCGGCTCCTCGTTGCGCGCCAATCGCCTTCGCATCGTGGATACTGTTCTCGAATCCGCCACCGTCTTCATCATGAACCGCGCGGCCGCCGCCGAACCGTGGAAACGAGAGAAAGCGGATAACTTGATCCTCATGTTGCAGGGCGCCATCGCCGCCGCCAGTAAAGTTGGCTTGCTCCTCAACGTTCACCGCGACGATCTCACCGCCGTTCTCGGTGTCTTGCCCGCTCTCAAAAAACCAACCATCTCCGCTCTCAGTGACCCGGATTGGGTCGCCGTAAACACCATCATCGAGGAAGCCGTAGTACGACAGATCTTGCCGAAGCTCAAAGCCGTTAAGGCTCAGGGCATCGTCGAGTATCCCCTGAACAAGATCGTGCTCTGATGCGCGTACTAAAACTCACCGCCGCCGTCGAAAAAAATCTCCTCCGGGCGCGCCACAAGCGCGACCTGCAAGCCGAGCGCGTCGCCGCAGCCCTCATCGCCGATGTCCGCAATCGCGGCGACGCTGCCCTCTTCGCCTACGCTAAGAAATTCGATGCCGTCGATCTCCGCCGCTCCGGCCTCTGGATTTCCAAACGCGAAATCGCCGCCGCACGCAAACAAGTCGGTCCCGAATTCCTCCGCGCCATCCGTCACGCCGCCGCCAACGTCCGCCGCGTCGCGGAAAAGCAACTCCCGCAGGAGTGGATGATCGCCGTCGAACCCGGATTCACCGTCTCTCAACTCGTCCGCCCCATCGACTCCATCGGCTGCTACATTCCCGGCGGCCGTTTCGCTCTCGTCTCCACGCTCCTCATGACCGTCATCCCCGCCCAAGTCGCAGGCGTCCCTCATATCACCGTCGTCTGCCCCAAGCCCAACCCCGAACTCCTCGCAGCAGCCAG